>Ga0068712_1001582_pt1 | contig 31104 bp, 32 predicted proteins | sample MTBAKSrepl1MetaG_FD_62987 | JGI IMG/M metagenome (GOLD analysis project Ga0068712, IMG submission 62987) | Enrichment culture microbial communities from Arthur Kill intertidal strait, New Jersey, USA, that are MTBE-degrading - MTBE-AKS1... | ecosystem: Environmental > Aquatic > Marine >... | reverse complement strand
CGAGATGGACATGGCGGCCTCCATTCAGATAGTGCTTGAGGAAGTAGTCATAAAATTGGCTCGCACAGCCAAGCAGCTAACCAACTCAGACAATCTGGTTCTTGCCGGCGGGGTGGCCCTGAACTGTGTAGCTAACGGCAAGTTGAAAGAAGAGAATATTTTCAAGAATATTTGGATACAGCCTGCTGCTGGTGATGCAGGTGGAGCCGTTGGAGCGGCCTTGCTACTAAGTTACGAGAAGTTCGGTCAGGAAAAGAAAACCCAGGAGAATGGACGCGATTTCATGTTCGGTTCTTATCTGGGACCTGCCTATTCCAATGAGGAGATCAAGGCGTTTCTGGAAAGAACCGGTGCCAAGTACTCCATTGAATCAGATCCGGATAAACGCAGCAAAGCAATTGCTCAATTCATTGCCAATGGCAAGGTAGTGGGCTATTTCAACGGGCAGATGGAATATGGTCCGCGTGCACTTGGTGCCCGTTCCATTTTAGGCGATCCCCGCAACGCAGAAACACAGGTTAACATGAACCTAAAGATCAAATACAGGGAGTCATTCAGGCCCTTCGCCCCTTCGGTCATGTACGACAAAGTTAACGATTACTTTGAACTCGATACAGAAAGCCCTTATATGCTTTTGGTGGCTAAAGTGAATAAGGACAGACAACTAGACTTCGACTTAGCCAAACTAAAAACTGGCAATGAGATAGATATGCTTGAAATTGTAAAAAAAGAGCGTAGTGACATTCCTGCCATCACACATATTGACTACAGCGCTAGAATTCAGACCGTTCACCCGGATGATAAGCCAGACTATTATAACATCATGAGCGAGTTCCATAAGATTACTGGTTACGGTGTTATTGTTAATACCTCCTTTAATGTGCGGGGTGAGCCAATAGTAAATACACCTCAGGAAGCCTTCAACTGCTTTGTCAATACAGAAATGGATGTGCTGGTAATGGAAGACTTTGTGCTCCACAAAAAGGATCAGAAATTTGAAAAGAACGAGGAGGAGCTACAATCCCTGCTGGATGAAGACAGTCGAATCGAATCGAAAGAGGAGTCTGTAGAAAAGAACCACAAAGCCATAACGGAGTTCTACTCCAATCACCTTGCCAAGATAAACCCCAAACTGGTCAGTAAGATTAGTGCTGAAATGCATTCAGCAGCCCGTGAAAAGGAATCCACCTTTATCCCACTGAACATCGACAAAAACTACCTGAATGCTGATGCACTGGAGTTTGTGGAAGAACTCAATAAGCTTTGGTCAATCGAGGGGAATGACTTCTTGGTGGAATTACTACCCGAGATCATCAAGCTCTCTGAGAAACTAAAGCAGAAAGATTATACGGAGGAAGTTTCCCCGTATATCTATGCCATGTTTTAATCATTAAACAACTGTACTTCCAATTAAGATAAGAATGAAAATTCTTGATTTACTCGGACGTGAGAGAGAATTGTTCACTGAGGATATTGCCTTTCATGAAGCAGAACTTTCCAACAAGATCCGGTTCTCCGCCTTTCTGGTTATTGGTGGGGCCGGATCTATTGGCCAGGCGGTGGTGAAAGAGATATTCAGAAGAAACCCCCGAAAACTCCATGTGGTAGATATCTCCGAAAACAATATAAATGTATTTGATAGAAGACATTCACAGTTCATATAGTTATTTGCGGCGTGAAGAATCAGTTTTACATTGTATTTTACTACTATTCATTTCTAATGACTATCGCAGATTTGAATAAAGCCCATGTTTGATTCCACAATTACTATCATCGGAGCGGGTGTCATCGGACTAGCAATCGCTGCCGAATTATCAAAGTTTCACGAAAACATTTTCGTGCTTGAAAAGCATTCTAAGTTTGGACAAGAAACATCAAGTAGAAATAGTGAGGTAATACACTCTGGAATATACTATCCTTCAAACTCCCTCAAAGCAAAATTATGTGTTGTGGGAAATAGAATGCTTTATAATTTTTGCGAGGAAAATGATATTAATCACTCAAAATGCGGCAAACTGGTTGTTGCAACCAATAAAGAGGAAGAAGCAGTACTAGAAAAAATCTTAAATCAATCTGTACTTAATGGGGTTTCTGATGGTCAATTAATATCTCAAGAAGAAGCCTATGATCTTGAACCCGAAATTTTTTGCACAAAAGCAATTCATTTTCCATCCAGCGGTATTATTGATACACATGGATTAATGAAAAAGCTTGAAACAAAAGCCCAAATAAATAGTGTATCTTTTGCCTATAATTCTGAAATAATAAAAATTGAGAAGATTGAAGGGGGGTATGTAATTACAATAAAAGAAGATGAGGATCTGTTTACTTATACTACTGAATATGTAATAAATGCTGCTGGTTTATATGCTGACCAAATAGCCATTTTGGCCGGCACCTATCAACCTGCTTACATGATTCACTATTGGAAAGGTGAATACTTCTCTGTTGGCAATGGAAAGAATAAAAAAATTAATCATTTAATTTATCCCGTTCCGCAAACAAATACTGTTGGTTTAGGGGTTCATGCAACACTGGATTTGAATCATGGAATGAAGCTTGGACCAGACGCAACATATTTGTCAAGTCATTTATTAGAATACAGCGTAGATAAAAAGAAACAAATGGCTTTTCTTGAAGTTGCCAGAAAATATTTACCTTTCTTGGAACTAGATGATCTGCACCCTGATCAGGCAGGTATTAGACCTAAACTACAGCTCCCTGGTGATCCGGTAAGGGATTTTATTATTAAGAACGAAGTAGAACAAGGCCATCCTAATTTCATCAACTTAATAGGACTTGAAAGCCCTGGCTTAACTGCTTGTTTGGCAATTGGAAAGTTAGTTAACAGCATGTTAGCTGACAATACAACAAATTGAAATTAATCAACACATTAGTATAGAATTTCGCATAAGTTAACCGATTTTATAAATATTAATTCGCAAAAGAATGAAACATATTTTATTGATAGGCGGTGCTGGCTATGTAGGTACTGTGGTAACTTCACATTTCTTGAAAAAAGGCTATAAAATTACTGTTTTAGATAATTTCGTTTACAACAATCAATTCGCAATTGAGCCTTATGTCGGTGACCCTGATTACAGAGTTATTAAAGGAGACATGATTAATAACTCAGACCTTACTTTGGCTGCTACGGGAATTACTGACGTTATTATTTTGGCTGGTTTAGTTGGCGATCCCATAACCAAAAAATACCCAAATGAATCTGCTACAATAAATGAGAAAGGGGTGCAAAATGCTATAGATTTCTTTAATAGCAAAGGACTTGACAAGCTTATTTTCATTTCAACCTGCTCAAATTATGGGTTAATCAAAGACAATGAGCTTGCTGATGAAAATTTTACACTCAATCCTTTGTCTTTATATGCAAAAGCCAAAGTGGCAAATGAAGGTTATCTATTAGCCAAAAAATCTAAAGTCGACTATACTGGTGTTGTCTTACGCTTCGCAACAGCTTTCGGTTTATCCCCCAGAATGCGGTTTGATTTATCTATCAGTGAATTCATAAGGGATATTTTCTTCGGAGAAGAATTACTGGTTTACGATGAACACACCTGGCGCCCATATTGCCATGTGAGGGATTTTGCTCGACTATTGGAAATGGTAATTGAAGCTAATAAGTCCAAAGTTGATTTTGAAGTCTTTAATGCCGGAGGTGATGTAAACAATTTCACAAAAAAAATGATCGTTGATGAAATCCTTAAAAATATTCCTGATGGAAAAGTGATCTATGGTCTAAATGGTAGTGATCCAAGGAATTACAAAGTTTCCTTCAACAAAGTTAAAACAGCACTAAGATTTGAGCCGCAATTTACAGTCCATCAAGGTGTCGAAGAGCTCGTTCAAGCATTGAAAATAGGCATATACAGCAATTCCATGCTTCAAAAAGATAAATTTGGAAATTACACCATTAATTACTAGAAAATAATGAAATACTCCAAAATAATTTCATTTGTCTGCGAGCTTTATTAACAGCCCTAAGTCTTCAACCATTACATACCCCAGTTTTTAGAGGGAATGAACAAGAATATTTGGACGGATGTATTGATTCAACAATTGTTTCTAGCGTAGGAAAGTATGTGGACAAATTTGAGTCAGATATAGCTGGTTTTACCAGCACAAAAAAGTCAATTGCTTGCATAAATGGTATAAATGCCCTCCATTTAGCCTTGTTACTTGCTGGAGTTCAACAAAACGATGAGGTAATTACGCAACCGCTCACCTTCATTGCCTCAGCCAATGCCATCAGATATTACAGCGCATATCCGGTTTTTGTTGACGTAGAAAAAGACACACTCAACATGCATCGCTTCCAAAATCCGGGCAATATTAATAACGAACTTGAAAACTTTGACGAACAAATTGATTACTTCGAGCACACGATCCGCTCCATGTTAGAAGGGAAAAGCTGGTCAAAGCAGGAAATAGTTGATCTGTTCCACTATATGCTACCAGATTTTGATCATAAAGAAACTGGTAAATATTTAGACGCAAAAATGTAAAATCAATGAAAGGAATAATCCTCGCCGGCGGAGCAGGAACCCGCTTACACCCCATCACCAAAGTCGTATCTAAGCAACTATTACCTATCTACGACAAGCCAATGATTTATTACCCTCTATCTGTACTTATGTTGGCCGGAATACGCGATATCTTAATCATATCAACACCGCATGATCTGCCCAACTTTAATAAGCTCCTCGGTGATGGCAGCCAGTTGGGACTGAAGTTCACCTATAAAGAAAAAACCCTCTCCTGATGGCTTGGCACAAGCCTTTAATCTCGGAGAAGAATTCATCGGTAATAATGATGTGTGTTTGGTGTTGGATGACAACATCTTCTACGGCGCAGGCCTGCAAAAGCTTTTAAAACAAAGTGTTGACACAGTTGTCAACGAAAAAAAGGCAATAGTTTTCGGTTATTACGTAGAAGACCCCGAACGCTATAGCGTAGCAGAAGTTAATAAAGAAGGCAATGTACTGAGTACTGAAGAAAAACCTAAACTTCCCAAAAGCAATTATGCTATAGTTGGCTTATATTTTTATCCTAATTCAGTAGTTGAGATAGCAAAAAATGTAAAACCTTCTCATCGTAGAGAACTGGAAATCACCACAGTAAATCATGAATACTTGCAAAGGCAGCAATTAAAACTCCAAACCCTCAGCCGTGGCTTTGCCTGGTTGGATATTGGTACACATGAAGCTATGAATGAAGCAACGGAATTTGTTAAGGCTGTTGAAAAGCGTACAAGTTTGAAGATTGCATGTATCGAGGAGATCGCATACAGAATGGGCTATATTGATCGGGCGAAGCTTTATGAAAATATCCAGGCACTAGGCAAAAATTCGTATGGTAACTACCTGAAAAAACTCTAATGACTTATCTTAAACAAAAAACCGTTTCCGGTCTCCTTTGGAGCTTTATTGACCAGTTTGCTAACCTCGGTATTACTTTTATTTCCGGGATTTTTCTAGCTAGACTGCTTTCACCCAGCGAGTTCGGTTTAATTGGCATGATTTCCGTTTTTATTGCTATTTCCATATCTTTTATAAATAGTGGTTTTAGCAATGCATTAATTCGAAAAAAAGATTGCACCGATACCGATTATTCTACTGTGTTTTATTTTAATATATTAGCTGGAGTTTCATTCTTTTTCATCCTCTTATTTTCGGCACCGGCCATTGCGGGATTTTTCGATGAACTTCAGCTAAAACCAATTATACAGGTACTAGGCATTGTACTGATTATCGACTCTCTTTCCATTACACAAAGCACAATTCTAAGCAAGCGCATTGATTTTAAATTACAGGCGCGGATTTCGGTGATTGCTTCCTTGAGTTCAGGGATTGTTGCGATTATCATGGCTTTTAGCGGTTTTGGGGTTTGGAGTTTGGTAGCACAACGCCTCTTCCGCCAGGGTATCAATTCCTTTTTCCTTTGGTTGTGGAACCGCTGGCGTCCTCAGTGGGTTTTCAGCAAACAATCATTTAAAGAATTGTTCGGTTTTGGAAGTAAACTGCTTGTTAGTGGTTTAATTGACACACTTTACCGAAACATTTACTATTTGATAATTGGGAAATTTTTTTCGCCACAGGAATTGGGCTATTACACCCGTGCCGATGGATTTAAAAATTTACCTTCACAGAACTTAAACGGAATTATTGGTCGTGTTAGTTATCCGATTCTTTCACATATACAACATGATAAACCTCGTCTTAAGGCCAATTACCAAAAACTTATACGGAGCACCATGCTCATTACTTTTGTACTGATGTTAGGCATGGCTGCAGTAGCTGAACCTATGATAATTACACTCATTGGCGAAAAATGGAGGCCTTCCATCATTTATCTGCAAATGCTTACATTTGTTGGAATGATGTATCCCTTAAGCGCACTAAACTTAAATATGTTACAAGTTTCCGGTCGTTCCGACCTTTATCTAAAGCTTGAAATTGTAAAAAAAATACTGGCAGTACCTACTATTGTTATCGGAATTTTTTGGGGAGTAAAAATTATGATCGGAGGCATGATAGTTAATGCCTTATTTGCCTATTACCTCAACAGCTATTGGAGTGGACGGTTTATTGGTTATTCCTTTAAACAGCAGGTGGCTGACATCCTCCCTTCTTTTGGATTGGCCTTCGTTATGGCTTTAGGCGTTTTTGTATTAAGTTTAATTTTACCGTTCAATCCGCTTGGCTTGCTCATTACCCAAATCTTGGCAGGTGCAGCATTTATTATCCTGTTTTGTGAAGCGATAAAATTTGAAGATTATGTCTTTATGAAAGAATTAGTTATTGAAAAGTATAGAGAAATACAAAGAAAATGAATAAACCCATTTACGTTACCCAACCTGCTCTACCCGATCTGCAGGAATTTATTCCTTATCTACAGCAAATCTGGCAGAATAAAATCCTCACCAACAACGGACCCTTCCACCTACAACTGGAAAAGGAATTGGCTGAATTTTTGAGCGTGCCTTACATTTCATTGTTTGCCAATGGTACCTTGGCATTGGTTACTGCATTGCAGGCACTTCGAATAACAGGAGAAGTAATTACGACGCCATACAGTTTTGCAGCCACTACACACAGCTTGTGGTGGAATAACATCAAATCCGTTTTTGCGGACATTGAACCAGAATTTGGCAACCTCGACCCTGAAAAAATTGAAGCTGCTATTACACCCAAAACCACTGCCATTTTGCCGGTGCATGTTTATGGAAACCCGTGCAAGGTGAATCGCATACAGGAAATTGCTGACACTTATGGCTTAAAAGTTATATATGATGCTGCCCATTGTTTTGGAGTAAAACACCAGGGGAAAGGAATCTGCAATTTTGGCGACCTTTCCATTCTCAGTTTTCATGCTACCAAGGTTTTTAATACTATGGAAGGCGGCGCCATTGTATGCCATGATGAGGCAACTAAAAAACGTATAGACTACCTCAAAAATTTTGGTTTTGCCAATGAAACTACAGTTGTTGCTCCAGGTATTAACTCAAAAATGAATGAAATGCAGGCTGCATTGGGATTGGTGCAATTGAAACATTACCAAAGCAACATTCAAAAACGTAAATCTATTGCTATTGCTTATCGTGAAGGTTTAGCCAATGTAAAAGGGATAAACTTTTTGGCTGAACCCATTAACACTGAAAGCAACTACGCCTATTTCCCAATTTTTGTAAATGAAATGGAATATGGCATGAGCCGCGACCAGTTGTATGATAAACTTAAACAAAACAACATTTATGGCCGCCGCTATTTTTACCCTCTTATCAGTAAATTCTCAATGTATAAGGGACTTGAATCCGCTAACCCTTCAAATTTATCAACTGCCGAAAAAATGGCAAAACAAGTAATTTGTTTGCCGATTTATCCGGATTTGAATGAAAATGATATTTGTCGAATAATTGAATTGATTAAAGCGTAAACTATGAGAATTGCCATAATGCAACCTTATTTTTTCCCTTACCTGGGATACCTAGCATTAATTAAGTATAGTGATTATTTTGTGGTTTTTGATACTCCGCAATTTATTCGCCATGGTTGGATAGAAAGAAACAGAATACTAAAACCAAATGAAGGTTGGCAATATATAAAAGTACCATTAGAGAAACATAGTCGGAGCACGGCAATTAAAGACATAACAATAAAGGATAAAAGCGATTGGGGGAAAAAAATTATTGCCCAACTAGAACATTATAAAAAGAAGGCACCTTTTTATTCAGAAACAATGAATTTGGTTACGCAAACCTTAAAATTTGAAACGAATTCTGTTACAAAATTAGATATTTATGCACTGGAAAACATATTTAAATATTTGAATATTGATTTTAAATATGATGTTTTTTCAGAAATGGAATTAAATATTAAAAAATCTAATGAACCAGATGAATGGGCTTTATATATTTCAAAAAGCTTGGGTGCAAATGAGTATATCAATACACCGGGTGGAAAGAGTTTCTTTAATAAGACCAAATATGAAAAAGAAAACATAAAGTTGAAGTTTTTAAAATTGAATCTACAGGAATACAATCAAAGAAGAAAAACTTTTGAGCCTGGTCTTTCAATTATTGACGTTATGATGTTTAATTCACCCGAAAGAATAAGAGAAATGCTGTATGATTATGAGTTGAAATAGATCATAAACAAGTGCTTCTTTTAAGTAATTGATTTAGATTAATTTTCAGTAATATTGTAGTGTGAATGTTTTCACAATTATTACCAAAAAATGTTTTAATTTAAACATAAACTCTTTAATTGCTTTTTAGTGTAATTTTTATAATAAACTTCATAATGAATAAAACTATCCTAATTATAGGAGCTACTGGTACAATAGGTGCTTACACTGCTCTAAATTTTAAACAGCAAGGTTATAATGTTATTGCAGTAGGAAGGCGACAAACAGATAACGGTTTTTTTCAACAATACGATATTGAGTACAGGGCATTAGACATATCAAAACAAAAACACTTTAAACGGTTATCATTCAACAGCTTGCATGCAATTATACATTTGGCTGGTACTATGCCTGCTACCATGGTGGGATATGATCCCTATATATATATAAATGACATCATTGTTGGGACATTGAACGTTTTAGATTTTGCGGTAAAATGTAATGTGCCAAAAATAATTTTTGCACAATCAAGAGCAGACTCATCATATTTAATGGGCTCTTCACAAAAGATTCCATCTGATATTGAGAAAAAATTTCCACTTAATAGCGACCACTCTGTTTATGCAATAGCCAAAAATACTGCTGTTGACCTTATTGAACATTTTTATCACAAACATGGTATAAAAAGATTTGTTTTTCGTTTACCAACTATTTATGCTTACCACCCTAATAAGTTCTTTTTTGTTGATGGTGTCAAAAAAAAAATAGCATACAAACAAATCATTGAGCAAGCTATCAAAGGGGAAACCATTGAAATATGGGGTGACAGATTAAAAGCAAAGGAAATTAGCTATGTTGATGATTTAGTTCAGTGTTTTCAACTAGCAATTGAATCAGAGCTTGATGGCGGCATGTATAATTTTGGCCGGGGAGTTGGTGTAACAATTGAAGAGCAAATCAGAGGTATTATTGAGATTTTTTCACCTAAATACAAACTATCTAAAGTCATTTATAGGCCAGATAAACCAGATTCTAGACAATTTATTCATGATATATCTAAAACTAAATCAGAGCTTGGTTATGATCCAAAATACGATTACATAGCATTATTAAAAGCCTATAAAAAAGAAATGGAAGAAAATCGGTTTGAAAAACTTTGGGGTAAGGAGGAGGATTATGAATAAAATAAAAATAGTGTGCAATGAAAATAATCGTGCTGAAAGGCTATATATTTTAAATACTTTCTTCAATGAGTTTGACAATGTAGTATTTGATTTACAGTTCAAGAATAGTACTACTTCTTATGTTTTTTATTATAATGATAATAAATTATCTATTGAGGATGCATTTTTTTCTAAGTTTAAAAAGGAGCTGGATTATCTAAATTCTAAACATCTACCTGAAAAAGTTAAGGCTTATAATTCTTCACCATTTAACAACAATCCACCTGTTATTTTTGGTGATGATACATTTGAAATGATTAATGGCTCTGTAAATTGTGGCCTTGATATATTTGCTTCAGCTTTTTTCATGCTTACGAGATGGGAAGAATTTGTAATCAATGAAAAAAATCGCGAAGGGCGACCCGATGAATTCTTTTTACTATCTGTAAAAGAAAGATTTTTTAACAGACCTGTAGTAGATGAGTACATTGATTTGCTGCAAAAACTACTTAGTTTAATTGAAGTTGAAGCAAGACGAAAGAAAAGAAACTTCAACGTTGTAATAAGTCATGATGTAGATTGGGTATATCTTAGCTCTCAAAAGGAGCTACTTACAAATTTGTCTTTAAGACTTCAAAAAAAAGGACAAGTAAAAAAGTCCTTTAAAATATTTTATGACTATTATTATAATAAAGTAACTAAGACTAATCCTTTCGATTGTTTCGATGAGTTACTTAAACTATACAAAGAATATAACTTGAAGTCAGCATTTTATTTTAAGGCTGTCCAAAAAGGAGAATTAGGATTTACTTATGATGTCAGAGATAAACGTGTTCAGAAAGTAATCAAAAAAATAGAGAATGCTAATCAAGAAATCGGCTTTCATCCGTCCGAGAATACAGTTTTCAATGATGAGCAATTTGAAATTGAGAAAGAAAGATTGCAGAATATGACAAAGCAAAAACTGGTTGGAGGCAGAAATCATGGCCTTTTTTATAATGAAACGACTTATTCTCAATGGGAAGATAACGGATTCATTTATGATTCGGGCATGGGTTACCAGTACATGAATGGATTCCGTAATGGAGCAACTATTATGTTTCCAATATTCGACATATTACAACGAAAGCAATTAAAACTCTTTCAACGACCGTTTATCGCTATGGATACAGTTGTATTTAGAAAAAAAACAAAACCAGATCAATTTTATGAAGAAGTTACAGCACTACTTAATATTGTAAAGAAATTTAATGGTTCAGTTAGTATTAATTGGCACAGTAATCTGATTAATAGTAAAGATTTAAAACATTACAAACCTACTTTTATTAATATACTTAAACACATTTCTGAATTATATGAATTGGTTTAAAAAAGGGCTAATTTATGTGGCACAAGGAAAAAATGGGTTCGATGCTTCCCACTGTCATAAACCCTCTCCAATAAAAATAGACAGTAAAACAATCCGGCTCTTTTTTGGGGTTCGTGATAAAGAAAATAAAACTAGAACTACTTTTATAGATATTGATAGTAAAAATTTCAACATTAAATATGTACACGATAAAATCACATTAGATCTTGGTAAAATTGGAACCTTTGATGATAGCGGTTCACAAGTTTGTTCTGTTATTAAAGATAAAAATGAATTTTTTATGTATTACATTGGTTGGAACACCAGCACTACAGTTCCTTCCAGAAATTCATTAGGATTGGCATCAAGCACTGATGGAATAAATTTCAGTAGGGTTTATGAAGGGCCTATACTTGAAAGATTTAAGAATGAAGCTTACCATATTGGTGCATCTGATGTTTTATTAGATGATGGTATTTGGAAAATGTGGTACAACTGTGGAAATGGTATAAGAATAATAAATGGAAGACCAGAGTATACTCTACTAATAAAATATGCTACATCTACAAACGGTATTGATTGGAAGAGAGAAGATATTGTTTGTATAAGTCCTAATACCGATGATGAAATAATTGGACGACCTTCAGTGATCAAAGAAAATGGTCTTTATAAGATGTGGTTTAGCAGGAGAAGTATTAATGGCTTTAGAAACAATCCTCTTTCAAGTTATAGAGCGGGTTATGCAGAATCTATGGATGGTATCAAATGGATAAGAAAAGACGAGCTTGTAGGCATTGACGTATCAAATGATTCAAGCAGCTGGGATTCACAAATGATTGCTTACCCCTACGTTATTAAAGTTGAAGGGAAATTAGTTATGTTTTATAATGGAAATGGATTTGGTAAAACAGGTGTTGGTTATGCTGTTTATGAATAAAAAATTTTAATCTTATGGATGAAAAGCCTCTAGTAAGCATTTGTACTACTGCATATAATCATGAAAAATATATTCGTGATGCTATCGAAGGTTTTTTGATGCAGAAAACCAATTTTACCTATGAAATACTTATTAATGATGACGCTTCAACTGATAGTACAGCATCGATTATTAGAGAATATGAACAAAAGTACCCGCACATAATAAAACCAACATATCAAAAAGATAATCAATACTCTAAAGGTGTAAGACCAATGGCCGAATTAGTAATGCCCCGTGCCCGCGGAAAATACATCGCCCTTTGCGAAGGTGATGATTATTGGACTGACTCCCTCAAACTGCAAAAACAAGTGGATTTTTTAGACAATAATTTCGAATGCTCGTTTTGTTTTACAGACTTTAAAACTATAAAATCAAGAACTGGCGAAAGTAGTGAGGTTTTGTATTCAGGTAAAGAAAATATTATTGAGTTGAATGATTTTTTACGAAATAGTATCTTCATAATACCATGCTCCATTATGTTTAGAAGTGAGTACAGAAGAATACCTGAAGAATTTATGAAATTTAGTTTTGGTGACCTTCCACTTAAATATTACTTGGCAACCAAGGGTAAAATTGGTTATGTTAAAGGAATAACCGCTGTTTACAGGAAAAATTCAAATGCATCATCATGGACAGCTAGAAACAACAACATCGAAAGCTTTAATAGGGTTTCTGCTGAAAATTTTGAATTGTTAAATGTTGTGAATGAATATACTGAAGGAAAATATTCGAAATCGATTAGAGTTGCAATAAAAAGAAAGAGGGTACAACATTTAATTGGATTGTTGGATAATTCATCGTTCTTCAATGCGCTAAAGCTGTATTTTGAAAATATAAAATATTTTAATATACGTAAATCCATTTCCTATTTCAAGAAGATGCTTTTCTAATATTTATAAAAGTTAAAAGAAGTTTTTCAATATTTAAATAGGTTTAGTTACTATTTATTTAATTACAATAATTACCTATAACCAAAATAGTGTATGGAGCAAATAATTGATACACCAATATTATTCCTTGTTTTTAACAGGCCAGAGAAAACGAAAAAAGTATTTGATATAATAAGAAGTGTAAAGCCATCAAAACTATATGTTACCGCTGATGCACCAAGGATAGGTGTTAATGAAGATCAGGCCAAATGTCAGGCAGTAAGAAATATTGTGAAACAAGTGGATTGGGAATGCGATGCGAAGTATCTTTTTCATGAACAAAATCAGGGTTGCTCATTCGCCGGTAAATCCGCTTGGGATTGGTTTTTTAGTTATGAGGATAAGATGATATTTATTGAAGATGATGGATTAATATCAAAATCTTTTTTTGGGTACTGTCAGGAATTACTTAATAAATATGAACATGATGACAGAATAGCATATATAAGTGGAATTAATTATGGTAAGACCTATGGTAATTATTCATATTTCTTTTCCAGGTTTGGTGGTGGTACGTATGCTTCGGCTACATGGAAGCGTGTTTACGATCTTTACGAGTACAAATTGGAAAGTTACTCATCTGTTCGCCATAAGAAAGATTTTAGAAATAATTTCATTAACAAATTTGCATTTCGGATCACTGATATAAAATTCAGGAATTATATCAAAATGGGAAGTAATACTTATGATCTGCAAATGGTCTATTTAGTTCACAAACACAATATGTTTAATATTGTTCCTAATACCAATTTGTGCTCAAATATTGGATTTGATGAAGAAGCAACAAATTTTAATGGTCGAAACCAGGAAATGATTGAAAAATTTGGGAAAAGAGTAAAGAAGGAAATTTTGGAAATAAAACATCCCCCTACTTTTTTTATAGATCCTAAATTCGAGAAAGAATACTTTAAGACAAGAGTACTATATGATCATTCAAAAATTGCATCATTTTACTATTTTCTTTTTCGTCCATTATTTTTTCTCATCATGCCGGTTTCCATTTTGTCGATTCTTAGAAAAATGAAAAGAAAAATAATTTAGGTCAATAAACATGTTTAATTAATTCAACTGAAAAATTATGTTATTGAAAATAGTTCTTGTTTTAATAGCTTATTCTCAGAAACTGTAGGATTAGTAATGTTTTTATTAATGCTTGGTGAATAACCATTTGTAATTTTAGTTTTATTGTAAAATATTAATATATATGTATAAAATCCCACTCTTCGATCTCAACTTCAACGAAAAAGAAGAACAAGCAGCTCTTGAAACCATTCAATCCAAGTGGATTTCGACTGGCCCAAAAACCGCAGCCTTTGAAAGCAAATTTGCGGAAATGCTGCATGTTAACCATGCAGTCGCGCTTTCTAATTGCACGGTAAGCCTTCATCTCGCTTTAAAACTGGCAGGTGTGGAAGCCGGTGATGAGGTAATTTGTCCCTCACTTACTTTTGTAGCAACGGTTAATTCCATTCGTTATGTAGATGCCATTCCGGTATTTGCTGATGTAACAAGTTATGAAAACCCGACAATTGATCCAGAGGACATAAAACGACAAATCACATCCAAAACCAAAGCAATTGTGGTGATGCATTACGGTGGTTTTGCCTGCGATATGGACAGCATAATGCAAATTGCGAAAAATAATGGTATCAAAGTTATTGAAGACGCTTGCCATGGGCCTTTGAGCGAATATAAAGACAAGAAGCTTGGCACCATTGGCGATGTGGGCTGCTTTAGCTTCTTTAGCAACAAAAACATTAGTACTGGTGAAGGGGGCATGCTGATCACTAATAATGAGGAATATGCAGCACGCACAAAACTCCTGCGTTCACATGGCATGACATCCATGTCGTATGAACGGGCCAAAGGCCACTCCACAGCCTATGATGTAGTAGAGTTGGGCTACAATTACCGCATGGATGATATCCGCTCATCCATTGGTTTGGCGCAGCTCGACAAAATTGAAGCTGATTTACAAAAACGGGGTGAGATCAGAAAAATGTACATTGATTTATTGAAAAATATACCGGGACTTATTATACCATTCAAAGATTATAAGGAATTCTCCTCCAACTATATCTTCCCAATTGTACTGAAAGACAGTGATGCCGAAAACCGTGACAGAATGCGCAATGAGCTGTCTGAGGCAGGCATACAAACCAGTGTGCATTACCCGGCTGTGCATCATTTTTCGATTTACAAAGAATTCTATCGGGAGTTACCGGTAACAGATTATCTTGTGGACAATTTGATTACATTACCCATGTATTCAAAACTGACCCATGAAGATGTAAATTTTGTTGCAGTATCTTTAAAAAGTATATTATAAAATGAAAAAAAGCCTATTACTTGTAGGAGGTTTTATTGAGATTATCGAATTATGTGAAGAGAATAATATCACGATTGCCGGAATTGTTGATAATATCAAAAGTAAAGAATACATGTCAATACCAATTATTGGCAGAGAAGATAATATTTTGGAATGGTTGAACGAGTTTCAACAGTTTGAAATAATCATTACACCGGATTCACCTGGCTTACGAAAAAAACTTTCTGAATTTTACAGAGATCATGGTTTTAAATTTTCAACTATCATCTCCTCAAACGCAAGGTTGTCAAAAAGTGCCTCAGTAAGTGAAGGCAGTGTGATTCAGGCTGGTGTAAATATTTCGTCAGAAGTAGAAATCGGCCGTTTTGTGAAAATAAATAATAATGCCAATGTAATGCACAATGTTAATATTTGTGATTTTTCTACAATAGCACCAAACGCTGTTTTGCTTGGTCATGTAAATATAGGTGAATCATGCTATGTAGGCGCAAATGCAACAATACTCCCTCACGTTAACATCTGTGACAACGTCACTATTGGTGCAGGTGCTGTTGTGACCAAAAATATTGACATCCCCTTTGCAACTTATATTGGAGTACCAGCAAATCAGCTTAGAAAGTAAATTTTACTATTTATGAATGAAGTTAATTTAAGATATAGGTTCAATGATTTTACTCTGGAAAATTATAGAAAGCTTTTAATGCTTGCTTTAGAAAATTATTCATTCTCCTTCTTTATAGAGAAAAATCTTTATGCGATAAAAACTTTGATATTGCGTCACGATGTTGAGTTCTCTGTGTCGATTGCATTAAAAATGGCAAAAATTGAACATGATTTAGGAATAAGAGCTACATATTTTATTCAGCTTCATGGCGATTTCTATAATGCCTTGGAAGGTAAAACATTTAAACAAATCAAAGAAATTGAATCTCTTGGACACCAATTGGCTTTACATTTTGATGCGCATTTCTGGGAAATAACCAGGGAAGATCAGTTAGAATCCTGCCTGAAAAAGGATAAAAAGACTTTTGAAAAATATTTCTTCACCGAGCTAAAAGTGTTCTCATTTCATAACAATAATGCATTTACACTCTCCTGCATTAAAGATACTTATGCCGGGATGATAAATGTCTATTCCAACAAATTCACAAAAGAGTTTGGTTATTGTGCCGACTCAACCGGTTATTGGCGTTACGAGGTTTTGGAAGACAGACTTAGAGAGGCAAATGATAATTTGCTACAAGTTTTAATACATGATGGTATGTGGCAGGATGAAGTATTACCACCCAGAAGGCGTATTTACAAAGTAATTGATGATCATGCTTCATTTATGAAAAAAAGTTATGATGAAACATTGATTAAATTCGGGGCAAAAAATATTGACTGGGAGGGGGAGTTGTAAATGGAAAAGTTGAAGGTTGTTTGGATTTGCCATTTTTCGAATCATAATATTCGGGAAAAATTACCATTATCTTCTTGGAAATTTACCAATAAAATTAGAGGACTACTGGGTTTTTCAAAGCTGAAGCATGTCGATTTTGCTTCTTGGGTATCAAATCAAATTGTTGAATTCGAAAAAATAGAAAGTGTTGAATTACACGTTATTTCTCCTCATGCTGGTCTTAAAAAACTAAGACACACCTTTGAAGATAGAGGGATATGGTATTATTTTTACAAATCCGACTTTTTTTCTGGCGTAAGTAAACTAAAGGAACGATTAACAGGTAAAAAAAGAAAATCATACAGATTCAATCGCCTTTTGGTAAGTCAGTTCATTGAATATATAAATCCCGATATAGTAAATCTGATTGGTTCTGAAAATCCATATTATTCCATAACTGCCTTGGATGTAAAGAATATTCCGGTTTTTGTTTCCTGTCAAACTGTGTACACAAATCCAATGAGAAAACAACATAGTGGAAGTGTTGATGAAACTAGATGGAACACTGAACTGAAAATTCACCGACAAATTCCCTATTATGGTTGTGCTGGGAGAATGCATAGAGATCTGGTTTTAAACAACAATCCCCATGCTATTATTTTTAAATATTTCTTTCCGATTGCAGTTCCAAACAAAGTACAGATCGATGAAAAAGTGTATAATTTTGTACTTTTTGCATCTGGCGTCACAAAACAAAAAGGCATTGAAGATGCTATAAATGCTTTGGCAATTGTAGTGAATAATTATCCAAAAACCATGCTCAATGTGGTTGGACGTTGCAGCCCCCAATATCTAAGTATATTGCGAAAAACAATTGAGGTGAATGGATTAGAAAATAACGTAATATTTCATGACTACTTCCCTTTGCAATCAGACATGCACGTGCATATTCAGCAATCAAAATATGCCCTGTTACCTCTCAAATTAGATGTAATTTCCTCATCTATAATTGAAGCAATCTACCTGGACTTGCCAGTAGTAACCTACAAAACATCAGGCACACCTTATTTAAATCGTGATGACCAGGCTGTATTGATTGCTGAAATGAATAATATCGAACAGCTTGCCCAACACATGATCAAATTATTGGAATCACCCGAATTAGCCGATACGCTTCGTAAAAATGCCCGAGCCTTTGTGGATAAGGAATTTAATAATACCGTCTCTGCTCAACGGCTGGTTAAAACATACCATGCAATAATCAATCATTATCATCATAATGAACCCATTCCGGAAGAATTGTTGTTTAATCCGGAAAAATTCCCGGTATATTAATGATTATGTTTTAGTTAACAATACTTCGTTAAAAAATTAAGCGGCAATAGTGCCATAATATATAAGTTCATTGACAAGATTTCGATTTTTAGCAGAGTATGCATTTACACCGAACACGTCAATAAATCGTTGCAACAGTAACCTATTGTGGTTCATTGTTTTAATATCTGTCATTGAAAATGGTTTGCGTACCTCTTTGGGTATGCTTAACCAGTGTTCCACCTTGGCGATATTGATTGCAGTCAGGGCAGCATTGAATTGAAAGTTAAGTTTATTTTCGCTGCGTGCCTGTGAATCGGTCAGACCTGTATGCAGTTTACCGTCACGGTAAAGGAATTCGATTTGAAACCTGCTCTGGTAACAATCCAGGATTTCAAGTGCATCCATTTGAGTATCGGTGCAGAAGTAAAGCTTGCGGGTTAGTTTTCCTTTATCGCTTAAGTAGGTAACATGTACCAGCCGGATATCCCGTTTTAGTGACTTGGACCAGACAATGGCTGAATACACAGTTGTCTCCTGATTTTGTTCGATAAGTTCAAAGTAATTTGCATCAATGTTTTCGGTATCTATTTTACCGGCATATTTACAAGGTCTTCCCCTTTTACCGGTGGGTGGTCCCTGGTACAAATACTTCAGGTCTGCATCGTCGCGCAGCCGGCTTATCAGGTGCATATCCTGTGCCATGATTTGGTCGGCAAAAGGCTTTTTGGAAAACCAGACATCGGCAACAAGATACTTTGAGATGGAGCTAAGGGTTTCTTTTCGTTCTTTTATTACGCTTACATACCAATCAATAAGACCGGTTGCCTGTTTGTCCCGGATTAGTGTTTGAACAGCTTCAAGATGAAATGCGGTATGGTTGTCCAAATCAATGGCTGCAAGGCCGCCAATTTCAAGTCCCCATTTTGCCTGTCCTGCACAACCGGACCAATACCAGCCCACACCCGGGGTTTTCTTGCCTGTTTTATTGATGTAGCTCGGGTCAAACGCAATTACAAAACGTTTGCCACCGTGGGAAAGTGTAAGCTCTTTGTTGAAATCCAGGAATGGGAAAGGTTTTTCAAATTGTTGTCGGTATCTTTGTTCTGTAAAGTCCCCGAAGCGGCCTAACTGTAAAAAGTTGATACGCCCTTTGATGGAAAGCAAAAGGATAATGACTTCGCAGAAAAAGTCCTTTCTGCACTTGTTAAAAACTGATATTTTGTCTAACGTTCTGATAATTAACGATTTATAATTAAAACATCGCTTGGTAGTCATACTTGAACAGATTTATGGTAAAATCCATTAAGATACTGATTATCAGGGGTTTAACCAAATATTTTAAACACTTATTTTGCTCATTTTCAAATAGTTATCAACATTTTTAACGAAGTATTGAGTTAAAAAATATGACCACAACAATCAGAAACATAAGCTTAAAGGAGATTATTTCTTTCTGCGATCAGGATATTATTCATGTATTTGGAGATTATGCTGATGTTGACGTAAAGTATTTAAGGGAGCCTTCAAAAGTTGATTCCCATACACTGGATTGGGTAAATCATCGGGGCAATGACAAACAACAAATGGCTGAAAACTCTCCGGCCATGGTTATACTTACCGACAGTTCTGTAAACTATTCAGAAAAACTTAGGCTGCAGAAAAAGATTTTAATACAAGTAGAAAATCCTAAACTTGTTGTAGCTAAAATTGGCAATTACTTTTTCAAAGAACGAAAACAACCTAAGATTCATCCGACAGCATTAATCCACCCTCAAGCCAGTATTGGTAAGGAGGTGTTTATTGGAGCAAATGCAGTTATTGGAGATTGTAAAATAGGGAATAATGTAATTATCCAAGAAAGTGTTATAATACACGATCAGGTTGAAGTCGGAAATGAGGTAATCATTAAACCTGGTGCTGTTTTAGGGTTTGAAGGTTTTGGATATGAGCGATTAGAAGATGGTAGTTTAATAAAATTCCCTCAACTTGGAAAACTGATCATTCACGATCAAGTCGAAATCGGCTCAAATACTTGTATTGATAAGGGGGCACTTTCTGATACCATTATTGGGAAAGGCACAAAAATCAACAACCTTTGCCATATTGCTCATAATGTTGTTACCGGCAGAAATGTAATAATCACTGCACAAGTTAATATTTCAGGTTCTACAATTATAGAAGATAATGTTTGGATAGCACCAAACGCCAGCTTAAGGGGGCACCAGAGAATTGGAAAAGGTGCTGTCATCGGAATGGGAGCGGTAGTTACCAAAGATGTTCCTGCAGGTGAAACTTGGATTGGTAATCCGGCAAAAAAACACATGAAATCATGAAAACAAAGATCAAAGAAATTTGTATAAAAAGGGATACAACACTGGCGGAGGCATTAACACAAATGGATGCGGTTAACCGAAAGCTACTCCTTGTTGTAAATCCTGACAACACCTTTTTCAGTTTGTTAAGCATCGGTGATATTCAACGTGCAATTATTAAAAACCTGCCACTTTCAGCTACAGTTAATCAAGTGGTAAGACATGATGTAACCATTGCAAAATCAAACGATGATTTGAATTTGGTAAAGGAAAGGATGAAAACAAGACGAAATGAACTTATGCCAATTCTTGACACAAATAACTATATTGTTGATGTAATCTTTTGGGAAGACTTATTTCGCGAGAAACGCATTACACATCAGCTTAAGTTACCTGTAGTAATAATGGCAGGAGGTAGGGGCAGCAGGTTAAAACCCCTGACAAATGTTATACCAAAACCTCTGATTCCGATCAACGAAAAAACCATTATCGAAGACATTATGGATCGTTTTGTAGAGCATGGCTGCAACACCTTTCATCTTTCGGTTAATTACAAAGCGGATATGATCCGGTATTATTTCGAAAACCTGAATAATCCTTCTTATAATATTAGTTATTTTCAAGAAGATAAACCATTAGGGACAGCCGGTAGCTTATCCTTATTAAAAGGGAGGATTAAACAAACCTTTTTTGTTAGTAATTGTGATATTCTGATTGATGAAGACTACAGCGAAATACTCAACTATCATAAAAACAACCAAAACGAAATCACTTTGGTCGCTGCCCTAAAGCAATTTCATATCCCTTATGGTACACTTGAAACCACATCGGATGGGATCTTAACAGGTTTAACTGAGAAACCATCATTGAATTTTAAGATCAACAGTGGCATGTATATCATTGAACCCAATATTCTCAATGCGATACCTGTTAATACATTTTCCCATATAACCGATTTAATTGCGCAAATTATACTTAAAGGAGGGAAGGTAGGTGTATTCCCTGTATCTGAAAATTCGTGGAATGATATGGGAAGTATTTCAGATTTAAAATTTACTAATTAAGTTATTAGATGTTTTATCAAAATGCTCATGCTTAACTTCAGGAATGTTTCCAGGATGCTTGGTGTAATCACACTTGGATCAGTTTACCTACCAATATTATTTCTTCGTTTGCCTTCCCCATTTCATAGTCCTTCTCTATATTTATTATTGTGGTTAGCTGTTACTATCATCTTTCGTCCTGCCCTCTTTACAACCAAACCATTTATCATAATTGGACTTTCAATTATTCTATTTTACATTGGAGGAGGTACCTTTTGGAATGATGTCAAATATCAAAATAATCCTATCAGCATCTCATTTATTATAAGTGAGTTTGCATGGGTTTTGCTGGCGTTCACAATGTTTTTTAACTTTATTCAAGCGAGGGATTATAGAGGTCTCGGCATAGTTGTTTTATTTTCATATGCATTTATTGCAATTACTTCAGTAACATCCATAATAGGTTTTACTGTTTTTCCTGAAGCCGCCAGACTTATGGCTGTTGAGTTTGGTGAACAAGGCAAGGTGTTTTCAGAAATGGGAATTGGTACATACGGCTTTTTTGTTGCCTCCATGTCAATTATCCCTATCTTAATTTATTTTTACAGAGTTCTGAAAAACAAATTTCACTTTAAACTACTGATTATTATGTTTGTAGTATTATTAAATTATGCAATTACCAAAGCATTAAATACAACATTAATCATAATTACACTTTCTTTTGTATTTTTATATATTAAAAAAATAAGGAGTCTTAAGTATTACTCCTTTTATGGAGTATTATTTGTTGTTTTTTCAATATTTATCTTAAATGAATACATAGCTCAATTCTTTTATGACATATCATATTTTTTTAGTAATGAAGAAATACAATGGAAAATCAGAGATATTGGCAGAACAATTGAAACCTCCAATTATAACCCTGATGAAAGTGATACTTATACAGCCTATGCTCGAATATCTCGTGTTTTAATACCCATTGAGTCTTTTTTCCAAAATCCTATAATTGGAGGGGGTTACTCGGCCGGTCACGCTCACTGGTTAGATCGCCTTGGTTTATTTGGTTTATTGGGATTCATTCCATGGATATTGATCTTCAGAATACAAATTAAAACTGTCAATGTAGTTATAAGAGATAAGTATTTAACTTATTATTATATTACAATACTGGCATTAATCATTTATGGATTACTCAAAGGGGGCAGCGAAGTTCCACAAATTCAATTAGCGTTATTCTTCCTTGCACCAAGTGGATACTTTTTGAAGTTCGTCTTTGATAAAAGAATTGCTTCGAAATGAAGAACATGTCTAAAACTGAAGTACTATATTTCAGTATGGCTTGCAATGAGGACAGATGGAATAAAATCCAGTCCCAGAGTAAGGTGAAAGGATCAATCTCCCCCCTTGTTTTTGACAGTTTGTTGCTAAATGGTTTGTCAGAGAAAAACAGCCTGAATCTTACTGTTTACTCATTTCCTTCAATTCCCGCTTACCCTAATCACCGGAAAGTTTTCTGGGGAAGCACGCGTGATACGCTTTCCACTGGCCTGCAAATCCGCTGGCTTCCGTTTATCAATTTACACGTACTTAAACAAGTAACTCATTTCATATCCTCCTTATTTGTTGCCGTACGTTGGTCCCTGCGCAATAAAGAAAAGGAAAGGATACTGGCTGTTTATTCCCAATATCTCCCTGTATCGCTGACCAGCTTGCTGATTTCTCATTTGTTTAACATGAAAAGTCTGTGCATCATCACCGACATACCCAAATACATGTTTTTGAATCGCAAAATCATGAACGGATGCGCTGGCTTGGGAATTCAGATATTTCAGCGTTGGACCAGCAAACTGCAGCGCAAGTTTGATAAGTATGTTTTCCTGACCGAAGAGATGAGTCAACTTATCAATGTACATCAGCGTCCATATACCATCATAGAAGGGATTGGAGATCCTCGACTTTTTGACGAGCCTTTGCGGAAAAATATTTCCCGTAAACCCCAGACCATTATGTATGCCGGTAGTCTCAACAAAGCGGTAGGTATGCAGATGCTGATGGATATCATTCGCGAATTGCCTGAAAACTACGAGTTTTGGATTTTCGGTGTGGGAGACTATGAGTGTCATTTTGTGGAGCTTGCCCTGGAAAAAAGCCAGGTGAAGTTTTTTGGTAAGGTTTCCCGTGCAGAAATTCTGCAACGGGAATTACAGGCTTCTCTGCTAATTAATCTTCGGAATCCGGCAGATGAATTAACATGCTATTCATTTCCCTCCAAAACCATTGAATATATGAGTTCCGGAACACCACTGTTAAGTACCAGGCTTCAGGGTATTCCGGCTGAATACTATAATTATATATTTTTTGTTGATGCCTACGACAAAACGGTTATCAGCGAAAAAATTGAATCCATTTTTAGCCTGGATGAACAAATCAGAGAGAAAATGGGCCGGAAAGCTCAACAATTTATTCATACCAGGAAGAACTATCGGGTACAAACCGATAAACTGCTGGATCTTATCAATACCTGATTTTTTATGAAAGACAGCCAGAAAACAATTCTGATTCTTGCCTCATTATTCTATCCTCAAAAAAAATCAGGCGGCCCACCGGTCAGCATTCTGAACCTGGTGAAAAACCTTCAAGATCGTTTCCACATTCGTATCATATCAAATAATTATGAACTGAATGAGAGCCAGCCTTTACCATACATTCAACAAGGATGGAATGAATTTTCTTTTGGCAGGGCATATTATTTCAACCGGGGAGTAAAATCCTTTTGGAAATTGCTCCAATTAATAAGAGATGTTGACCCAGACGTGATATACCAGAACAGTTTCTTCAGCTATGATGATTTGCTTCCTGCCCTTTATTATAAACGTGTTATAAAACCAAATACATTGGTAGTTGTTGCTCCCCGGGGGGAGTTCTACCCCAACCGCCTTGCAAGGGGAAGGCTCAAAAAGAAAATATACCTGAATGTAGTCCGCTGTTCGGGACTTCTGCAGGGAGTATTCTTTCATTCCACAGCAACGGAGGAAACCCAATACATTAATTCCATTTTGAATATTTCCAGCGACCGCATCGTCCAAATTGGTAATCTGTCGAGAATGACCAGTCAGCGTGTACCTATTCATAAACATAAAGGGGGAATCCGATTATTATACTTTTCACGGATTCATCCGATGAAAAATTTACAAGACTTTCTCAATAGCCTCTCCCATTCTCGGGGAGGGATTGAATTTGATATTTTCGGTCCCATCGAGGATGAGAACTACTGGAGGGGGTGTAAACAACTGATCGCAAAATTACCTGAAAATATATCTGTTAGCTATCGGGGTGTTATAGAATATGACGACATTCCCAATACCCTATCAAATTATCACGTAACTGTGCTACCATCAGATGGGGAAAACTTTGGTCATTCCATTGTGGATTCCATGATATTTTACAGACCAGTATTGATCAGTGACCAAACCCCTTGGAGCGAAATTCACCAAAAAGGAGGATTAGTTTGTAAAATCGACAAATTAGATCACATCCATGAATTGGTAAATACTTATGTCGATATGGATGATACGAAATATCAGCAGTATTCGGAATATGCAGGCACATATATCCGGCAGAAACTTCGTCAGGATGAACTGATCCAGCATTATGTTGCTCTTTTTTCTAAATAGGTTTTCAAAATGATACTTAGATATCTACACATCGGACTTGTCAACCTTCTGCACTGTTGGCATTTTCCCCGGCCATCGCATTTGTTACGTGTCTCCCTATCCACACATATTCGCTTGAATGCAGTTGAAATTATAGCTGGAAAAAAGTTCAGTACACGTCGAAATGTGGAAATTAACCTCCGTGAGAAGGCCCGCCTGATAATCGGAGATCAGGTCTTTATCAATTCCGGAAGTATTATCGCTTATCGAAATCACATTCAAATAGGGGACAATACCATTCTTGGGACTAAGGTCATGATATTTAATCACGATCATGCCATCTTCAATGGAAAGCCCGCAAATCATCGCTTTGAGAGTGATGCTATCCACATTGGAAAAGATGTCCGGTTTGATACCTGCAGTATTATGCTGAAAGGGAGTAAGATACAGGACGAAAGTATTGTTGCTGCTGGTTTTGTGATCAATAAGGAAATTCCGGAAGGGAACATTTTTGAGCAGCGAAGAAAGAGCGAATTAATGCCAATTCATCACTATGGTAATAAAAATTAGAGTAGCCGTAAAGCTTTTTTTTGTTTGGATATTTGAGCGTTTTCCTGGTCTGATCAGTGATTACAATCATTCCAGATTGCTTTACCTGATTATGTTCGGGCGTTTTCCCAATCTGAAGAATCCAAAGACCTTTAACGAACACATTTGCAGTCTTAAAATCCAGGACAGTCGACTTGCTTACAGTCAATACACTGACAAATATGAGGTGAAAAAGTATGTAGCCAGTGTAATTGGGGAAGAATACCTTAATGAGGTTTACGGATTATACAAATGCTTTGAAGAAATTGATCTGGAAAAGCTTCCGGAGCAATTTGTATTCAAATGCACTCACGGTTCTTCATACAATATACTGGTCAGGGATAAGTCGCGCTTCGATGAACAATTAGCACGTAAAAAATTGACCAAGTGGCTGAAAGAGAATTTTTACCTGAAGGATCGTGAGAAGAACTACAAGGATATCCAGCCCCGGATTATTTGTGAACGGTTTCTGGAATCAAAGCAGAGCTATCTGGAAGAATTCAAGCTTTTTTGTTTTTATGGAATTGTCCGTTTTATTCAGCAAAATACAGAAATTGATGGTCAAAGACACAGTAATTTGTATAGCCGACAATGGAAAGCTTTGGAAGTACAATACGGTTACCTGCCCTCGCCTCAGGCAATTGTTCCAGATAACGCTTTGGAATTGGTCGAGATAGCTGAAAAACTATCCGCTACGTTCGTTTTTGTACGGGTAGATTTGTATAGTATAGATAATAATATTATTTTTAGTGAACTTACGTTTCATTCTGGTGGTGGTCTTGTACCTTTTAAGCCCAAAAAATATGATTTTGTATTTGGTAGTTATTTCAACAAGTAATATATGAAGAAAGTTACAATCATTGATCATTATTCGCAGTTACCCGGAGAAAAAGGTAATAATAGATTTATTTATCTTGCTGAAATATTAACTAATAATAGATATGAAGTTGAGATATTTACAACTGTGTTTTCTCATAAAGAAAAGAAAAAAAGAGATTTGAAATTAATTGATCTCAGTTCAATAAACTATAATTTCAAATTCTTTTCTGAGCCCGGTTACAAGCGAAATGTATCAATTAAAAGACTTTTTAGTAATACTGTTTTTGGGTATAATGTATATCGCTATTTAATAAAGCATAAATCATTTCAAACAGATCTCTTTTATATAGCAGTACCTTCATTAACTGTTGCTGGTCTAGTGTCATTTTTTGCAAAAAAAAGAGGTATTCCAGTTATTGTAGATATACAAGATATTTGGCCGCAAGCCTTTAAGTTAATATTCAACCCTCCATTACTTGGCGCCGTCATATACTCTCCTCAGATGTTTCTTTCACGCTATATTTATAAAAATGCAAGCGCTATTGTTGCAGTTTCTAATACCTATTTAGAAGTAGTATCAGAATTTAATGTCCCAAAACTATGTGTATTTCTTGGAACAGATTTAGAAAAATTCAATATTTATATTAATAATTCCTCTATTGTAAAAAGTGATGATGAATTTTGGATTATTTATATTGGGACGCTGGGTCATAGTTACAATCTTGAGGTGATTTTCGATGCATTAGGCTTGCTTGATAAGGGAAAATTTTCTAATTTAGTTTTTAAAATACTTGGTGATGGTCCCCTTATGGAACAATTCAGGCAATCATCAGTAAAATCAAATGTAAGGATTGATTTTCTTGGTCGTTTGGATTACCCATTGATGGTTGAGTATTTATCAAAAGCTGATATTGCAGTAAATCCCATTGTTGAAGGTGCTACACAGAGCATTATCAATAAGGTTGGTGATTACGCTGCCGCCGGTTTACCAGTGATAAATACGCAAGAATGTAAAGAGTACAGGAATCTGGTTTCTGAAAATAATTTAGGATTTAATTGTAAAAATGATAACCCAAAAAGTATTTCAGATAAAATAACTCTATTATATAAAAATCAATATCTAAGAAAACTGCAAAAAAAGAATCAACTTGATGTCGCGGCAAAGTTTTTCAATAGGAAAACTAACTATAATAATATTATAAATTTAATAATTGAATTATTATCGAAGAATTTTAACTAAGTATTAATTTTCATGATCTATTCAAAGTTTTTTAAAAGGCCTTTAGATATATTAATATCATTATTAATTTTAATTGTTTCATTACCATTTTTATTGATAATCTCTTTGTTAATAGCTTTGTTTTCCGGGATACCAATATTTTTTATTCAGGTTCGTCCAGGGTATAGGGGTAGAATATTTAAGATGATAAAATTCAAAACAATGAGTGACTCAGTTGATGTATATGGGAATCTTTTACCTGATAATATTAGAATCACACCCATTGGTCGTTTTCTTAGAAAATCAAGTATCGATGAATTACCCGAACTAATTAATGTGATAAAAGGAGATATGTCTTTAGTAGGTCCCCGGCCATTGTTAGTTAAATATTTACCATACTATTCTTCCCGGGAATCCAGAAGGCATGAAGTTAAACCGGGTATAACTGGCCTCGCTCAGGTTTCAGGTAGAAATGCTGTAAATTGGGACAAACGTCTTGAACTTGATGTACAATATGTAGAAACCATTTCATTTAAATTGGACATAAAAATCTTAGTAAAAACAATAGGAATTGTTATAATATCCCATGGCGTTTCAGTTGATACTGCAACTAACGAACCCTCTCTAACTGAGTATCGAAAAAATAAAAAATTTGAATAATGAATATTCTGTTCACTTGCGCTGGTCGGAGAAATTATCTATTGCAATATTTTAAGAATGCTATTGGCAATCAAGGAAATATTATTGCAGCAGACGTTCAGCGGACAGCTCCTGCAATGGCCATTGCAGATAAAGCCATTGTGGTTCCAGTTGTATATTCTGAAAACTATAATGAAATCATCCTTGACATTTGCAAAAAAGAAAAAGTTAATGCACTTATTTCATTAAATGACTTAGAGTTACCAGTTCTTGCTGCAATAAAAAATGAATTTTACAAAATAGGCGTTAGTCTTGTTGTTTCAGATGATGAAGTTATAGATACTTGTTTCGACAAATGGAAAACTGTGGAATTTACAAAAGCAGTAGGAATTGATACACCAAAAACATATTTAAACCTCGAAAGTGCGCTGGATGCAATTAAAAACGGCGAACTTGATTTTCCGCTGGTTATTAAACCTCGCTGGGGCAGCGCTTCCATTGGTATCGAATTTCCGGAAAGTATGGAAGAACTTGAACTTTCTTTTAAATTATTACAAAAGAAACTTTTCCGCTCCATGCTGGCCACCATCAGCAAAACCGATGCAGAAAACGCCATACTAATTCAGGAAAAAATTGACGGAACCGAATACGGCCTTGATATTTTTAATGATCTGGAAGGAAACAACCTTTCGGTTTATGTGAAAGAAAAATTGGCCATGCGTGCCGGAGAAACCGATAAAGCCGTCCTGCGCAACCATCCGGCAATAGAAAAAATAGGGGAAAAAATTGGACAAAACCTAAAACACATTGCCAACCTCGATTGCGATATTTTTGAAAAAGACGGAAAATATTATTTGTTGGAAATGAATCCCCGTTTTGGTGGTGGCTATCCGTTTTCCCAAATGTCTGGTGCTAATTTTCCAGCAGCTATTTATGGTTTTTTAAAAAATGAGCCCTTACAAAAAGAATGGTTTACAAAGAATTACGACCAGACTTTTGCCAAATGCGAAATTCTTATCCCGGTAGAATAAAGTGTGCATCAACCTCGCCTGCCTGCAAAACCGCACCTTTTGGCTGGATATAAAACTGATTGTTTACACCGTGTTGGGGAAGAAGCCGGAAGATGGGTAAACTCCGAACAACCGCCTGCGTTTCATCAACAGGGCAAACGCATGAAACTTTTATTTTCCCCCTATAACACTTTTGTGTTTTACTTTTTTCAGTCAGGTACTTATTTTCATTATTACCGTCATCCTTTCGTTAAAAAATGATGGTTAGATAGGGTGCAAGGTACTTTGTTTTTTTTATTTTTATTGACTTTGTCATTGATTAATCTGATTTTACAGGTTTCTTTTCATTGCCGGTTAAAAGCGTGTCCTTGAAATCAAAAGTAAGGGTATTAAACCCAAAATTTTGTTATTTCATTTCACTGATGAAAAGGGAGTTCATTTTATTTATTCCCCTCACCTGGATTTGACCGGATTAAATATGTTGCTGAAATTTTTGACAAATACCCACTAAACACATTTCATCAGGAAGTTGAACTGCCTTTTGCAGTATAAAAATGACCATTCAAACCCATGTTGATCCCGTTCCGGAATTTATCGTTCAACAAGTGCTTCGGTATTTAGAGAGCAACAGAAAACATTTTTTTGAGATATTAAACGGTTTATGAATTCTTAATCCTATCAATGACGGCTCCCGATGTAAACTGTTGGAATCCGCATCTGCTATTATCTTTCGTATTTGATAAAAATATCATAATTGTGTCGAATATATTCGATGGTGCAGGGTTTTTACTTTTTTGCTCATGGTTGCACTCTATTTTGATGTACTGCAAAAAGTACTTACATCCGTTGAAGGATGGAAAATTTTTGAAATCAGAGAAAAGTTTTACTTTGAAGATATCGGGATGCGACATGCTATCGTTCCGTTTCAGCAAAAGGATATTGGGAAAGTGCTTGAAAATATTGTTTATCACCAGCTTGTTATAAACAGCTACCAGTTTTTTGTGGAAAAACACAGCGACAAAGAGATTAATTTTGTAGCCATTAAAGAGAATATAAAAACCTATGTTCAGGTGGCGTACCTGATTGCCGATGAAAAAACACATGAAACGAGCATGATTGTAAAATCACAAACGAGGGTGATTAAAACATGTGCGAGTTCCATCTCATACCTTAGAAAATAATTAACTTTAATATACAAATATGCAAGAAATAAAGATAACCATCCGGAATCCCTATAGTGATCGTATGGGAGATTCCATACGATCGCTTCTCAACACTCTGGAACAATGGTCTCAGGGAACAGAATCAGGTAAAATTAAAATTGACATGGGGCAAGTAACATTTGTTCATCCATTTCTCATTTTACCATTATGTGCATTAATCGCGGATAAACTTGAAGAGAATATTGATATACAATTCAATTATAGTAAAAAAATAAAAAGCTATCTTGAAACCATTTTATTCCCAAAAGGTTTAGACGCATTAAAGATACCAAATTGGCAAATTGCTCTGGAGAAATATACATGTAAAACCTATTTGCCTGCATGCAAAATTCCATCAACTCACAATGCGACAATAATAAGAGAACAGTTGCTTTCAACATTTGAAAACATTCTAGCCCTACTTTCCGAGTTATGACCGTCATATGAATATAACAGACTGGCAAGCAGCCGGTTAGGCTAATTAAATCCTGCCCCCTAAATAAATGTTAATAAAATGTTAGTATTTCCCC
>Ga0068712_1001580_pt1 | contig 31141 bp, 29 predicted proteins | sample MTBAKSrepl1MetaG_FD_62987 | JGI IMG/M metagenome (GOLD analysis project Ga0068712, IMG submission 62987) | Enrichment culture microbial communities from Arthur Kill intertidal strait, New Jersey, USA, that are MTBE-degrading - MTBE-AKS1... | ecosystem: Environmental > Aquatic > Marine >... | reverse complement strand
GGAAACCCGTTCCGGGCCTCCGCTGAAAAGGGCCAGAAATTGTTTCAGCGCAAGGCCGAAATCATGGCGGCGTTCTGTAACGAATTAAAAAAGTTGAAAGTCGAGGTTAAAAACCGCTCGTACGATCGCCGTACTTTTTAAATTCATATGGTTAATTTCTTTCAACGAAAGGCGATACCATGTCCCATGGCCATAACAAGACCATCGTCATCATCGCCACACTGGACACGAAGGGACCGGAAGCCGCGTTTGTGAAGGAACGGATCGAGGCCGCCGGGTATAAGGGATTCATCCTGGATACGGGCATCCTGGGCGCTCCGCCGCGGTTCCGGAGCATCGCCGGCGTTTCCGCCGACGAAATCGCGGCCGAGGGCGGAGAGAACCGGGCTGAACTGGTGAGCCGCAAATCGGAGCCCGACGCGCGCGGCCGGGGAATCCGGGCCATGGCCAAGGGGTCGGCGAAAATCACGCGGCGTCTTTACGACGAAGGCGGGATATGCGCCGTGATCGGCCTGGGAGGCGCGCAGGGAACTGAAATATGCACGGCCGCCATGCGCGCCCTTCCCCTCGGCGTTCCCAAACTTATGGTTTCGACGGTAGCTTCCGGGCAGACTCCCTTTGGCATCTATACCGGCACACGCGATCTCACCATCATGCACTCCGTGGTCGATATCATGGGGCTCAACTCCCTGACCAAAATGATCCTGGCCAACGCGGTGGGCGCGGTGACAGGGATGGCGGGCGTTGATGTTCCGCAACAGGAGAGACGCCGCCTGAGAGTGGGCCTTACCCTGTACGGCCAAACAACGCCGGCCGGCATGGCCATAAAGCCGCTCCTGGAAGCCCTTGATTACGAAGTGTTCGCTTTTCATTCCAATGGGACCGGTGGAAAATCCATGGAGGAATTGGCGGTGGAGGGCTTCCTGGACGCCATATTCGATTTAAGCGTACACGAACTTACCGATGAAGTTTTCGGCGGCATTCACGCCGGAGATTCGAACCGTTTGCTGGCCGCGGGGCTCAAAGGGGTCCCCCGGTTGGTGATTCCCGGCGGGTTGGACGTAATAACGCTTAGAGAGCCCGAAACCATACCTCAACAGTATCGGTCTCAACCTTCCGTCATTCATAACCCCCACATCACCCTGGTCAGGGTAAACAAAGATCAGATGGTTCAATTGGCGGAAACGATGGCGGACCGTTTAAATCAGGCCAAGGGACCGGTCGCCGTGGCCATACCTCATGGAGGCTTTTCTTTTTATAACCGCGAGGGGCTTCATTTTCGGGACCTGGACGCCGATGGCGCGTTTCTCGAAACGCTTAGACGTCGCCTGATACCGGAAATCCGTGTGCATGAGTTCCCCTGTCACGTAAACGACCCGGAATTTCCCGCTGAAATTGTGTCCCTGTTTGACGGATTTGTAAAGGCGAAGCCCGCGGAGTAGGCCGGGTCCCGGCCATGAGCCATACACTCGATGAAGGGGGATGGTCTTCGAACGACCGAATTTTTCGGTTGATGAATCCGCGTTACGGAAGGCCGCCCTCCCCCATCGACTGGCGGTTTATCGATCGTACTTTTCCGCCACGACCAGTCCGTTTTCTCTCCGCGCTTTCAGGACAAAGTCGTAGACGTCTCTTTGCAGGCAGATGATAGGGTCCTCAGGAGGGAAATACTGTTTTTCCTTGAGCAAAAATTTCTGTGTGACCCGATGAAATATGATCTCGCGCATGGCCTGGATGTGGTCGTATTCGCCGTGTCCCAGGAGATGGGCTATATACCGGGCGCACCACTCGTCTTCCGGAGCGTTTTCCTTAAGCTGGATACCCATGGCTACCACGCTGACGACTTCCGGCGAGCGATCCGTTATGTACTTTGCGATACTTGAAGCGAGGCTGAAACTGCCCAGAAGCACTTCGTCCGCTCCCTCCAGCGCGGCTATGGCGCCCTGAACTCCCGAGGAGGTTCTCTGAACGACCGTCCTGCCCTGGAAAAAACCGGGCTCCTGACTCAAAATCTGACTCGGCGAATTACCCAAATCGAATCCTTCAATGGGAACACCACCGGTTTCACCGATCAAGAGCAGGTCGGGCTGGCCTTTTTTCAGTTCAAACGCTTCATCAGGGGTGGAAACCAGAATGGAACGCTTGACGCCAAGGTGAAAAAGCAGCGGCGCGCACGTGAACGCCCTGAATACATCGACCACAACGGTCGTGCCTCGCGCCGCTTTGGCGCCTTCCAGCAAACTGTCCAGATGTATTTTCATAGTACGGGATACACTTCGTGTTCAAAGACCTTCATGTCATGTCCGGGTAAGATCACGTCCGCCCGGCGAACAATCTCTTCCAGCGAGTTCCATGACGCCGCAATGTCCATAAACCGGCCCATGATGGTGAAGGGCATATGTTCTCCGGAAGGCTCCAGGTTTACGTAGGCGAAAACCGCGTCACCGGTGATGATGTGCGTACCCCCTCGGGTTTGCGCCTGCACGGATTGGTGACCCGGCGAATGGCCCGGCGTGGGGAAAACGCTCAGACCCGGCAGAATTTCCTTTTCCCCCTCCACGGTCTCGAATGTAGCGTCGGTAAAGGGCGCCTTTTTGCCGAGTTTCGGATGCTCATATGATTTGTAATAAGGCGGAATGGGGTTTCGGGCAAACTCAAGTTCCACGGCGCTGACCAGAAAACGCGCGTTGGAAAACCGGTCCATGTTGTGGCAATGGTCCCAATGCAGATGGGTGAAAATCACCAATTCGATCTCTTTGGGATCGACTCCCATGGCAAGCAGTTGCTCGTGAACGGCCTGCCCCGGCGCCTGTTTGGAGCCGTGATGATGCCAGTCCGCCAATTCGCCGCCGCACATTCCCGTGTCTACCATAATTTTGTGAGCGCCGTCGGTTACATACCAGCACGACGCCGGTAAATCCACCTCAACTCCCAAATCCACACCGCGTGTCACGTAAGCGCCTTTATCGACGGTTACCAGCCCCGTATTCAAGGGTTTTATAGTAAAATCATTCATTTTCCGCTCCTGAGTTGCAGCCCGACATCCTTACCACACGATAATCCGGGCATAGTACCCCATCTTACACGAGTAATTCAACCATTGGCCGGCAACAAACCTCTCCATTTCCCCGGACAGGAACAGAGGGCTTTATGGGGACAGGATGACTGGACCGGCGAGCATCGGCCGGCCGGTCACGTTCGGTCAGATTATTTGGCGTTAGGACCGTATTCCTGGCTTTTTCTCCAGTCCATCCATTCACGCCAGTCGGGATATACGTAGCGTCCGATATTCATATCGTTGGGATGAATGTACCGCGCGCCGGGAAGCAAGGTCACCGTTTTCATTTCCGGCCTGTTTTCCTTGCTTTTCCGATTTACAATGTATTCCAGGTAGGACGGGTCCTCATAGCAGTTCGCCCAATTATCGTGATGCATGGGGATAACCACACGCGCGTTCAGTGATTCGGCGATGCGCCACACATCCCATGGAGACATCTTGTCCGTGTAACCGGGCGCGTTATTGCCCATGTTCATGGTAACCACGTCTATCTTGTATTTTTCCCCCACCATGCGGTATCCGTTGTGGTACAGGGTATCCCCCAGAAAAGCGAAATTGCCTCCCGGGGTATTAAAGATGTAGCTTGCCGCCACTTCCTCGAAGGGAGCCGGAGTCTCAAAGCCGGTTTTGGTGGCTATGGTGTCGAAGTTGGGCGCGAAATCGATCTTCATATCTTCAATCTGGATACTTTTTCCCACCTCAGCGATTATCATCCGTTCCTTGGGCACGTCCATGTTTTTCATCATTCTGCGAGCCGATTCGGGCGGCGCGATAAACTTGCAGTTGGTGGTCTGCAAGGCGGCCGAAATGGTGTAAAAATCCATATGATCCTGATGATGGTGGGTTATACACAACGCGTCCAGTCTTTTAAATTTCCAGGGATCGATCACATGAGGATTCAGGCGCATCCAGTAGAGTTTCTCGGCGCCGCTCGTCCGGCATACGCCGCAGTAGGAATAGTCGGTAAAAAGACTGGGACCGGCGTAGAGATCGACCAGGAACACCGCGCCGGACTGGCTTTTGAGGGCCCATGACGGGCCGCCGAAATACCACACGCATCCCACGCCGGGATCTACCTTGAAGGTATCGATTTCATGGTTGAGATACGTTCCCCATTCCGGGAAAACTTCCCGCAACCACGTGTCTCGGTCCATTTTGCGGGGAAGCCCGATGGTTCCTCCATCCATGACTCCCCTTTCATCATACTTCACGACTTTATCATCGCCCATTACCTGCCTCCTGTCGTTATATCCTTTGCCAATCAGGCGCCGCCTTACCTCAAGAACTCAAATCCCACTCCGCGGGTTCGTCGTCGTGCAGGATAGCGATCGCCCGGATGGGGGATCCGGTACCCTTGCGTATCCGCAGCGGCAGCGCAACGAAAGTGAATCGTTTCCCCACCAGCTTATCCAGATTGCAGAAATTCTCCATGTGCGTGACCCGGCGCTCCTTGCATACGGTATGGCAGGGGTATGACTTGTCCAGCCACATGTCGGGACTGGTGTTGTCCACGCCGAAGTTTATGCATCCCCGGTCGATAATATACTCGGTGGCGTCTCTTGTTAATCCCGGTTGATGCGTGCAATATTCCGGAGTTCCATAGGTTCGTTCATAATGCCCCGTGTAAAACAGGACCGTGTCCCCCTGCCTGATTTCGAGCCCGTGCTTTTTCAATTGCTGCTCGATCTTATCGGCCCCGAATTGGGTCTGCATCGGCACATCGCTCACATCGATACAGATGGCCGAAGTGATGCAATGTTCCAGAGGGATCTCATCAACTGAGGGGGCGCTGGGATCGTCGGTGAAATGGCTGACCGGATCGATGTGGGTGGGCCCGTGATCGCATAGCATGATGCCGCTGGTCCGGTAAGAAAAGCCCGACCCGATCTGGCGTCTGGATTCTTCGTGAGACATATGCTCCCAAATAACCGTCTTGGCGTGGCCGGGATAGACTGGCATATCGGTATAGATTTCCTGACTCAAGTCGATGATTTTTCCTTTGATCTTCATCTGTTCAGACCCCCTGAAAGTTGGATTGGCAATACGCTCAATACGGCGTTATAAACGCCGATAACTGCTTCCTTTTAATCGGCGCCGTTCCCAGGTCCATTGCCGGGTTAAGCGCCTGAAGGTTCAAGTCGGGCTTCGAATCCGAAAAAGCGTCTCCGAGTTCGTCCCCTACGGCGGATTCCGAAAGCGGTTTTACTGCCTGTTTTTTACATTCCGCTTATAAAGAATATTTTTCCGCACGCAATGCGGCCATTTATGTTCGTGACAGAGGGAAGGAATCGCCTCCATCATGTTCTCATCCTTGCTTTCCAAAAGCTTCAGGTAGAAATCGACCACGTTTTCGATCTGCTCGTCGGCGCCTCGGGCCAGAATCGTCACCGAACCCTCGGCTCCCGCCACCCCGCCCGAGGCCGCGTGGAACACTTCGACCTCGAAAAGCGCCCGAAGAGCTTCCTTTTCCGTCACGACCCTGCCGGATAGCGGAAGCATTCCCACCGGCATACCCGCCGAATAGGTCAGCCGCTGAACGCCCATCTGAGCCGCCACGACCTGAATGCCGTCGCTCACGGTTTTTTCCAACCCTACCGGGATTATGAAATTGACGCCCCGGGCCATGACGTGTCCGATGGCTTTGCCGATAATGCCCCCGGACTCCATGCCCAGCAGAACACCGGCCACACCGTGAGGATCAAGGGCGTTGGCCCCCTTGATAAAAACATCCTCCGGCGATAACGACTCCAGCGCCTTATCGATATCCTCCGTCTCTACCGGAATACCTTTTTCAAGAAACCAGAATCTGGCATGACCTCGAGATCCCAGAAAATCAATCATTGCCCGCCCGACACAGGTCCCCTTGGTGGTGATCATCCCGCAGGCGAGAGTCTGTCCGGGAGGCTTTCCGGTCAGTTCGCTGAAAATATGAGAAGTAGCCGTCCCGGTGGAAATAAAGATTCGCCCCTGCTCGAAAGCGCGCCGCACTTCCGGCAAGGCCGCCACACCTTTGGCTATCAGCGCTTTTGACAGAGATGGCGTAAAGCTGAGCAACGCGCTCTGCATTGAGTAGACTCCGTTTAATACTACATGAACCGGTTGGCTTCGGGATCGAAAAACATCCGGCTCCACCCCTCCGGCCTGAAACGAGCGTTCGCGCTTCCCCAACACACTAAATCTTTACGCCCAGGTACCGTTCCACCTCCAACTGGCATGATTGCAGCTCGCCGGGCGTGCCGCACATCCTTATCTGTCCTTTCTCCATGATGTACGCGCGCTCATTTTTGCTCAGGCTCAGAGACATCTTGTAATTCTGCTCCACCAGGAGGATTGTCGAACCATCCTGTTGGAGTCTTTTGAGTATCTCGGCTATTTCCAAAACCAACAGGGGAGCTACCCCCTCCGTCGGTTCATCAATCATTATGAGGCGGGGCATGGCCACGAGCCCCCGGGCGATGGTCAGCATCTGTTGTTCGCCGCCGGATAAGCTGCCCCCCATTTGATGCACTCTTTCCCGGAGCCGCGGGAAATAGTGGTAAACCATCTCCAGGGTCTCGGCTCTATCTATGTTCTTTCCTCGAATCAGCATGCCCATCTTCAAGTTTTCATACACAGTTAAATTGACCATAATGCGCCGGTCTTCCGGAACCAGTGAAATTCCGGATCGGGCTACTTCGTGGGGCTGAAGTCCGGTGATGTTTTTTCCATAAAAGGTAATTTTTCCCTTTTTAGGGGGCTGTATCCCCATTATGCTTTTCAAAGCGGTCGTTTTTCCCACCCCGTTGCGACCCAGCAAAACCACAATCTCACCTTCGTTTATCTCGAAGGAAACATCATGGAGGATATGACTGTACCCATAAAACGTGTTGATTTGCTCCACACTCAGCATCATTCATTCCTTTCGCCGAGATATACCCGTTGAACTATGGTATTACAGCTGATTTCCTCACACGTGCCTTGAGCCAGCACCGAGCCTTCGTTGAGCACCATCACTTCGTCCGATATCTCCATGACCACGCTCATATCGTGCTCGACGAGGATAACCGTTAATTCGAGTTGATCGGTAAGGCTGCGGATGAGTTTTGTGGCCTCGATGGTTTCAGCCGGGCTCATTCCCGCGGTTGGCTCGTCCAGAAGAAGTATCTTCGGCTCCGTGGCCAGGGCAATCCCAATCTCAAGGTATTTTCTCTCTCCGTGTGACAGCGTTGAAGCGGGTCGATCATGCGAGTCGGCCAGTGTAACCAGGGTCAGAATTTCTTCCGCCTTTTTATTTATTCGCGAAAAGGTTCCCACCCTTCGCCAGAAATTGAAGGAAGACATTCTGGATTGGACGGAGATCCTTATATTTTCAAAAGCCGTCAGGCGAGGAAAAACATGGGTGATCTGGTACGTTTTGGTGATCCCGAGTTGTGAGATCTGATGAACTTTTTTCGAGGTGATGTCTTTATTGTCAAAATAAATCCGGCCGCTGGATGGTATAAACACTCCGGCAATAAGATTGAACAGGGTTGTCTTACCGGCGCCGTTGGGACCTATAATTGATTTAAGTTGCCCTTTCTCGACAGAAAAATCGACCATGTTAACGGCCTGCAGGCCACCAAAATTTTTGCACAAATCTTTCGTCTCAAGATACATCGCCCACCCATTGAGATTCCTGAACCCGTTTTCTCTTGGTTTCGATTTTATCCTTTATAGTGCCGACAATTCCCTCGGGAAAAAGCAGCACCAACGCCATGAACATCGCCCCCACGTACATCTCCCAACGATCGGTCAAATAGCTGATTTCATCCTGCAGCAGAAGGAATAAAGACGCCCCGACCACCGGACCGATAAAACTGTGCATGCCCCCGAGGATTGTCATCATGACCACCGTGCCGGAGGTCATCCAAAAAAGCGTGGTGACGGGGACATACCCCAGATATACCGTCAGGAGACCACCGGCCAGACCGGAAAAAATTCCGGAAAATACCAACGATATAAACTTTGCCATGGTGGTGTCAAAACCACAGGCCTCGGTCCGTTCCTCATTTTCGCGTATGGCCTGCAAAAGCCTGCCGAACGGTGACTCGAGGATTCTCCAGATGGCAAAGATCGAAAGGGCCACGATGAAATAGACAAAGAAATAGAGCGGGTATGGACTGGCGAGGTCGACGTGAAACGGGAAATCAAGTTTTAAAATGGGAATAAATTTAAGTCCGTCTTCTCCGCCGGTCCACTTTTTCAAAGCCGAAAGGGCCAGAAAATAGAACATCTGGGCAAAAGCCAATGATATCATGGCGAAGTAAACGCCTTTCTTCTTGATAGAAAGAGCGCCGATCAATACGGCGGCGACACCGCCAACCACAATACTGGCAAGCAGGCTCGTCCACACCGAGGATCCGAAATACCTGAGGGCAATGCCCGCAAAATAAGCCCCCAATCCGAAATAGGCCGCGTGACCGAATGAGATGACTCCGGTTTGCCCCAACAGGATATTAAACCCCAGAGCGAACAAGGAATAGATAAGCATCTCCGTGGCAAGGGGCGCTGACAAAATAAACGGCAGAAACAGAAAAATCAAAAGCGCTATCCACACTGTTTTTATGCTGTTGTTTTTTCCCATATTCTTCCACAATCTTCCTGTAGTCGTTAATCCCGCTGATACCCTACCGTTATAACCTGCCCGCCTCTCCAAAAAGCCCACGGGGCCGAATAAGCAAGATGACCGCCATGGCGAAAAAGATAGCGACATTTGAATAATCGCCCGCAAACAGGGATACAAAGCTGACTACCTGTCCGATGATAAGCCCCCCGAGTATGGCGCCGCCCAGGCTCCCCAAGCCGCCGATAACCACAACCACGAAGCACTCCACGGTCATCTCCACACCCATGTCCGGAACAGCCGACACCATGGGCGCCGCAACCGCGCCACCCAAAGCGGCGAGCCCCACACCTATGGAAAAGCCCACGGTCCAGATTCTTGAAACGTTAACGCCCAATACCTGAACCATGAGGCTGTCCCGTGTCGCTGCGCGGATGATCATGCCAAGGTCGCTTTTTTTAAGAAACAGCCAAAGCAAGATCATCACGAATGCGGTCAGCACAATAATGAAGAGGCGATACTTGGGCAGGAGAATGGGGCCGGCCATAATTGCGCCGACCAGTCCTGAAGGGTACTCCACGACTTTACCGATCAAACCAAAGATGAATTTCATGGCGTCGGGAATGGCCACGGCCATACCGAAGGTGAGCAAGAGCGGATAAAACGGCTCTTCCTTATAGAGTCTTTTTAAGAGTGTCCATTCGGTAAGGGCGCCAAACAGGGCCACGATCAGAACGGCGCAGACCAACCCGATCCAGAAGTTTCCGGTAAGCGATACGGCCACGTAAACGGCGTACGCGCCCAGCATATAGAAAGTCCCATGGGCGAAATTGATCACGTCCAGCAATCCGAAAATGATGGACAATCCACTTGCCAAAAGAACGTAAATAGCGCCAAGCGCCAGACCGAAGACGATCTGCATGAGGTATATTTCCGGTGGAAACCCAAAGAGCATGTTATCTCCCTGTTAAGAGGAGGTGGGGGCCCCGCGGCCCCACCTCCTGGCATAATTACTTGCCGGGCAGCTTTACCTGTCCGTAGGGAATATCCTTCTTGTTATTTTCGCAGCTTTCCAAAGTTTCCGTGTACGGCACTTCAGCCACCAGGGTAGCCACGTCCCAGTCTTTGGCTTTGGCGCCTTTACCCTGCAAGATACAGATGCTCTGCAACCTGGCATGGTCGCAAGGGCGCCACTCGGTGGGCCCCTTGGGGCTGGGCCACTTGTTGCTCACTATGGTCTCTATAACTTTATCCACGTCATCCACGACGCCGGCCTTGTTCATGGCGGAGAACACGACTTTGGTGGCCGTATAGGCGCACTCGCCATCCTGAGACGGAGGTGAGCCATACTTATCCCAGAAGGTTTTTACGAACGTCTTGGCTTCCGGGTATTTGTCCTGAAGGTGCCAGTAGAAGGTGCTGGAGCCATAGACGTTCTCGTCAAACGCGGCGCCTGTTTCCTTGATGGTGATTATGTGCGTTTTGCTGATGACGATTTTCATCTTTTTGGTAAGACCCAGTTCGGCTAATTGCTTGATCGCCGAGGCTTGATCGGTACCGTAATTGGTGACAACGAGAAAATCGGGCTTTTTCGCCAAAATCTGCGGGATAAAAGCGGAAAAGTCCCTGGTTCCAAGCGGATGGTAAATGTTGCCCAAAAATTCCCCGCCGTACTTTTCGCTGTTGACGAGCCACGCGGCCAGGTTATCGTGTCCCCAGCGGTAATCGGCGGTCAACGACATCCACTTTTTGCCGAAGTTTTTAAAGGCGTAATTCGCAAGCGCGGAAGCGGGCTGGTAGGGGATAACGGCGGAGGTGAACCCATATCCGCAGAATTCCTTGCCCACCGGGATGCTCGTATGACAGAAAGCCATGTACAGGAGTTTGTTCTTGCAGGCAAATTCATTTCCCACCAGCGAGATTCCACCTGACAAACTGCCGCCGATGAACTTGTAGCCCTGATCCATCATATCTTTGAATCTTCGGATCGTTACATCGGCTTTGAGCTGAGAATCCGTTATAAGGACTTCGGCCGGCTTGCCAAGAACGCCCCCCGCGGCGTTTATCTCTTCCAACGCCAACATAGAGCCGCGCTTCATGTCCTCGGCCATGGCCGCGTAAGGTCCGGTCAGGGGAATAGCCTCGCCGAATCTTGCGGTTTGTGCGAGAGTTACGGTTGAAAAACAGGTTACGAGCGCAAACGCGCTGACTAAAAGCCAAAGAACCTTTTTCATTGCCACCCTCCTTTTCCCGAGACATCAGTTAAGTGGTGTTGATCTTGCTCCCAATCCATTTCACCAGCTCGCCTCACCTCCTTTGCCGCCTGGCTTGGCATGCGGCCTTTTTTCTAAATGATGTACGCCGCTCGCGCCACTTTGAGTTCAGATACACCCTCATGGCCCGATTCTTGTGAAACCGCTCTCGTGTAGACTCGCTCTCCACGAAATCCTGGTTTGATACGCGCTTAACGCCACTTTTACCCCTGGGAAAAAATCCCGGCGTCCAGTCCTCCGCGCTCATGGAGAGGCGCACTACCGCAGAGGCTTTAAAACGGCCCCCGCCTGGCGCCTTACGGCGTTCGGACGGCCATCCAAGACGACACACAACGCGAGTTCAGAGGGACGCTTAAAAAAGTTATTTAGGGTTTAAATTACAGTTCTAGGGAGATATCAGCCGCCGCGTCCTTAATCATTAAAGACAACGATTCCATACGTTCTGTCATCATTCGTACAGTGGGCCCAGATATACTGATTGAGGTGAGAGCCGCGCCCTGAGCGTTCCAAACCGGCGTCGCCACGCAGCGCACGCCGAGGTAACATTCTTCATAATCAAACGCCAAACCGGTTACTCGTATTCTGCTTATTTCGCTGAAGAACTCATCATATGTCCTAATCGAGTTCCTCGTCATGGACTTCAGCGAACCGATGGCGCCATAGCGCTGTTCGATGATCTCATCGGGAAGGCTGGCGATGAGCGCCTTACCCATCGCCGTGCAATGCGCGGGAAGTCGCGTCCCGGCTTTAATGGAAAACCTCAGGTTTTCCTCTGATTCGAGGCTGACTACGTAGACAATTTCATCATAATCCAGAATGCCGGCATTGACTCCCTCTTTGCAGCGCGCCGCCAACCGCTTAAGGGTGGGCATCAGGATCTTTTGGTAAAGTTCCTCTTGCCTTATCGTGGGTACCAGTTCAGCCAAACGAATTCCCAGTCCGTAGTCTCTGGTGCCCTGATCCTGGCGTATGTATTTATACTGTTTTAGTGTGCCCAGAATTCTGTGAACAGTCCCTTTGCCGATTTCCAGGTTTTCAGCGATCTCTTTAAGACTCAGCTCACGTTCCGCAAGGGCAATGAATTCAAGGATGTTCAGCGCTTTTTCAAGCGACTTGATCGTATATCGCGTCTCGGTTGCTTCTTTTGAGCTCACGATTAGGATTCACGATTGATTCGGTTTGAGAAAGGAAACCCGCCTTTTATTCATCATTGATGAATGCAATTCATCATAGTGCAATGTTAGTCGTACAAGCTGACTTCCGTCAAGAATAGTACACGGCAATTTGGCATTCAATACGAGTAATTACCACGCTGGTCTACATTATGATATTATTATATGATTATTTTGCGTCTTTCTTTGTTAAAATGGGTGAAACCTGATCGGGTCCCCGGCGCCTCCGGCGAAACCCTTTTGAAGCCCGACCTCAGGGAGTTTTCCCTTCGCCACAATGCGAGAAATGGTTCCAATGATTTTATGATACACTCCCCGTACGCGATTTGAAATGTCCGGGTATGCTTTTTTTACAAATTGCAGGGCAAGCAAAGAGTTGGGTGAGTTGCGCGGATTCGGCCACGCGCCCACTTTTCCGATGATTCATAAAACCGTATGACGAGCTTGAGCCGTTACTTCCTTGGCTAGGCCAGCGCCTGCCATACACCGTCGCACGGGGCCCTGCAAAGTTTAACGGACTGATCGAGGCAATAAATAAGACTTGTATAAGGCGACAATACAGGTTAACCGTTAAACAAAATTTGGGATAAGTCAAGAATAATCATCCAGAAAATGTAAAATATAGCTGTTTGGAGATTGGAAACGAATAATAAAGGATTTTGAAAAAAATAGTTTTATATTTTTTTTCACCAAAGGTCTTAATCGTCAAAAATTTTCGTACAAATAACCATTTTTCAGGTATAAATTATTTGAAACCGGCTTGACAGCGGAGAGGCGCTTTAGGATAGCAAGTTTACCGATAAACTAAATTATACTATACAAAGGTTCTTTGGCCAACGAGTATAGTTACGATAGGAGCGAGCCGGAAAGCGCGTCTAAATCTTTTCTCCTGTTCTCAACTCATCCGGCGTATGGCCCCTGTAACCCATTGCGGCCACCGGAAATTCATGGCGCTTTCAAGCCTACGGAGGCCGGTGCGAATTCCCCGCATTGGAACGCTGAAAAAACAATTCCTGTGAAACGAATATGTTGGGTCGCGACAGGATCAAATGGAAGGGAGGTGAAAGCGCAAGAAAACCAATGTTCGTAGTGCTCGACTGGTTATTCATCTAATACGGCCTCAAAATAGGGAGGATGTTTCAATGAATGACAGTTTGTACTTTGCGCCGAACGATCCCGGAGACGCGCTCACTATTCTTTCCGAGCATGCGGGAAGAGTGGTCGTACTCGCCGGGGGCACAGACCTGGTACCCAAAATAAACTACTACGAACTCAAACCCGAAGCGCTTCTGTATATTGGCGGCCTCGGCCTTGATTACATCAAAGAACAAAACGGAAAGCTCATCATAGGCGCGGCCGCCACCTGGACAGCCATAGCCGCCAATCCCCTCATCCAAGAAAAAGCCAAAGTCTTATCAACGGCCGCCAGACAGGGCGCGACGCTGGCGGTACGGAACGCGGCCACAATCGGCGGCAACATCGCTAACGCCTCACCAGCCGGCGATCTCATTCCTCCGCTCATGGTTCTGGACGCGCAACTGCTTCTGAAACGGGCGGGAGAAGAGAGAATGACGCCCGTTGCGGAGTTCTTCTCCGGGCCGGGAGAGACCGCGCTCAAATCCGATGAAATGATCTTTGAAATACACGTGCCCTTTCAACAAGGAAACGCCTTCTTTCAAAAGCTGGGAAGACGAAAAGCGATGACGCATTCGGTCGCTTCGGCCACGGTCCGGTTGGAGATGAACAAGGGCGTGTGCGATGACGCTCGTATTGTTTTGGGCTCCATGGCCTCTACCCCCTTACGCTGCGCGCAAGCCGAAAAACTGATCAAAGGCAAAGCCGTGGACGCAAAAATAATCGCCGAATGCGCCAACGAAGCGGTGGCCGCAAGCAGCCCCATAACCGATCAACGCGCGTCAGCCTGGTACAGGAAGAGAGCGGGCGGCGCCATTATGACTCGAGCGCTTTCCCAAGCGGCGGGCGTAACAAACTGAAACAGAAGGAGGGTTGATAATGAAATATCAGTTGTCCTTTACGCTCAACGGTCTGCCGGTGGACGCGCTTGTCAAACCTACTGAAACGCTGCTGGATGTTTTACGTGAACAGCTGCAGGTTAAAAGCCCCAAGCGGGGATGCGATAGCGGCGATTGCGGCGCGTGCACCGTGCTTCTGGATGGAAAAATCGTGCGCGCGTGCCTGACTATTGCGCTTACCGTCGCAGGCAGGGAGGTCGCCACACTGGAGAGCTTTACGCGTCAGGGAGAAATAAGTCCCCTGCAGAAGGCTTTTCATGAGCATAACGCCACGCAGTGCGGGTTCTGCACTCCAGGTATGATCGTCGCCGCTCAAGCCTTGCTTGATAAGGTTCCCAATCCGAGCAGACAGGAGATTGTGGACTCCATTTCGGGAAATATATGCCGTTGCGGAACATATCATGAAATTGTGGAGGCTGTGCAAGCAGTCGCGCAAGGCCAAAGGAAGGAGTGATCGACATGGCGAACTTTGTGGGAAAACCAGTTCCACGCTATGACGGCGTGGGCCACGTAACCGGCAGGACCACCTATGTTGATGATATCCAGCTCCCCGGCATGCTGAGCGTGAAAGTCCTCAGAAGCCCCGTGCATAAAGGAGTAATCAAACGTCTTGACACGACTCCGGCCGAGAATGTCCGAGGCGTCGCCGGCGTTGTGACGGCTCGCGATGTGCCCGGCGTTAACGCCTACGGCATGGCGGCGGACCAGCCTGTTTTCACACCCGGGCATATACGGTACAAGGGGGAGCCCATTGCGGCCGTGGCCGCGGTGGACGAAGACACGGCCATGGAAGCCCTGGCAAAGATACAGCTCGAAATCGAGGAGCAGACTCCCGTCTTCGATCCCTTTGAAGCCATGAAACCGGGCGCGCCGCTGGTAAGACCGGAAGGAAATGTTTTCGAGTTCGATAGCGGTAGGACACGCAAGATACGGTTGGGCGATGTGGAAAAGGGCTTTAAGGAAGCCGACTATATCATTGAGGGAAAGTATACGAACGGCGTTAACGATCACGCGCCCATGGAGACGCAGGCTTCCGTGGCGTACATTGACGCCACCGACCGGCTGGCCATTCATACCTGCAGCCAGGACCTGTATTTTCATCTTGGTATGCTGGTAGGGATTTGTAACCTGCCCATGAACAAGATTCGATACATGGGCGGAACCGTCGGTGGGGGATTCGGCGCTAAAAACGATCTGCACTGTGACCATATTACCGCGGTTATGGCTTTGAAGATCCGAAAACCGGTCAAATTCCGGCTTACCCGCCGAGAGGAAACGCTTTATACGACCAAACGTGGAGCGTGGACCTTTGAATTCAAAGACGGAGTGAAAAAAGACGGACGGATAATCGCTCGACAGATTAAGAGCGTCCATGACAGCGGCGCGTACCGTGGGATGGGAAGCTACGTGGTGGACAAGAACTCCATTCTGGTGGCCGGGCCTTACAACCTGCCGAACATTAGCGTAGACGGGATGTGCGTCTACACGAACAAACCTCCCGCGAGTTCGATGCGCGGTTTTGGGATCATCAACGGCACCTCAGCCGAACAGCTCCAAATGGACCGTATCGCCGAGACTATCGGCATGGATCGCTGGGAAATTCGGTTCATAAACGCCTGGCGGGATGGCGATCTGGGAGCCACCCAGTTCAAGGTTGAGGCCGCCGGCTTGATCGAAGCCATGCAGAAGTGCGCCGAATTGGCCGGCGTCGATCTGCCCGCTCATCTTAAAGCCATGAGTTCAAAGAGGAGGTAGGCGCCATGATAAAGCGAGGAATAGGTATATCGTGCAATACGCACCCCACGGGGATGAAAGGCGGCGGCGACCCCAGCCAGGCGCAGATTCGACTGAAACCGGATGGAACGTTCGATCTCCTCAATGGCGCGGTGGATATCGGCCAGGGGTGTAAGACGATTTTAAGGCAGATCGCGGCCGACGTCCTGGACGTGCCCATGGAAAACATTACTCACAATAACTTCGATACGGATATCGGTCCCATGTGCACCGGAACATTCGCCAGTCGCGTCACCTTTATGGATGGCAATGCGGTCATCAGGGCGGCCGAGGATCTCAAGATACGGATGAAAGACTTTGCCGCGGGGATGTGGGAGGCGAACCCCGACGATATAGAGGTCGCCGACAATAAAATATTCGTGAAAGGAAATCCGGATCAATCCCTGGGCATGGCCGATCTGGGGGCCGCCGCTAACTGGGGCGGCGCGTTTCTGGTTGGCGTGGGCGCGTTCACACCAGGGCCGGGTCAGGGGTTCGATCCGGAAACGGGAAAGATGACCGCCGTGGCCTCTCTGGCTTTTGGGGCCTGTCTGGCCGAGGTGGAAGTGGACACCGAAACCGGGTTGCTTGAAATCCTCAAACTTGTGCAGGCTTATGAAATCGGGAAAGCCATAAACCCGCTGCTGTGCAAAGGCCAAATTAACGGAGGAACCATGCTGGGCATCAGTTTCGCCCTCACCGAAAACGCTCATCCGTTTTATCCCACGGTGGATTTCGCCGCGGACAATCTTTCCGATTACGTACTGACCACCGCCGCGGATATGCCTGGGGAGATGGTTGCGGGCATTGTGGAAATTCCGCACCCCAACGGCCCCTTCGGCGCCAAGGGATTTTCTGAAATGACATCCAGCGCCGCCCCTCCGGCCATACTCTCGGCGATTCATGACGCGATCGGAGTATGGATCACGGACTACCCGGCCACGCCGGAGCGGATACTGCGCGCCTTGGAGGAAAAAGAAAAGTCTCAATAGTCGCCGGAGTCTGTTTAAAGCGCGTGGCCCTTGCGCCACGCGCTTTTTCAATTATTTCATTGGTACGGGAGGGGGAAATGAGTAGAAAAGTAATTCTTAATTGCGCCGTTACCGGTTCCATACATATACCGAGCATGTCGCCCTATCTGCCGATTACACCCGAGCAGATTGCTGGCGATTCGATCGCCGCCGCCCAAGCGGGAGCCAGCACGGTGCACGTGCACGCGCGGAACCCCAAAACCGGTGAGCCGACCATGGATTTGGGCCTCTTCCAGGAGTTTTGCCAAGAGATCCAAAGCAAAAGCGATGTGGTCATCTGTATCACCACCGGGGGCGCTCCAACCATGACTCCCGAGGAACGTATGGTGGCGGTGCGCAAATTCAAACCGGAACTGGCGTCCATCAACATGGGGTCCTTCAACTTCGGTCTGTTTCCCATTATGGACAAAATACAGGAATATAAATGGGAATGGGAGCAGCCCTACCTGGAGCGGTCCAAGGATAATATTTTCAAGAACACCTTTTACGATCAGGACCGCATTTTCAAAATCATGCGCGACAACGGTACCAAGCCTGAAATGGAATGCTACGACGTTGGGCATCTGTACAACACGGCCTATTGGGCCGATAAAGGGGTACTTGAACCGCCGTTCTGGCTTCAGCTCATTATGGGAATCATGGGCGCTATTCAGCCTTCGGTGGAAAACCTGCTGTTCATGAAAGAAACGGCTGATAAACTTTTCGGAAAAGATTATGTATGGTCGGTGCTCGCCGCCGGCAAACACGAATATAATCTGGGGACCGTGGGCGTGATACTGGGAGGAAACGTGCGCATCGGCATGGAAGACAACCTCTATCTGTCGCAGGGAAAGCTGGCCAAAAATAACGCGGAGATGGTGACCAAGATGGTTCGGATTATGAACGAGCTTGGTTTTGAGGCCGCTTCGTCCCAGGACGCGCGGGCCATATTGGGATTGAAGGGCAAGGAGGGAACGCAATTCAGCGCGTGACGGCTCCGGCCTTCATTTCCGCATAAGCGGAAGCCTCGCCTGTCTCTGCGGGCAAGGCCGATGATTCCCGGGGCGTCCGCGAGAGACCAAACGCGTTGACATAACCGCGGGAAGCATCGAGGCTTTTTTGAGCTGAAATCTGCGCCTGTTTTGATGAGAGCCGGCTATGGGATGAGGCGGCCTGTACATGATAAAAGCTTGCGGGCCGCAAGGATCCATTGCTGAAAACATCAAAAAGATCGAAGACTGGAGGAAAACAAACAGCGCGAGCCGCTTCGCTTGGAAGGGATGACACATGAACGAACGCATAGGATTTGTCGGGCTTGGTCTTATGGGAAGACCAATGGCCACGAATATTTTAAAAGCCGGATACGCGTTAACCGTTTACACGAAAACCCGAGCAAAAGTTGAAGACATGGTCTCCAAAGGGGCCAAGGGCGCAAATTCGCCCAAAGAAGTGGCTGAGAATTCGGACATCATCGTGACCATGCTCCCTGATACGGCGGTTGTGGAAGAGGTAGCGCTGGGGAGTAACGGAATGCTTGAAGGCATGTCTTCGGGCTCTGTCATGATTGACATGAGCACCATCTCGCCCTCCGGCGCAAAAAGGATAGCGTCGAAACTTGTCGACAAGGGCATGGAGATGCTCGACGCGCCGGTCAGCGGCGGAGATGTCGGAGCGGCCGAAGCGACGCTTTCGATCATGGTGGGAGGAAAACCTGAAGTATTCGAACGGGCGCTGCCTGTGTTCAAGGTGATGGGTAAAAACATTACCCTGGTCGGCGGGTACGGCTCGGGGCAGGTGGCCAAGGCGTGCAATCAGATTATCGTGGGTATAACCATCGAGGCGGTGGCCGAAGCGTTGGTGTTCGCCAAAAAGAGTGGAACAGACCCGGCGAAAGTGAGAAGCGCCCTTTTGGGCGGCTTCGCCCAAAGCCGCATATTGGAGCTTCACGGACAGAAGATGCTCGACCGGAATTTCAAGCCGGGCGGCAAGGTTATGTCTCACAAAAAAGACACGGACATTGCCCTGGAAGCCGCAAAAGAGATCGGCCTTTATCTGCCGGGGACAAGCATGATTGCGCAGCTCTGGAACGCCTTAACCGCCATGGGCGGTCTGGAGTGGGATCACTCATCCTTGGTCAGGGCGTTGGAAACGCTGTCCAATGTTGAAGTCTCTCCGGGCGCCGTCAAATAAGGCCGACCGGCCGCATCGACCAATTTCTCGCAGGGGAAGGTTTGGCCCTCTCCCCTGCTGTGGTGAAGCCCTCTCTCAACTTTCCCGCCGCTTTGTTAACACAAGAATCCTTGTCATGGCTGAGAGCCGTTTATACCATGATTATTTTATAGACTATTTGACGCCGACCGGAGACCTCGGCGTCTATGACATGGAAGAAGGCCTACGCCGCGTCTTTTCCCATACTGTTTTATGGCGTCCGTATGACCGGATAAAATCACCGATAACGGGCATGAGCGGATAGGTCGCGGGATTATTGTCGCGCCTCCTTCTTTGGCGCTTGACGAAAAAGCGCTTTTTAAATATATGATAGTATTATAACATATAATAAACAACGCGATCAGCAAGATGACGGCGGCCCTGCACATGTTCCGCTCGAACTCCCTGCGTAAATCATAGCGCCCTCCGCTCGGGATGAGACAGCCGTCTGGAATTTATCCGGATCACTTTTAACCATCACCCACTGTTTCAATAATTTAATCCCCCACGCTTTGCGCATTCTGCGGGGGCAAGAAATTGACCTTTCGTTCTGAGTCGCCGCCTTTGTGTACGCTTCAAACCACAAAAAAACCGCGTGGCGCGGGATCACGGGAATAAACCATTTAAGAATAACGCCATCTCGCCGCCGTATTGGACGTTGCCTTCAGATAGCGGCTTCGTTTAAGGTATGGTTTTAAATTTCCATCCGATGAACCCTTAAATATAATTGTACTATGATAATACAATACGTATAATGAGGCCCTATGGTATCCATCAGCAAACAAAAACTGGCTCATTCCGTCATCGAAGAAATTATCAGGATGATTCAGGATGGCGATCTCAAAGAAGGCGACAAGCTCCCCAATCAACACGTCTTTTCAGCTCAGCTTGGAGTGAGCCGAACCGTTTTGCGCGAAGCCCTGCTCACCTTGACTCAATTGGGAGTGATCGAACAGCGCCCCAAGGTGGGAACGGTAATCAAGGATCTCGCGCCGGCCCTCTACGCCGACCAGCTTACGCCCACCGGATTGGCTGATTCACAGGCGTTTTCCGAAGTGATCGAGGCCAGAAGATTCATTGAGGTGGGCGCCGTCGAGCTGGCGGTCAAAACCGCCACCGAGGACCAGATCAAGGAGATGGAACGGCTGGTCGATGAAATGATCGAATATGTCAAAAAAGGCGCTATCGACCAATATACGGAAAGAAACGTGGCGTTTCATTTTATGATCGCCAAGGCGTCCAATAATCGTTTCATGGTTCCGCTTCTGGCCACGGTACGCGGTTTCATGGAGCAGTGGATGCATGAGTCGGTGAGCCTGATTCCGGGGCTGCTGGAGAGATCGGCGGAATCCCATCGGCTTATATATGAGGCTATCAGGGACCGGGATCGCGCAACGGCGGTCAAACGCATGGAGGAGCATATCTTAGAGCTTCAGGCGTGTGTTCAGGACTACGACAGAACCAGACATATGGCAAGAGCCAAGAAAAAGGCGGCGTCCTGACCGCTTATCGGCGCAAGAAGCGGCGACTGTCAATTGTGGAGCTGTACTCTCTGGCATAAGGGGACGCGTTCCGGTTCATGACGCGCCGGGATAAATTTAGAGTTCATAGGGCGGAAAACCGGCGGTTCGTCGATACGACTGGAGCGAGCCGGATCGGTTGATAATAATCCTGATCAGGCCTATGTCCGCAGGGTGATTAAAGCCCTCCTGGCGTGTTTTGACAGTACGGAATTCAGACTTCATCTCTGTGATGCCGTAGGCCGCATGATTCCGTCGTGGGTCGCGCTCATAAACGAGCTGGCTGTTTAGTTAAACCGCGGAGAAGCGCGTGAAACCGCGGCACTGGATGGAGAAGAAATAACATTCCTGCTAAACCTGGCCGGAGGCTGAGGTAAAAGCTTTCCGATAACTTTTTCCGGAGGACAAGCGATTATGGCTACAATTCATGTTCCTTATGGTGTTAAAGGCACGCTCGATTTTCAAATTGAAGATAAAAACCTCGCGTTCAACGCTGACATTGAGTTTCCCGGCGAAATGGAAAATCCTCAAGAAGCCATACTCCAGGCGTTGAATAATCCCGTGGCCGGTGAACCCTTTTCCGAGAGGCTCAAGTCCGCCAAAAAGGTTGTCATTCTCTGCGATAACTGGGCCCGGTTGACCCCCATGGGCAAACTTCTGCCCCCTGTTCTTGATGCCATTAAAAAGGCCGGAAAAGAAGTTGAAATTCTGGTCGCCAGCGGGCTGCTCCGGGAAATGAACGAAGCGGAATTGCAGCGGAAATTCGGCGATGAGATTCTTGCTTCCGGCATACCCATTTATCAGAGCAAGGCGCGTGAGACATGGGATTTCGAATTTGTGGGAGTCACCAGTTACGGGACGCCTATCAGCGTCCACAAGCGCCTGCTGCAGGCCGATCTCAGTCTCGCGGTAACCATGACCCAGGCCACGTTGTGGGGCTATGGCGGAGGGGGGAGTATGATTCTCCCCGGCGTGTGTTCATTTGAAAGCATTGAGTGGAACCATCGTCTCATGACCGGCCCGACGTCCGGAGTCGGCTACGAGCCGCCGCTTAACAAGATGAGAGAAGATATCGAGGAAGCCTGCCAGCTGGCCGGTCTGGACATGTCGCTCCTGGCGATTTTTAATCCCAGGATGGAGCTGATGCATGTCACCGCCGGCGAGACGAACGCGGCTCATCGCGCCTCTGTCAAGAAATATGACGGCCATTACGCCTTTGACATGGGCGCAATACCGGGAGGCAAACTCGATGTGGCCATAAGCGGCAGTTTTCCCGGCGACCGTTTTTTTGCTCACGCATGCTGGCCGGTGGCAAACCTGGACCATTTTGTGCGTGACGGTGGCGCGATCATCCTGTGTACGCCTGTTCCGGGAGGACTGGCTCACTACACCTACGCCAAGGATTACATGCCTCCCACGCCGGAGGCCATGCGCAGATTGTTAGAAGACGTATTTTACGGCAAGCAGGCCCTCTGGCACGCCTGCCTGTGGATGCCGATCATCGAAACCATGGCCAGGAAGGAGGTCATTGTCGTGACCGAACCGGAGCGCGCGGCTGATTTCGATCTCGTAAAAATCAGAGCGGTCACCTCGCTGGAGCAAGCCTACGAACTGGTCAAGGAGAAATACGGCGACAACATGAAGGTCGGCAATTTTCCTTATGGAAAGTGGATCCTTCCGGCCGGACTCAATTCCTAGAACCTTGGTTGCGCGTTCCCATAAGGAGAATTGAATGAAACTGCGTTTAAATCGGAATATCCTGGATCTGCTGGAAGGAGCCATCGATATTCATATCCACTCCGCTCCTGATGTCTATCCCCGGCTTCTCAATGACATCGAACTGGCGCTGCAAGCCAAGGAGATGGGCATGAGAGCCATTCTGATCAAGAACCATTTTTTTGAAACCGCGAGCCGGGCCCAACTTGCCACCGCGGCGGCCGATTTCCCGGTCTTCGGCGGACTGGCGCTCAACCTCAGCGTCGGAGGGCTCAATCCTCACGCGGCGCGTATCGCGTTGAAAATGGGCGCTAAAACCATTTGGATGCCCACCCTTCATGCCCGTGAGTTTGTGGCCAATAAGAGCCATGTGGCCAACCTGGCTGGAGAAATCGGCTCCGACCTGAGCGGCGTCTACATTCTCAATGAAGAGGGATCGCTCAAAGAGGAGGTCTATCCCATCTTCGATCTGATCATTGAAAGCAATTCCTCCCTGGCCACCGGCCACCTCAGCAAGGCCGAAGCCAAAGTCCTGGTAAGGGAGGCGGCCGAGTACGGTGTCAAGAAGATCATTATTACCCATCCCATGGCCAGTTTTGTGAACTACAGCGTCGAGGAGATGAAAGAGATTCTGGATGCGGGCGCCACGTTCCTTGAACACGTGTTCAACGACACCACCCGGCAGGTCGGCCATCCGATCAGCAGGGAGACGCTGTTCAACGGTATAAAGGCCGTGGGCGTGGATCATTGCATCATGTCCACTGACGCGGGGCAGTGGCTCAATCCGGCGCCGGCCCATCAGATGGGCATTTATATCGGCGACATGCTCAACTTCGGATTCTCGGCCAAAGAGATCCGTAGAATGGTGTCTGAAAATCCCGCGGATATGCTGGGAATATAACTAAGACCATCTCCAAACGCGCAAGGGGACCGACAGATCACACGCTTTGGGAAAGGAAATGTGAAGAAACATCATGGAAAAGAAGATAGGGTTCATCGGCCTGGGTCAAATGGGCAAATGGATGGCCGTCAATATAGCAAAGGCCGGATTCGATTTGACCGTGTACGATATCGACTCCCAGGCGGCGCAATTCGTTGTAAGCCAGGGAGCGGGAAAAGCGCAAACACCGGCGGAGTTGGCCGGAAAAGTGGATTGGGTGTTTCTGAGTCTTCCCAACACCGCCATCGTCGAACAGGTTATTTTTGGCCAGGACGGTTTGATACACGGCCTGAAAAAGGGTTCGCTGGTGGTGGATTGCGGCACGACCAGTTATCTGCCGACTTTGGATTTCAACAGCCGCCTCGGCGCCAAAGGGGTTCTGTTCGCGGACGCGCCGGTGTCCGGAATGGAGGCTCGCGCCAAGGAAGGCGACCTGACCATCATGTACGGCGGTCCGGAAGAGATCCTGGAGCAGATCCAGCCTGTCCTGGAGGTCATGGGAAACAAAATCCTCAACATGGGCAAGGTGGGGAGCGGTCAGCTCACGAAATTAATCAACCAGCTTTTGTTTAATATAAGCTGCGCGGCCATTGCCGAAATTCTGCCCATGGCGGCCAAACTGGGTCTGGACCCTGAAAAAGTGACCAAGGTGGTTACCACGGGAACCGGACGCAGCTTCGCGGCTGAGTTCTTTGCGCCCCTGGCGCTGGACAACATATTCGATCGGGGCTATCCGCTCAAACACGCCTACAAGGACATGATCAGCGCCGCCGAGATTTCCGTCAATGAAAAGATACCCCTGCCCATGACGCAGTCCGCGACCACCACCTATCAAATGGCGCTGGCCGCGGGTTACGGCGATGAGGGGAAAGGCGCCATGATCAAGGTATTCGAGAACCTGCTGGGCGTTACATTCAGGAAGAAGGGAAACTCCTGATGACACAGCTGCGTGGCCGTCCCGAAGATATGACCGAAGCCTACTACCGGGGGCTGATGAGTTCCGTGGGGTACCGACGGGAGGATCTGCTCAAGCCTCAGATTGCGGTGGTTAATTCCTGGACCGAGGTAAATCCCGGCCACCAACCCCTGAAAGAATTAGCCGGACGGGTAAAGGAAGGCGTGTGGGCCGCGGGCGGCTGTCCGGGCGAATTCAATGTGCCCGCGCCGTGCGACGGGATGGCGCAGGGGCCGGGGCAGCGTTTCATCCTGCCGCAGCGCGACCTTATCGCGGCTTCCATCGAAGCCATGGTGAGCGCGCACGGGTTTCAGGCCATGGTCATGCTGGCCTCCTGCGACAAGATCATACCGGGGATGATCATGGCGGCCATCCGATTGAACATACCCACTATTTTTCTCACCGCCGGGGCCATGCTGCCGTGTCCCCTGGGCGACCGCATGGTGGTTACGTCCGACCTCAAGGAGGCCATCGGCAAGCGGCGCGCCAACGAGATTGACCAGGAGACGTTTCTCGACTGGCAGGAGCGTTTCTGCGCCTCGGCCGGGACCTGTTCCATGATGGGCACCGCCAACACCATGGGCTGTTTTCTGGAAGCGACCGGGCTGGCCCCTTTCGGTTCGGCGACCATGCTGGCCTTTGACGCCGCCAAATACCGGCAGGCGCGTGACGTGGGTGAACGGATCGTGACGCTGGCGCGGGAGGATCTGGTTCTGGGGCATTATTTAAACCGCGAAAGTCTGGAGAACGGCATAAAATACGTGTCCGCGTCGGGCGGTTCCACCAACGCCGTATTGCACATCATGGCGTTCGCCCGGCTCATGAATATCGACATGGATCTGGACGCCTTCGACCGGATTCAGGCGTCAACGCCGGTGGTCGCGAAATTCAAGCCTTCGTCGAAATACAACATCACGGACTACCATCTGGCCGGGGGCGTTCCCGGTGTCCTGAGGGAGACACGGGATTATCTGAACCTTCAGGCGCCACTGGTCATGGGCGGGTCGCTGCAGGACGCTTTGGCGCGAGATTTCAACATCGACAGCGAGATCATACGGCCCATTTCCAAGCCCCTGGCGACGGACGGCTGTTTCGGAATCCTCAAGGGAAACCTGGCCCCGCTGGGGTCAGTGGTGAAAAAGACCGGGATTGAGTCCTCCATGATGGCGCATACCGGGCCCGCGGTCGTTTTTGACTCGGAAGAAGATGTGCGGACCTATCTGCTGGAAAAGGAAGTAAAACCGGGGTCGGTTCTGGTGGTGCGTTATGAAGGGCCGAAAGGCGGCCCCGGCATGCGCGAGCTTTCCATACCCGCAGCCATGCTTGTGGGCATGGGGCTTCACACGTCCGTGGCCATGATCACCGACGGCCGTTTTTCCGGCGCCACGCGGGGACCGTGCGTGGGACACATCAGTCCCGAAGCGTGGGAAGGCGGCCCGCTGGCGTATGTTCAGGATGGGGACATTATCGAAATCAACGTGCCCGAAGGAAGGATCGGCCTGCTGATTTCGGACGAAAAACTCGAAGAACGGATGAAACAGGCGCCCAAACGGCCCGACCATCCCGCTCCGGGCATGTTGGCGTCCTACCGGCGGATGGCGCACGGGGCCGAGGACGGCGCCGTCTGGTTGTGAGTGGGAGGGCATATTCGTGGCTTATGTGATCGATCCCGACGCTGTGGACCCATGGGAAATCCATGATGGAATCCAAGGCAAGGTCATGGTGGACGGCAGAAACATGACCGCGCTCTGGACAGCCTGGAAACCGAATTCCAGTTTTTCCGTACATACTCATCCGCACGAGCAAATCGGCGTATGCCTGCAAGGCGTCGCCATATTCACCATTGAAGGGCGCGAGTATGTGGTGAAAAAAGGAGACATCTATCACATCCCGCCCGATGCGCCGCACGCCGAACGCAATGACGGGGAAGAAACAGCCGTTTTTTTGGAATGTTTCGCCCCCGCTCGCGATGATTTGCTGCGGAAAACATTCGACCAGAAAATAATCGATAAAAATCCGCGCCTGTAACATGAGCGCAGTCGTTGCGGAATAAACCGCCTCGAACCAATGAAGCGGCGCCGAATCATATCGCCGCTTCCCGTCCGTTTCATGCGGAAGTGGAAAGAAGACGTGGCGCGGAGACACTAATCAGCAATCAAGGAAAGGGCTGTAGCCGTAAAAGAGGAGGTAAGCGAACATGGTAGGAGGGGAATTTTATAAAGCGACCAGTCCCCAGGAAGCGTGCGATCTACTGGCTAAATTCGGCGACGGCGCGCGTCTGCTCGCTGGGGGTACGGATTTAATGGTTGCGGTCAACAAAAGACAATTCATTCCACAGACGTTTATCTACATCGGAGACGCCGGCCTGAATTATGTCAAGGAAGATGCTGGCAATATCTTGATTGGCTCCGCGACGCCATATGCAGATATTCTTGGTTCGGACCTCGTCCAAGCAAAGGCGCCTTTATTACATGAAGTGGTGAGCCACATCGCTTCACCCGCCATTAGAAGCGTCGCCAGCATAGGGGGCAACCTGGGGACCGCTTCCCCCGCCGCCTGCTCGGCGGTCGGACTGCTGGCTCTCGGCGCCAACCTGACTCTTTTGTCCAAAGACGGAAGCAGGCAGGTAGCGATCAAGGATTTTTTTACCGGTCCGGGGAAAAACGTCTTGAAACCCGGCGAAATGATCAAAGAAATCGCTGTTCCTTGCCAGGAGCCGGGGGCCGGCTGGGCACACCGCAAACTGGGAAAAAGGAAAGCTCAGACGCTCGCGGTCGTTTCGGCGGCGATTTACTGCCCCATGTCTGACGGCAAGTGCGACCGAGCCACTATCGCCCTGGGGGCGGTCGCCCCGACTCCTCTGCTCGCCGTAGAGGCGGCGGCTCATCTACAGGGAAAGAAACTTGACTCCGAACTGATCGATACGGTCGCGCAAATGGCGATGGACGCGACCAATCCCATAGACGATCAGCGCAGTTCAGCATGGTATCGGCGTCAGGCCGCCGCCGCCTTGGTAAAGCAACTTTTAAGAGAGATTTCAGGCGAATAGGGAGGGGCGTGGAGTAACCTGCCGACGGGCTAATAACGGGGCTAATAACGCCTCGGGCAAGAGGCGCTGAGATAAAATCAAGGGCCGTTTGGCGCCGAATTCGGCGCCAAACGGCCCTTCGTGTCAAGTAGCCTGAACATGGCCCTGTCCGGTTACGGTTCAGGACGCCATGGACAGGTAATCCGTCTCGCCATTTCTTTTCGCTTCCAACGCCCGCAGTACCACCTCGGGAGACACCGGAATTTCATGAATCCACACACCGATCGCGTCGTGAATAGCCGATATGATGGCCGGCGGCGGGCCGCTCGCGGTCCCCTCGGAAAATCCCTTGGCGCCCTCTACCCCGAGCGGGTGCGGAACTTCCGCAATTCCGTGAATCAATTCAGGGGGATAATCCATAAACGTGGGTATGGGATAGTCGGCGAGCTGGGTGACGGCGTGGTCCGGGCTCGGGTAATTGGGATATATATTTTCCAGCATGGCGAAGCCCATGCCGATTTGGAGGCCCCCGTTGATCTGCTGTTTTACCATCAACGGATTAATGGCTTTGCCGACCTCCCACACCTGGACCAGTTTGGTAACTTCAACCACGCCGGTTTCGGTATCCACTTCAACTTCCGCGACGCAGCATCCAAAAGCCATGACGCTTTCCTGGGGGAGAGCGCCGGTTTCTGGATCATGGCTCTGTACGGGAGCCGGCTGCCAGGCGCCGCAGCCAACCAGGATACGCGCATGCCCTAGATTGGCCGACGCGCCGATTTCCTTCATGGTCATCGTTCGTTCTGGATCGTCCCGGACAAACGCTTTTCCCCCGGCCACCTCGACTTCTTCCTTGGACACGCCCCATTGCGACGCGGCAAAGGCGCGGATTTTGTCCTTAAGATCCTCAGCGGCCTCTACAACGGCGTGAGGGTCCACCAAGGTTACTCTGCTGGCCGCGCTGCCTGAGGAAAGCGGGATGAGGTCGTCGGACCGGTTACTGGCGTATATTGTTTCAATGGGGACATCCATGGCGTCAGCCGCGACCTGGCGCAAAATAGTCAACGCTCCCTGACCATGGTCCACGGCCCCGACCATCAGAAGCAGGGTCCCGTCAGGCTTGAGCTGAATCAGGGCCTGGCTGGGGTCTCCCCCTCCTTTTCTTCCCGTGGGATGTAAAACACAGGCCATCCCCACACCTTTCTTTTTCATCGTCGCTACCTCCCGCGAGAGCTCATGGCTTTAAGCCTGTCCGGCAACTGGATCCCGGCGAGTTCCGCAGCTTTCTTCATCGCTTCCAAGGCCCCGGCCCCGCGAACCTGGTAACGGCTCACCCCATAATCTCCATCACGCCACGCGTTTATGAAACGAAGCTCCCACGGGTCCATACCCAGAGCTTCGGCGATGCGATTCATATGGACTTCAGCGGCGAATTGGCCGTTAACGACAGAAAATCCTCGCATGGAGCTTGAGATTGGCCTGTTGGTGAAGATAGTGCGGGCCACAACCCTCATGTGGGGAATGGCGTATGGCCCGGGAGCGAACATGGCGCATTTTTCCAGTCCGTAAGGAGACATGCCCGCGTAGGCCCCGGTGTCGTGCCATATTTGTATTTCACAAGCGGTCAGTCGGCCATCGTTTTTTACGCCGGTTTTATAATCCAGGACAAAGGCTCCGCGTTTGGTCGTGAATTGGAGATCTTCTTCCCTGGTCAGCCTGTATTTCACCGGCCTCCCGAACTTCAGCGCGGCCAAAGCGGCGATGTGATCGGTGTGTATGTCGTTTTTGGCGCCAAACGCTCCACCCGCCCGGCCTCCGATATAGCGGATCTGGCTCATGGGCAGATTCAGAATGGCGCACAGCATGCCCAGATGCGCGTAAATGGTTTGACTGACGGTGTGAATAACCAGACGCCGGGCCTCATCGTAATAGGCGACCGATATGTTCGTTTCCATGGGGGCGTGGTCCTGAACCCCTGTCTTGTATCTACCCTCGATTATATGATCCGCTTCGGAAAAGCCGGCCTCCGTATCCCCGGAAATAAGAGTCAGCTCGGTTTTGTCCGGCGGAAAATGAACCCATACATTGCTCTTTGAATTCGGCCTGACCAGAGGCGCGTCCGGTTTCATGGCTTCAAACATGTCAAAAACCGGCGTCTCTTCCTCAATTTCAAGACGCGCCTTCTGTAACGCTTCCAAGGCGGTGTCTTCATCCACGGCCACTACGGCGGCGATGGGTTCACCCTTATAGCGAACCCGGTTGTCAGGCGCGAAAACCGGCATATCCTTAAACCGTCCGTACGCGTTTTGACCGGGTATATCGTCCACGGTTACAAATCCGACCACGCCCGGTATTCGCTCCGCTTGCGAAAAGTCCAGACTCTTGATGACGCCTTTATGAACGGGGCTGCGAAGGGTTTTGACGCGCATCATGCCGGGGACCTTGATATCGTCCACATACTGCGTGCCGCCCGTCACCTGCCCCCGCGCGTCATATCGCGGCATGGCCTTACCGATGTACGTGCCCATTATGTACGCTCCTGATCTTCGTCTTGGGTCAACGCCAGGATCGCTTCAGTGATTTCCTCATAACAACCGCACCGGCAGAGGTTGCCTGACAGGTATTCGGCGATCTCCCGCCGTTGCGGATGGGGATTCGACTCCAGCAAGGATTTGGCGGACATGAGCATACCGGACGTGCAAAACCCGCACTGGGCGGCGCCATGCTCGATGAACGATTCCTGCAGCGGCTCCAGCTTGCCGTTATGTTCCAAGCCTTCCACCGTCATAACACTTTTGCCGTTAACCGTGAGCGCGTTGGTCAAACAGCCGCGGACCGGTTTGCCGTCCAGAAGCACCGTGCAGGTTCCGCAATCTCCAGTGTCGCAACCCCGTTTTGGCCCCGTGACGCCTAGCTGGTCGCGTAAAACATCGAGAAGCGAGTCTGAGGCTTTGACCAGCGCCTGGGTCTGAAGTCCGTTTAAGGTAAAATCCAAAATGTATTTCATTTGATCAAAAACTCCTTCATGGCAAAAGGGATAAAAAAAGGAATCCCTCCATGACCCCGATTCGCTCTGCGAAAATCCGCGCTCTGTCTCGCCGAGGAATCAGCCATTTCCACGTCTGTTCCATGAATGTGACTATCCCTACCAACTTATCTTTTATATGTCATCCTTGTGACATATAAGTCAATATGTAAGAGGCGTATAAGGAGCCTCCGCCGGGACCAATAGCGGCTTTCCCTTTGCCTCGATTCGAGCCGCCGCTCTATTTTTCGCAGGAGCCGAACCCTGGGATGTATGGTTTCCGACAAGGTACGACCATTGTATCGCTTGAGGGCCCCTTCCGCTCACGCCAGTCGGCGCCCGGTCCTTTTCCTTCAGGACCTGCGATCAGCTGATTATCAAGCCACCGTCGATGAAAAGAGTCACGCCGTTTACAAAATCTGACTCCTCGGAAGCCAGATAAATCGCCCCGGGGGCTATGTCTGAAACCTGTCCCACCCGCCCATAAGGGGTGTTGTCGATTCTCTTTTGGAGATAGGCGGGGTCGATTAAAAGATGCCTGTTGAGCGGGGTTTCTATATCGCCGGGGCCAATGGCGTTTACATTGATTTTTTGCGGAGCCAACTCCATGGCGAGGGCTTTGGTCAACCCCATAACACCGCCCTTGGAGGCGCAATACGCGGCGCTGTTGGGAAACCCTATCTTTCCGGCTATGGAGGCGATATTGATTATTTTGCCTTTTCCCTGTTTGCGGACCTATAAACGAAAATAAGGTAAGTTAAACATGATTTCAGGGCTTAGTGATCGTATCCCGCTGTTTTTGGTTCTTCGCAGTTGTTTTCCTGCGCAGCAGGATAAGAGCGAAGCTAA
>Ga0068712_1001569_pt1 | contig 31291 bp, 30 predicted proteins | sample MTBAKSrepl1MetaG_FD_62987 | JGI IMG/M metagenome (GOLD analysis project Ga0068712, IMG submission 62987) | Enrichment culture microbial communities from Arthur Kill intertidal strait, New Jersey, USA, that are MTBE-degrading - MTBE-AKS1... | ecosystem: Environmental > Aquatic > Marine >... | reverse complement strand
GGCATCTGCCGCCCGGACGGCGGCAGCTAAGCGCCCATGGATGGGTTTATGCGGCCCTTTGAATGGGGAGCCCAGCCCCATAACAAAAGTGTGGCTAATAATTAACGTTCGCCTTAGTAATTTCAAAGTATCCCTTGTTAGATCTCACTATTAAAGTTTAAAGCTGTGCGGCAGGAGCTCATGAACCGGGATCAGCACCGTTTCCCCGCCGAATTCAAAAATGACGACCATCTCCCTTCCGAATTCATGGACAACCTGCCGGCAGGCTCCGCAGGGGGAAAAATTTTTTTCCGATGCGGCAATCGCGATAGCGGAGAAATCGCCCTTCCCATAGCCTTCGGAGACCGCTTTGAAGATGGCAGCGCGCTCGGCGCAGATCGTCAGCCCGTAGGAAGCGTTTTCGACATTGCAGGCGCTAATGACGGCACCGTCTTTGGTCTGCAGGGCGGCCCCCACCTTGAAGCCCGAATAGGGGCAGTAAGCCTTTTCTTTAGCCGTTTCGGCTTTCACCAGCAAATCGAGATATTGCGAAATTTCCGCCGGGCTGAGAACCAGTTCTGAACGAATCTTCGGACTATTCATGACAGGTTTCCAAATTTACCGGGAAGGGTTTTGAGAGCCGAGCGCTTCCAAGGCGACCCGAATGGCGTTGGTCAGGGCCTTCTCTTTCTTTTCCAAAACCACCTGCTCACCCAGGTTTCGCTCGGCCAGAACCGCGCAGACACAGCCCGCAGCCAGGCCCAGGACGCTCGCCTGCTTGAACAGGGTGCCGGCCTCCATTTCGTAATTGAGAATCTTCAGTCTGGCGTACTCTTCGGTAATCCCGTTGAGACGGCGGAGCAGATGAGGATTGGCCGAGGACCGGGTGCGCTCCTGGCCTTCATAAAAGGTGTCCGTCGAGGCCGTGATGCCGAGGTGGTAGTCGACGCCCAGGCGTTGGGCTGCTTCGACAAGGCGTATGGTCAGGAACGGATCGGCCACGGCGGGGTATTCCCTCGGTGCGATGTCATCGGCCGCCCCCTGGCGGCACAGGGCGGCCTGGGAGATGACCACCGATCCCGCTTTAATATCGGCTTGAATGGCGCCGCAGGTGCCGACGCGGAGAATCTGCCTGATGCCGGCCTGACACAACTCGTTGACGACAATGGAGAGGCTCGGTGCTCCCATTCCGGATGTGCAGGAGAGAAATACCGCCCCGTTGCCAAGCCGGCACAGGTAACTGTTGAGGCCACGGTTTTCCGACAGGGTTTTTTCGCAGGAAACCCCTTCCGTTCTCTGGGCGATCAGCCGTGCGCGTTCCGGATCGCCGCAAAGAAGGGCGGTGAACGGCGGGGTCCCGCCCAGGTCCTGTGGGCCGAAGCCGATATGGTAGAAACGTAGGCCTTCCATCTTTTCAGACCTTTCGCCCCAGCCACACCACCCGCCCGAGGATGTGCAACTGCATAAGCTGCTCCTTTTCCACCTTTAATGGTGGATATCTTTCGTTGTCGCAGCGGACCCAAATGCTGCCGTCCATGTCCCGCTGCAGGCGGCGGGGAATCAGTTCCCCTTCAAGAAGGAGCAGAAAAACCCCGTCAGCCGGAACCTTTCTACGTTGATCGACGAGGAGCAAGGCGCCGTCGGGGATGAAGGGTTCCATGCTGTCTCCGCGACTGGTGGTCAGGAAAAGCTTCTGCTCTTCAAGGCCGAGAAGTTTGAGCCAGCCTCTCTTGAAAGCCAAGTGATCGACAATCTGATCGCTGGAAAGGCTGCCCCCCTCGCCGACATTGATGCTGAACCTCGGCACCAGGGCGAAATCCCGGGCGTTCTCCAAGGTTCCCGCGGTTTCTCGCATCATCGGTGCCCGGCCGCTCAGCAGCCAGTCGATGGAAACCCCGGTCTTGTCGGCGATGAGGCGGAGATTGTTTGGATTCGGGATGGTGCCCTCTTTCCAGACCCGGGCAAAGGAGCCCTTGGAAAGGCCGATGCGGGACGCCCAGGAAAAAGGGCTTTCGCCGTTCATGAGCTGTTCAAGACGGGCGCGGAATTCGGGTTCTTTGTAGGTTGTCATAGGGAAAGTTCTAAAAATAAAATTTCGTGGTTGACATTAGAACTTTTTGTGTCTAAATTTAGACCATAAAAGTTCTGAAATTAGGGTTATTGACTCATTTTTTCGTTTGAAGAATAACACAGGTCTAAAATTAGTCCAACAGGCAACTGAATTTAAAACTTTTCTCAAATATTTTTAAACGGAAGAGGAGATATGGAAATGATCGAATGCAGCGTCAAAACCGAACTAAACGGCAAACCCTTTATCTACTGTTACGGCATCCTGGTGGAGGACTGTGAGGCGGGACAAGGCCAGATCAGCCGCAGACGTAAAATCAGGCGTCGTGAAAGACGTGTGTAACTTTGCCGCTTGTAGGATGAAGGGGCCGGCTCAAAGGCCGTCTTTTAATTTTAGTCAATCGCGGGGTTGCGCCCCCGCACCTGGCTCTTCGGGTTCCCTCCGCGGCCATTTTATGGACAGTCAGAATTCGCACAAAATGCTCATGCTGCCCGTCTTAATCTCAAAATGGCCCCTGCATTCCGGTTGCGGTGCAAGAGGAAGAAAAGCCCAAAAACCATGTTGCGCGTTGGTGCGGGCTAGGTGAGAGGTTGAAATTTTCCCATCAGGCGTTTTTCCTTTCTTCTCCTTCCCGGAAACGTCGGGCGTGCTCTTCGGCATGTTTGCCGAACACCAGCCAGTAGCAGACCGGGATGACCACCAGGGTGAAGGTGGTGGAGGCGAAAACCCCGAAGATGATGGACCAGGCCAGGCCGGAGAAGATGGGGTCGAGGGTGATGATCCAGTTGCCGAGCAGGGCGCAGGCCGCGGTCAACAGAATCGGCCGCAGGCGTACCGCGCCACTTTCGACGATAGCATCCTCGAGGCTGAGCCCTTTTTTCAGCGAATTGTGAATAAAGTCGATGAGGATAATGGAGTTCCTCACCACGATACCGGCCAGGGCGATCATGCCGATCATGGCCGTCGCTGTGAAAAAGACCGGGGTGCCGTAGCCTCCCACCGGCTGGTCGAAGAGCAGGTTGAGCAGAAAAAAGCCCGGCATGATGCCGATCATGGTCAGGGGGATGGCGGCCATAATGATCAGCGGGATGGAGTAGGAGCCGGTTTCGATGAGAAGAAGGATGAAAATGCCGATCAGGGCCGCACCAAAGGCGATGCCGAGATCGCGGAAAACATCCACCGTGATGTTCCACTCCCCTTCGCCGCTCCAGACCACGCGGGTCCCGTGGGGCAGAGGGTTATCCCTGAAATGACCGGAAAGATCAAGAATGGCGTTGGCCGGGCTGATGCCGGCCGCTTCTCCGAAAACATAGGCCACCCTGGTCAGGTTTTTATGGTAAATGGTCGGTTCGAGCGTCCCCTTCTTGAAACGCCCAAGTTCGGAGAGACGCACCATCTGCCCCCCCGTGCCCCGCAGGGCCAGGGACTGCAGGTCATCCAGGGACGAGCGTTCCTGGCGGGGCAGGCGCAGCATGACGGGCAGGGGGTTGCGCTCCCGGTCGATATGCAGGGTGGCGGTCGCCGAGCCCTGCAGGGCGATATTCAGGGTCCGGGCAATCTCCGCAACGCTGATGCCGTTGAGGGCTGCCTTTTCGCGGTCCGGCACAAAGCGGTACTGCGTTTGCCGGGATTCGATGCTGTCGTCGACATCGACCACACCTGCCATGGCCAGCATCTGTTTCTTGATAGTTTGCGCCGCGGCAAGCTGGTGTTCATAGGACATGCCGGCGTCGGCGTAGACCTCCGCCACCAGGGTGGCAATGACCGGAGGGCCGGGAGGGGCCTCGACAATCTTGAGATCGGCGCCTAATGAATGGGCGATCTCCGTCAGGCCATTGCGCAGACGGAGGGCGATTTCGTGACTCTGCTGACTGCGCTCGCCCTTGGCCGCCAGATTGACCCGGATATCGGCCAGATTGGGTCCCCGGCGCATATAATAGTGACGCACCATGCCGTTGAAATCCATGGCGCTGGCAGTTCCCACGTACGCTTCGAAGTCGGTCACCTCGTTGACCCGTCCCAGGTAATCCTCCAGTTCCCTGACCACGGCATCGGTCTTTTCCAGCGGCGTGCCCTCGGGCATGTCGACAACCAGTTGGAACTCGTTTTTATTGTCAAAGGGGAGCATTTTCAGGGGAACAAGTCCGAACACCGGCAACAGCATGGAACCGACCAGCAGAACGACGATGCCGGCCATGAGCCACCAGGCTTTCTTGCGGCTGGCGAGAAAAGGCCCGAGAAGTTTTCGGTAAAGACGGAAGAAGCGGCTTTTTTCCAGGCTTTCTTCCTCCTTTCCCTTGCCGTACTGGCTTTTGAGCAGACGGTAGGTCATCCACGGCGTGATGCTGAAAGCCACTATCAGGGACATGACCATGGTCAGCGGCACATTGACCGCCATGGGGCGCATATAGGGGCCCATCATGCCGGTGATGAAAAACATCGGCAGAAACGAAACGATGACTGCCAGGGTCGCCAGGATGACCGGCGGCCGGACTTCGTCCACCGCCGATAAAACGGCATCGCGGGGGGGCTCCTTGCGCATTTTGAAATGGCGGTAGATGTTCTCCACGTCGACGATGGGATCGTCAACCAGCAACCCCAGGGCCAGGACCAAGGCGAACAGGGTGACCCGGTTGATGGAATACCCGAACCAGTAGTTGCAGAGCAGGGTCAATGAGTAGATGATGGGAATGGACACCGCGACGATTAGGGCTTCACGCCAGCCCAGAGAGAAAAAGATGAGGGCGAGAACCGTGGCAATGGCGATGCCCAGATGCATGATCAGCTCGTTGACCTTGTGATTGGCGGTTTCGCCGTAGTTGCGGGTCACCTCGACCTGGACCTCGTCGGGGATAAGGATGCCTTCCAGGCTGCGCACCTCGGCAATTACCTCTTTCGCCACGGTCACGGCGTTGGTACCCTTTTTCTTGGCCACGGCGATGTGGACCGCCTGGTATTCCTGCCCGCTGATCTCCCCTTGTTTGAAGTGGGCCGGCCCGAAGCGGAGGCGGGTATAGGTCCCGGCCTCGGCCATGCCGTCACTCACACGAGCTATATCGCGAAGATAGACAGGCACGCCGTCGCTGACGCCGACCACCAGTTCACCGACCTCGCGCGCCGTGCGCAGGAAGGCCCCGCCCCGCACCAGGAATTCGTTGTTGCCACGCTGGAAACTGCCGGCGGGCATTTCGAGATTGGCGCCCTGCAGGGCCCTTTCCAGATCAAGCAGGGTCAGTCCCCGGGCCTGAAGCTGCTGGGGCAGAACATCGACGCGCAGCTGGCGCGGCCGGCCGCCGACGATCTGGGTGACGCTGGTGTTTTTGACCCCCTGGAGGCGGTCGACCACCTCCTCGGCCACGCGTCGCAGGTCGTAATCCGAAAGCTGGGCACTGTAGAGGCTGAGGTTGACAATGGGAACGTCGTCCACGGCAATGGGTTTGACCACCCAACCGCTCACACCGGGGGGGATTAGGTCCTCGTGGGTGACGATCTTATTGTGCAGTTTGACGAGGGAGGCGATGCGGTCCTCGCCGACAAAGAAGCGGGCCGTCACCACGGCCAGGTCGGGGCGGGACATGGAGTAGACATATTCCACCCCGTCGACCTGCCAGAGAAGCTTTTCGAGGCGGGTGGCCACCAGTTTTTCCACCTCTTCGGCGCTGGCGCCGGGCATGTGGACGTAGACGTCGGCCAGGGGCACTTCAATCTGCGGCTCTTCTTCCCGGGGTGTGAGAATAATGGCGGCGAGACCGGCCAGCAGGGAGAGAAGAATGAGGATAATCGAAAGGTTGCCGCTCAGAAACTTGTCGACAATACGGCTGGCCAGGGAATGTTTGCGACCGGGAGCTGTTGCCATCAGGAGCCCTCGACCCGGTCACCAGGCCGGGCTTTGTCAAGGCCTTCCACGACAATGACCTCGCCGGGATTGAGTCCGGAGAGGATCTCCGTCCGGCCATCCAACTGCCGGCCGGTTTTTACCAGACGCAGACGAAGAATGCCTTTTTCGACTACGAATACAGTGTAAAGCTGTCCTTTTTCCTGCAGGGCGGAAGTCGGGACCAGGACTGTGGAGAGCGGTTTGTCCTCAAGAAAAACCCGGGCAAAAAGACCGGCTTTGAGATTCCCGTCGTCCTCGAGGCGCAGACGCACGGGAAAAGAGCGACTCCCCGGATCAGCAGCTGCGCTGATTTCCGTAATTCGACCTGTGAATTCACGATCAATGGCGGGCACCCAAACCTTAAGCTCGGTTCCCGGGGCATATTTTCCGGCCTCGGATTCGGGCAGGGCGGTTTCGACTTCCCAGCGCGCTTCGCGGTCGAGGATCAGGAGGGGGGTCCCCGGCATCAGGCTGGTTCCTTCCTCCACCTCCCGGCTGATCACAAGGCCTGTATAAGGAGCTTTGACGTGGTTGAAGGAAAGGTTGAGCTGGGCCTGGGACCGGCCGGATTTTGCCCTTTTCAGCTCAGCTTCCGCCGCTTGGAACTGCTGACGGGCCATCTCGGCCTGGGCGGTTATTCTCTCTACTTCCTGGGGGGTGACCGCCTCTTTCGTAAACAGCTTCCGGTATCGCTCCAGCTCCTTAATCATCATCTCAAGATGGGCCGCGGCGGATTTTTGGGAGCTTGAAGCCGCAGCTACCGCCGCCTCGGCGGCCCGCAAGCCTTGGGCTGCACTGTTGTCACCGATGACCATAAGGGTTTCCCCGGCCTCCACCCGATCTCCGGGTTTTACCCTGATCTGCTCCAACCGGCCGTCGATGCGTGCCAGGAGAACGCTTCGATCCGAACTTCTGATCGTCCCGGGCAAGGAATTCCCCCGTGGCAGATCCTCACTCTTGACAGTCAGCAGGGCCAGGCCCCGGATTTTTTCGCCGGAGTGTTCCCTCAGCCCCGACTTGATATCCTCGCGGCAGGAGCAGAACAGAAGGCAGAAAAAGAAAACCAGCCACGTCAGTTTTTTCATCTTCAGTCTCCTTGGCCGGGCAGCAGCACGTTCAGGAAGATACCCTTTCGGAACAGCAGATTGCCGCGGGCGAGGAGCAGGCCGCTGTCAGCCATGACCTCATGTAAACGGGCCCGGTCCAGGTCCTTCTGGACTTCGAGCAAATCTCCGAGCCGAGTGAGTCCGGCCTCGTAGCGCTCATTCATCAGGCGCCGGCTTTCCCGGGCGGCTTCATGAGCAGCTCGCGCCGCTTGCAGATTGAGGTGTGCCTCTTCAAGTCTCAGTTCCGCCTCTTGAATTTGAAATTCGGCCTGGAGACGGGCTTCGCGCCATTGAGCCTGGAGGGAATTCTGCCGGGCTGCGGCCTGGTGGATGCGGGCGGAGCGCTGTAGGCCGTCGAACAGTTCCCAAGTCAGGCCGGCGCGAACCGTCCAGTCTTCGGCTTCAGTTCCGAAGGGTGCGCCGCCATCGTGAAAAGCATAGGAAGCCTCCATTCCCACTACCGGAAGGTAGGCTCCGCGCTGCTGGCGGCAATCCAGGCTCGCCTCCTCCACCTGGAGCTCCAAGGCGCGGAGGTCAGCGCGTCCGTCGACGGGAAAATCCCCCGTATGTGTCAGCAGGCGCTCCTCCACGGGTGGGCCGATGCCGAGTTCTTCTCCGCTACGGCCGACAGTCATGGCCAGTGCCCGGCGGGCAAGGCGGAGATCGTTCCCGGCGGAAAGAACCCGTTGCTCAGCCTGGATAAGAAGCACCCGGGTGCGTAGTACATCGGCTTTCAGGCCGGCGCCGGTATTCCAACGCTCCTGGGCAAGGCGATGAATTTCCAGGGCTTCGCGATGGGCGGCTTCCACCCAGGCGAGGGCGGCCTGGGCCTGCTGAACCGAGAGATAGGTTTTGAACGCCTCAAACGCTGCCTGCTGGCGGGACCAGCGTGCCTGGAATTCGGTACTGGTGGCTCCTTTGCGGGCGCGATGAAATCCATAATAGATTTTGGGATCGAAAATTGTCTGTCGGAGGCTGAGGCGGGTTTCGAAATCCTTGCGCGAGGGTGGCGAATTGTAGGTGCCGGCATCGTTGCTGAGCATCAAATCCTGCTGATTGAGGGAAATGAACATGCTCCCGGCAGGTTCGTCGGTCCAATAAAGGTTCTCGGCCAAGGTCAGGCGGGGTAAGAAAGCGCTTCGGGCATCGTCAGCCGCGTAGCGGGATGCCTCGGATTGATATCGGGCGGCCTGGGCAAAGGGGCGCTCCCGTACCGCTAAAACGAGGATTTCCCGCAGGCCCAGAACTTCGCCCCGGACCCAGGCGGGGATAAAAAGTACCAGCAAACAAATCAACCCGGCAACGGAACGCATGCGCCACCTCATTAATATCTTTCAATAAAAATACTCTCTCAGGCCGTTTTTGCAAGGCTCAAGAAAACGCTCAGTTTCTCCGGTGCGGCGCTTTCCGGTCGGCGTGGTAAAATTATTGGTAACAAGGGGGAATTAAAACGGCTTGGAAGTATCTGCAGAGGAAGGAACCGTCAATCCCCGGCGTTGGTTTCCGTCAGGCTTTTTTCACTCTTCTTGATTTCGGGAATGGCAAGCCATGAATGATTCCGAACTGATCACGCTTCCGGTCCTGCCCATCAAGAATACCGTCCTTTTTCCCGGCATGCTCATGCCTCTGGCGGTCAGCCACCCTTTTTCCATCCACGCCATCGAAGCTGCTCTTGCCAGCGAAGATAAACTTTTGGGGGTTTTCACGCAGAAGGATCCCAAGCAGGAGAACCCCACGGGTAACGATCTTTATTCCATCGGTACTTTGGCTCTAATCCGCAAGATGGTCTCCATTGAGCATAAACTGAATATCGTTGTTCAGGGACTCAAGCGTGCCGGTATGGTTGCCGTCACAACCGATCAACCCTATCTGCATCTTCGTGTCAGGCCGCTCTCCGATCTGCCCAAGGACGGTCCGGAAGCCGACGCCCTCCACCGGGCGGTCCTCGACCTGGCGGAAAGAATGGTTCACCTGATGGAGCCGGAGATGCAGATCAACCTCAACTTTGCCATGGCTGACATGGAAGACCCGTTGAGCAAGGTTTATGTTCTGGCTTCGATTCTGTCTCTGGATACGGAAAAGGAGATTGCTATCCTGGCCGCCTCGACCCAGCGCGAGGTTTATGAACTGATGTTCAAATACCTTAATTACGAGGTTCAGGTCCTGGAGCTGCGCAATCGCATCTCCAGCCAGGCTCAGTCGGAACTTACCCGCGCTCAGCGTGAATTTCTCCTTCATCAGCAGATGCGTGCCATTCGCGAGGAACTGGGCGAGGAACGATCGGAACAGAGCGAGGTCCAAGAGCTGCGCCAGCGCATGGCAAAGGCTGACCTGCCCGACAAGGTGGCGCGCGAGGTTGAGAAAGAGCTGCGGCGCTTGGAACGCATGCCAACCTCCCTGCCCGATTACCAGGTCACAAGAACCTACGTCGAACTGGTGCTCGATCTTCCCTGGAAGGAGGAAACCGAGGATGTCCTCGATCTGGACCGTGCCCAGAAGATTCTCGATGAAGACCATTTCGGCCTCAAGGATGTCAAGCAGCGCATTATCGAACACCTGGCCGTTCGCAAGCTCAACCCCGGCTCCAAGGGGCCGATTCTCTGCTTCGTCGGTCCGCCGGGGGTGGGCAAGACCTCCGTCGGGCGCTCCATTGGCCGCGCCATGGGGCGCAAATTCGAGCGCATGAGTCTCGGCGGCCTTCATGACGAAGCGGAATTGCGCGGTCACCGCCGCACTTATATCGGGGCCATGCCGGGCCGCATTATTCAGGCTATCCGCCGGGCCGGGGTCAAAAACCCCCTGCTCATGCTCGACGAGGTCGACAAACTGGGGCAGGATTTCCGGGGCGACCCGGCCGCGGCCTTGATGGAGGTCCTCGATCCCGAGCAGAACGTTGAGTTTCATGATAACTATCTCGACCTGCCCTTCGATCTCTCGGAGGTTTTTTTCATAACCACGGCCAATACCACCGACAGCATTCCCAAACCGCTGCTTGACCGCATGGAGGTTCTGCGCCTGCCCGGCTACAGCGATGAGGAAAAAAGCGAAATCGCGGTCCGTTACCTGCTGCCCCGCCAGATCGCCCAGGCCGGCCTCAGTTCCGAGCATCTGCAGGTTCCCGACGATACGCTGGCGTACATTATCCGCCGTTATACCCGCGAGGCAGGGGTCCGCGAACTGGAGCGCGTGCTCGGGCGCATTGCGCGCCGGATCGCGACCCGCGTTGCCCGGGGCGAGGCGGTGCGGGAAGAGGTCAAGCGGGGACGTCTAGCTGAGTTGATCGGGACGGAACAGTTCTATGCCGAACAGGCACGCTCCGAGCTCTTTCCCGGCGTCGCCGCAGGACTGGCCTGGACCGACGCGGGGGGAGAGGTCCTCTATGTCGAAACCGCCCTTCTCGCCGAGGGGCGCGATCTCATCCTGACCGGGCAGCTTGGCAGTATCATGCAGGAATCCGCCAAGGCCGCCCAGAGCTACATCTGGTCGCGGGCCGACCGGCTGGGCATCGATCGGGAGGTGTTTCATAAAGCCGGGGTGCACCTTCATGTCCCGGCCGGTGCGGTGCCCAAGGACGGCCCTTCGGCCGGCGTCTGCCTGGTCACCGCCCTGACCTCCCTCTATTCAGGACTGCCGGTGCGCAGTGACACGGCCATGACCGGCGAGATTACCCTGAGTGGGCTGGTCATGCCGGTTGGAGGGGTCAAGGAAAAAATTCTCGCCGCCCATCGGGCCCGGATTTTTCGGGTTATCCTGCCGAAGGAAAACGAGAGAGAGCTGGAGGAGCTGCCCGAGCACGTGCGCGGGAGAATGGAGTTTGTTTTCGTGGAGCGGATCGAGGAGGTTTTGGCGGCGGCTATTCCCGCCCTGACCGAAGGTGCGAAGAAGCGGGCCGCAACCTGAGGTTTTCAGCTCTAGCCCCGTAATGGACTCCAAACCCCATCCTTGGGGCTTCTCGCCGTCCAGACGCCGGAATATCCTTTTCATGGACCCCGGAAGCCCATTGGGCGGAATAATTTCTTTCAGCATTACATTACAGGATAGGTCATGAACGATGAGTTGAGGAAGTCGAAGCGGAGGTTGGCGCTGTCGCTGGCATTTCGCGTGGTAATTCTGATCCTGACGGTTATCCTGTTTTTTGTGGTATTCAAGTAATTATTTGTCCGGTTTCAGGATGGATTTTCGGGAAGCGCTTTTTGGGTGTAGAAATAGTTGTAGACCAGGGTCAGGGCCACTGCGAAGAGGGCCGACGACACGCCGATGAGGACGTTGAAGTAGGCCGGGGCCGCCAGGGAGAGGCGGATCAGGAGCGTTGCCAGAGCATATCCGGAGTTGCGGAAAATACCCCGGAACTCCGGCAGAAAACACTGTGCGATTAGAACGAGAAGAATGTCGCTGAAAATCAGGATCGTATAAAAATGATGAAAGAAGTCGAAAACCTCCCCACCCTTCAGAAATAACCAGCCATTAAATAAGCCCATCCCCGAGAAGATGACCAGCAACGACAGCGCCACGGATTTTTTGGCGGCGACGAAGCGGTCCCGAACCGGTCCCGGCGGCAGTGTCTCCTGTGATTTTTCCAGAAGTTTGGTGTAGAGGCCGAGTAGGGCAAAGATGGCAATGGCGCCGCCACCGTCGGCCAGGATCCGCCACAGCACGTCGACCTGATTGGTAAAGGCAATGGGTTCCGGCAAGGCGCCAAACTCCTTGAAGGAGGATCTGATGAGGATAAGGGCGAGAATCTCAAACTGCTTTCCCAGGGCCTTGGAAACCGAGCAGGGAAGGATGAATATCAGGCTGACGACCTCCAGGGTAAGAACGAAGGTAAAGGCGATATTGATGGCCTGATAATGACTGGCGGGGACCCTGGTTTGGAGAAAGCCGGGCAACAAACCCTGGCGACCCAATTCGATGGCAACCAGGGCGACAATGAAGGTAAGGACCAGGGTGCCGGTCACAACTTTCTGGGTCCGCTGCTTTTCCCAGCAGGTGTTCAGGGGGTCGAAAACCCTGGTCACGGCATTGAAAACGGCATTCATCATGGATTTACGGAAGTCCTTTAACGGTCCCGGGAAATTTCTGCTTCCAACGATACTATTTGTAACCGTTTTGAGGGGGATGAATCAAGCGGGAATGTTTTCCCGGAGCTCAGATCTTTGGCCGGCACCATCCTTTCCTGAAGAGATTCCGTCCCACCACCCCCTGAGCAACAATCCTCTTCCTGAAGCAGGCGGTTCAAAAAATCTGGTAAAATTCTATATACAACAGCTTCCGAATCAGAAAGGAAAGGAGGATGCGTCATGGCCAAGAAAGAAAGGAGCGAACTGAAGAAAATCGAGCCCGAAGGGCGCTGGTTGTCGCCTTTCGAAGAAATGGAGCGGCGTTTCGAGGACATGGAGAACTGGATGGAGGGTGTCTTCGGCCACCCCTTCGGCCGTCCCCTGCGTCACCGTGCCTGGTCAAGGTTTCCCCGCCTCAGGGAGAGCGGGCTGTCTGTTGATGTTTTCGAGGAGAAAAACGACCTGGTGATCAAGGCTGAGGTTCCGGGTATCTCCAAAGGGGATCTGGACATCAGGATTTCGGAAAACGTCCTTACCATTTCCGGCGAAAAGAAAAGCGAAGAGAAGGTGGAGGAAAAAGATTATTATTTTCAGGAGCGCTCCAGCGGTTCCTTCCGTCGCCAGATTCCGCTGCCCCAGGGAGCGGAAACCGACAAAGCCAAAGCCACTTTCAAGGACGGGGTTTTGGAAATTCGTATTCCGAAGAGTGAAGAGGCCAGGGAAAAAGTCAGGAATGTTCCCATTCAGTAAGATTTAGGGAGATGAAGGGGGGCAAAAGACCATCGGGAAATGGCCCTCGTTATCGTTTTAAAAAACTCTTAGCAATGATAAGGGAGGCTGCTTTGAAGCTTCCGGGTGAAATGGCAGGCGCTGAAAACGCCTGCTTTCTTTTTTGGGGCTGGTCACTGGATTTAGCGGCTCGGCGCCATTATAGACACCTCCGGAAGTCAATCGGACGATTTGCCGGAGCTATGCGTTCGGTCCTTGAAAATCCGTTTGATGACGAAAAAAGCGATGACAAGGGCGAGGATCAGTGCGGCAATCCCCATAATGGGGCTGCCGGGGTATTTATCCATGTCCAAGATGATCACCTTGCGGGCGATGGCGATAAGGGCCACCTCAAGGACGATCTCCACATGAATCACCCGTTCGTCCAGATAGGCTTTGATGGTCTCCAGGAGTTCCACCCCGATGACGATCAGCAGGAAAAAGCCGAAAATCTCTTTAAGCTCAGGAATTTCAAGGAAAAATTGTGGCGGCGTTATGAGATCCTTAATGATGATCCAGCCCAGCTCCACGGTCGAAACCAGCACCACCAGAACCATCATGACGATCAGGGACTTGATTACCACGTCTTCGAATTTTTTCAAAAATGCCTTCATTTGAATTCCGATGCCATATCCGTCAGTTGCTGCTTGAGGTTGTCAGGGCTGGACTGATCCGGCGTAAAAGGCCTGCTTGAGTCCAAGTATGCCAGAGCTGTTTGTCCCTGCAAGGTTTTCAATCCGTAAGAAAAAAATACAGCAATATTAAATAGCAGCAGCATGGACCTTGACAGCTTGACATAAGTGACTAAATTAGTAATAATTTTAAAAATACGACATGTTTTTTATGAAAGCCGGGACAAAAAGATGAATGCTTTCGAAGCTCAGCAACAGGTGGAGACCGGTTTCGTTCAACTGACCAAGCCTGGAGGAGCGGTGTTCCGCTTTATCATTTTCAACCGCAGAGTTGAGGCCCTGACTCTCAATAATCTGCCTTTGGAGGAAGGTGACGAACGCGGGCCGTCCTGTGATGACCTCAGCGATAAGCGCTGGGAGGTTTATCATGCCTGCAAGCTGAGCGGCAAGCAGGGTGGGCCGGTCTGGTTCACGGGTTTTCGGATGTCCTGACGGACAAACAAAAAACGGCCGTCATGGGCATGGCCCATGGAAAGGAGGAGTGGTTATGGGAGAAATGATTTCCCATGAAGTTTTTGAACAAGAAAAAGCCCGGCTTGAGGCAAAGATCGCCCGGCTGGAGGAATTGAACCGCAAGCTGGTTCAGGCCCACGAGGAGACTCTGACCCTTGCTTCGAAATACCGGATTGAACTCGAGAAGTTGAGGAAGAAAAACGCCCGCCCCGAAATTTTTTACTACGGCGGCAAGGTCAGTAACGGCTGATATCTTAGAAGGTCAGGCTGCCCCCGGACTGGCGGCAAAGGCGGGGAAGAAACATTGTTCTTCCCCGCCTTTTTTTGCATTTAAAAGATTCCTGATTTGGGATCCAGGGAAAAATGAATCCGTTTTTGCTCCGCCCGCAATCCGTGTTGGCTTTAACCGAGCGGTTTGCCGCTTTGTGAAATCTGCCACGGTTTGATTAATCTACAGATATAAAGGGTTGACAGGCTCATTTATGGAGATTTTCCAGGTTAAACCGCTTGCCGGTGCGGAGGACGGTTGCCGCGGGGGCGCACCGGAGGGGTCAGCGGCTGCAGCTCCGACAGCCAGGCATGAATAAGCGGGCCGAGATGCACCCCCATTCTGGCCAGTCCGTCGGTGCCGAACAGGCGGTTGAATTCAAGCAGATAGGGATGGCCCTCCACCATGGCGATGTCGAACCCGGCATGGTCGATTCCGAGACGCGCGGCCAACCCCTCCACCAGTTCCACCGCCGCCACCGGCACACCCCCTTCTTCGACTGTCCCCCCTTGGGCAATGTTGTTGTGGAAACCGTCCCGGGATTGCAGCCGCCAGTAGGATGCCACCACCTTGCGCCCGATCAAAACCAGACGCAGGTCGCGGTCGATGGGAAGAAATTCCTGGGCGTAGAACAGCGGATTGTTCCGGCAGTAGTCAAGCCACTCGACGCGGCCCGTGATCAGAAAAACCCCCCTTCCCATGCTGTTACGGATTTCCTTGGCGACAAACGGGAACCCGAGGACCTCGGGGACATGTTCCCGCGCCCAGTCGCTGCGCGGCAGAATCAGGGTTTCGGGAACATGGGCAGGAACCGTGAGCTGAAAGGCACGCGTCTGCTGGGCCTTGTCGTGGCCGAGATGATAGGTGGCGGGACTGGGAAAGATTCGTTTGCCGAGGCCGTAGAGAAGAATATTCACTTGGGTGTAGTCGGGGAACAGCAGCCAGTCCGCCGTCTCCACCATGTCCAAGTTCTTATGAAAATTCTGGGGATGGAGGTAGGTCACCTCAGGAATGCCGAAGCTGCGCAACGCATCGAAACTGACGAGCCGCATAAAAGTGAAAACCAAGGGGGTAAATGGGAATGTATCAGGACAGAACCGTTTAAAGCATTTTCCTGAAAATAGCAACAGAATTTTTGGGACGGTTTTTTGAGTGGTTTTGTAGACTCGCCTGCCGACAGAAGGCACATTTGCGAAAAAATTAGAAGATTGTCGGGAGGGTTTTGATTACAATTGCGGCAATGCCGTATTGATGCCTGCGGCGTGCCCAGTATCCGGATGGGCGAATAGTTTCCCAACCTTTTCATCATCCTGAGGAGATTGTATGTTTTTACCGATTGGGGACAGCCCCAACCCCCCATCCCGGCCCTATGTCACCATGTCTTTGATTCTCCTGAATGTGGCGGTTTTTATCCTGATCACCATGCCTTTAAGCCGGCTGCGCCCCGATTTTAACGACCCCATGCTTATAGAATATGTGCGCAGCCTGGGTTCCCGTATCGATGTGAGAGATTTTCTGCAGAATGTGACTGCCTACGATCTGGTTGTTTTTAGATACGGGTTCCGCCCGGCTGCCCCGTCCGTGGTGGCTTTGCTGACCAGCCTTTTTCTGCACGGAGGGCTGGCCCATCTGGCGGGGAACATGCTGTTTCTCTGGATTTTCGGTGATAATGTCGAGTACCGTCTGGGCCGGGTCGGTTTCCTGCTCACCTACCTTGGCGGGGGAATTTGCGCCACGTTGTTTTTTGCTCTTTTTGTTCCCGGGTCCTCCATCCCCCTGGTTGGTGCCTCCGGTGCCATTTCCGCAGTTCTCGGCTGCTACTTTATCTGGTTTCCCCACAACCAGGTTAAGGTCTTCATCTTCCTTTTTCCGATTTTGATGACGACGGTCCTGATTCCGGCCAAAATAGTCCTTGGCTTCTATCTGCTAGTTGACAATCTTCTGCCCTTTCTTCTGACCGCCGGGCGGGGGAGCGGGATAGCCCACGGGGCGCATATTGGCGGTTTTCTTGCCGGCTTGATCTTGGCTTTGGGGTTGAAAATGCGAGCTGATCGGGGTTGACTTGTTGAACTGGGGGAGGGCAAAATTTCCAACTTAGATATTGTCCGGCATAATATCCTGGGTTTCCAAAAACCCTGTTAATTGAATGCTATAAAATGCCCGCCTGTTTTCAGGCGGGCATTTCAACGTCCAAGCACTTGTGGGCCGGCAATTCGACAAAGGAATGATGGGGAACCATGTTCCCCCGCATGGTCCTGCTCCTTTCCCTTACCGTGTCCGGTCCGGACTATTCACCGCGAAGCATGATCAGCAGCATTTTGAAGCGCTCGCCGGCATGAAGCGAATGGGGAACGCCGGCGGGCATAATCAGCATGTCCCCGGCGGCGACGACCTGCATCTGGGCGCCGATGGTGATTTCCGCCCGGCCGTCAAGGATGTTCACCACCGCGTCGAAGGGGGAAGTGTGCTCGCTGAGCCCCTGCCCGGCGTCAAAGGCAAAGAGGGTGATATTGCCGATCTCCTTTTTCAGCAGGGTTTTGCTGACCACCGAACCGGCAGCATAGGCGACGTGCTTTTCAAGGTTGAAAGGTGTGCCTTTTGGGGTGGATGCGTTGTCATTCATGATATTCCCTCCCTAAAATACGCGGGCAGGCTCAGGGCAGCCTGTCCTCCCGCCATTGAAAGCGGGCCAGAGGAATGAACCCCCTGGCGTCAAAGGTTATTCCTTCAGCTTCGAGCATGGCCCGTTGGATGTGCTCGTAACCGGGTTCGCTCCGCGGACTGATGCGGCCTTTGGCGTTAACGACCCGGTGCCAGGGGACCTGATTGTCCCGCAGGGCTGCAAGGGCATAACCGACCTGCCGGGCCCAGTGCGGCGAACCGAGCAGGCCGGCGATCTGGCCGTAGGTTGCGACCCGGCCTCGCGGGATGAGGCGTACTATGCTGTAGATGCGATCGTAGGTAGTGGCCATTTTCAGGTAATTGCTGCCGAACATCCTCATTTTAACATAGCTGGGAAGATGCAAAAGCTATGGTTGTTTTTCAATCTTTTTCGCCCAACTGTTGAGTTGTTTCTGGGCCAGCAGCCCAAGCAGGATCAGGCCCAGGCCAAATATCGTCGCAACGGTAATGGTTTCACCGACAAAAAAGTGGATGAAAATGAGGGAAAGCGGTGGAGACAGAAAAATCAGGCTGCTGACCTTGGCGGTATTTTCGGATAAGCGCAGGGCGGAAAGCCACAGGATGAAAGTGATACTCATCTCGAAGGCCCCGACATAAGCGGCCCCCAGGAGTCCCTGCCAGCCGGGAAGACGGAACTCCCCCAAGGCCAGAAAATAGATCCCGATGGGAATCAGGCCGCAGGCGAAGCTCTGGAACAGGGATACGACAGGTGAACGCCGGTTCCGGGTGTTATAAATCCAGTACAGAGCCCAGATAACCGTGCTGGCCAGAGCCAGGCCGACGCCCAGGGGGCTTGAAAACTTGAGGTCGAGCAACTGTCCCTGGGTGGAGATGAGCACCACCCCCGCGTAACCCAGAAACAGGCCGATAAGGTCTCCGCCCCCGATGCGCTGGCCGAGCAGCGGAACGGACAGTAGCGCCAGGGTCAGGGCCCAGGTGTAATTGATCGGTTGCGCCTGCTGGGCCGGCAGGAGATCGTAGGCCTTGAACAGGATCAGGTAATAAAGAAACGGGTTGAGCAGGCCGAGCAGAAGGGAATGCCGCCATTCGCGGGAGGTGGAGCGAAAAAGCTCTCCTGTTTTTCCCGTGACGAGGACGGCCGCACCCAGAATCAGGGTCGAAACGGTGCTGGAATAGAGCACCAGTTCCAGCGGGTTAAGGTGGCGCAGGGAGAGTTTGAAGGCCGAGGCCACCGTCGACCAGCACAGCACGGTGGCCAGCCCGAAGATATAAGCTTTGCTCTGATTCGTCATTTCCTAGAGTAATATCTTGACAGGAAATAAATATCAACCTTGTTAATGGATGGTCCCGCATTGCCCACCCTTGAGGCGTGCTTGTCGCTGGCCAGGTGCCGGACGGCCCTTCCTCCTCTTTGCTGTTGAAAAGGTTGACGGATCGCCTCATGGATGATGGGTTTTTATCCTGGCTTTGGGGAAAAGCCAAAGAAAAAATGTAATTATCCAGTTTGTCAGCGTAATGCCTCGCATCGCCCATTCAAAGGGCCGCATAAACCTGTCCATAGGTGCTTAACTGTCGCCATCCAGGCACCAGATGCCCTTTTCATGGGCGACACGAGTCCTTGATCGGAATAATTACGAAAAATACCTTTCGCGGAATTCATTCCGGGTTTTGCCTGATGCCCGGGAAAACCCCCAGGGCCGCACCATACAACGAAACGGCGCAGAGAATCACCATCGAAAAGCCTAGGTGAATGGCGAGCAGGGTGGCCAGAACGGCGCTGATTACCGAAGCGCAGCCGTTGATTCCCCAGGCCCAGGGCACCATTTCATCGGCCTGTTCGGCAAGGCTCGCGAGGGCCATGGGATACGGCATGCCCATGAAAAAAGCCAGGGGCGCGATAAGGAGGATGGTAAGAAAAATTCTGGCGGCGGCGGGGAGACCTGCCAGGGAGGCAAAAAGTGGCGGCAGCACGAGAAGATAAGCAACTGAGCAGAGGGCGATCCCGGCTACGGCGATTCCAACGACCCGCCGTTGGGACCGTTGTCGCGAGAGGGTTTCCGATTTCCGGCTTCCCAGCCCGGCAAAGATCAGAAATGCTGTCAGGGTGACGGCAACGGCATATATGGGGTGATGGAGGAAAAGAATGAATTTCTGGATGAAGGCGATTTCCAGGAACAGAAAGGCCAGGCCGATGGCAAAAAAATAGCAGAACACCCGGGTCCGTCCGATGGTGCCGGTGGCGTCGTTTTTAACCTCCTTCAAGAATCCCAAGGGAAGAAGAATCAGGAACAGGCTCGTCAGTGTGGCTATGGCCAGGGCCGCAACCAGGATTACATACCCCCATTCGATCAGGGGCATGCCGCCTTTTTCGCGGAGCCGGATGATTTCCGCCAGTGTCGACCATTTGAAAAAATTGTGGAAATAAGGCCGGTCGTCACTGGCGGGTCGCAGGTTGAACTTGTAACTTTCGAAAAAAGCCTTGTCTTCTTCCCCGAGCAGGGCCGTCGCCGCCACATAAAATAACGGCTCGGAAAGAATATTGTAACGATTGACCCGGTTGCGGCTGAGGCCCGGGGCATAGGCGATATCGAAGGAGCGGGCATTGCAGAAGGCCTCAACGTTCTCGACCTCCTCTGCCGTGAAGGCGCCGTTTTTGACAAGCAGTGTGGCGGTCTGCCAGCTTCGAATCAGCACCAGCCGTTCTTCGGGTCTGGGTATGCCGGATTTTCTCAGGGCCTCGACAGCCGTGGCGAAAAGCTTCAAGGTATCGCGGGGCGGCATTTTGATCCAGCGGGTCAGGGCCAGGCAGCCGCCGGTCTCGAGGCGGTCAAGGTAGAGCTGCAGAGCCTCGAGCGTGTAGAGGTAGCTTTCATTGAGGGCGTAAAGGCCGGAAGCCGAGGCGTTGAAGGCATCGACCAGAGCCAGTTGGATCAGGTTGTAGCGTCGCCCGCTTTTGGTCAGAAAGCCCCGGGCGTCCTCAATGTGAATGGCGATGCCTTCGCGATTGTAAAGTCCCCCTGAAAACGGGGCGTAGTTTCCTTGCATCATATCCACGATCTGGGGGTTGAGTTCGACGGCATCGATGTGCGGGACCCCATGGTATCGGGCCTGGAGGACCTCGGCGCCGCCGCCGGCCCCCAGAATAAGAACCTGCCGGGGTTTTCCCAGATGATAAGGCAAGGCGGAAGTCATCTGATCCAGATAGGCCAGCTGTTCGATTTTATCGGGAAACCTGGTAATGGCGGTCATGTTGTCGCCGTCGGTGAAAAGGCCCAGTTGGGGCTGCGGTTCGCACGTGGCGTTGAGGCTCAGCCCCGGCGCATGACGGAAAGGGATATTTTCGCTTTTCACGACAGTGAGCAGCCCCAGAGGACTGGTGCGCTCCTCGATGATGCGGGTTCCCCCGATACGCAGGGTTTGCCTCAAGCTTTTGTAGGGAGAGAGCTGAAGCCGAAGCGACTGGCCGCTGACGGCCAGGAAGCCCAGCACCGAAATTATCCCTAATCCGGCCCACAGCTTTCGTTTAATCCCCAATTCCCAACAGCCAACCAGCGCCGCCGCCACTCCTGCCATCCCGGTGATCATCAGGGCCTGCAGGGGAAAGACGAAAAAGAGGAGAAGGACAATACCGAGACTGCCCATCCCGGCGCCGCTAAGGTCCATGGCATAGATGTGCGGAACCTGGAATCCGAAATGCCTGAAGGTGAGGCAGACAGCGCTGGCGGCGAAGAAAAAGGGGAGCATCAGGAGAACAAAAATGAGCAGCAGATAGAGCGCCTGGCGACCGTCCCATAAAATCGTTTCGGGGTTGAACGGGATGGTCTGGGCCAGCCAGAAGCAGCCGATTGCCGATACGCTGAACAGTAATACGAAGGCAATGAAAACAGTTCTGTAGCGGGGCAGGAGGAGGTGCTGGGTTATGGAAATCAGAGTGCCGCTGATCCCATAACCCAACAGCGCCAGAGAGATGACCAGGTAGGCGAAATGATGCCACTGGATGATGGAGAAAAGGCGCATGAGCAGTATCTCATACGCCAGGGCTGCGGCGGAAAGGAGCATCACTGCGGCATATGGCGGACGGGGCGACATGGTGAAAATATCCGGATAGAGTCAATGTTCGCCGGTGAGGGGCACGAACCTGACAGGGAGAATCTGACGGACGGTGGTCTTGTCCTCCCCTTGTTTTTCAACCAGCAGCAGTTCCTGGGTCATAAATCGGCTGCCCACGGGAATCACCATGATCCCGCCGGTTTTGAGCTGGCGGATGAGGGGCGGCGGGACATGGCTGGCGGCAGCGGTAACGACAATGGCGTCGAACGGGGCTTCTTCCTCCCATCCGTAATAACCGTCGCCGATCCGGACGCGCACGTTGCCGTAACCGAGACCGGCGAGTCGCTCGCGGGCCGCCTCACCCAAGGGTTCGATAATTTCCATGGTAAAGACCTGTTTCGCCAGTTTGGCCAGAACCGCAGCCTGATAACCCGAGCCGGTGCCCACCTCAAGGACCTTGCCGGCCGGCGCCAGTTTCAGCAGGTCGGTCATGACGGCGACAATATAGGGCTGGGAAATGGTCTGGCCATGGCCGATGGGCAGCGGCCGGTTTAAATAGGCAAACCGCTTTTCGACGTCAGGCACAAATTCATGGCGCGGGACAGCAGCCATAGCCTCCAGCACCCGGGGGTCTAGGGTTTCCCGGTTTATAAAAAAACGGGTCAACCGGACATCCTCTTCGATTTCACGGATCATCTGGCGGCGGGACTCGGCATAATTGTCGTCGGCATCGGCCTGGCTTTGCCGGGCTGCGGAGGGGAGAGCGAAAAGGCCGACCGGGAGAAAGACCAGGAGGAATAAAATCCCCGGTCCGGGCTGAAGCTGTGTTATTTTGAAAGACATCCCTTGCTCCCGTGAGGATGCAGGCGCAAACCGGGTATTGAGAAGCCAGACCTTTGTCCTTGCCGCTCTCTACAATTATACGGTAGCCGCCATGGATTCCAATTTTCTTTGGATTTTTCCTGCAGACCCCTGTTGCGCACGCTATCCCTTTTGGAAATCGTTCGGCAGGATAAGGGGTTGATCCGTTTGGCGCGGTGAAATGCGGGTTGATAAAAAAACCGCGGGCTTCCTTGACAAAATCTCCGGACGCGATTAGCTAAAACATTAACCGATTTAAAGGGAGAACCTTTCCGGCGCCGCAAACCGCCGCAAAGGTATCATCAAAATGGGCAGAATTGCATTGATCCAGGAAAACCGGTTGAGCTGGCTGCGAAATCGCAATGTGGGCTGGGAGTTCTGCAAGTTCGCTCTGCTGACGGCGGTCCTGCTCTGGCTGGGTGCCCGGAGCATTGCCGCTCTCGGTTACCACTGGCAGTGGTATCGGATTCCCGGCTACCTGGTTTTTTCGGTTGACGGGCGCTGGCAGGCGGGCCTGCTTCTACAAGGGCTGGGAGTGACCTTCAAAATTGTCGGCATCAGCCTGGTTCTGGCCGCGGTTTTCGGTCTGGCAACGGCCCTGATGCGTCTTTCCGGTTCTTTTGTGGCCCGGACCCTGGCAAGGGTCTACCTGGAAGCGGTTCGCAATACCCCCCTTCTGATTCAGCTTTTTTTCCTCTATTTCGTGGTCTCTCCGATCCTCGATATCAGCCGTTTCAACACCGCGGTTCTGACTTTGAGCCTTTTTGAAGGGGCCTACGCATCGGAGATTTTCCGAGCGGGCATCCTTTCCATCGATAAAGGACAGTGGGAGGCGGGCTACAGTTCGGGGCTGAAGGCCGCCAATCTTTACCGCCATATTATCCTCCCCCAGGCGCTGCGCCGGATTCTCCCTCCCTTGACCAGTCAGGCCGTCAGCCTCATCAAGGACTCGGCCCTGGTCAGCACCATTGCCATTTACGACCTGACCATGCAGGGACAGTCGATCGTATCCGAAACCTTTCTGACCTTTGAAATCTGGTTTACGGTGGCTATTATTTATTTCTGTATTGCCATTGCCGTTTCGGGGTTAGCCCGTTTTCTGGAAAAGAGAATGAAAATACCTGTCTGAACATTGTTTTGAACCTCCAAAAGGAAAGGACCAGCCATGAGATCTCAGGCCCTGTTTCTGAAACTCTTTTTGACGCTTTTTCTGGTTGTTGTGCTTGCCGGCGTGGCTCCGGCAAAAGAGGTTCGCCGCGAACTGGTGGAGCAGAGCGTCCTGGAAAACGTCCTTCGGCGGGGCGTTCTGAGGGTCGGGATGTCGACCTTTGTGCCCTGGGCCATGAAAGACAAAAACGGTGAACTGATAGGTTTTGAAATTGACGTTGCCAGGCGTCTGGCCGCGGATATGGGCGTGAAAGTGGAATTCGTCCCGACCAAATGGTCCGGGATCATTCCGGCGCTGCTGACCGGGAAATTCGATGTCATCATAGGCGGCATGGGCATTCGCCCCGAGCGCAACAAAAAGGTCAATTTCACCATACCCTATGATTACAGCGGCATGTCCCTGGTTGCCCATAAGGTGAAAGCGGCCGGATTCGACTCTCTGGAACAGTTCAACCAGCCGGGCATCGTGCTGGTCGCCCGTCTCGGCGCCACCTCGGTGGAGGCTGTCCAGAAGTACATGCCCAGGGCCGAACTGCGGAAATTCGATGACGAGGCCCAGGCCATTCAGGAACTCCTCAACGGGCGCGCCCACGCCTTTGTCAGCTCGAAGCCGACCCCGGCGTTTTTGGCTGTCAAACATCCCGAGAAGCTTTTCCTGCCGCTCAAGGACAACTTTACCAGGGAGCCTATCGGTTTTGCCCTGCAAAAAGGGGACGTGGACACCCTGAATTTTTTCAACAACTGGATTCGGATCGTGGAAGCCGAGGGCTGGCTTCAGGAACGGCGCGCCTACTGGTTCGGTAGCCGCGACTGGGACAATCTGCTCAAATAAGCGGGGCGATCCTCTGACAATGGAAGCGCCGGCTGGATAATTTCTGTAATGACGGTTTTTTCTTCAGCGCCAAAAAGGATTTCCCGTTCCGACCTGCTCATCCTGGGCCTTTTTCTGGTTGGGCTGGGCTATGTCGTATACCGGGCCGTGGTTTTTCTTGATTATCCCTGGAGTTGGGAGTCGATACCGCAGTTTTTTTTCAAGCGGGACCCGGCGACCGGCTCCTGGACACCGAACCTGCTGGTTCAAGGTTTTTTCACCACCATCCGTCTGAGCATCTGGGGTATGGTGCTTGGAACCCTGGTGGGTGTGGCCATGGGCCTGGCCCGCACCAGCCAAAGCCTGTTTCTCAACCTGCTCGGACAGGCCTATGTGGGGCTGATTCGAAACATCCCGCCCCTGGTGCTCATTTTCATCTTTTATTTTTTTATCGGCGATCAAATTCTGCCTTTTTTCGAACTGGAAAATTTCCTCGCCTCCCTGCCCGGCCCATTTCAGGAGCTGGTGGTTTTTTTTCTGGCGCCGCTTCATCTGCTGACACCTTTTTTGTCCGGGGTGGCGGCCCTGGCCCTGCTGGAAGGGGCTTATATCACGGAAATCGTCCGGGCCGGCATCGACTCCATCGACCCGGGACAGTGGGAGGCCGCCGCTTCTCTCGGGTTCCCACGCCGGGGCCAAATGTGCTATGTTGTTTTCCCGCAGGCATTGCCGCGGGTGCTTCTCCCACTGGCGGGCCAGTTCATTTCCACTATCAAGGATTCCGCCATCGTTTCAGTGGTTTCGATCCAGGAGCTGACTTTTCAGGGCATGGAGATCATGGCCGCTACCTACCTGTCCCTGGAAATTTGGATTACCATCACTCTGCTTTACTTTGTGCTGACCTTTGCCTGTTCTCTTGTGGTCCAAAGGTTTGAGCTTTCCCTGCGGCGCAGGTGGGGAGTTGGAATGAGTGTTGGAACAGGCTGATTTTTGTTGAAAAAAAAAGTTGGATATGCGTTTCTAAAACCTGATGCTATTTGGGAGGAGAAGGGCGCCGTGAAGAAAATAGCTTTCCCTTTGATATTCGTTTTATTGTTCGCCGTGCTGTGGGGCTGCGAAAGTGTGAAAATACCCCTCAGAGAACCGGATCTGCCTGCCAACCCGGTTGAGGAGGTGGACAGCCTAGCCATGGAAATTGAAAGGGGCCGCCAGAACCAGCTGGATGTTTTGGCTCCGACCTGGTTTGGAAAGGCCGAAGACTCCCTGAACAAAGCCCGGAAGGATCTGCAGCGGGGCGAACCGGTGGCCGATATTTCTCAGATGGCTGCCTATGGACGGGTTCAGTTACGGCAGGCTGAGGAGATCGCCCTTATCGTACAGTCAACGCTGGGGAGTGCCATTCAAGCCCGCGAACTGGCCCGGAAAGCCGGTGCCGAGGACCTGGGAAAGGATTATCAGAAAGCGGAAGATGCGTTTCTTGAGCTGACCAGGGCCATAGAAAATAACAATCTCAACAAAGCCCAGAAAAACAAGGCACAGGTTACCCAGGATTTTGACCATCTTGAGCTTCGCGCCATTAAAAACAGATTTCTTAAAGAGGTGCGCGGCCAGATAGAAGCAGCGGAGAGTGAGGGGTCGGCCAAGCTTGCCCCCGAGACCTACCAGGTCGCCAAGGAGAGCCTGGCCGAAGCGGAAACTTTCATTGACGAAAACCGTTATCAGGATGATCAGATCATGGAGCAGGTCGAAAGGGCCCGTTTCCAGGCTAACCGGTTGCTTCAGGTCACACGCCAGGCAAGTCTCTACAAAAACCTGACCCCCGAAGAGATTGCTTTGAGTGTCGAAAGAATACTATACAAGCTTGCCCAGGACACTTCCGGCGAAGACCTGCGCAACCGCTCCTTCGAAATTCAGAGTGAAATTCTGGGAGAGCGAATCGGCCTTCTCCGTCAGGAACGGGATGACATGAAGACCCAGATTTCCGAAATGGAATTTGACCTCGAATACCTTGAAAACAAAAGCCAGCAGGAGCAGACCGCGCGTCAAAAGCTGGCGGCCGAAAAACGTTTTAACGAAATGTTCAACGAGGTACAGGGCTATTTCAAGCCGGAAGAAGCGGAGGTGTACAAGCAGGGCAATCAACTGGTCATCCGCCTCAAGGCTATTCGCTTCCCGGTCGGAAAAAGCTTCCTTGTTCCGGAGAATTACGCCCTGTTGAGCCGCGTTCAGAAGGCTATTTCCGCTTTTGAGGCGCCGCAGGTCGTCATCGAGGGGCATACCGACAGCACGGGAAGCCGGGAGGTCAACGAAAGTCTGTCGAAGGAACGGGCCGAAGCGGTTGAGGAATATCTGGTAGCCAACCGGACCATCGACGCGCAAAACATCTCGGCGGTCGGTTATGGCCCGAACCGGCCCCTGGCCCCCAATGAAACCAAAGAAGGGCGGGCCATCAATCGCCGCATCGATCTGATTATCAAACCTTCATTTGTGGCGGTTTCGGGGAAGAATTAGTCCCTCCCGCGCAGGGACGGTGCTCAGCTTCGGCTTTAGGCCGGGAGTCCAAAAAAAGGCACGGACTTCCGGCTTTTTTGGTGTATTAATTCTTTCCCAGTTCCCTGGATCTTCGGGTGGCAGCCGCAACCGCCTCCATGACCGCATTGCGAAAGGAGTTGGCCTCAAGGGCCTTGATCCCGGCGATGGTGGTACCTCCGGGCGAGCAGACCATGTCGCGGAGCAGAGCCGGATGTTCACTGCTTTGTTTCACCAGCATCGCCGCGCCGAGTACGGTTTGAACGGCCAGTTCCCTGGCGATCTGGCGGGGGAGGCCGTTGAGAACGCCACCGTCGGCAAGCGCCTCGATAAACGAGAAGACATAGGCAGGGCCTGAACCGGAAAGGCCGGTAACGGCATCCATCTGGGTTTCCTGGATTTCAAAAACAGGGCCGATGGCGGAGAACAGGCCGGTTGCCGTGGCCATATCCGCTTGTTGTGCGCTTGAACCGGGACACAGGGCCGTGGCTCCTTCACCGATGAGGGCGGGGGTGTTGGGCATGGCTCGGATGAGCCTGGGCGGTTCGGGAAAATGGCCTTCAATCATCGAAGTGGATATGCCGGCCATGATGGAGAGGAGCAGCTTGTCGCCGGAAAACCGGCCGCTGATCTCTTTCAGTACCGTAATGCAAATCTGGGGTTTGACAGCCAGGAAAATGATATCGCAGGCTTTTACCAGGCCGGCGCTTGATTCGGCGGAGCGGATTCCGTAATTCTGTTCCAGGAAATAAAGCCGCTTTTCATCCGGGTCGAAAGCGGAAACCTCCGCATTTTCACCTTTATTTCTCAGCAGGCCTTTGATGAGGGCCTCCGCCATGTTTCCTGCGCCGATAAATCCTATTTTGGTTGCGGAACTCATTGCCCATCCCTTCCTTTAGGTTGCCAGGGTTCGAAATTTTAAACTCCGACATCTTTGCCTGGCATACTAGCATACAAAAAACCAGCAGGGAGAAATTTTCCTTCCAAGCTTCCGCGCTATTGATAGCTTGTTCGGATAGCGCTATCCTTTTTTCTAAACCTTTAAAATCATTTGGCATTAGGAAGATATGGAGGTGATCGGATGATTATTGAAACACCCACCGCCCATTTTTTTACCAGCGGCTGGGCCGAGGGCCCAAGCGTCCGGAACTCTCTGGATGGGGCTTTTTTCTCCGCCCGTCTTGGCCAGGTCAGTCCGGTCCGGGTTGGCCCCGTTATCCCACCCGGTTCCCGCCTGGTTGAATGTCGGGAACTTCCCCCGGGAGCCCTGGTCCCCGTAGTTTATGCCTCTTTCAGTTCGGTTCTGCCGGGGGAGTTGATCTCCGCCGGGGTGGCTGTAGTCTATCCCCGCGAGCCTTCCCAAGGTGGCTTGGTCATGGAATATGCCGCTCCCGGTCACAAAGAAGATATCGAAGCCATGGTCAGGCGCATGGCGGAGGAGGGGCTGAAATTACGGGGGCAGCATACCCGGGAGATCGTTTCCATTGCCGTTCAGCACAGAGTCGAGAGAATCGGCGCCGTCCTGGCTGCGCTGGTGCTCTGGAAATGAAACCGTCTTCGGCAGGGCCGGATTACCTGAAAAGTGAAATTCCCTGGCGGCTGTTTCGAAGCCGGAATTCGTCGTCGATGGCATTGATGACCTCCCACTTGTTCAGCGACCAGAGCGGGGCCAGCAGCTGATCCCGGGGGCCGTCTCCGGTGAGGCGGTGGATGAGGGTATCGGGGTGGAGACGTTCGATAAAATCGACAGCCAAGGAAATATATTCCGCCTGTCCCATGACCCCTATCTTGCCGGCGCGGTAAAGGTCGGCCAGGGGCGTGTTGTCGAGGATGTGAAGAAGGTGAATCTTGATGCCGTCCACCTGCAGGCGCGCCATTTCCTCCGCCGTTGCCAGCATGCGGGCGCGATCCTCTCCGGGGAGTCCGAGAATGACGTGGACACAGACCCGAACCCCCTTTTTCCTGGCGGCCTGAAAAGCGGCCAGGAAAGCTTGGTAATCATGGCCGCGATTTATGGCTGTGAGGGTGGCATCATGGATGCTTTGGAGGCCGAGTTCCAGCCAGAAATAGGTTTTGCGGGCATAATCGGCAAGAAGTTCCATGGCCTCGCCGGAAATGCAGTCGGGCCGGGTCCCCACGGCGAGACCGACCACCCCCTCCACGGCCAGGGCTTCATCATAGAGGGCCCGTAGTTTTTCGACCGGGGCAAACGTGTTGGAAAATGGTTGAAAATATGCCAGAAAGCCGCGGGCCTTATATTTGCGGGTCATGACTTCCTTGCCGTCTTCGAGCTGATTGCGAATCGACAGGCCCTGGCGGATACCGATGGCGCCCGACCCCTCAGGATTGCAGAAGAGACATCCCGTCAGATTACGGGTCCCCGCGCGGTTCGGACAGGAAAAACCCGCGTCCACGGAGATTTTGTGGATGCGTCGTCCGAAAATTTTTTTGAGGTGCTCGGAAAACAGGTTGTAGGGCTTGGCCGCCATGGTTCAAATGACCCCTTTCAGGTTTTGCGAAAATACCTTATTGTTTCATTCAGTTTCGACCAAAGATGAATTTCGGGGGTCTCAAGTCGATGCGGAAGTAAACAATGGGGCTACTAATCTTACCTTTGCCGGGACGGGAGGTCCAGGCGGAATGCCCAAGAGGGCTTGAAAAAAGTATGCATCTTGCTGATTAATAGATTCCCCATACCATGCACAGGAAAGCATGGGCCCATCCCCGGGCTTTACGCCATCCGGACGGCGGAGGCTTTTTTCACCGGAGCTCAGGGGCTATGGTCCTGAACAGTAATGGAAATACAAGGAAAGTTTGCCTATGGCAAAGCGAATCAAGCTTATAGCCAACCCTGTCGCCGGTAAAGGGGCGCGAAATAAAATTGAAACGGCTTGCAGGTATCTTACCGATGCCGGTTTCTCGTTGGACCTGACAATTACGGGTGCCCGGGGCGAGGCGGAAAGGGCTGCTGCCGGGGCCAGAAAAGGAGATTTTGAACGGATTCTTGCCGCTGGCGGTGACGGGACCTTTAACGAGGTCGTCAACGGCCTGGTTCCCTCTTCGACCCCCCTGGGATTTCTTCCGCTCGGCACGACCAATGTCCTGGCTTTGGAACTGGGCATCCCCTTTGATATCGAAAAAGCCTGCCATATTTTTTTGCATGGAGAGGCAAGGCCGGTCAACATTGGCGCTGCAAACGGCCGGCGTTTTATTCTCATGGCCAGTGCCGGCCTCGATGCCGAGGCCGTCTGCCGGGTTAACCTGGTTTTGAAGCGCTGGACCGGAAAGCTTGCCTACATCATCAGCAGCTTGCGGGTTCTGGCCGGGGGCTGGTCCATACCCATCCAGCTGACCCTGGACAACGGTGAAGTCGTGGAAGGGAATACCGTCGTTGTTAGTAATGGAAAACTTTACGGCGGCAAGTTCCCCATTGCCCCTGAGGCCAATTTGGAGGAGGATGCGCTGGATGTCTGTGTTTTCAAAAAGCTGGGGTGGTGCAGCTTGACGAAGAATCTGCTTCGGATCAGCAGGGGAAAAGAGCTGCAAGGGAGCGATGTCCTGAGATTCAAGGTCAAATCGGTGACCGCGACCGGTGACAACGTCCCCGTTCAGATTGACGGCGATTACTTCGGAAAACTGCCCATGACCTTTCGTTCCTGTCCTGATGAACTCCGGCTGGTCATGCCGGCTTCCCGGGCGGAGCCTATGCGGAATCGTTGCCAAGGAAAATAAACCCTCATGCTTCCAAATCCTGCAACTCTTGATCAGGCTCTGTCCCTGCGGGACCAGGGGGCGCTTTTTGTCGATGTGCGGACTCCTGCCGAATTTGCGGAGGCCACCATTCCCGGCGCCGTCAATATCCCGCTTTTCAGCAATGATGAGCGGGCCCGGGTCGGGACCGTCTATAAAAAATCCGGGTCGGTTCCGGCCCGTCTTTTGGGAATGGAAATCGTCTCCCCGAGAATTCCCGCCATGGTCGATAAGGCCCTTTCCCTGCCCCGCAACGAGGAGCATCCCATTATTGTTTTCTGCTGGCGGGGCGGCATGCGCAGCCAGGCGGTAGCCGGATTTTTCAATTTTGCCGGGCTTCCGGCCCGGCAACTTATCGGTGGCCATAAAGAGTTCAGGCGCCATGTCATGGACTTTCTTGCTTCGGGATTATGGGGACAGCTGTTCGTCCTGCGGGGTTTTACCGGGGTCGGCAAAACCCACCTGTTGCGTTGCCTGGAGGCGGAAAACTATCCGGTTGTTGATCTCGAAGCACTGGCGGGGCATCGGGGAAGCGCCTTCGGGGGGCTGGGAAAAGAGCGGCAACCGTCCCAGAAAGCTTTTGAGGCCGGACTTTGGGATCGCTTGAGAAAGATTCCTCCGGGAACCTGGGCCTTGGCGGAAGGGGAAAGCAGGAACATCGGCAAGCTGGCTCTGCCGGAGGTTTTTTTTGCCTCACTCCAGCGCGGCCCCAGTCTGTGGCTGAATGCCTCGCTGGATTACCGTATAAAAACCATTCTCGAGGAATACCCGGCGCTTGGGGAGATGAAACATTCCTTCGTTGCCCCCATTCAGGCTCTCAAAAGAAGACTGGGGAAAAAAGCCGTGGATGACCTGCTGGTTCTTCTGGAGAGCGAGGAGTGGGAAAAACTCGCCGGTGAGCTGATGGTCGGCTACTACGATCCCCTCTACAGCCATACCCGCCCCGATGACAGGATCGAAATCGACATTGAACCTGAGGAGGAAGGGCTGGTGCGGCTGAAGGGTGTTATCGACCGGCTCGCTGCCCGCCAAAAGGAACATCCGGAAAAGGCTGTGCCGTAACTGTCAATACCCGTCAGGAAGAGAATTGACTATTTGCTGAGTGCCATGACATCGTGGACAGAAAAATATGCCACGACATCGTAGACAAAAAAGTTCTCTGACAATCGAATAGCCACCCAGTCATTCTTCTGGACACCAAAACCATTTCGG
>Ga0068712_1001567_pt1 | contig 31297 bp, 24 predicted proteins | sample MTBAKSrepl1MetaG_FD_62987 | JGI IMG/M metagenome (GOLD analysis project Ga0068712, IMG submission 62987) | Enrichment culture microbial communities from Arthur Kill intertidal strait, New Jersey, USA, that are MTBE-degrading - MTBE-AKS1... | ecosystem: Environmental > Aquatic > Marine >... | reverse complement strand
CATGCGCGACAGCGGTTTGGAACATCCATTCTGTGCAACGTGGGGCTTGCCGATCTGGTGGCGGAGAATGGAGATGCGTACGTTGAAAAGGCGGTAAGGCTTGGCAGTGATCTTGACCGGCTGGACGGATTGAGAAAAACGCTCAGGGAGCGGGTCGCAGCATCCCCGATATGCGATGCAAAGGGGATTGCCAGGGAAATTGAAGATTGTTACAGAAAGATGTGGCGTGCATGGTGTGCAAGAACGGATATGAGAGGGACATCTTGATATCCCCTGTTTTGAGCTGTCAAAAATGTGACGCGGTAACTGGCCTGAGATACTTGGTTTCAAGGTTGAACTCAGAGCTATACCTTAAATGGAGTCGTGCTCAATGGAGCTTCCAATAGACGCCAATAAAGAAATCAGGAAAGCCGTCACGCTGCACAATTCAGGCGATTTGGAAGGGGCAGGGGGGATTTATCGCGCCATCCTGAGCGTTGACCCATCCAATTCGGGTGCCCTCCATCTGTTAGGCGTGATGGCCAGACAGATGGGAAAAGACGAAGAGGCTGAAAGACTGATATCGGAGGCGATTCGCATTTCACCTCAATCTGCAGTGTGTCACAGCAGTTTGGGAGATGTTTTTCAAGGTCAGGGAAGGACGACGGATGCCTTTGCCTCCTATAGAAGAGCGTTAAGTTTGGATCCGGCATGTGCCCAGGCCCATGCGAACATCGGTCTCTTATACCAGAAGATCGGCCAGGTGGAAGAGGCCATTCGGAGTTATCAAAAGGCCGTTGAGCTGAATCCGTCTCTGGTCGAGGCCTACCGAAACCTCTGCAACGCACTTAAATCGCGCGGCCAAGTGAATGAAGCAATTGAATGTCTCCAAAGGGCCGTCAGTCAAAATCCAGGGTCCATTATGCTATGGACGGATTTGGGGAACCGTTATCGTGAACAGATGAGATTCGAGGAGGCCGTTGTCTGCTACAAGAAGACCGTCGATTTGGATACAACCTGTCCAGGGCCGCATTTTAACCTTGGGAATGCATTGAGCGATCAGGGAAGATTTCAGGAGGCCCTGGTTTTTTATCGCAAGGCGGTTGGCCTGGATCCCAAGTATGCCGAGGCATATAACAATATGGGAAATGCCTTTTACGCCCAGGGCGAGCTGCAAAAGGCTGTCAAATGTTATCATCAGGCTTTGAAGGTCAGATACGACTATCCTGATGCCCTGAAAAATATGGGCCTTTCATTTGAAAAGCAGGGCCTGATTTGTCATGCAATCGACTGTTACAGGCTGGCTCTGTCTTTAAACCCGGCAGATGACGGGTGCCATAGCGGCCTCCTTTTTGCCATGCATTATGATCCAGCTCTTTCTGCATCCGATATTTTTTCAGAATCTCAGGCGTGGTGGCGACAGCATGGGACCGGTTATGCGGACAAGTTTGTACATCATAATGACCCGGATCCCTCCAGGAGGATCAGGGTGGGATATGTCTCCCCCGATTTCCGGGAGCATTCGGTGAGCAATTTTGTTCTCCCTCTGTTGGAGATGCATTCCGAAGCGGTTGAGACGTTTTGCTATGCTAGTGTGAAACGGCCGGACCCTATGACATCCCGCCTCAAGGGACTGGCGGACCACTGGTGTTCTATTGTCGGTCTGAGCGATGATGCTGTGGCCCGGAGGATAGTTGATGACCGCATTGACATTCTGGTCGATCTTGCGGGACATACCGCCAATAATCGTCTCCTCATTTTTGCCAGGAGACCGGCCCCTATACAAGTGACGTGGCTGGGGTACCCGGCCACAACCGGCATGCCGGTCATGGATTACCGGCTGACAGATAATATCGCAGACCCCGAGGAGGATGGTGACAGATATTGTACCGAGCGACTGATCCGGCTGCCGCAAGGCTTTCTCTGCTATGCACCGCCAGAGGGAGCGGGAAATATTTCAAGCCTTCCGGCCTTGAATCAGTGCCGGGTGACCTTTGGATCGTTTAACAATCTTCCCAAGTTGAATGAAAAGGTGGTGGCGGTATGGTCGCAGATCCTCCACGGTGTGGCTGGGTCTTCATTGCTGCTGAAAAGCAGACCCCTTTCGGACAAGGGCGTAAGGCGGCGCTACCTGGACCTGTTTTCCAGGTACGGAGTAGCCTCCGACCGTATCCAGATCATGCCATATGCCCAAACGAAACAGGATCATCTGTCACTCTACGGCCGCGTGGATATCGGGCTCGACCCATTTCCTTATAATGGAACGACCACAACCTGTGAAGCCCTGTGGATGGGCGTTCCTGTCGTGACCCTTAAAGGAGATCGACATTCGTCCCGGGTGGGGGCCAGCATTCTGACGCGGGTGGGGTTGGAAGAGCTAGTTGCCGAGACAGAAGAGGAATATGTCAGCAAGGCATTCGCCCTAGCTGGCGATCTGAATAAGCTGGCATTATTAAGAGGGACCATGCGAGGCCGAATGATGGACTCCCCACTGTGTGACGGCCGGTCTTTTGCCCAAAAAATGGAAAGCGTCTACACATATATCCTTTCAGTCAATCATTAGACAATATGCTACACATTTTGTCAAATGGCTTGTCGGAATGTAATCATCCCTGGCTACGTGCGACCTAAAGCCCTATCGACTCACTGTAGGAACAGATGAATTTGGCGCTTCCCATCCGTTAGCGGGCGAAATCATTTCCACCGGTGTTGAGATACAATAGCTGACGAGAGGTTTATAGGTTCAGGGCTTAACCAGCAACGAGCGATCCCACCTGGTGTGGGGTCCTTGCTTCGCTCCGAACTCGATAGACGGGATCTCCACTACGCTTCAACCAGCAAACCGGAATCTGTAATCATCGCCCCACACCTATATTTCCAGTTTGTCGAGACTATTCCAGGAAAGGACGATCGCGTTTGTCCTTTCCTGGTTTGATTCCCCGCCGTATACGATACATGGCTTTGCGGCCAGTTGATTCGCTATCTTCAAAAAATAGTCTATTCCCTTAAAATAATCCGGGGTGACGGTTCGTCCGGATTTAATTTCGATGGGAAACAGAGATTGGCCCTTTTCCATAAGGCAGTCGATTTCATTCCCAGTTTTGTCTCTCCAAAAATAGCAGTTGGCCGGACGCCCCTGATTAAATCTTCGTTTGAGGATCTCAGTTATGATCAGGTCTTCAAAGAGGGTGCCTTTTGCGTAGTGGGTTTGCACCTGATTCGCGGACTGTATATCCAAGAGGTAGGCGGCTAACCCAGTATCGTAAAAATAGAGCTTTGGCATCTTGACCAATCTTTTGTTGAAGTTTTTGTGATGAGGCCTCAGGAGAAAAATGATGAAACTGGCCTCCAAGACCGAAATCCATGCCTTGGCGGTGGTATGGGAAATGCCGCATTCATTGGCCAGCGAAGACAAATTCAAGAGTTGGCCCACCCGTCCGGCACACAATTTTAGGAAAAGCTGGAATTGAGCAAGATCTGAGATGTTTTTTAACGCCCTCACGTCGCGCTCGATGTAGGTCTTGACATATCCGGGATAAAAATCGGCTGGAGGAATCTCCATTTTATAGATTCTCGGGTAAAATCCAGTAAAGAGATAATCTTCATATTTTTTAGATGGTTGTTGGATTTCATGGAGAGAAAGCGGAAGAAGATTGAGTACGGCTGTCCTGCCGGCAAGGGATTGTGTGATCTTTTCAAACAAAAGAAAGTCGCTGGATCCCGTCAGGACAAACTGTCCCGGTTGATCCGTTTCATCAACAGAAGTCTGGATATAAGAAAAAATCTCCGGAACTTTTTGGGCTTCATCGATCACGGCGTTTTTGTGGGTGTGGAGAAATCCTCGTGGATCCTGTTTCGCAAACAGCTGACTGTCCGGATCTTCACATGAAACATATTTTTTTTCTGAAAAAACATGCCGTACGAGAGTGGATTTTCCGGATTGTCTGGGCCCGGTCACGGTTACCACTGGAAATTTTGTGAAAATGTAGCGGAGGTAGTCCTCCAGTTCTCTTTTAATGTAGGTCATGGGTCCCCCCTTATATGGCCGTTTATAAATGTGTACAGCCTTTTCGGACAATTTGCAAGTTAAAAAATGAATTTGTCCAATTTCTGGAGCGCCCAGCGGCCTCTGCCAGAGATTGGCCATTATGGTGGCGGCGACGCAAAAATGCCTTGACTGTTCAAGCCTTGATAGATAGACTAAGTCCACTGAACCAACCCTATGGAGGTGTTCTATGCAAACCGTCAATATCCACGAGGCGAAAACCCATCTATCGCGGTTGGTGGATGAGGCCGCGAAGGGGAATGTGTTTATCATTGCCAAGGCAGGAAAGCCGATGGTCAAGGTGTTGCCGGTGTCCGATGGGGAACCAAAGGCCACCGAAAAACTGGGCTTCATGACGGGTGAGATTGCGGTACCGGATGATTTTGATCACCTCGGATCAACAGAGATCGTTCATCTCTTTGAGGGGAAATCATCGTGAAACTGCTCTTGGATACGCATATTGTGCTGTGGGCTGCGGGACAGCCGGAAAAACTATCCGACTCAGCCCGGACTCTTCTAACGACACCGGAGAACAAGTTGTTTTTCAGCGTGGCCAGCCTGTGGGAGATTGTAATCAAGCGGGGCCTGGGACGCGAAGACTTCAAGGTGAATCCGCAACGCCTGAGAAAAATGCTGATTACGCATGGGTACTCCGAGTTGGCCGTTGCCGCAGAGCATGTTCTTGCAATCGAAATGCTCCCGCTGCTTCACAAAGACCCCTTTGATCGGCTGCTCCTGGCACAGGCCCGTACGGAAGGGATGCTTCTCCTCACAGTCGATGCATCCGTTTCCCAATACAAGGAATCCGTGCTGAGCGTTTAGTATGGTTGCACGCCGCTGCATGTACGATGCCTGAAACCTCAGCGCCCTCTGTGACCTGTGAGATATTCAGCGACTTGACCAAGGTTCGCGCCGCAGGATGTGTTGGAGGAATAAACAAAAAGGGTAAGCGTTCACAGGTTCCGGGTCCGCCCTGGCGCATGAACGGTTAAGATATTTCGTTAAGAGAATGGATTGGATCAAATGCCTGCAACAACAGCTCACAGAAATAGACGGAAACGGTTGGCAGATATGTTAGAGGGATGTCGCCACCTTTTTTGGGACAAGGGTTCATTGGATATTGAAAAAGACCAGTATGTGATCATTGAGCGTATTCTTGAGTTTGGATCAGGATCCCAGGTGGAAACCGTTTTGGACGATTATGGGGCTGAAGCCGTTAGGAAAGTTATCAGCGACAGCAGATCAGTGAGTCCCAAAACCGTGAACTATTTCGCCCTGATGCTAGGATTTTCAGGGAAAGATACAAGATGTTTCTTGGATGCATCACAAAGGATATGGGAGCCATACTGAAGAGCGATATTTTTTGGCATTGCCCTCCCAATATATATTTGGCTGGCGGTACAGCCGTTGCCTTATATTTCGGCCACAGGCTTTCGGTTGATTTGGACTTTTTTACAGATGAGGAATTTGACAGCCTGAGCCTTTCCTCAACCATTTCCGGGGTCATGGGAACCAGCTTTAGAATCGCAAAAACCAAGGTTACAAAAAACGCCCTTGTTATGAATTTGAACGAAACCCGTTTTAGCCTCTTCACTTATCCCTGTCCGTTGGTCGCCCCGCTTACCGGCATGCAGGATATCCCCGTTCATGTCGCTTCCCAGATCGATCTGGCATTGATGAAACTGCTGGCCATCAACCAGAGGGGGAGTTGTAAAGACTTTATCGATCTCAAAGCGCTGATTAAACAGAATAGATATCCATTTGAATTTCTGTTGGAAAAGCTTAAAGATAAATTTGAGATCGGCGAGGAGATGCAGCTTCAGTTGAAAAAGAGCCTCGTGTATTTTGATGGTGCCGAAAAAGATCTGAATATTCAGATGCATAATGAGGGCAAGCAGGCTTTTGAAACCCTCGAAAACGAAGAATGGGAAAGGACCAAGGCGTTCTTTGAACGATTTGTGATGAAACGCTGAGAAACGAAATGACACAATGCAATGATTGGGCTTACATTCATCTCGCACGGCGTGAAACGTGTTTGGCAGAAAAAACATCGTTATTATTTTTGACTGCATGCATAACCCAAGCGATAAGCAAACTATAAACTCGCGTAACCCTGTCGAATTCTAAGGTATCGGTGAGAAATACCTGATGTAGAAACACCAGCGCCCTATGTGACTCTGCGAGAGACATCGAACCACTGTCGAATCCATCCACTTATCCAAATCATCCCCCAAATGCGTCGTAGACACCCATTCCAAGCGCTGCCATTTTAAATCAAAGTTTATGTCAAAAGATTGACCATACTTCAGATCCAACTCGCCATTGAATCAACATCTATTTGAAAATGCGCAGTGAGCGCATTCCCCGTCCCGAGGTTCAAACGGGGCCGCGGGGTTAGCGAGCCAATTAACAACTGTTTAAAATTCCTACCATTTGGGAGATTCCTGCAGCGAGATGCAGGGTTCTTTAATTTACATTCAAAAACGGAAAGCCTGAATCTGGCATGGCAATTGCTGTAGTTCAAGCTGGAGTTGTAGCTTGCAAATCTTATTGCCGCGCGGGTTATGCAGCAAGAATATGTAACTCAAGGGGCGGAGCTGTCTTTTTGTGAGTAAGGTGCCCACAAGATTTAGCGTACCAGATTCGGTGGATGTTGGGTTAAGGTTAGGATAGACCTCGAATACAACTCTGATGCCTAATGTGGAGGCAGGAGATGAACGGTTCAGAACGACCAGAGACTTTGGCAATAATACCAGCACGTGGTGGCTCTAAGGGCGTGCCGCGCAAGAACATCAGACAATTGTGTGGCAGACCTCTGATCGCATGGACAATAGACTCCGCGCGGGATGCAATTAGTTTAAATCGGGTAGTCGTTTCCACCGATGATGAAGAGATCGCAGAAATCGCGAAATATTATGAAGCGGACGTTCCATTCATGCGGCCCCCTGAGTTGGCCCTAGATAATACACCGGACTTGCCAGTTTTTCAGCATGTGTTAGATGAATTGAGAGAGCGAGAAGGATATCGTCCGGAAATTGTTGTATGGTTGCGGCCTACCGCTCCTTTGCGAACGGGCGCTGATATCGATAACGCTTGTGATATACTTCTCTCAAAGAATACGGACTGGGTACGTTCCGTCTGTAAGGCAGAGCATCATCCATATTGGATGTTTAAGGTTGAGGAAGGATGCCTCACGCCCTTTATGCAAGATGTCAACACCAATCGGTACCCGCGACGGCAATTGTTACCTGTGGTTTTCCGGTTGAATGGGGCCGTGGAGGTGAGCTGGTACCAAGCGATTTCAGATGCTACTTCTGCATATGCCGGGCGAATTGCGCCATATGTGATGCCAATAGAACGTAGCCTGGACGTCGATACCATGTTCGATCTAAATATGGCAGAGTTTCTCCTCAAGCGGTTTTCCATCTAGGGTGACAGCGTTTCCATGGGATCGTAATCGTGACCTCCCGTTGTTTTATGAGCAATATCTGCTTCGGTACCCGGGGACTTAGCCGTATCCTAGACCTTGCAGAGGCCTATGGTGTACGAGGAATCGAGTTAGGTTCAGGTGTTGATTATGAGCCGCAACCAGAGGCCATGCTAAGAAGCCGATCTGATTTGTGCTATCGCTTTCACAATTATTTCCCCGCACCTCTTCACCCGTTCGTGCTGAACCTGGCTTCGCCGGATGCCGCTGAAAGACGCAAAAGCATGGAAATGGTGCGTCGGGCAGCGGATTTGTGCCATAGGTTTAGTGTCCCATATTATTCGGTACATGCAGGTTTTCGGGCAGTTCTCGATCCGTGTGAACTGGGCAGAAAGTTAAAGATACACGAGCCTGAAGACTATGAAATATCCTGGGGCAGGTTTACGGCTTCTCTTCGGGAGTTTTGTGCCTATGCCGATCGCTTAGGCGTGGGGATAGCTGTGGAGAATAATGTGTTGCCCGCCCACAACCTAAACAAAGACGGTGGTCATCCCTTGCTATGTGTCGCTCCTCATGAGTTTGTTCGATTAATGAAAGAAGTCCCGGTGGGCGTTTTACTGGATTTGGGGCATCTCAGGGTTACTTCCCGGGTATTGGATTACGATCCCATGGAGATGCTGGAAGCATGCGACTCAGGGATTCTGGCATTTCATGTGAGCGATAATGATGGTATCACAGACCAGCATGCGCCTCCAGACAAAGAGAGCTGGGTGTGGGAAGTGCTGGCGCAGTTCAGCAAAGGACGTGACGTGGTGATTGAAGCGGGTCCTCTTAGGGAAGAAGAGTTCGCCGAATTGGCGGACAGAGTGAGACGATTGTAGGGCGTGGGAATCGCCTGGGAGGAGTGAAACAGATGAACGACGGGAAATTTATGCCCGGTGAGTATAATGTTTACATGGTAGCCGAGATCGGCGTAAACCATAACGGGGATGTAAAATTGGCCAAAGAGCTGATTGACGCCGCCGCAGAGAGTGGTGCCGATGCAGTGAAATTCCAGACCTATGAGACCTCACGGCTTGTCAGCCGGAACACACCCAAAGTCGCTTATCAATTGAAAACTAGCGATCCTAATGAGACACACTACAGTATGCTCAAGAGACTTGAACTTTCCAAGGAGAGCCACCACATCCTGTTTGATTACTGCACGGACCGTGGGATTGAGTTTTTCTCAACTCCCTCTCATGTGGAGGATGCCCGTTTTTTAGATGAATTGGGGGTCCGATTGTTCAAGACAGCCTCGGCAGACTTGGTAGATCTGCCCCTTCATACCCATCTCGCCTCCATTGGGAAGCCGATCTTGGTTGCGGTGGGCATGGGGACGTTGGGAGAAATCGAAGAGACCGTTTCCATCTATCGACTGGCTGGCGTCATGGAACATCTCATCTTGCTTCACTGTGTGTCCAATTATCCGGCTGCGCTGGAGACGGCCAATCTAAGGGTGATTCGAAGCCTACGCTCAGCATTCGGATGCCGATTGGGGTTTTCCGATCACACTGAGGGGACTGCTGGGGCCATCGCAGCCGTAGCTTTGGGTGCCAGGGTGATCGAAAGACACTTTACCATAGACCGTGACCTGCCTGGCCCGGATCATAAGGCCTCTTCAACGCCTGAGGAATTCAAGGAAATGGTCCGGGATATCCGCAGAGTTGAATCAGGGTTGGGGGATGGCGTAAAGAGGGTTATTGATGAAGAGAGAGAGATGCGCGATATATCCCGCAAAAGCATTGTCACGCGACGCGACGTGGTTCGTGGAGAAATCCTGAGCCAGGAAAACCTGGCACTCAAGCGACCCGGTACGGGTATCGCACCGAGGTATTGGAAAATGTTGGAAGGGCGCCGGGCACGACGTAATTTAGATTCGGACCTTTTGATGGATTGGGATTACATTGAATAGATCAGCGCTTATACTGGGATGCGGCAGGCAGGCCCGGGTTGTTGTGGATTTGGTCCGGGAGAACGGGTATACCGATCTGCGGTTGTTCGACCCTGAGGAACTACATATCGGGACCAAGATCCTCGGTGTGCGGGTGGTTGGAACTCTGCATGAGTTTCTTGACATTGCCGCAGATGGAGACGCTTTTCTGGCCTTTTCGAGCAATGCTGAGAGAGCCTTTTTTTTCCGTTTGTTGACCAGGCGGGATCTAAATCTGCCGGCACTGATTCATCCCTCAGCTATTGTATCCAGTGAGGCCGTGGTGAAACGCGGGGTGCATTTGTGCCAGGGAGCCCACGTGGCGGCTGGTGCCAGTGTCGGGGAAGATTCCATCTTGGGTACCGGGGCCTTGGTGGATTATGATGCGGTGGTTGGTGAACATTGCTTTATGGGGCCTTCGACAACATTGGGACAGGGTGCCTCTATGCGGGATTTTTCTCGTGTGGAGAACAATGCGACGGTTACGGAAAACTGGCGCATCGGCCGCAATGCCGTCATCGGTGCCGGGGCAGTGGTCAAGAGTGATGTCGAAGACGGTGTAGTGGTGGGGGGCGGTTCGGCCCAGTCCGTCCATAGAAATGAACCCCTTGACCTGAAGCGTTATGAACGGCGATTTGCCGATGTTATCGCAGGTAACAGCAGGAAGGAGGCCGACGGGGAACAGAGAAATGGTTATGCCAATGGAAAGGACCGCGAACCCCTTTCCGCAGCGACCATCCCGGATAATGAGAATCTGGGTAACGCCATGAGGAAGATAAGCCGATTTGCGCAGCCCTTTATCTTTGTGGTGGGCGCCCAAGGCCGTATGGTGGGGCTCTTGACAGACGGCGATATTCGGCGCTGGCTGGTGGGTGGCGGATCTCTTGGAGATTCCGTGACAGATGTCATGAAAAGAGACTTCTTCAGCCTTCCCTACGGCTCCCGGCCGAAAGAGATCTATCGTCATTTTTCCAGCCGGTATCGGGTGATTCCCCTGTTGGATGAGATCGGAAGGCTGGTGGACTATGCATATCATCAACCTGGACACTATCACATTCCGTCTGCGCAACCTGATTTGACCGGTAATGAACTCCGTTATGTCACTGAGTGTATGATAACAAATTGGATTTCTTCTCAAGGAGAATTCATCGGACGATTCGAATCTATGGTCGCGGCTTTCTGTGGCAGCCGACATGCGCTTGCGGTCAGTAACGGAACCGTGGCGCTTCACCTGACACTAGCGGCGATGGGCATCGGTCCAGGCGATGAGGTTATCGTCCCTGCATTTACGTTCGCAGCTACAGCCGCAGCCGTTTGCCACACCGGCGCACGGCCGGTTTTTGTGGACGTTGAGGAGGACACTTGGTGCATCGACCCCAAGGGGGTTGAAAGCCGAATTACGCCGAGGACGCGAGCGATTATCCCTGTTCATCTGTACGGTCAATCCGCAAGGATGGAGCCGATTCTGAGAATTTCCACGAAGTACGACCTCAAAATCGTGGAGGACGCGGCTGAAGCGATGGGTGCGGAGCACAAGGGTCACAGAGTCGGGAGCTTGGGAAACGCGGGGTGCTTTAGCTTTTTCGCCAACAAGATCGTCACAACCGGTGAAGGAGGCATGATCGTCACCGATGATTCAGCACTCTGGAAGAAATGCCGCATGCTGCGTGACCACGGGATGGACCCGGAGCGGAGATACTGGCATGTGACAGTGGGCTACAATTATAGGATGACCAATTTGCAGGCTGCCATCGGCGTTGCCCAGATGGAGCAGGTGGACAAGTTCCTAAAGCGGAGGGATGAAATCGGGCGCCTGTATCGTGAGGAATTGGGCCGGGTTCCCGGTCTCCGATTTCGTCCTGAATCGACTTACGGGCGGCGAGTCCGATGGCTTACCTCTCTAATGGTGGATAAGGAAGTGTTCGGGATGAGTCGTGACGACCTGATCAGTGAACTCAAAACGCGTGGAATCGACTTACGAGCCGTGTTCCAGCCCTTACCCAATATGCCGCCCTATCGAGACGGCTATAACTACCCGGTATCCAGCCGCCTGGGAATAACAGGACTCTCTCTTCCCAGCAGCCCTTCCTTAAAAGACGAGGACGTGGAAAGAATCTGCAAAGAGATCAATTCCTTAAGCTCGGGATTTCGTCCCCTTCGGAAACAGGGTACGTCAAGAAAAATGGGAATCGATTCCAAGAGACACGTTTCGGTTTTGCTTCATCGAATATCGGAAGACCAAGGTATGGCTGACTCTATTTCCGAATTGGGAAGCGCCTGAAGTCATGTCAAAGGAAAATGTTCTATCGTACCGCGTACGGTCACAGAGTACTTTGACTAATGGGTGTTGACGTATGAAGAATCCGAAGATGTCCCTTGCTATGGGAAGCACAAGTCGGTTAGGACCAAATCACGAGTAGAGAGTTAATGGGAATGCAGGATCTTCTGATTGTAGGAGCAGGCCGTTTTGCCAGGGAGGTGTATCACTGGACCAAGGATGCATTCTCTGCTAATGCGTGGAGTATTAAAGGATTTCTGTCAAAAGATCACTCCGAGCTTCTTGCCTACGGGATTGATATCCCACTTCTGGGAGATGAGGAAAACTATCGGATTACTTCCACGGACCGATTTCTGCTTGGCATTGGCGAGATTGACATAAAAATGCGAGTTGTCAACAATCTGCTGGAAAAGGAAGCACAGTTCGTCAGTCTTATCCATCCCACAGCACTGGTCGTGGACACGGCCCGTGTGGGACGAGGGGTGATTATCTGTCCTCACGCCCTGGTGAGTGACAATGCTGGGATTGACGAATTTGCCATGATGAACTTCTTCTCTTCATGCGCCCATGACGCGCACATTGGAGCCAGGAGCGTGCTCTCTCCTTATGCAACACTGGGTGGCGGTGCGTGTATTGAGGAGGATGTCTTTCTCGGCACTCACGCCTCGGTTGCGCCCGGCAGAGTGGTGGGTAGGGGGAGCAAGGTAAGTGCCAATTCCGTTGTCATGCGAGACGTTCCACCCGGCAGCCTCGTGGTCGGCGTTCCGGGCAAGCACCACAGGATTTACTTTGATGCCTGAACTGAGATGTTTATGACTGATCAACGCTGGCCCATGGAAATCTGGAGGGAAATTCTTCAGCAGTCGGTTGTTTTTGAAGAAAATCAATTGGAAATAGATATTTTTGGGGAGGAATGAATGATCGACGAAAATGTGATACGCGATATTATTTTCGATGCTGTCGATGAGATAAACCAAGGCCTTGAGGCAGATGAAAGACTGGAGAAAACCGAGGAAGCAATCTTATATGGAAAGGGGTCGCGCATCGATTCGCTTTCGCTGGTTAATCTCATTGTCGCTGTGGAAGAGAGACTGCAGGACAAATTGGAGGTGAGCGTGAATCTTGCTGATGAGAGGGCAATGTCTCAAGAGCGGAGTCCATTTAAGACCCTGGGGCGCTTGAAGAACTATACTGTCGCCCTTATAGCGGAGATTTTAAATGAATGAACCCCGCGTTATGGTGATAACAGGCAGCAGCCGGGGAATCGGCCGCCATCTGGCTGAACGCTTCACAGACCAGGGGTTTCACGTTTATGGCTGCAGTCGAAGCGGATCTGAACTAACAGTAAAGGATTATACCCACTTTAGGCTTGATGTAACCGACGAAGAAGCGGTGAGGGCCATGCTGACATCGGTCCGAAAGCGGGAAGAAAGACTGGACGTCTTGATCAACAACGCGGGTTGCGCTTCCATGAATCATGCACTGCTCACGCCTTTGAAAACCATCCAAAGACTAATGGATGTAAATTATACTGCCACGTTTCTATTCAGCCGGGAGGGGGTCAAGCTGATGAAACGGGACTCCGGACGGATCGTCAATCTGGTGAGTGTCGCAGTCCCCCTGAAACTGGAAGGGGAGGCAGCGTACGCCTCATCCAAAGCAGCCGTTATTACCCTGACCCAGATTTTGGCACGGGAATTTGCGGATATGAACGTGACAGTAAACGCCATCGGGCCGACGCCAGTTGACACTGATCTCATTTCGGGAGTGTCCAGGGAAAAACTGCAAAAACTGCTGGATCGACAGGCCATCAAGAGAATGGGACGGTTCGAGGATGTATCGAATGTTGTTGATTTCTTCATAAGACCTGAGAGCGATTTCATCACCGGGCAGGTGATATACCTGGGGGGAGTCTAAATGCACATTGATTTTCTACTTAAGGCGTTTGAAGACAATTCGGATTCGGATGCAATCGTGTGGCGAGATGCAGTTTACCCATACGAGTGGTTGTTGGAACGGGTGCACTACTGGATGGGATTTATTCATCAGCAGGAAATTGATCAAGGTGCGGTGACCGTTCTGGAAGCGGATTTTTCGCCCGATTCTGTGGCCTTGTTTCTGGCATTGGTCGATAAGGGTGCCATTGTGGTCCCCCTCACCGAAGGCGTAGGCGCAAATAGACGAGAGTTTGAGACAATTGCAGAGGCGGAGGTGCGGTTCCGGCTAGACAGGGAGGGCCGGGTGAATATGGACCGCCTGGATCAACGAGCCGGACATTCGTTTTACAGGGAGTTGAGGCGAGCCGGTCACCCCGGTCTGGTCCTTTTTTCGTCCGGTTCAACAGGAAAGAGCAAGGCAGCGTTGCACGATCTTACCCGCATACTTGAAAAGTTTAAGCTGTCAAAACGGGGTTTCAGAACTATTGCATTTCTGCTGTTCGACCACATCGGCGGGGTGAACACCATGCTGCATACCCTCTCCAACGCGTCGTGCCTGGTGGTCGCTGCCGAACGGACGCCGGATGAGATTCTTGCCACGGTGGAGCGGCATCGGGTGGAGTTGTTGCCCACATCGCCCACCTTTATCAAATTGATCCTCCTGAGTGAAGCTTATCGGCGCTATGATTTGAGCAGTCTCAGGTTGGTGACCTATGGCACCGAGCCCATGCCGGAGGGCCTCCTGAAGCGATTTCACGAGATTCTGCCCGAAGTCGACCTCAAGCAGACGTATGGCCTCTCTGAGGTGGGAATTTTGCGCTCCCGCTCCAAGTCCGCGGATTCACTATGGTTCAAGATCGGCGGAGAGGGGTTTGAAACGCGAATCCAAGACGGAATACTGCAGATCCGGGCACAATCGGCCATGCTGGGGTATCTGAATCATCCGAGTCCCTTCACACCGGACGGCTGGTTGAACACCGGCGACGAGGTGGAGATGAACGGAGCATATATCCGTATCTTGGGGCGCCGTTCGGAATTGATCAATGTGGGTGGAGAGAAGGTCTACCCAGCTGAGGTGGAAAACGTTCTGGAGGAGATGGATAACGTGGCGGAGGCCTCTGTGTACGGCGATGCCAATCCCATTATGGGCAGGGTGGTTTGTGCGCGCGTGCGGCTCAATGAAGAGGAGACACTCTCCGAGTTCAAGTCTCGCATGAAGCGACATTGTGCTTCTTATCTGGAGCGGTTCAAGGTTCCGGTGAAGGTTACGCTGGTGGGATACGTGCAGCACAGTGAACGGTTTAAGAAAATGAGATCCATATCCGCGACATGACAGGACTGGCACAGGTCAAGGAAGAGAGGATGATCACAAATCCGGTGTATCATGAACTGGTTCGACTGAAGATCATTAATTCCGATACACTGAAGAGAATCAGTGATTGCACGCGTGATCAAGAGATCCCTGTATACTTGGATACCACATCAAGGGTGATCTTTCTGGGCCGTTATGAGACTTCTGAGCAGTATTATGAGAGCCAAAAAAGGCCGGACAGGGAAGAAGATAAGGCAATTGTCCATTTTATGAACGGCTCAATGGTGAAAACCAGGGCCTTGGACAACCATTTGAGAAGATATCAACAGTTTAAGCATCTGATTGCGGACAAGAGACTCTGCGATTTTGGGTGTGGCCATGGGTATTTCCTGGATTTGGCCAAGCAGGTTACAGATCAGTTGAGTGGAGTGGAACTTCGTGAGAGCTGTCGGAAACATCTTCAAACAAAAGAACCCACGTTCGACATCAGAAGATCTCTTGATGCATTTGAGGATCGCTTCGATGTGGTAACATTGTTTCACGTTCTGGAACATCTGCCGCACCAAAGCCTTGTTCTCAGGCAGATAAGGGAAAGGCTGAATTCAAACGGCGTCATCATCGTCGAGGTGCCACATGCACGCGATTTTCTCATGCAGTGGGTTGATTTGCCCGAGTTCCGTGCCTTTACCTTCTGGAGTGAGCATTTGATTCTTCATACGGAACCGTCCCTTCGCTGTGTCTTGCAGAATGCAGGGTTCACCGACATCCAAATTTATGGATATCAGCGGTATGGGTATACCAATCATTTGAAGTGGTTTCTGGATCGAAAACCCGGTGGTCATGAAAGTCTAAAAGAGTTTGAGAATGAATCCATGGAAGAGGCCTACCGGGAATACCTTGAAAGAATAGGGGCCACCGACACCCTCATTGCCACTGCCCGGATCCATGCTATCGGGCCACGAAATGATGAGGTGGACACCCAAGATCAGTTCATAGGCTTTTGCCGGGAGTAGAGCGTACCATGATTGTCAATAAAAAGGCCGGCCATCGGCCATTCGCCGGTGAATGGGAGATGGCCTGGGATAAAACAGCAGAAGGCCTTCAAGCTGGGCCCCTGTCCGAGACTCATCACACATCAAACAATCAAATGTTGTCAGCGCTCACTGTCCATTTAAGGAGGAACCCTTGAAAAAGCGAATCCTGCTGGTCAGCTTTTATGACCGGATCTGCCTGAGTACACGCAGCCTTTCTGCTCAACTGAAAAGATACGGCTATGACCCTTATCTTGTGTTTCTAAAGGATGACAGAGGCAAGGTGATTGAAGATCTAAATCCCGACAATGTGCAGTATCAACATCTGCGCCTGAATCGGTTTCTGGGCTGGGGGACGGACGTCAATCCCATATCTGAGAAGGAATTGTCCCTTTTTGATGACCTGGTAAAAGAGATCAGGCCGGATATGGTGGGTATCAGTTCTCGATCCATGCATGTTGGCCTGACCAAGGACGTTGCGAACAGGGTGCGCCGTCAATTGCCTCAAGCAACCATTGTTGCCGGTGGGTACGGACCGACAATCGATCCGGTGACATTCCTTGAGGCCTGTGACTGGGTTATCCTGGGGGAAGGAGACGAGTCTTTCATAAGGTTTCTGGCTACCACCGATCCCAGGACCGCACCCAATGTGTCTTATATGGAAGAAGATAAAGTCCGCTACAATCCGGTGCTGCCTCCGGTGGATTTGGACGCCTTGCCCTATCCGGATTGGGATACGGACAACAAATACATGATTGAAGACGATCAGCTCAAGCGTGGATCCGACTTCTATGATCAGCGGACATACGATATCTTTGCATCCCGAGGCTGCATTTCATCCTGCTCCTACTGCCTGGCGTGTCAATGGACGCGGATGCTTAAAAGGTATGGCGCCTTGTTTCCAAAGATACGGCTTCGTTCGCCGCAGTCGGTTATTGATGAGCTCATATATGCTAAAGACAAATACGGCATCGATTTCGTCCGCTTTAAGGACAGCATTTTTGCCATAAATGACAAGTGGCTTACTAAATTCATAGAACTATATGATAAACATATCGGCCTGCGCCTCAACTGTCTCCTGGATGAGCGCTTTGTAGACGAAAAAAGAGTACGGCTCCTGTGCAATGTAGGGCTGCACGATACCACAGTGGGGATTCAATCCGCAAATCAAGGCATTCGCAGAAACGTCTTCAATCGGCAGATCAGCGACGACGGCGTCATAGAATATGCTGAGATGTTGACACGGAATAACATTGAAATCAAATACGATCTCATAAACTGGAATCCATTTGAAACCGAGGAAACCCTTGCTCAGGGAAGAGAATTTCTCAAGAAGCTGCCCAAATCCACTGAAATCAGCACGACCCAATTGATGATGTTTCCCGGCACACCCATTTATGAGCGGTTCATCAGGGAACAACCCCATCCGCTTCCCAATGATCGATACACGTTCTGGACGGTGATTCATTCAATGACGCTCTATTCAGTAGAATCCGAGGCCTTGGCCGATAAGCTGGTCGGGCAGCCGGGAATAACCTATCATGATCTTCTGGAGCACTATACCGGGATTATCCAGAAGCAGGGTTCCAGTCATGTGATCTTCGCCAATACAGACATTGAGAGGGGCAAAAGGATCACCAATGTTATGCTATCGTATAAAAGGCGCGAATCAATAGGTGTGCATATCCCGTTCGCAGAGTTTCTCAACATATTGAATACTGTGGCAGCGGCAGATATCAAGGCCGGCACGCTGTTGAAGTGGGAACACCTGCAGCCATGCTATGATCATGGAGGAAAAGACGGTCAATCCGTGGTGGTATAGTTCTTTCTGGAGGATGGACGGAGAAGTCAGTCTAAGACGAGGGAAGATCTGCACTGGGTGGCATAAAATGCTGCTTCTAAAATGAGCAAATATCTAATCGAGCATTCAATAATAAATCACATGAAGCTTGCTGGAGCTATAAGAAGCCCACAATGAGTCGACATCTATGATAAACGAATCACGAAACAACGTGACAATAACGCGCCGATAATAATACCAAAAAGCCTGGACCGCAGCCGCTGTGGATTAGACAGCAATTCGGGTTGATTAGTCTGGCCAAAGGAAAAAGTCAAAGCCATGGAGATGAAGTGCCATATACCTGTTTACATTGATTACGGCCGAGATTGCTTTTTAAAGCTTCGCAATATGTATTTAGCGTTCCTTAGAAAAGTGCCGTTTAAGGTGTTGAATAATTATGCTGGCCAGGCTCGTTCAGTGGGCATCATAGTATCGCCGCGCAATAATTCCGGCATCCCCTGGTGCAATTTAAGCATAGCATTGTTGTATCATGCGCTTGGATATTCCGTGAAAATAATCTGGGATGATTTGGCCTTTCTCGATCCTGAATGGGACCATCAAAACAGGGCGGTTGGCGAGATTATTTTTTTTATTAAGGCTAAATCAAACATTCCGGTTATAAAAGTTAGCGACTTTACCGAAACGGATATTGATGCGGATGACCTGAGCGAAATAAAACGGCTGAGCATCGCGAACGCTATTTGGAATGTCCGAAATGTTGTCCCGTCAGCCGAGCTCGAAAGTTATTCATGTTTATCAGAGCAGACACTGGTCCATAATGCGAGAAAAATAAAATCTGTGTACAAGAGCGAACAATTTTCCTTTTGTCTGCACCAGAGCCTCATAAACAATAATGGGGGTCTACATAAATGGTTTGGGAACAAAAACAATGTTCGAGTTGGCAGTTTTGATATTTCTTTGGGGCGCGGAGTGACAGGGCTAGAAAATGTTCCAGGGTTTAGAGAGGAGCTTCCTCAGCTCGTCGACGAAAAGAGCGAGTTTTTCCTTTTTCATGACCCTGAAGAGAGGAATCTAGCGATTAAGGCGGCAAAAAATGAACATGAAATGCGCTGCATGGGTACGGACGAGAAGGAATCCCAAATCATTCCCATTAATGAAGAATCAAAGGAACCTGGCTGGGATGTTTTCATCCCGATGAATATTCTATGGGACGCCGCTGCACTAATGAGAAACCGATTTTTTTCTACCCCTTATGACTGGGTTGTTGAAACAGCCGATTTTATCCTGGCACAAACAGATGCCACGGTGAGCGTACGACAACACCCACACGAACGAAAGTTTGAGAAATACGGCACCGGCACCCAATTGGGAAAGAGCATTAGGCAGAAATTTGGAGACAATCACAGGTTTAGATTTTATTCCTCAACAGACAAGGTGAATTCCTATAAACTTGTCAAGCAGAGTAAGGTCGTTTTGCCTTATACCTCGACCCTGGGTATTGAGGCAGCCTTATTGGGAAAACGCGTAATTATCGAGAGTGATGTATATTACGGTGATCAACATTTCATTACGAAAGCGAAATCGAAACAGGACTATTTTGACAGTATTCGGGCAGCCTTGAAAACGCCTTTTAGGGCTGTGAGCGAAGCCGAAAAGGAGAAAGCATGGCTTCTCTACTATGCACTTAACAAATGCTCATTGGTTTATTCGCCTTTCGGATTAGATCCCACAGATTTCGAGAAGTGGATTCCATCAGGTTTTGCAGGATTGATAAAGGATGATAATTTGATTACTGCTCTTCGCTGCCTGGCTGAAAACATTCCTTTTGCTTATGTGAACGGTAAAAAGCTATTGAAGCAAATAAGGGCACCAAAACGTGGGATGGAACGTTCCGAAAACGATGAAAAATGCTTTAGAAAGTCAATGAAAAGAGTAGTATCGAATATAAACTGCAATAATTACGAAAGTGCTGTGGCATTCTGCGAAAACTTGGATGAGAATGACAGGCTTCTCGGGCTTTACCCTCAGGCATTCGCCTTAGCAAAGCAAGATAGAGTTAATGAAGCTATCGAATGTATTCGTAAGTTGCTATGCGTAAAGCCACGCCATGTTTTCGGTAATTTGCTATTGAATGAATTAAGAAGGGTGAGATGTAATGATTAGAATATTGCACGTAATTCAATCCCTAAGTGGCGGGGGCGCAGCACGTGAGATGCTGAATGTGGCAGAGGCATTAAACAATACAGGCAATTTTGAACATAGCGTTTGTACTTTGAGAACCTCCGGGGAAAGCGGCGTCAGGCTTGGGGAAAAATATGGCATCCGAATACACAATGATCTATCAAAAGAAAAATTAGACCGGCTAATTCGCACCGCTGATATTGTCCAGGTTGAATGGTGGAACAATCCAGAGATATTAAGATTTCTTAATTCTGATATTCCAGGAGCAAGGCTGGTGATCCGTTACCATGTAGCTGGGCATCAGCCGCCGCAGAATGTTATCAGAGAATATTTGGACATGGCCGACTATAACATTGTTTCCTTTGATGAACTACCTGTGTTGACCAATTATGACGAAAGATGGAAGAAAAAGCGCTTTACAAAAATTCTTCATGGTGCGGACTTCTCGCGGTTGCCAAAGAAAGTTAAAAAAAGGAGCAAGACGTTTAATGTCGGGTACATTGGTACAGTGAGTTTTATAAAGATGCATCCTGATTTTGCAGCCTTGAGCAGTCAAATTGAAATTCCGGATGTAAAGTTCATTGTGTGCGGGATAGGTAAGGAAATGGGGCTCATTGAAGAAATTAAAAAGCGGCATGCCGAGAACAAATTTCAGATTATAGGCTATACAGATCAAATTGGGGACATAATCAGTGAGATGGATGTCTTTGGTTATCCACTGCGGCCTGACACTTATGCGTCCACTGATATGGTTTTGCAAGAGGTAATGTATGCGGGCATTCCAGCTGTTGTTTTTCCTTATGGGGGACTTCTACAAACCGTTAAAAATGGGTTTAATGGACTAGTCGTCAGAAACCCAAAGGAATATAAAGAAGCGATTGAGTTCCTATATTATAATCCTGTTGAGCGTGAGCGGCTGGGAAGAAATGCTCGTGAGTATGTTACGAAATACCTGGGAATTAAAAATACTATCCAGCAGTTCGTAGCCACATACGAGAGAGTAATGCAGCTTGAGAAATCAATTCATCGATGGAATAAAGACTGCAGGGCACCTCTACTCCAACAGCCGATTGATCTTTCTGATATTACAGGGGTAGTTGCGGAAAAGTCAGCCTCTGTGCTTTTTGCCGATTCTCTGGGTGATTTGGGCTTAAATTACAAGATAAGTCTGGATTCAGCAGATATTCGGAAAAGGCTTAGTGCGGATAGAGCCATCGCTCGGATGCCTTACCTCGTTTATCACAATGGATTATGCGAGTACCGAGGCTATGATGCTAACGATCCCTTTCTGCGTCTTTGGGGTGGATTGTATTTAGAAGAGGAGAGGAAATTTGGTAGAGCAATCAATGAGTATCTTGCTGCTATCAGGTTAGGTTTCACTGATTGGCGTGTGATTTGGTATCTTGCGCGGAGCTACAAAAAGGCTGGGAATGAGCAGGAATATCTGAAATTGGTTTTGCAGCTTAAAAAGAACGTTTTCGAATTTCATAATTGCGTTTCTGAAAATGGGAAATCCTTGATGGAAGGCGGAAAATGGGAGCATTGGGGAGTAGGATTCTTGACGCAACCAAGGCCAAAGAAGTGTATGAAGCCGGAGAAAGGGGAATTGATACATAATGTTGGCTGGGGAGTTGATAGTGGGGCGATTCAGTCACGAGAGTCGTTATATGGATCGGTTGAGGACTTGGTAAGGAGTGGCAATCGGATGGGGGCGATTAGGGCGCTACAGATACTTTTGAAGAAGTTTCCAGATTTCGCCACTGCGCATAGCTGTTTGGGAATGCTTTTTTACGAGCAGGGGGAGAAAGGCAAGGCGAGGGAGCATTATGAGCAGGCTGCATTCCTTGATCCCCATAATTTCAAGTTTCAAAAAACTCTGGCCGATTTCTTTTACGTTGTGTTGGGTCGGGTAGATGATGCATTGGAACACTATGGAAGGGCGTTGAGCTGCAATCCTGAGGACATCAATACGCTTCTGATGCTGGGCCATATTAGTGTTTCAAAGAAAAGATTCTCTGAGGCCATTTTCTTCTACGAAGAAGTGGTGAGGAGGGACGGCAGAAATATTGACGCAAGGGACAAGCTGGAGTTATTGAGAAAACTTGATAAGAAGAGAATTCGAATTGAAATGGTCCCCGGTGGAGCAAGAGAGGAAGGCAGAACAACAGATCAAGTTGTAGCGGCTGGTGCCAGGGGAAATGGGCAAAGGGAACTTCTCTGGTTTGAATGGGCCGTTACCGACTTCTGCAATTTAAACTGCGACTACTGTGTAAACAAGGGGGAATTTTCAATGAAGCCGGCCCGTGATATTAGATATGTCGCGGGCCGGGATATGCGGATTGCCGAACAGATCTTCAACGTGAGCGATTACGCTGACAAGATAGTGGTCAACTTGACAGGAGGAGAGCCGACACTGTCGAAGCATGTCATTGAAATTGTCTCGCTTCTGGCGAAAACGCCGAATATATGCGTCCAATTAATTACCAACTTGAAACTGATAGACAGGATTGCGGAAGAGCTTAAGAGTTATCTGCCCGTTACTAATATTATTGGAAGCCTTCATATTTCCTATCGAAGCGATGAGGATATTGATCGAATCATAGCTTTTCTTAAAGACTACAGATCTGTGTTGAACATCCAGTTGACACAGGTCAATCATGGACTTTCCAAACAACACATGGATAGGCTTGCGCGTATCGAGGAGGCAACAGGCTTCCCTATTAGACTTCAAACATTCATTCCGCCGAGGGATGCCTCATCTGACAGCCGTGCTTTGAAGGATGCGAGTTTTATCTCATCGTTTGGGAAGCGGTGTTGCGTGGGATATTTCGCTTTTCTGATAAAACCGGACGGGAGTTTCAATTATGGGCTCTGGTGCAGCAAGGGACAGACCGGTGATTTTGTCGCGATGAAGCCAGCCGATTTTCCAAGGTATATGTTGGATGGGATGAAAACCTGTCCAAAGACTTCATGTGACTGTAATTACAATACATTTGACTATGATTCCTACCTGAGGGCATGCAATCGACTGGGCTACCCTGAGGAGCAGATATTTGGCCCTGACAACGTTAGGAGGGTAAGGGCATAGAGAGGTGACAAAGATCTTGCCGAGACTGCTGATGAGGCAATCCCCCAAAATGGTGAGGATGCCAATTCTAATTTTGATCGACTGATACGAAGGAAACAATAACAAATCAAACCGGGGAGAGCAAAGATGGAATATCGAAATACGGCAGGGAACGGTCATTTGCTGGGGGCCGTAAAATCACCGGAGATTTTGTACGGAGAGGTCCGGCTGTTGATGGACAGTGGTAAGAATAGTGAAGCCATAGGCGGGCTTCGGATGTTGTTGGCCATGTATCCGGATTTCGCCCTCGCGCATAATGATTTAGGCGTTATTTATTATAATGAGGGGGAGAAAGACAGAGCGCTTGAGCATTATGAGGAGGCCGCGCGGATTGAGCCTGAAAACGCGACATATCAGAAGAATCTGGCTGATTTTTATTGTGTTGAAATAGGCGATCTGGAAGGGGCGCTCAAAATATATCTGAAGATCCTGGAGGCCAACCCGACTGACATAGAGACGCTGGTTACCATAGGAGATATCTGCGTTTCGTTAGGGAAAAACGAGGATGCTAAGATTTTCTACAATCGGGTCGTAGAGCTTGAGCCGTGGAATATGGATGCTCAGGGGAAGCTGGATGCGATAGAAAGGGGACTGAAGACAGATGTCGGAAGTCAGAGGTCGGATATCAGAGATCGGACATCAGAGATCGGAGATCCGTGGGTAACCGGGAAGGTGATCCCTAAATCAGCTGAAGAGGCATATTCGCATGTTCAGGATTTTGTGAACCAAGGGCAGCAGGAGGAGGCGATTCGGGAATTGGAAAAACTGGTGGAGAGATATCCGGATTATGCCCTTGCGCATAACGATCTGGGGGTTCTCTGTTATGGAGCAGGAGACAAACAGAAGGCCCTCACGCATTATGAAAAGGCCGCCCGACTGGAACCTGAGAATGCCACTTTTCAGAAAAATTTGGCGGATTTCTACTGTGTTGAAATGGGTGACCTTGAAATGGGGCTTAAGATATATCTGAGGGTGCTGGAGGACAATCCCACTGATATGGAGGTACTTAACACTCTTGGAGATATATGCGTATCATTGGAGAAAAGTGGAGATGCTAGGGTTTTCTATGACCGCGTCCTAGAACTTGAGCCGTGGAATATGGAAGCACTTAAGAAGCTGGAAAGGGTATCGTCCAAAAAACATTTTTGAGTGCAGGTTCTGACCATTGAGATTCGTCACTCTATGATCCACTATGGGAAGATTGGAAGGTGATTTTTTGGGGCAGAATCACAGATATATTATCTCGGCGATTGTTTCTACATACAATGCCGAGCGCTTTATTCGAGGATGTCTGGAGGACCTGGAGGCCCAGACAATAGCAGACAAGCTTGAAATAATTGTAATTGATGCTGCGTCTGAACAGAATGAGCTGGCAATTGTTAAAGAGTTTCAGGAGAGATATGATAACATTCGTTACTACAGGACGGATATGCGGGAGACCGTTTACCAGGCTTGGAATCGGGGGATCAGGCTTGCGCATGGCAAGTATGTTACCAATGCAAACAGTGACGATAGACACAGGAGAGATGCCCTGGCGAGGCTGCTGAAGGTATTGGAAGAGAATCCGGAGATACCGTTGGCCTATGGGGACTGTCTTGTAACCGAGACTGAGAACGAAAGATTCGAGAACTGCACATGTGTAGGCAGACTTAGGATGCCTGATTTTTCCCGCAGTAATCTTCTGGCCTCCTGTATTGTGGGGCCCCAACCAGTCTGGCGTCGGTCGCTGCACGACGAGTTAGGACTATTTGATGAGCGATATCGATGCGGTGCAGATTACGAGTTCTGGCTTCGCACAGCGGAGAGGTATAACTTCATTCATGTGAGGGACTTCTTGGGCCTCTACCTGGCCAATAACAATGGGATTTCCATGAAGGGCGATCAGCCTGCCAGGGAAATGCTGGCTATCCAGGAAAGATACCGAAAACGATTCTTTGCAATTCCTCGCACGGAATCGGGGGAGGTCAGCCTGTTTCGTGCGGTGCATCGCCTGCATATGGATAAGCCCTGCGTGAATGTTCTTGTGAGCCCAAATGTCCCCAAGGTGTTATTGAGAGACCTGAGAATGTTGCCAGGGCTCACGATCTGCGGAACAGGCACAACAAATGGCACATCGCTCCCGTGGGATATGGCACTCATTGACTTTCAGGATGCCAACTTGGATGGTGTCATCGGTCTCATGTCCAGGTCACGCATCAGGTACATTGGCATATCGGGGTTGTCATATCCCCATCCCCAGGAAAACTACAGGGAATTTGTTGCTGCGCTTCATGAATTTGGATGCAATAGCCCATCCTCTGAAGATCACGTATTTGAGTGGGTGGAGCCCATGGCCTTTGGCAAGGCACTTTACAGAAGGGACAAAAAGGATGAGGCGATGGCCTATTTTGGAAAGGCCCTTGCCTCCAACGGCGCCGATTCGAATCTGCTCAACACCTTGAGCCGGATCGCCCTCGAAGAAGGGTTTGTCGATATTGCCGAGGGGTTTGCACTCAGGTCTGCAAGGCTGGACAGAAGATGCACGGAGTCGCTGATCAATCTGCTCAAAATCTGGGTGGCAAAAGGGAAATATCAGAGGGCCGAGGAACTATCGACATTTATCCTCGATATTGATAGGAATAACGAGCGGGCTGTAACGGAGATTATGGTCCCATATCCGGGTCAAGAATCCCTATCGCTCACCTCTACTCCCTCCTCACGGCGAATTCGGCCTATGAGGATCCTTGTGATCAACAATCTCTATCCGCCGCAGGAAATGGGCGGATATGGCAGAAACATAGCCGATTTTGCAGGATTACTGGAAAAAAGGGGCCATGCCATCCGTGTGCTCACATCTGACATGCGACGCTTCGGTGCACCTGCTGTAAGCGAGCCTCATGTGCAAAGGGAATTATGTCTGTGCGGCGGGTGGAATGAACAGGGACAATATCTCTTTGACAGAGCCAAAATCAATTCATTCATCACGAGCAATCAAGAGACCATACGACGAATTCTCAATGAATTCCGTCCTGAGATCTGCCTGGCAGGGAACATGGACCTGCTGGGGATCCCGGTATTTGAACCCTTGTTTGATCGCCAGATTCCGGTAGTCCACTATTTGGGAAACGAATTTCCGGCATACACCCCCCAGGATTATCCCAGGCACAATGGGTATCATGTGGCTGCGGCCAGTCACTGGCTGAAAAAAGATGCGATCCGACGTGGCTACCCATTCCAGGATGCGCATGTCATCTATCCGGGGGCATTTGTGCAATCGTTTGAAATGCCCGTCCCGCCTGATATCGACACGTTGCGCATCGCCTATGCAGGCCTGGTCATGGACTCCAAGGGTCCACAGGTGCTGGTTAACGCCCTCAACATCCTTGCTGAAAAAAAGATTGATTTTGTATGTTTTATCGCCGGGGGGACCATCAATAAACGATTTCTGGCTGGCCTGACGGGCGTTGTGCAGGACATGGGCTTGGCGGACAAAATTCACTTTACAGGCCAGCTCGACCGCGAAGGGATCCGGAATCTATTTGCTAAAAGCAACGTCCTCGTTTTTCCTTCATTGGCCAATGAGACTTTTGGCATCAGTCAGGTGGAGGCCATGGCTGCGGGGCTTCTGGTAGTAACCAGTGGACCGGGGGGCCCCCGGGAGGTCATAGAAAATGGCAAGAGCGGTCTTTATTTTGAATCAGGAAACCCCGCCCATCTGGCTGAACAGCTTTTTGCCCTGACAACAGATCGTTCGAGATGGGAGAATATCGCCCTTGCAGGCCAGCGGCGTGCCATGGATCTGTTTGATATCGAACGATCCGTGGACAAGCTTGAATCCCTCCTTGGGCGAATACTGAGTAGATCAGATGGAAATGCTCAGCAGCACTCAGGACAGACAGGCCGGGCTCAACCTTCTGACTGGGAATTGGACGAAACGTCCCATAAATTTCAGGAAATGAGATCGGTTCGAATGCAGCTCGCACGACTGTGTCTGGATGCCCCTTTGATGGATTTTCAAGACTCATATCAAAAAAGCCTGGGCAAGTGGCACCGCAGTCTTTGCTGTTCCGAACTGAAGACATATCACTTAACACAGGAAGAAGAGGCGTTTGTTTCTCAAGAGATCCAAGCCTTATCCACCGGACTGGCGGGTGATGCTGGCCTGCAGCACGTTCTGGCGGCCATGCTATATGTTCGACCATTCTCAATGCCCATGATGCTCAATCTTGAGGATGTGCCGGCGTGGTTTCAGATGGACTACTTCAGGTTTTTGCTGGAAGCCCCATCAGGTGTTTTGAAGCCAGGGGATGCGGACGGGTATTATCGGCATGTAAAGACGCTGGTTGGAACTGTTGCGGCGCACAGCGAGGACAGTCCTGACTCAAAACTGTGGGCCAGGGCAGCAGCAGAGTTTGTTAAGGCGGCTCTTTTGACCCCTCTGTATTTCACCCGACATCCATTAAGGGATATTTACATCTCTCGTGGCAAGATCTTATGGGATGTATTGAAGTTAACTGGATTTGATTTGGATTGGCAGTTTTCGATTCGGCTACCTGATCGCACAAGAATCAGACTCGGCATTCACCTGGAAAACCTGAGATCTGTGACTGAGATGCGTGCAACTCTCCCCATTTTTGAGTTTTTGGACAGGGAACGCTTTCAGACCTTTCTGTATGTCTCGGAAGAGAGCGGGAATGAGCGCGAAAGATATTGTCGCGATTTGGTGGATCGCTTTGTTGTCTTACCAAGTGAGGCAAGGGAGTGGGCCAAAACCATACGGGCTGACGACCTGGATATCCTCGTTTTGGGGAACAACTCAACTGCGGGCGTCAACAACGCAACCATTCTAGGCGCTCACCGATTAGCACGTGTGCAGTGCGTCCATTTCTGTTCCCCGGTTACGACGGGTCTGAAGCATGTGGACTATTTTTTGATGGGAACACTTATTGACCCGGAAGGCAAGGCAGATGGGCAATACAGTGAAAAGATCGTCAGAGTGCCGGGCTCAGGGATCTGTTTCAGCATGGGACCTCAATCCAAGGTAATCCCATGGCAATTTGAGCGTAGAAATTTTGGGATACCTGAGAAGTGCCCCCTCTTTGTATCAGGCGCCAATTTTTACAAGATTACCCCAGAATTGCGGGCATTATGGGCTTCGATTATTGACGGTGTCCCGGAATCCATGCTGGTTCTATATCCCTTTGGTCCGGCATGGAGCAGCAGTTATCCTGAACGTCAGTTTACTTTAGAAATGAAGGCCGTTTTCAGTCGGTACGGCATTGACGCAGAGCGCCTCGTCATCTTGAAGCCGTTTGAAAGCAGGGATCATATCAAGTGTTTCTTGGGCCTCGCGGATGTCTATTTGGACGCAACGCCTTACAGCGGCGCGACATCTCTGTTGGATCCTCTTGAAATGGGCGTTCCTCCTGTTGTAACCGAAGCGCCTGAGTTACGGTTCTGCCAGGGGGCTGCCATACTCAAAGAATTGGGCATTCCTGACCTGATCGCGCAGAGTGTAGAGGGCTATGCAAACCTGGCAGTAAGATTGGGCATGGACCCTGATTTCCGACAGGCGAAATCGACGGAGATTTGTGAAAAGATGGCCCAGGGGCCACCTTTTCTCAATCCCAGGTCTTATGGCGAAAAAGTCGGAAAGGTATTTAAGGAACTTGTTGCAAAGAAACTGATGTAGCCGCGAAAAGGCACAAGAGACTCAAAAACTGAGTTTGCACGATGGATGTAAACACCCTGCTGAGACGTTGTTTCAGCGGGGTGTTCTGTTTGTGAGGGATAATTTTTCGTCTTAGGTCTCATCCCCCAAATGTTACCAAAAAAGATTAAGTTACATACAATTCGCATCCCGAATTGAAAAGTTGACTTAGGTGCTTTAGAATGTTAATATTATATAAAATCAGTCCTTAGATGGGAAAGTTTTGGACCGGGCGGTTATTATCCCCAAATCGAAACAGAGCGTCAACGCCGGTTTCTCTGTGTCTATCTTTGTGAGACAATTTTCGAAAGTGCCGTGCTATGCAGACATATAGCGATATCATAGAATCCTTTCCACGCGAAATGCAGATTCCCATGCTCAAACTCATGGACCGATTGAGGGAGGAAACCCTCGATGTGGTGAAACGGAGTGATTTTGAGGAGCTGAAAGGGGTGGTGTCAGCTTTGGGGGATCGCGTTTTAGAGTTTACTCTGGCACAGAAAGGAAGCGAAGACCGGCTGGCTCGGGTGGAAACAGTCCTTGAAGAGTTGGCTGGTGCTCAAATGCGGACTGCGAAGAAGGTTGAGGAACTTGCCGATGCGCAGAAGCGGAGCGAGCAGAGGGTGGAAGAGCTGGCTGTTGCCCAGGAGCGGACCGAGCATAGGGTGGAGGAGCTGGCTGTCGCTCAGAAGCGAACTGAGCGAAGGATTGAAGATCTGGCAAAAGCCCAGGAGCGAACCGAGCAGAGGGTAGAAGAGCTGGCCGAGGCCCAGATAAAGACGGAAGGGATATTGTGGACAGTCGTCAAAGAGCAAAAAAAGATTAGAAAGGATTTCGGGGGGTTGGCGGACACTATCGGCTATGGCCTGGAAGACAGGGCCATCAAAGGGCTCGCGCCCCTTCTCGAAAGGGATCTGGGGGTAAAGATCCATAGACTAAGCCGACGGTTTATCGAATACCCCGACGGCGGAGATGATGAGATCAATATATATGACGAGGGTTCCTTGGATGGAGATCCGGTCTTTATTGTCGGTGAAAGCAAGGCTCAACTGGGTAAACGGGATGTGGATCACTTCGAAAAGTTTCTGTCCAGGGTTTCCGGGTATCTGGAAGCGCCGGTTATGCCAGTTATGGTGACATATTCTATCCGGCCGAAAATAGAGCAATATGCTAAGGATACGATTAATGGGCTGCGACTCTATATGTCATATGAAATTTAGTCACCGCGCAGCCGCTTCAAAGTTCAGAGATTCGAGGGATTGCGAATCAAGGAATTGAAGATCTTGTGGATTACAGAAGTGTTGAACGCCCCGCTTAAAAGATGTATCAGCGGGGCGTTTTTGTATAATGGATCCTAATTATCGTAGTTTGCGGGACCTTCTCGTAGTCCTGCGGCGATATTCCGGTTGATCTGGATGATGGAGGTCAGCTTTTCAGGAGAAGGATAGGCCATGGTCTCGAAAATACGTTTGTCGATAAAGGCGCTCAGCCTGAGTAGATCCCTTCTGAGATCCTTTGGTAGCGGATTGTCTTCTCTGCCAAGCTCTCCCTGAAACACGCTCCACACGCGCTGGTTGAATTTAAGGGCTTCGTCAAGCCTTGTTTGCCGGCCATCTTCCTCCCAGGTATCCTGACATTGTCTGAGCTTGAGTGCGCCTTTGGTGAGAACCTCAGCCTCTATTTCACGACCGGACAGGGTTGTCTTGCTGGCAGTCTCATACATTTGCAACGGATTTGCGTACATCCTGAAGTACCTCCTCTTCATAATCGATTAACTGATTAGCCAATTTGAGTGCCTGATAATACTTTCTCGATAGAATATGCTCATTTATTTGATCCACAAATCCCACCAGGGTTGGTGCCGCCTTCACAATGTCTTTCACCAGCTTCCAGTAGGCATCGTAGTAGGTGGTCAGATTCTGTTCGTCGATATACATCAACTGGATGACGAAATAGACCTGCCGGCAGGGCGAGTGGGCATCGGTTTCAGTTAAAATGTCCTTTTCGCGCAGGATAGGAACATCGTTTTCAATGAGGAGATTGGCTGTCAACCCCGCATTCCTCACGACCGCGCCATCGATGATCATCTGTTCCTTGGGTTTCAATGTGATTTTTAAGGGCATTTTGTATGCTCCGGTACTGGGTGCTGGATACGGGTTGCTCGTTCCTCGATGCTGGTTGAGGATTTTTGAAGTTTTATGTGATCGGGAGGGGGCAGCATCTCCCCCTCCCGTGGTTAGGGGTTGAGGGTGTTTAGAACAATCTGAGCACGGACTGGGCTGCCTGAGAGGCGAGGCTCAGCGAGGTGGTGCCCAATGACTGCCGCGTTTGGAGCATCAGCATGTTGGCGCCTTCCTCATTCATGTCGGCGTTGGTCAGTGCCCCTGCGCCGTCTTCCAGGGTGTTGATCATCTTATCCGTAAAATCCTGCCTTGCGGTGATGATACTCATGTTGTTGGACAGTTTCTGGGCCTCAGTCCTCAGCGTATTCTTGGCGGTGTCCAGGTTGGAGATAACC
>Ga0068712_1001539_pt1 | contig 31784 bp, 27 predicted proteins | sample MTBAKSrepl1MetaG_FD_62987 | JGI IMG/M metagenome (GOLD analysis project Ga0068712, IMG submission 62987) | Enrichment culture microbial communities from Arthur Kill intertidal strait, New Jersey, USA, that are MTBE-degrading - MTBE-AKS1... | ecosystem: Environmental > Aquatic > Marine >... | reverse complement strand
TTTTGTTGCATTATCGGTTGGTTGGCGCTATCCGATATACTACAACGAGTAGCAAAACGCCAGCGCAAAATGCGCTTTTTTTATGCGTTACAAGTAGTTACAACCGTGGATGGACACTAGTTAGTCAAGCTGTAACCCATCAGGTTACACGAGTCAAGATTTAGTTGATAGGATAGCCTGATTTGAAGCGAACGATGCGCGTTGCCGGCGCGCGGCGGGCTTTCGCGCGTCCGAGCACACGCGCTTGTTGGCTGAACTTTATGATTTAAAGTCCGCCAGTTTGCCGACAAGCTTCTTTAAATTTTTTAACTTCCTGGGCTTTCGTTCACACCACATTATCTCAGCGCCATCTTCTAATTCATCGTAAATTGGCAACAACTCAGTAACACCCTCATACACCCATTGGACGGGAACTCCTTCAGGACCACCTTTATATGGTCTTGTGTCTGATTTCCCAATTTGTTCGATTTTTTTGTAGGCTTCATCAAGGCTATTTGCTTTAACAATTACGGTGTTTTCCCATGACAAAAATCGCCGCTCCGGATCAAAATTATAATTATCTTCTAATTCGACAAAGCGAATAAGGTAAGAACCAACATACCAGCCAATCGGGGAAATGTTTTTATCGTACATGCTTTGTTCTACAGCCAACGATTTAATCAGCGGCCCGCCCTTTGGGTCCGCTGAATTTATAGGTTAGAAGTATTGCCGTCTTCTCCAGCAACATGATGAGGAACTCTAATTATCCCTGCCAATAGACCTTCAATACCTTTTTCATAATTATCTGAGAAATCTGCCCACATCCTATCTTCAAAAACGTTTGGGATTTTACCATCTTGCATTTTTAGAGGGATAATGAATGGACGAGCCCGTTCAGTTTCTTCTTGGTAAGCAACATCAATTTCTTTATATACCCAACTACTACCTCTATCTTCGGGGGGAGGGACTAAGATCACCCACTGGCTCTCTTTTAGTGCGGCCTTTATTTTGGGCATAATTCTATCGCCAGGTTTTAGTTCATTTTCGTCAAGCCACACGTTGATACCTGCCGTTGTGAGATCGGCAGTAAGTTTCTTAACGAATTCTTTCTGGCTGTGAGGATAAACAATAAATACTTTTGGATGAATCTTGAGATCCTTTACTTTTTCAGCAATTTGATTATAAATTGATGTTCCACTTTTATTAGATATTTCTATCTCAAGCCCACCCACCTTTAGCTTAGTTTTCGTCTTTCTGTTTAACCAGTCTTTGATAACAGAGATGGCAGAGGCAGCGGCAACACTCGCCCCGGCAGCCATAGCAACATTCAATATTATTTCAATACTAAAGCTCATATTAAAAAGTATTCGTCATTATCATGAAGCTTGAAAGCAGTGCCAAAAAACCCAAACTATTGCTCGCTAATAGCCACCTGTTCTGAGGAATCCATTTGTTAATTTTAGCTGCTGATGCGAGCTCCGAAGGATCGTAGGTCTCAATTTTGTCACCATGTAAATGCTTAAATACAATTGACATTAATAATATTACTAAATGTACTACCATGATTAAAAGCCAAATTTGAATCTCACGATTGATAGTGCCTACGTTCCATCGTTGAAAAAAAGGGAATAAGGATTTGTTTGTCGTCCAAAGCCCTAAAGTTGCCAAATCCAAACCTATTGCGACTGTTACTAAATCTGCACCCCAAACCAAACTATATTTCACTCTCTTTAGAGCGCGTTCAATCTCTCCTCGTATATCTTTTAGTTTTAAATCGTCTGCGACGGCCTGATCAGCAGCCCTTTGGATGGCCGTAAACCCTCTGGTATAGCCGATGAATTTTGCGGCTATCCAATCTGTTAGGACAGTCGCCAATGCGATTAGGACTGTCCAAATTATATTAAACCAAAAGTCTGTCATTTTAATAAAATATGCTTTTTGTCATATTATTCTAACGCCGCGTGTCTGGGGCGGCATGCCCCTCGCCGTCCCCAGCACACGCTGGTTATGAGCTCTTGGTTAAGCTCAAGTCACGCAAATTGACGACAAATTTAAACACTATGAATAGTAAAATGATCTCAACACCCAACATAATATATGATGGCAGATAGTTTGTTTTTACAATGATTGAATCTGGCGATGGCTCCATTACCGTTGGTTGATCGTAGGTGAAATAGATATAGTAGTTGCTGATTAAAACAGCCAGACGATTTATAGCATCGATTATCATGGCGAATACTGAAAGATAGAAATAATTCGTCTTGCCCTTGTTGAGAATGGCTACGATAGCCCCCATAAACATCAGTAATGGGAGAAAGACTTTGTACAACAAATCAGGATTTGATACCCAAATTACTTGGCCAGGAAGCACACCTAAATTATTCCTGCCAAAAGTGTAAAAACCGATCAGGGAAATCAATGCCAGCACAATATTTCTCATACGATTCGATTCTCTGCTCATAACGGTTGAACTGTGCGGCCCGGCCGCTTTTTGGCCGGGTCAGCACCAGTGAATGGTTATATTCTAAACTATGGTAGGGTATACTCTACAGCGTCTGGCAAATGTAAAGAGTATAACTCACCCGAGTTTGATTTATAGGAGATATAGATATCATAAAATCCAGTTTCCTTTTGATAGGGGAGTTTCTTAATAAAAATAATTGACCCCCCCGCCTCACTTTTTGACGGGAAAAAGGATACACCTTTACACATATATCTCTCCATAAGCAAATTAATGTCAATTTTTTCAAAGGACATAGATTTGGGAAGCACATAAACATTCAAGCTTCGATATAAATCAGCAGGATATGGAAATTGTACATTTAGGCTGAAATTTTTTGGACCTTGAATCCTTGTTCCTCGTCGATCGATAAAATAGTAAAATAAAGAAAAAGTGATACAGAGCGATAGTATGATAATAATAATGAATTTTTTTCTTTTCATAAATATAACGCAGGCTTCAGCGGGAGCGGCCGCTCTTCGGCCGCGATCCGCTGAAAGCCAATGTTACCTGAAATTCTAAATTTCTTTTAATTTAGAAAGTAACTTTGTAATCATTGCCACGTTTGATGGATGGCTCCCTTTACGACCATAAGTTTGGATCTCCCTTATAAGCTCACGCCATTTTTCTAAAAAAATTTTGTCGTGAGATAGCTTTTCCCTTTCCTCGTTCCATTTTGCTTGGAATTTATCTACTTCGCTTCTCAATGTATCGCGTTTTGATTCACACTCAAGGCATAAGGAGGGAATGCACCATACGTAATCTTTTTTATCTTCGTAGTCTCTTTTTTGTTGTTCCGCAGTATATGTAGTTGATTGTTCACATTTGCAGCAGCGATAAGCGATGTTTTCGTAATAGATAGCGTGCTCATCATAATGGCCTGTTGATCGTTGGCTATTATTTGACCATTTTGTTCTATCTATTTTGATATTCAATCGGATTATCCTCAGTACAGGTAACACAAAATTTTGGGGCGCGACGCGCCGAAGTTGGTGACCCGAGGATCTTGCGAGTATGCGGCTTGCTAGTTCGCGTCCCCTGGAATGACATGTTAGAGGTCATTCCGTGCCGTATATTTTTAACCTTAATTTTATGTTGTTTTTAAAAAGCTTTTTATAAATAGGGTAAAGAATCACTCCGCTTATGATTGCTTCAATTGGAGCCAAAACAACTGAAATAAGTGGCTTGAAAAAATTGCCTGCCGCGATTTCTGGATCACCTGTCATTAGTCGCCAAGATGAAAGCAAAATATCCAAAAATGCTGGTATTACCGCTATAATTATTCCGGTTACCCCTAAGAATATAATAAAAGAGGTAAAATGTAATCTTGCACCATTAATACAGAATAATTTCTCAGCCATCAAAACCTCTAACGTCACGCTTTAGGGGCGCGACGCTCTCAAGTTTGTGTCCCACAGGACTTTACGAAAAAATACATTGCTGTTTCGCGTCCCCTGCAAGCGTAGGTTCGGCGAAGCCGATTAATTTCAGATAGATAGAATACCACCTTTGTAGGCGAGCATTGGTTTTAAAGCAAGAAATTTCTCACACAATGCCCGGTGCCTGATTGTAGTTGAAAGCCAACTACAGCGACGCACATTAAATGGACCCTACCACCAATTAATTTTGCGAAAGATCAAAACTGCTGGGGCTGATCCCAGCTTTTACCGGCTTTCAAAACAACCACTGAATTTATTGCCAAAGGCCCAATACTTTTCTTGATTTTATGGGTATCAATTCTTTCGGTTGAAAAACACAACTACTTCTTAGCGCCGAACGTTCCGGCTGCGCGGCGCCGGCGTAAAGAAGCTCCGTTTAAACCGCGGCATTGGTCCCGGCGTCCGCACGAGCCGGTTGTTATGCCAAAATTACATACTACTTCCTATCTCTACTATTCATGATGCTCACTGTGCCATCAATATCCGTAAAGGAGTATTTGTAACCTAATGTTTCTGTCATAACCCCAGATCCTAATACCCCCAAAGCCCCAAAAATCATGCCCCATATAAGCAATTTGCGCTCAATTGCGTTGTAAAGCCCTAAGTTTGTTGGAATGCTCCCTGTTCTAAATAGATATTTTAAGGGTGATAATACCAAAAATAAAAACCCCACAAAAAAGGAGCATAAAAAAGGGATTATGTGTAGGTTGCCTATAAACAATTCCATTGAAATACTCATAGAAAGATCTCAAGAGGGCATAACGTAGGCTTCAGCGGGATCGGCCGCTTTTTGGCCGCGATCCGCTGAAAGCCATGGTTGGTGGAACATTCTTCATTAGTTTCTAATTTTATGCGATGTCTCCGTCATTCTTCTACTTCTTAAAAAATAAATTTCGAAACAATCAGAATTCCGATGCACATATAAATAAAAAGAGGTAACCATAAAGAGTATAGGCGCCTAACTCTTTCTGCAACGAACGGATAAATTACTCCAAAGACAAAGGCTATGATGACAAGAATAAAAGATAAAGATAGCAGAATCTTGGAAGGATATCCTATTGTCTGTGCATCAACACGTCTGATGTAATTACTTGTTGACCAGACGATATTTTGGGCCTCCGCCATTTTGGCCATAAAATCATTGTAGACCAATACAGGGTCTATTGCCTCCAATGTGATAAAAGGACGACCTCGGCCACGCAACATCGGTTTTGATAGCATGGGTTTCGTAGTAGGGTATTCCAACATAGATTTTTTTTGAAGAGTAACGAACTCGCCATTACCAAACTCTGTTAATAATTCTAAAAGCTTTCCAGTTCCCCTAAACTCATGTGAAAAAGCGTGAATGATTACATTCATAGAATCAATCCAAAAGCGCACTTCGTCTAAATTTGCGAATATTATAGGCTTGCTTTCTCGGTCAAATTTATACTGATTTTTTTCAGTCCTTGATATTATCGCAGGGAATGGGTACTGACCAACCAAGCAACTCATTGCGCCTAAAGCTTTTTCAGATAATGAATCTACATCTTTCGGCAGAGATAAAGCCTTGTGCTCCCCGTTTACCTCTAGTTTTCCTGCATTTGATCCAAGTAAGGAAATATAATCAATTATTTTAAGAAGTTTATCTTTATCAAAAGGTTCTGATTTTTCCGATAGTCTATATGGGCAATCATGAACAACGAAAAGAATATCATTGATTTTATTCGCTTCATCAAAGGCTTTTAGCTCGGCATTTTGGATTGAAGTATATATAAAGACTACGTAAGCCAAGATACATGCCGCAATAAGTGAAATCAGGGTTGTATGTACAGAAGCTATGGCAAACGCTTCTGATTTATCAATGTCTTTGTGAAAGCAAGAAATTAGTTTACGAATTTTATTTTTCACTATCATTAAACCACCAACGAATTGCTCACCGGAGAGGGCCGCTCTTTGGCCCGAATCCGGTGGAGCAAAATGTTATACGATTAATGAAGAATGTTTCCGTCAGCATTCTTCAGCATAGTGACACTCAGTTTGTTATTTTCTTTTTCATTAGTTGCCCAGAGAGTTATTTTTCCATCGGATATAGAGTAATGCATTCGCACCAATGGCTCTTCGGCTTTTCGTAATTTATAGCCAGTAATTCGTACAGTACCTAAAAAGCTTTCTTTAGAAGCTATAGATTCTGATCCTCGGTGAAATTCGAGCGTAATTTGATCCTGGTAATCTGCTGTCGTGCTAAAGGTATAAGAACCACTTGCCGGATAGATTTCACCTTTTTTGGCAAAAGGGGCAATTGATCCATCATAGATTCTAATTCCGAAGGATTCAGTTAAAACACCACTACTTTCAATCCGTGCCTCTGCATCCAGGACGATTTTCTCAATTTGCGAATCTGATTGTTTGTCTTTTTTAGCGAACAGTCTACGAAACATACTGCCTCGTATAACGTATTTCTCACCTGCCGGTGTGGAGCGGCAGCGGAACACCGGTCTGGTGAAGAAAAATGTTATGATTAAAACGTTTTCATGTTGAACTCGATGGTCCTTATGCGATTATCGCCAATTTCGTTCCGGTGGGTCTCAATTATTGATGCTATCTTTTCTCTTTGGGTATTAGTTGGTTTGGTAAAGCTTCGGTTATAATTCCGCAGCCACCGGTTAAGGTAATCATTAGCTATTTCTCTTATATTCTCGCTTGGTGAGGACAAGGCTTCAACTATATAAGTTATGCTTTCCCACTTTGATAGTTTCGATGCCAAAAATAATATATTTTTTGCGACGTGATTCTTATCATTATTTTCAAGTGTATCCCATAATTCTTGAATAATGCTTTGATACCTGCATTGCAAGAGCGCTAATACGGCCTCCCCTGAAACGCGCGGGCTATCATCTCTTATTAACGATAAAAACGATTCCCGGTGATTTTCAGCAGACAATCTTGCAATCGCCTTTATAGAACTTTTTCTTATTTTAGCAATTTGATGCTGTAAAAAATTAACGATAAACTCTGCGTCATTTGGATTACCTGTTTCACCTAATCCGCTGATAATTCCGATGAGGTTTTTGCCTATGGGATTCTTGATGGCTTCTCTATATATCAAAACGAAATCAATAGCTGCCGTTTTTGACAAGTAATAGCGAGCATCATAACGCATCGATGGATGAGGATCAAAAAGGGCATTTATCAGTTTTTCATGAGAATGCTCCGGGACTAATTCCATATATAAGTTTAAGATCTCCCTCCTGTTCGGCATAAAAGGATCGTTTTCCAGCTTTTGCAAATACTTTTTCAAGAGGGTATTGTCAGATACACGATTAAGAGACTTTATTACACAATTTCTAACAATGACGTCAGAATCATTGGCACCTTGTTCTATGATCTCGATCAGATAGGACCCATCTGATTTCAACACAATTTTATAGCATTCTCTGCGTATATAAATATCATCTGAAAGAAGTGCCTCTTTGACATCCTTCTTCAACTCAATGTTTCTTATTAAACCATGGACAGCCTCTATATAAAAAGAATGATCATATCTACTATATCTCGCTAAAGCAGCTATTAGATAAATGTTTGATAATAGATTTGGGGCATACTTTATAGTGATCCTTCTTTCTATTGCCTTCGTAGCCTGCTCTCGCACTTGATCGACCCAATCGTTAAGCCTCAAAAGAATGAAAGGGATTTCATCCCCACTATCAACCAAATCAAGTCGCTTCAAAGCCTCTTCGCGAATATAACCGCTGCTATGAAATGACAACAGAGATAGTAATGACAACTGAAAGCCGGGGGATTTTGAAATCAACTTTATTTTTGATGGATTCAAATCGTTCCAGTCACTGCGATAATGTGACCAACCTGAAGTACGCTGACGAAAGTATTGATCAAACCAAATGAGATCTTTGGTTGAAAGGCCACGCAACAATCTATCTATTGCAGTAACTGCTGCGGATGATACATCACCATCTTTAGAGAATAATAGATATAAAATATCTGGTATCGCCGCAGGTTCACCGGACGTTTTTATTTGTTCTAATATCTCACATATAGCTTTCTTTTTCTTCCCAAAAAAATCAAAGCTCGTTTTCGGTTGATAAAGTTTTTGTATTAGCTTTTTAGTATGTTCAGAAATTTGTCTCATAATTTCAATCTGATCATAACATTAATATTATGCGGACGTCCGCTTTTGGCGGGTACGTTCGCAGGGTTTGGAATAGGGATTCGGTGCGCAAGATGAAGCAAGAAACCGAAATCCCATCAAATATGATCGAATCCGCCGCGCCATCGAAATAGATCTGGACATTTGGACACTCGTTTTGTTAATAGGCGATGCATTCGGCAGGTTCGTTTCTGTCCTTACAGCACAAATTCGTATTTAAATCAAACTCATTTCCAAGGCGTTGCTTTCGCTTCGAGCGCTGCCGCATCAGACCTGTAATAAATTCTGCCCCAATCGCTGGTCCGGGTTTTCCGGTAATTATCGGTGTTATGCGGCCGTCCGCATAATTCGGGAAAGGAATTATGCATGGATCTGTTGGAATTTGGCAACTATTTGGAATCTTGTAAAAATGTGCCCAAAAAGCATCGCTCCTTTTATATTCGATGGGTGGGGGCGTTTGTCCGTTTCTGTAAGACGCGCGGGGGGCATTCCGAACCTGAACAGAGCATCGATCCCTTCTTGAAGGAGTTCGGTCGGCGGCGCGAGCAATGGCAGGTTGACCAGGCCAAGGAGGCGGTCCGGCTCTACTGCTATTTTGTCAATAAAGCCAAAAAGGTGGCGAACGATCGAAACGTGGTGAGCATCGAGGATTGGAAAAGCGCGGGCGAAAGCATGCTGCGCATGCTCAGATTGAAGCAAAGATCCTTCCGCACCGAGCAAAGCTACATGACCTGGCTGCGAAGTTTCTACCTTCATGTCCGGCAGCTTTCGCCTGGCGAGTTGACGGACCGGCAGATTGTCGATTTTTTATCTTATCTGGCCGTGGAGCGCCGTGTGGCCAAATCCACCCAGAATGTGGCCTTCAACGCGATCCTTTTTTTTTATCGCCATGTTCTCGAGAAGCAAGTAGGAGATATACAGGGTGCCGTCAGGTCCAAACCGAAGATGCGCCTTCCCACCGTGCTGGCTCAGGGAGAAGTGCTGAGACTGATCGAAAAGCTCGATGGCGTGCATGCCTTGATGGCCAAAGTGATCTATGGCGGCGGTTTGCGCCGCGATGAGTGCCTGCGCTTGCGAGTTCAAGATCTGGACTTCGAAAGATATACGATCACGATCCGAGGGGGCAAAGGGGATAAGGATCGCCAGACCCTCTTTCCGGTATCGGTGGCCGAAGAGATGCGGGCGCACCTCGAAAAGGTGCGGCGACTGTACGAGGGGGATCGCAAGGCCGGACTTGCAGGGGTGTATCTGCCCAACGCCTTGGACCGGAAGTATCCCAAGGCGCCCACGGAGTGGGTCTGGTACTGGGTTTTTCCTTCGGAGAAGGTGTCGCTGGACCCGCGCGCGAATGTGGTGCGCCGGCACCATGCATCGGCCGACATGCTGCGCAAGGCCATGCGGCGGGCGGTGCTGGCGGCCGGCTTGGACAAGCGTGCGACGACCCACACGTTGCGTCATTCGTTTGCAACGCACCTATTGGAAAGGGGCACCGATATTCGCACCATCCAGCAGTTGCTGGGGCATGTGGATCTGGAGACGACGATGATCTACACCCATGTCGCCACGAAGAATGTGCTGGGGGTGCGCAGTCCCTTGGATAAAAATTGACTGGATTACTTCCGGAAAGCCGCCGCGGCCAGCAGCAGCCAGGCCACGATCAGGGCCGTGCCGCCCAAGGGGGTGACGGCGCCCAGGGCGGTGAGGCCGGTGAGGGTCAGCAGGTAGAGCGAGCCTGCGAAGAGCAGCAGGCCGGCGGCCATGGTCCAGCCGGCGGCCCGGGCCAGGCCGGATTGGGGCTTGAGGGAGCAGACGAAAGCCACGGCGAACAGGCCCAGGCTGTGGGTGAGGTGGTAGAAGACGGCGGTGTGGTAGATGTCGAGCATGCGCGGCGTCAGCGTGGCGCGCAGGGCGTGGGCCCCGAAGGCGCCCAGGCCGATGGCGGCGGCGGCGCTGAGGGCGCCGAGGACGATGAAGGTTTTGGCGGCGTTGGGCAGGTTCACCGGGTTATGCATCCAGCAGCCGCAGGCAATCCTGGGGTAAGCGATGGGTGCCCATGCCGTCCAGGCTGACTTCCACCAGGGATTCGGGGTCGTTGATGGAGGTGTCGGGGTCGGTGATGATGCCGTGGCGGCCGACGAATTTGTCCATGTAGGGTTCCCAGGATTCGTCGCCGCTGCGGCGGAAAACCTCTACTTTTTGTCCTCTGCGAAGAGCCATGGGATCTCCTTTCACGGGTTTCAATCCATCGAGTGGACGTCGTGGGCGTCGAGGATCGACTGGCGGCGGCCGCAGGCTTCGCAGTAAACGCGGTCGCCGGTGACCGGGGCGATGCGATGGGTGCGGCGGCGCACGAATTCGTTATACCGGTCGGTGCCGATGGCTTCGCCGCAGCCGTCGCAGTAGCGCACCGGCTGGCGCGAAAGGATCGTGCCGCACAGATGCACGATGCGTTCGCCCTTGCGATCTTCCATCTGCATGGCATCGTTGGGGCAGTTGGTGGCGCAGGCCCCGCAGCCGATGCAGTGCTCCTGGGTCCAGCGGAAATCGGTCGGTCCCGGGTGGTCGAAGTCCAGATAGCCCAAGCGCAGGGCATCGACCTTCATCTTGTCGCGGCAGATGGTGACGCACAGCCCGCAGCGCCGGCAGATGTCGCAGCGCAGGCAGCGGCGCGCTTCCTCGCGCACCATGTTCTCCGACAGGCCCAGCTCCACCTGCTGAAAGGTGGTGCGCCGGCGGTCCATGTTGAGCAGCGGCATGGGCTGGCGCTTGAGGGCCATCTTGGTGCTGGCCGGCACCTCGGTCCAGGCCGCGCGGTGGTGGCGCACCGGCACGGGCGGCATGCTCGGCTGGGGCAGGCCGTTGAGATAGCGGTCGATGGCCGCCGCGGCGCGTTTGCCGCCGCCGATGGCTTCGACCACGGTGGCCGGCCCGGTCACGGCGTCGCCGGCCGCGAAGATGCCGGGCAGGTCGGTGGCCATGGTGGCGTTGTGCACCTGGATCGTGTCGCGCCGGGTCCAGGGCAGGGTCGTAAGCTCCGCCAGGCTCTCTTTTTCCACATATTGGCCGATGGCGCTGATGACGGCATCGGCCCGCAGCAAAAATTCACTCTCCTTGATGGGCACCGGCACCATGCGCTTGGAACCGGCCTGGGCCACCATTTCGGCCCGCTGGCAGTGCAGGCCGCGCAGCACACCCTGTTCGCCGTCCACGGCCACGGGAATGGTCAAAAAGGAGAACTGCACGCCCTCTTCTTCGGCCTGCTCGATCTCTTCCACATCGGCCGGCATCTCCGACAGGGTGCGGCGGTAGGCCATGGTGACGCTGGCGCAACCCAGGCGCAGGCAGGTGCGGGCCGCATCGATGGCCACGTTGCCGCCGCCGATAATGACCACCTGCTGGCCGGGCAGGTGGCGCTCGCCCAGGGCCACCCGTTTCAAAAAGTCGATGGCCTGGGTCACCTGGGGAAAGTCGCTTTCGCCCGGGATGTTGAGCTTGAACGAGGCGTGGGCGCCGATGGCCAGGAAGAAGGCTTCGAAGCCCTCGGTCCGCAGCTGTTCGAAAGTGACCTCCTGACCCAGGCGCGTGTTGTAACGGAACTCGACCCCCAGGGCTTCGATCATGGCCACCTCGCGGTCGATGACCTCCCGCGGCAGGCGGTAGCGGGGAATGCCCACCATCATCATGCCGCCGGCCATGGGCAGGGCTTCGATGACGCGCACGGTGTAGCCGTTGAGCGCCAGGTAGTAGGCCGCGCTCATGCCGCCCGGGCCGGCGCCGATGACGCACACCTTGCGGTTCTTGGGCGGCGCCTGGGGCGGATTGACGTAGTGCCCCAGGGAAAGGGCCCGTTCGGCGGCGAAGGCCTTGAGCGTTTTGATCGAGACCGGCTGGTCGATGCGGCCGCGCACGCACATGAACTCGCACGGCCGGGTGCACACCAGGCCGCACACCCAGGGAAAGGGGTTGTCGCGCCGGATGGTTTCGATGGCTTCGGCATCCCGGCCCTCGCCGATCAGGGCCACGTAGGTGGGAATGTCGATGCCCGCCGGACAGGCCATCTGGCAGGGGGAGGGCGCCAGGCGGTCGCAGGCGCCGGCGGCGCAGTTCTGGGTTTCGATGTGGCTGACGAACACTTCCCGGTGCGTGGCCAGCTCCTCGCGCACCTGGGCACCCAGGGCCATGCCGGCCGCGTCGGCCGCAAAGTCGGCCAACTCGCCGGCCAACCGCTGGAGCACGGTCATATGTTCGGCGCCGGCCCGGCCGCTGGCCACATCCTCGATCATGGCCATCAACTGGCCGGCCAGGCGCCGGCTGCGCGGGTGCTGCAAGCTGTTTTCTTCCAGGGCTCGGCACACCAGGGCCAGGGTCTGGTCCACTGGGCATTGGGTCAGGGTCATGGGGACTCTCTGCTCTTATCCGGCATGGCCGGGGAATATGAGAAGTCAGGAGTCAGAAGTCAGAATGGGTTCGGAATGGGTCTATTCCGACTTCTGTATTCCGGCTCCTGAATACTGCTCCTAAAACGCGCTGTGCTCCGGCGACGCCACCGTCTGGGCATGGCGCTCCCGCTTAATTTCGGGCATCTGGTCGGCGTCACCGAACTGCAGGCAGTGGGTGATGCAGGTGGTGACGCAGGCCGGCTTCAGGCCCTGGTCGATGCGGTCCATGCAGTAATCGCATTTGACCACCTTCTTGGTTTGCCGGTTCCATTGGGGCGCGCTCCAGGGGCAGGCCCGGATGCAGGCCTTGCAGCCCACGCACAGATCGCTCTGCACGAAGACGATGCCGTCCTTTTCGCGTTTCTGCATGGCGCCGGTGGGGCAGGCCTCCACGCACCAGGGCTTTTCGCAGTGAAAACAAGGCATGAAGATAAACGAGCTGCGCGGCAGGCCGCCGACCATTTTGGGGCCCACCTGGACGATCTTGCACGGCTTGGGACCCGGCGGCAGGCCCTTGTTGGATTTGCACTGGACTTCACAGGCGTGGCAGCCGATGCATTTGCGCGTATCTTGAAAGAGGTAGTATTGGCTCATTAGTTCTCCTTTTCGGGCGAAAGCCGGGCGTGTTTTTTCATGGGGGCCGGCGCCTCATCGGCTTTGGATGCCTCGACGGTGACGAAAGTATCGTGCAGGGCCGGGCTGCCGCCTACGGGGTCGGTGATGCAGGCCTGCAGCACGCTGTCGGAAAGGCCGCGGTTGAAGGTGCGCGCGGCCAAGCGGGCTTCGTGGCCGAAGCCGTGCACCATGAAGACCGCTTCGGGATGAATCAGGTCGGTGACGAAGGCCTTGATCTTGCCCTGGCCCTGGGCCGAGGTGACCTCTACCGTCTGGCCGTTTTTGATCCCCAGGGCGGCGGCCCGCCGGGTGTGAATCCACAAGAGGTTTTCGGGGTACAGTTCGTGCAGATACGGGTTGTTCTGGGTGGAGACATGGGTGTGGGCCGCCACGCGGCCGACCACCAACCGGAAGCGGCTGCCCTCCGGCCGTTCCATGGCTTCATAGGGCGGAAACGAGGCATAGCCGGCCTTCTCCAGCAGGGAGGAGCGCAGCTCGATCTTGCCCGAGGGGGTCTTGAGCTTCAAGCCCTCCAGGCGGTTCCAGAAGATCGGGTCCTTGGCATAGGCCACGAAGCCCTTGGCCTCGAAATCCTGGCGCGTAAAGCCGGTGGGTTCGAGCTGCCAGGCCAGCAGCTCTTCCATGGTGGTGTAGGGGAAGTATTGGGCCAGGCCCAGGCGTTCGGCCAACTGGCGCATCATGATGGCGTATTCGCGCGTGTCGTGGATCGGCGGGATGGCCTGGGGCCGCAGGAACATCTGGGGCTTCAAGCCGTTGGCCTGCTGCACGCAGTCGGTGCGTTCGAAGAAGGTCGATTCGGGCAGCACCACATCGGCATACCAGGCCGAGTCGCTGAAGTTGACGTCGATGGCCACGATCAGGTCGAGCTTTTCGAAGGCCTGCTTGGTGCGGTTGGTGTCGGGAATCGACTTGAGCGCATCGAAGCGGTTGATGAACACCGCTTTCACCGGGTAGGGCTTTTCGGTGAGGATGGCGTCGATGAGGGTCTGGGGCACGCCGTGGGCCGGGTCGGGCAGCGGAAAGGCCTCCGTGCCCACCAGGTCGGCCCGCCCGGCTTTGACCTTGGGCAGCTCCTGGTCGGTGAGCTTGCGGGCCGGCTTGCGATCCACCGCGCCGGGTCCTTTTTTGAAAAAGAGCCCGCCGGGGGCTTCGATGGCGCCCATGAGGGTGTTGAGGATCAGGATCGAGCGGCGCAGGTAGATCTCATTGATGTGGTGCGCGCCGCGGTAGCCGAAGTGGAAGATCACCGACGGCTTGTCCCGGCTGACTTCCCGGGCCAGGGCCACGATCTCGGCGGCGCGGATGCCGGTTTCGGTTTCGGCCCACTCGGGGGTATAGGGCCGCACGAAATCGCGCAGCTCGGCCAACCCCTCCACCCAGCGTTCCACGAAGGCCGCATCGTAGAGCCTTTCCTTGAGGATCACGTGCATCAGGGCATAGTTGAGGGCCAGGTCGGTGCCTGGCCGGATCATCCAGTAACGATGGGCCTTGGTGGCGGTGACCGTGACCCGCGGATCGATGTAGGTCATTTTGGCGCCGTTGGACAGGGCGCTCATCAGGTTGTTCACCTCGCGCACGGCCACGGCCTCGAAGATGTTGCGGCCATATAAAATGATGTGCTTGGTCTTGTCGTACTGCATGCCCATGTCGGCATCGGTGTAGCCGAACAGGCTGCGGCAGGCGGTGTTGACCGAACCTTTGCACAGGGCGTCATGGGTCACATGGTTGGGCGAACCGATGGCCTTTAAAAAGGTTTTGCTCACATGGGTGGCCAGGTTGGCGCGCTCCATGAGGGCCACGCTGCGCCCGCCATGGGTCTCCACGACCTTTTTGAGCCGCTCGGCCACGTAATCCAGGGCCTCGTCCCAGGAGGCCTGGCGCCACTGGCCGGCGCCGCGTTCACCTTCCCGGATCAGGGGGGTCTGTAAACGCTGCTCGTCATAGAGAAAGGAGGTGCCGGCCGCGCCTTTGGGGCACAGGCTGCCCTCCATGCCGGGGACATGGGGATTGCCTTGGACCCACTGGACCTGGCCATTCGCAACTTCCACCTGGATGGGGCAGCGTACGGAGCACATGAAACACATCGAATAGAGACTTTTTTTCACTCGTATCCTCCACCGGTTGGGCATGCTTGCCGGAACGGTTGCCAGGGCCGCACAGGCCGGCCTGGCTTTTCACATAGCGGATCGGTCGCCTGGTGCTGTTTTCGATCCGCGATGATTTAGCAATATCCATACCATCCAAAAATGTCGCTGGATAGCGCTGATTGCCGCCAACCGCTTAAAAGCATCTAATATTTCCAAAGAGATGGAAAAGGGGGAGTTTCAGCGAACCCGTCTAGGCGGGATATGATGCAATAATAAATTTGCATGCCATTAAAACCCCTCCTTTTTGCATCCTTGCGAAATCAAATCCTTTTTGCCATAGTGCAGCCATGTGCCATATTTTAATGGCGCCGCCGCTTTACGGCGCAGGCCGTCCCAAAGGGAAGGGGCCGCTCCACGCGAAGCGCTCTTGTCAGGCAACCTATTGGAACCACGGATAATATTACGGTGGCAGGCGTGGAGCCGACTTAACTCCGAATCGAAGGTCCCTTGGCATACCGATTGCTGTGGTACCCCGCAGCGGTTTGAATGCCGGCCATGGGCAGCGCACGCGCAGTGTCCCAGCGGCGGCCTCACTTATTCCCTAACTTTTTGGAGGATGAATATGTCCCGTAAATTCACGTTCTGTCTCATCATGCTGCTGCTGGCGGGGGCCATGGTCGGCGTCTGGGGTACGGCCACGGAGGTTCAGGCCGCCAGTCTCGAAGAGGCCATTGCCCAGGCCCCCAAAGGTACCGAGAAAGGCCAGATCGACCCCAATGCGGCGCCCGGCTACCTCGGCATCCCCGGCGGCAAACAGATCAACCTGGTGGTGGCCTTTTTCTGGGCCATGTGGGTGGGCTGGGTCTTCTCCACCGTGGGCGCCTTCGGCGGCATCATGGCCGGCGTGGGCCACATCTCGGTGTTCGGCCTGGGCGATTATGCCAAATCTTTTAAAGACTCGGCGCCGACCCTCAACAAGTTCGTCACCGACAGCATCCGCGTCTCCAACCAGTGGCTGGTGGGCTTGTCGGCCCTCGTTTCCAGCGTCAACTACGGCAAGCAGAAACGCCTGATCGTACCCCTGGGGCTTTTTCTCGGTTTGGGCTCATTGCTGGCGGCCTTCCTGGTGGTCTACACCACCATGGGCAAGGTCAAGTTCTCCCAGTACCAGGGGTGGTTCGGCCTGATCGTTTTCATCATCGGCGGCTTCATGGTCTATGAAATGACCCCCCGGGGCCAGGCCTCTAAGAAAAAAACCAAGGAGGCGGTCAAGGCCTTCGAAGCCGCGGTCAAGCAGAAGGGCGACATCACCCAGCAGGGCGTCAAGACCTCCAAGTTCAGCCTGACCCGCATCGAAATCTCCTTTTTCGGCCAGACCTTCTCGTTCAACCCCCTGTGGGCCTTCGTGGGCGGTTTCTTCATCAGCGCTATCTCCTCGTTCATCGGCGTGGGCGGCGGCTTTTTGTACGTGCCCTTCCTGACCAGCGTGGTGGGCCTGCCCATGTTTGTGGCCGCCGGCACCTCGGCTTTGGCGGTGCTGATCAGCATGATCCTGTCGATTATCAACTTCATGATCAAAGGCGTCACTGTCTACTGGATCATGATCGGCGTGGAGCTGGTGGGCATCTTCATCGGCTCCATGATCGGGCCGCGCACCGGCAAGTACATCCCGGAAAAGGGCTTGAAGTGGTTCTTCATCGCCTTGGCCTGCTATGTGGGGCTGGATTATACCTTGCGCGGATTCTTCAATTTCCGCATTTTCGGCTAACGGGTATTCAAAGGGTTTCGGCTGGCGCCGTTCAGCGGCGCCGGCTGCCCCCTGAAAGCAGCAAATTTTAATGGACCAATTCTTATCCCAGAGCCTGGCATGGGCCGACGCGCTGCTCATCGCGCCGTTCCGGTTGCCCGGCGATGCCTTGATCGGATTTCTTTTCGGCGCCTTTTGTCTGGCCATGATCTGTGTTGTACTGGGTGAAGTCATGCTGTCCGTGGCCATTCGGTTCAACCAGCAGCACCTGCAGGATCTGAAGGCAGAGATCTCCCAGCGCGAGCAGCTCAGCATGCAGGCTTATGGCATGGGCGACCGGGAGGGTTACGACGCCTTCAACAAAGAAGCCAACGATGCCTGGGGGCGTCATTTCTTCACCATGGCCGCCTACTCGGCGGGCATGCTCTGGCCGGTGCCGTTTGCCCTGGCCTGGCTGCACAGCCGCTTCGCGGGCGTGAGCTTCGAGCTGGCCTGGCCCCTGTCGCTGGTCGTCGGCCCGACGGTGGGCTATCCTTTCATCTTTATACCCATGTATATCCTGGCCCGTATTATCTTCGGCCATTCGCGCCGCTGGCTGCCCTATTTCAAGGGGGTTCAGCGCCGGTTGGATGAACAAGGTTAGGTTTTAAGTTTTTCATCATCTCATAGCCGAGGCCTCTTTGCAGTTTTCACCGCTCATCCTGGCATTCATGCTGGTTTGCCAGCCTTCGGCGGCCTGGGCCCTCCAGGCCCATGGCGGTGTCGAAGGGGTCTACGCCCACCAGATGGCCCACCTGTTTTTCGCCATCAGCATGGTCCTGTTGATCTACTGGCTGCGCAAGCGCCGCCTGGTGTCGATCCCCGGCTGGCGCTACATCCAGTATGCGGCCTTCTTCTTCATCTTCTGGAACGGGGACGCCTTCGTAGGCCACTGGATAGAAGAGCTGTCGGGCCTCATCGAATACCAGCGTATCGGGCTGATGCGCATCAGCCTGAGCACCGCGCCGGGGTACGAGTGGCTGGGATCGCTCTACTATGCTGTCAAGCTGGACCATCTGCTCTGTGTGCCGGCCATGGCTTTCCTGTTTCTCGGGTTGCGTTGGCTGCTGCGGGAGCCCTCATGAGCCTCACCTTTCTGCCCATCTGGGTCGTGGACGTGGGCGGTTCGGTCCTGATGATCGTGCTGGCCTTCTTGTGCGTGCGCTATGCCCAGCGCTTGCGTCGGCGCGATGCCCAGAATATCGTCTGGGCCTACATGCTCTGGGTCTGCCTGGCCCTGGCCCTGTTTGCGGTGTCGCGTTCGGTGGGCCACATCGTCAAACAGATGCTGATCGTCAGCGGTCATCAGCCCGCCTGGGCCCGGATTCAACCCTTCAGCGGCGCCATCAACACCTTCGCCTTCATCATGGTGGGGGCCGTGACCCTTTTCTTCGAGCGCACCTGGACGCTCTACGAGAGCATCGTCCAGGGCCGCAAGGCCCTGGAGGTGGCCCACGGCGAGTTGTTCCATTTGAACCAGAACCTGGAACGGCTGGTGGATGAGCGCAGCAAGGCCCTGGCGCGCAGCGAACACAAGTACCAGCGCATCTTCCAGGAGTCCAAGGATATGCTGCTGGTCACCGACCGCCAGGGCCGCATCCGGGACCTCAATCCAGCCGGCCGAATGCTGTTGGGCATGGATGCCTCCAGGCCCAAAAAACCGGCCGAACGCATATTCGCCGACTTTCTGAGTCTGGAGGATTGGCAAATCATCACGCGCAGCATCGCCGGTCAGGGCTTCATCTCCAGCGCCGAGATGGATTTGAAGACCGGCGACGGCGGCCGGCGGCGCGTGCTGCTCAGCGGCGGCCTGGTGGCCGGCGAAGGCGAGCCGGACACGCTGCATTTTCTGGTCAAGGATATCGAGCAGCAGCACATCGCCCGCGAACAGATGGCCCAGGCCGACAAGCTGGCCAGCATCGGCGCTTTTTCTTCGGGCATCGCCCACGAGATCAACAACCCGCTGGGCATTATCCTGGGCTATACCCAATTGATGCTGCGCAACGAGGAGAAGGATTCGCACCGATCCGCCGATTTGAAGACCATCGAAAAGCAGGTGCGCCATTGCAAATCCATCGTGGCCGATCTGCTCAACTTCGCCCGCACCTCGGCCCCCAAGAAGGAGTTGTGCGATATTCAGGCGGTCATCGAGGAGGTGCTGCATTTCTTCCGGCAGCACTCCAAGCTGGAGGGGGTGCGCATCGACGCCACCTATGACCCGCGCATCGGCCGGTTGCTGCTGGATGAAAAGAAGATCAAGCAGGTGCTGCTCAATCTGCTGATGAACGCCCAGCATGCCGTGGGCCGCCAAGGCGCGATCGCCATTACGACCGAGCTGATGCCCAACGGGCAGCATGCCTCGATCAAGGTGCGCGACAGCGGCGCGGGCATCGAGCCCAAGAATTTGTCGCGCATCTTCGATCCCTTCTTTACCACCAAGCCCACCGGCCAGGGCACCGGCCTGGGGCTCTCGGTGAGCTACGGGATCATCAAGAATCATGGCGGCGAGATCTGGGCCGAAAGCGTGCCGGGCCAGGGCGCCACCTTCATCATCGTTCTGCCCCTGCCGGCGGATCAGCGCGGGAGATAAGCCATGCCCCCCACTCTTTTGATCGTGGACGACGAACCGGATATGCTCCAACTGCTCAAGCGCAGCCTGGCGCCGGACCTGCACTGCGAGGTGCACACGGCCGATTCGGGTGAATCGGCGCTGTACCTGCTGGCCAACAACGCTTTCGACCTGGTGCTGGCGGACATCAAGATGCCCGGCATGGACGGGCTGGCCCTGCTGGAGGTGATCCGGCGCAACCACCCCGGCCTGACCGTGGTGATGATGACCGCCTACGGTCACATCGACCTGGCCGTGGAGGCCATGCGCGCCGGGGCCTACGACTTTATCACCAAACCCTTCGAACACGACACCCTGGTGCTGCGTCTGGAAAAAGCCCTGGAACGCCAGCGCCTGATCCAAGAGAACCAGCGCCTGCAGCGTCAATGTGGCGAGGAGAGCCGCTTCCAGTGCATGATCGGCAAGAGCCCGGCCATGCAGCGGGTGTTCGAAACGGTCCAGATGGTGGCCAAGAACGATCTGACCGTGCTCATCACCGGCGAATCGGGCACCGGCAAGGATCTCACCGCCCGGGCCGTGCACCGCCTGAGCAACCGCAGCAACGGCCCGTTCGTGGCGGTCAACTGTCCCACGGTGCCGGAGAACATCCTGGAGAGCGAGCTCTTCGGTTACAAGAAGGGCGCCTTCACCCACGCCACCCAGAACCGCACCGGGCTTTTCCAGGAGGCCCAGGGCGGCACGATCTTCCTGGACGAAATCGGCGACATCAGCCCGAGCATTCAAACCAAGCTGCTGCGCGTGTTGCAGGAAAAAGAGTTCAAACCCCTGGGGGATGTGCATTCGATCCAGGTGGATGTGCGCATCGTGGCCTCCACCAACCAGGATCTGAAGGCCAAGATCCGGCGCCAGGAGTTTCGCGAAGATTTCTTCTACCGCCTCAACGTGCTGCCCATCCACCTGCCGCCGCTGCGCGAGCGGGTGGAAGATATTCCGCTGCTGGCCGACCACCTGCTGGAAAAGCACTGCCGGGAGCTGAACAAGCCGCGCAAGTCCATCTCCGCCGAGTTGATGGGGATCTTTCAGGAGCGCTTCTGGGAGGGTAACATCCGCGAGCTGGAGAACGTCATCGTGCAGGGCATTCTCTTCTCTCCGGAAGAGACGATCCAGCCCCGGGACGTGGGCTGGCATGCAGAGCAGGTCCGGGCCTCGAGCCTGGACACCACCCTCAAGGGCCTGGCCTACAAGGCCGCCAAAGAGAAGAATCTACAGCATTTCAACCACGCCTACATTGGCCACGTGCTCACCCAGTACGAGGGCAACGTCTCCCAGGCCGCCCGCTTCTGCGGCCTGGAGCGCCAGGCGTTGCAGCAGATCATGCGGCGCTACGGCATCCGGGCGGAGAAGTACAGGACGTAAGTCGAACGTCATCCGGCGCGGCCGTCGTCGCACGGTTCGTCCATGTCGTCTGCCCGCACGTGTTCGGCGGTGCTGGACAGGGTGCACTGGTCCAGGGGTTCGGATGCTTTGGGGGGCGATTTTTCTTCCGTTTTCTTAACTTTCTTTTTTGACTCTGTCATTTCGCAGTTCCTTCTATTGATGCCCTTCCTTGGGCACGATGCAGATGAAGCGGAACTTTCCCGATCCGGTGTTTTTGAACTGGTGGTGGCTGCCTGCGGGCACGTAGGCGTAGCCGCCGGCCTGCACGGCATGGGGTTGTCCTTCGATGGTCAGGGTGCCCTGGCCTTCGAGCATGTAGTTGATGTGGGGCCAGGGGTGGGCGTGGGCCGGCGAATAGCCGTCGGCCTCCAGCTCGATGACGCGCATCACGTAGTCGTCCCAGCCCTGCTGGGGACCGACGAGCACTTTGATGGCCGCGGCCTTGACCATGGGATTGTCGATGCGGGTGGCGGCGAGCTCTTTTTCATTGGCGACGATCATGGGGACTCCTTGTCTATCGGGATTGGGCGGGCGGTCAGCGTCTTATCCGGCCCGGTGTGCGACTATAAGGCGTTCCCTTATGGGAATCAAGGGCCGCCGGGGCCGCGTCGGGGTGTTGATGTTTCGGCCGATTACAGTTATGGATGCCCATGCTTGCCACCGTCGACCTGGCCTATGGCCGTGAAACCGTACCCTTTACCTGCACCGCGCCGCCGGAAATCCTGGGCGTGAGCGACCCGGCGCCGGCCGTGGATGGGCCCCTGTTCCGGCAACGGGTGCGTGCTTTTCTGGACGCGGCCGCGCTCGATCTGAGCCGGCCGGCCGTGGTGGTGGCCGACAAGACCCGCCTGTGCGGCTACCCCCGCTATCTGCCGGTGCTGCTCGAGGAGCTGATAGCAAAAGGGGCGCCGGACGATGGACTGACTTTGTTCATCGCCTACGGCACCCACGGCCGTCAGAGCGACGCCGAATGCCGCTCGGCCTATGGCGAGGCCTACGAACGCCACCGCTGGGTGCACCACGCCTGCGAAGACCGGTCGCTGTTCGTGGAGCTGGGACAGACCAGCCGGGGAACGCCGGTACGCCTGCGGGCGGACATTTTCAATGCCAGTTGCCTGATCACCTTCGGCGCCATCTCCCACCACTACTTCGCCGGTTTCGGCGGCGGTCGCAAGCTGATCTTTCCCGGCTTGGGCGAACGGGCCGCGATCTACGCCAACCACGGCCTTTTCCTGGACCGCGCGCGCCGCGCGCTTTCGGCCGGCTGCCGGCCCGGACAGATTGCGGGCAACCCCCTGGCCGAGGATCTGGCCGAGGTGGAGCGTTTTAAGCCGGCCGACCTGGCGGTGCACGCCATCCTGGACAGTCACGGCCGGGTGTGCGATTTGACGGTGGGCCGGGGCCACACCCATTTCGAGGATGCCTGCCGGCGGCACGCGGCGCACTGCGCGGCGGCCGGCGGGCCGTTTGCGCAAGTGCTGGCCTCCTGTGGCGGTGCACCCAAGGATATCAATTTCATCCAGAGCCACAAGGCGGTGCACAACGCCGCGGCCTTCGTGGCCGACGGCGGCCGCCTCATCGTCCTGGCCCGCTGCCCGGATGGCATCGGCTCGGCCACCTTCCTGCCCTGGTTCGGTCTGGGCGGCTGGGAGGCGGCCTTCGACCGCCTGGCCCAGGGGTATGTGGGCAACGGCGGCACGGCCCTGGCCATGATGGAGAAGACCCGGCGCATCCGCATCGCCCTGGTGACCGACTTGAACGAAAGCGAGGTGCACGCCATGGGGTGCGAGAAGATGACCATGGACCAGGCGCGGCAAGCAGCGGCGGCCGGCCGCTGGGCCGTGATCCCCAACGCCGGGCTGCTGGTGCGCAGACGGGGCGACCAATGAAGCCATCTTCTCCACCCAATGTCGATCCCCGGGAAGTGGCCAAGTTTGCCGCCATGGCCGATCTGTGGTGGCGGCCGGCAGGCGAGTTCAAGGCCCTGCACGAGATCAATCCGATACGCTTGGCCTACGTGGCCGGGCGAGCCGCCGGTCTATCCCGCCGCCGGGTGCTGGATGTGGGCTGCGGCGGCGGCCTGCTGGCCGAAGCCATGGCCCGCCAGGGAGCGACGGTGACCGGCATCGACATGGTGCCCGAGGCCCTGGGCGCCGCCCGCCAACATGCGGCCGAAGCGGATGTGCGTCTGGAGTACCACGAGGGCAGCGCGGAAGAGTGGGCCCGGTCCCATCCGGCGGCTTACGATGTGGTCACCTGCATGGAACTGGTGGAGCATGTGCCCGATCCGGCGTCGCTGGTGGCGGCCTGTGCGCAATTGGTGCGGCCTGGCGGCGATCTCTTCTTTGCCACCGTCAACCGCACGCCCCTGGCCGGTCTGCTGGTGATCGGCGTGGCCGAGTATGTGCTGGGCATCGTGCGCAAGGGCACCCACCGCTACGCCAGGTTCGTGCGGCCCGGAGAGTTGATCGCCTGGGGCGCCGCCGCCGGCCTGAGCGTGGGCGGGCTTACGGGCTTGCGCTATCTGCCGTTTGGCGGCTATGCACGTTTGTGCCGGAGCGTGGGGATGAACTACATGCTTCATTTCAAAAAGAATAAATTAGAGGATATCACATAGCCCTCAATCGTACGCGTACGAGTACGAATAAAATGATAGGAGAAAAAGGCATATGGCGTTATGGCAAAATCCCGACTGGTTCGATGCCGTGCGGCGGCAACAGCAGTTGGACGATCATATTGCGCAGACCGGCAAAGCCCGTTTCGGCTTGCGCACTTTTGAAGAAAACGAAAAAGTCCAGGCCGTGCGGCGCCACTTTAACCGCGTGGCGCCCAAATACGACTTCATGAATTCGTTGCTCAGCCTGGGCATCCAGCACGTCTGGAAGCGGGCGGCCATCCGCATGCTCGGCCTGCGGCCGGGCGACAAAGTGCTGGATGTGTGCGGCGGCACCGGCGACCTGGCGATCCTGGCGGCCCAGCGCACCGGTCCGTTTGGCCGCGTGGCGATCTACGACATCAACTGGGCCATGATTGCGGCCGGGCGCCCCAAGATCGACCCCTTCCCCGACTTGGCCCACATCGGCTATGTGCAGGGCGACGCCGAGCAGATCAGCTTCCCGGACAACACGTTCGATGCGGCCATGGTGGGCTTCGGCATCCGCAACCTGACCCACCTGCGGCGCGGTTTTGCCGAGATGCACCGGGTGCTCAAGCCCGGCGGCCGCTTCCTGTGCCTGGAGTTTTCCCGGCCGGCCCACAACTGGTTCCGGGTGCTCTACGACTTCTACTCGTTCAACATCATGCCCTTGCTGGGTCAACTGCTGGCCGGGTCGGCCGAATCCTACGCCTGCCTGCCCGAGACGATCCGCATGTTCCCGCTGCCCGACGAACTCTGCGCCATGCTGACCGATCTGGGTTTCGCCAAGGTGACCTACCAAACCTTCACCGACGGCATTGCCGTGGCCCATGTGGGAACAAAGAAAGGGTAGCCCTTTTAAATTCAAAGAGGAAATCGAGACGATGACCTTCAGGCGCCTCTCGTTTTTTTTGATCTTGCTCTCGATGGTTGCGGCCCCGGATGCCGGCGCCGGTGAGCAGGGGGCAACCCCCAGCGCTGCCATACGTTCGGCCGCCGAGATCGATTACCCGCCGTTTTGCATCGTGGATGCGGAGGGCCGCGCCAGCGGCTTCTCGGTGGAACTGCTGCGCGCCGCCCTGGCCGCCATGGGGCGAACGGTCACCTTCCGCACCGGCCCCTGGTCCGAGGTTAAGGGCTGGCTGGCGCGCGGTGAGATCCAGGCCCTGCCCCTGGTCGGCCGCACCCCCGAACGGGAGACGGTTTTCGACTTTACGGTGCCGTATATGACGCTGCATGGCGCCATCGTCGTGCGTCAAGAGACCTCCGACATCCGGGGCCTGGACGATCTGACGGGGCGCCGGGTGGCCGTCATGAAGAACGACAACGCCGAAGAGTTTCTGCGGCGCGAGGCCCGCGGTATCGATATCCAACCCACCACCACCTTCCAGGAGGCGCTGCGCGAGCTTTCCCAGGGCCGCCACGAGGCCGTCGTCATCCAGCGCCTGGTGGCCCTGCGGTTGATCCAGGAGAACAAGTTCAGCAACCTGAAGATCCTGAACGCGCCCATCGCGGGCTTTCGCCAGGACTTCTGCTTTGCCGTGGCCGAGGGGGACCGCGAGACGCTGGCCCTGCTCAACGAAGGGCTCGCCCTGGTCATCGCCGGCGGAACCTACCGTCACCTGCATGCCGCGTGGTTTGCGGCCCTGGAACTGCCCAACCGGCGCATCGTGATCGGTGGGGACCATAATTACCCGCCTTATGAGTATCTGGATGAGGCCGGCCGTCCGACCGGCTACAATGTCGATCTGACGCGGGCCATCGCGGCGCAAGTCGGCCTGGACATCGAGATCCGCCTCGGGCCCTGGCAGGAGATCCGGGAGGGGCTGGCCCGCGGCGAAATCGATGCCCTGCAAGGCATGTTTTATTCCCCTGAACGCGATTTGACCTTCGACTTCACATCGCCGCATGTGGTCAATCACAATGTGAGCGTGGTGCGCCAGGGCGAAGGTCCCCCGCCGGCGACCGTAGCCGAACTGGCCGGCAAGCGCCTGGTCGTGCAACAGGGTGACATCATGCATGACTTCGCGGTGCAGAAAGGCCTTGCAGAGAATGTATCGGTGGCCGAGACCCAGGAAGCCGCCCTGGCTGAATTGGCCGCCGGTCGGCACGATTGCGCCCTGGTCTCCCGGCTCACGGCCCTTTACTGGATCAAGCAGAACGGCTGGCAGAATGTGACGGTCGGCAAGCAGCCGCTGCTCTCCTCCGAATACTGTTATGCCGTTCCCCAGGGCCACAAGGCGCTCCAGGCCCAATTGGCCGAAGGCTTGAAGGTGCTCGACGAGATCGGCGAGTACCGGCGCATCTATGACAAATGGATGGGCGTTTATGAGCAATCGCCGCCCGGTTTCGAGATCATTCTGCGATACATGATCGTCATCGCCGTGCCCCTGGTCTTGCTGCTGTTGGCCTCTTCCTTCTGGTCCTGGTCGTTGCGCAAGGAAGTGGCCCGGCGCACGCTGGAACTCGAGCAGGCCGAAAAGGCCGCCGTGGCTGCGGCGCGCGAGTGGCAGACCACCTTCGATGCGACCAAGGATGCCATCTGGGTCCTCGATCGGGACCACCGGGTGCTGCGTTCCAACCAGGCCGCCGAGCGGCTCTTCGGCATAACCAAAGACCGGATGCTCGGGAAGCATTGCTGGGAAATCATGCACGGCACGGACCGGGCCATTCATGCATGCCCGACGCTGCAAGCCAAGCAGAGTCTGACCCGCGAGACCCTGGAGCTTGAAAACGGCGCCCGCTGGTTGGCCGTCACCGCCGACCCCATCCTGGACGGGGAGGGCCGATATGCCGGCACCGTGCATATCGTCAGCGACATTACCGACCGCAAGCGGGCAGAGATCGAACGGGAGAAAATGCAGGCCCAGTTCCTGCAGGCCCAGAAAATGGAGTCGGTCGGCCGCCTGGCCGGCGGCGTGGCGCACGATTTTAACAACATGCTCAGCGTCATCCTGGGATACACCGAAATGGCCATGGAGAATGTGGCGCCGTCCGAGCCGATGCATGCCGACCTTATGGAAATCTGCAAGGCCGCGACCCGCTCCGCGGCCGTGACGCGCCAGTTGCTGGCATTTGCCCGCAAGCAAACCATCGCCCCCATCGTCATCGATCTGAACGAAACCATCGAAGGCATGCTCAAAATGCTCCGGCGGCTGATCGGCGAAAATATCGAGCTGTTGTGGAAGCCCGGCAAGGGGCGCTTGGCGGTTAAAATGGACCCGTCCCAGCTCGACCAGATCCTGGCCAATCTATGTGTCAATGCACGCGATGCCATCCAGGACGTCGGCCGCATCGCCATCGAGACCGATGCGGCTGCCTTCGATGAAGCCGATTGCCTCGATCGGGCCGGGTTCAGGCCCGGCGATTTCGTCCTGTTGAGCGTGGGCGACAACGGCCACGGCATGGACGCGCAGATGATGGCCAACATCTTCGAGCCCTTTTTTACGACCAAAGGCGTAGGGCAGGGCACGGGTCTGGGGTTGTCCACGGTCTACGGCATCGTCCAGCAAAACAACGGCTTCATCGATGTGCGCAGCGAACCGGGCAAGGGCACGCGCTTTAAGATCTACCTGCCCCGGCACGCCGCTCAAGCGGTGGAACCGCTCCGGGAGAGCGTCCGGGAGATGCCGTTGAGCCAGGGCGAGACGATCCTGCTGGCCGAAGACGATGCCGCGCTGCTCCATCTTTGCGAAAGGATGCTCCAGGAGCTGGGCTACACGGTGCTTTCCGCGGCGACGCCGGCCGCGGTGCTGCGCCTGGCCGAAAAACATGGCGAGCCAATCGATCTGCTCATCACCGACGTGATCATGCCCCAGATGAACGGCCGGGATCTTTCCAACCACCTGCGCAACCGCCATCCCGGTCTCAGAACCCTCTTCATGTCCGGCTACACCGCCGATGTCATCGCCCACCGGGAAGTATTGGACGAGGGGGTGTGCTTCATCCCCAAACCGTTCACCAAAAGGGAGCTGGCCGTCAAGATCCGGGAGGCGCTGGCGCAAGCACAGTAAGATCTATCGATCGATCGGTGGGGCCATTTGCACGGATTGCAGGATCTCCAGCAAGTAGCCGTCGATGTCCTTGGCCAATCCGTAAGTCGCGGGGTTGAACCTGGCCCTGCCTTTGGGGGCGACCACGATCTCCAAACCCTCCCCGGCAATGGCGCTGACCGTGGCTTTGGGATCATTCATGGCAAAGGTCAGTTTGAGGGGCAGGTCGGCATAATTCTTGGGGGCCAGGTAGTGCATCAGCACCACGGCCGAACCCCCGCCTTCATGGGGGTACTGCAGGATAATCTCATCCATGAGATAGGGGATGTTCAAGCGATACTGCTCGGTCATGCCCATCACGCGCGTGTAGAAATCGGCCGAGGTTTCCAGGTCGCTGACGCCGATGCCCACGGCGCCCAGGTAAGCGACCGTCAGCCTGGGGTCTTGCACCATTTCAACCCAGTAGCCATCGGGGTCCGTGGCGATACCGACCACGACATTGCCCATGCTGGGTTGGGCTTGGGGCGGGGCGACGATCCGCAGTCCCTCGGCGGCAATGGTCGCGGCCAGGGCGTACGCGTCCGGTACGTAGAAGACCAGTTTGTCGGGGTTGTCGGTGTAGTTGGGATTGGTATCGTCGGTATAGTGCAGCAGGACCACATCCGAGCCCTTGCTATCGACAAATTCCAACACCACCTGTTCCAAGCCCTTTTGCCGCACACAGGTTTTTACCTTCATGCCCATGATCCGGGTGTAGAAGTCGGTGGACCTCTCCAGGTCGCTCACGCCGATCCCCGCCGCGACCAGTTTGGAGTCCGCCGGCTGACACCCCAAACAGCCTAAAATCAATCCCAGAGCAACCAGTCCCAAAATCCAAAACTTTGATTTCATCCTCATCTCTCCTTTTCGGCGACTTGCGTTAACTGCAGCGCGATTGCCTCCGGGCCCGGGCCGGATAACGTGGGGGAATTTTTTCTTAGTGGCATTTTTGATCTCTTTCGAGCTCAGCAAGGAGTATGCCTTGGGCGCAAAGGGTCTAATCTTCAGTGCCACGGGGATATCAGCGAGAACGCAAACCCCAATGGGTGTGCCATGACACACCGGGTGCATGGCGCACGGGTGTGTCGTGACACAGGGCGGCCAGCCGCGACCCTAAGGGCTCAGGCGTGGTGCGCATCCAGCGCCTCGCGTACCTTCAGGGCCAAGGTCCTTACCAGGAAAGGTTTCTGCAGAAAGTAGACGTCTGCATCGAGCACCCCGTGTTGGGCGATGATATCGGCCGTATAGCCCGAGACAAACACGATGCCCAGGGCCGGATGCATCGAGCGTACCCGCCGGGAAAGCTCCCGGCCGTTCATGCCGGGCATGATCACGTCGGTGATGAGCAGGTCGATGCGGCCGCGGTGGGCCTCGGCCAGGTGCAAGGCCGCCTCGGGCGTTCCGGCGGCCATGACGCGATAGCCCAGCCGTTCGAGCATCAGTTTGCCCAGATTCAACAGCGCCGGCTCGTCCTCCACCAGCAGCAGGGTCTCGCTGCCGCCCGGGGTGGGCGTCTCGGGCGCCGGGGAGACGGCGCTGACAACCGGCGCTGCATGCCGGGGGAGATAGATCGTGAAGGTCGTGCCTTCGCCCGGTGCACTGCGCACATCGATGAAACCATGGTTCTGCTGGACGATGCCGTAGACCGTGGCCAATCCCAATCCCGTGCCCTTGTTGAGCTCCTTGGTGGTGAAAAAGGGTTCGAAAAGGTGCGCCTTGGTTTCCGGACTCATGCCGCTGCCATTGTCGGCGATGACGAGGGCGACATAATGATCGGCGACCTTTCCCGCATTTCGGCAGGCCGGGTCCCGATCGGTCGTCGCGTTGCGCGTTTCGATATGGACCTTGCCCACGCCGGCGATGGCGTCGCGGGCATTGGTGCACAAGTTGATCACGACCTGATCCAATTGGGAAGGGTCCATGTAGATCGGCCCCAGATTGCCCCCCGGCCGCCAGGTCAGTTGGATATCCTCGCCGATCAGGCGCCGCAGCATTTTGAGCATGCCTTCCAGGGTCAAATTCAAATCGAGAACCTGGGGCATGATCATTTGTTTGCGGGCAAAGGCCAGCAGTTGATAGGTCAGGTCGGCCGAGAGCTGGGCGGCCTCCCTGATTTCCGTCAGAAAGCCGCGAACCGGGTGCTCGGCCCCCAGGGCCGCGAGCGCCAGCTCGGTGTTGCCCAGAATCACGCTGAGTTTGTTGTTAAAATCATGGGCCACACCGCCTGCCAGGCGGCCCACCGATTCCATTTTGCGCGCCTGGTGCAACTGCTCTTCGAGCATGGTTTGGGCCGTGACGTCCCGGGTGACCGATACATAATTGACGATCTGTCCGGCGGCATCGCGCACCGGCGAGATGGTGACCTCGTTGGTATACAAGGTGCCGTCCTTGCGCTTGTCCACCATGCGCCCCTGGAAGGTTTGGCCCTGGGAGATGGTTTGCCACAAGTGGCGATAGAAGGCGTCGTTTTGCCGGCCGCTTTTCAGGATGCGCGGGTTTTGGCCGATGACTTGCGCCCGGGAATAGCCCGTGACGCGCTCGAAAGCCGGATTGACATACTCGATGGTCCCCCGGGGATCGGTGATGAGGACGATTTCACCCACCTGTTCGATGGCCGACAGCAGCTTTTCGTGTTCGGTTTCGGCTTGCTGGCGTTCGCGGATGTCCCGGAAGACCAGCACCACCCCGAGGGTTCGGCCCTCGTCGTCGCGAATGGGGGCGCCGCTGTCTCCCAGGGGCACTCTGGTTCCATCTCTGCGCAGCAGCAGGGCGTGCTCGGATGGACCGAAGGCCCTGCCGGTTTGGAGCACTTGGGCCACCGGGTCTGCCATGATCGTGCGGCCGTGGGTGTCGACGATGCGGAACACCTCTTTGACCGGTTTGCCGATGGCCTCCTCTTTGTCCCAGGCGGTCAACCGCTCGGCCACGGGATTGATGAACGCCACGCGCCCCTGATCATCCGCGGCAATGACCCCGTCGCCGATGCTGCTCAAAATGACCCGCAGCCACTCGTGCTGGGCGCGCAGTTGCCGTTCGGCGTTGTGTTTGTAAAGGCCCAGGGCGATTTGGGTTTCCAGTTCCCGATCGTCGAACGGCTTGAGAATGTATCCGAAGGGCCCGGTGAGTGTGGCCCGCTCAAGGGTGGCGGTATCGGAATGGGCCGTGAGATAGATGATGGGCACATCGAGACGCCGGCGGATGGCGTGCGCCGCCTCGATGCCGTCGCTGGGGCCGTCCAGGCGGATATCCATCAAGACCAGGTCCGGGCGCAATTGCTCGGCCAGGCGCACGGCCGCCTCCCCCGAAGCGGCCGTGCCGGCCACCGCGTAGCCCAGCCGCGTAAGTTTGGCGGCCAGGTCGGCCGCGACGATGGCTTCGTCCTCAACGATCAGGATGGTGTTTGGGGATGTCATGGGTCGCTCCCGGGAAGGTAAGGGTGAATTCGGTCCCGCCGTCGCTGCGGACCTCCACGGCGGCGTGCAGTTGCCCGGCCAGCATTTGCACCAGGCGCAACCCCAGGGTGCGGGCCTTTTGCCAATCGAAATCCGGTGGCAGACCGGCGCCGTCGTCACGCACCGTCAGGCGCACCCGGCCGTCGGCCACGCGGCCCAGCGATACGCTCACATGGCCTGCGGTGTGCCCGTTGAAGGCGTGCTTGAGGGCGTTGCTCACCAGTTCGTTGAGGATCAGGCCGCAGGGCACGGCGGCGTTGACCACCAGCATCACCGGCGTCAGCGCCAGGGTCAGGCGGATGCCGGCGGCCGCATCGCCGTGGGCCCGCCAGAGGTAATTGAGCAGCCCCTGGGTGTAGTCGGCGAAGTCGACCCGGGCCAGGTCTCCGGATTGGTAGAGCTTCTCGTGCACCATGGCCATCGAGCGCACCCGGTGGGTCACCTCGCGCAAAACGGCGCTCAGGGCGCCATCCGGCGACTCGTCGGCCTGCAAGGCCACCAGGCTGGAGATGACCTGCATGTTGTTTTTCACGCGGTGGTGGATCTCCTTGAGCAGGACCTCCTTTTCTTCCAACGAGGCGCGCAGATGCTCTTCGCTGGCGTGCAGGGCCTCGTCCGCCAGCTTGGGAGCGGTGATGTCCTCGGTG
>Ga0068712_1001520_pt1 | contig 32092 bp, 33 predicted proteins | sample MTBAKSrepl1MetaG_FD_62987 | JGI IMG/M metagenome (GOLD analysis project Ga0068712, IMG submission 62987) | Enrichment culture microbial communities from Arthur Kill intertidal strait, New Jersey, USA, that are MTBE-degrading - MTBE-AKS1... | ecosystem: Environmental > Aquatic > Marine >... | reverse complement strand
CTTTGATATGTGGTCAAACTTCGATACCGATTTGTATGACGCGGACACGGACGACAATACCGGCGCCAAGGTGAACGAAACGGACCTCACCTTCTCCTACGGCAGGTCATTCGGTCCGATATCCGCGACACTCGGCACGGTCTACTATGCGTTGGACGGCACGCAGGACTCCATGGAAATTTATCTGAGCGTGGGAGCCGATGTCCTTCTCGCGCCCACCCTCTCGGTCTACCGGGAGGTTTTGCACTATCCGGGCTGGTATCTGAAATTTGATATTAGCCACTCTTTCACGCTCACCAATTATATGAGCCTGGATCTGGGCGCCAGCATAGCCTATGAGATCAGTGAAGACTCGTCGCTCTATCCCGATGTGGACAGCGACGGAGTTCCCAACTTTAATGACGAATACAGCGGGTTTCTGGACGGCACCGTATCCGCTGCGCTGCCCATTACCGTGGGCAAATATTTTACCATTACGCCTCTGATCACCCTGTCCTACGCTCCGGGTGGTGACGCCGAGGATCTGCTCAAATATGTCAACGACGGCCTCATCAACAGAGACACCAGCACGTTTGTTTACGGAGGCGTTAAGTTTACGTTCGCTTTTTAAGGTCTATCCCAGAGTCAAGCCCTCTGACTCCCCTCTCCACCCTCCACCCCCCCCGGTGGAAGGAGCGCATGCCCTAGCGCCGCCTTCCACCGGGCTGCCCTCCCCAAAATAGAGAGGGTCCGAGCTTGCTTGGGCCTTCTCTATTCGAACCTGCCGCCGGAAGCGTCACCATAATCGAGCCGGTTTGGAATAATAGTTGCAGACACTATGCGGCGTCGCAGCGCGCGACGTTTCACTCTTGAACAGACCGCCGCTCATCGCGCCGGCGAAGCGTTATTGTGGAGGAAGGCGTTCAATCGTGACCGAAACCAAATCGAATACACCCATCATCATACCCATCGCGGGCGGAAAAGGTGGCGTGGGGAAAACGTTCATAGCCGCAAACCTGGGGATCGCCCTGGCCTCGTTGGGACGACGGACCATTGTGGCGGACCTGGATCTGGGCGGATCGAACCTGCACTCTTTTCTGGGACTGCCCAACCAGTACGCGGGCGTCGGCGACTTTCTGAAAGCGCGCGCCGCCGAGCTGGAGGATCTTCTGGCGCCCACGGAGTATGACAACCTGCGCTTTCTGCCCGGCGACGGCAAAACGCCGTTCATGGCCAACATACCCTACGCCCAGAAAAGACGGCTGCTTTCCCGCCTGACCACTCTGCCCGCGGATTACGTCCTGCTCGACCTGGGGGCGGGCACCACCTTCAACACGCTGGATTTCTTCAGGACCTCTCCCAGCGGCGTGGTCGTCGCCACCACCGAGTATCCCGCGCTCATGAGCATGATGTCGTTTTTAAAGCTCTTCATCATCCGCTCCATCGAACGGATTCTGAGCAAGACGCCCCCTGTGCCGGACCTCATGCGCGAACTGTACAAAAAGCCCATGTCGGACGATCAGTTGAACATCGATCGGTTGCAGGAGCTGGTGTCCGATGTCAGTCCGGAGGCGGGCAAGAAAATCTCCACCATTTGCGCCTACTTCCGGCCGCGCGTGGTGTTCAACCGGGTCGACGATCCCGACGAGTTATCGGTGACCGATCAGATAGACGAGGGGTTGAAAAAGGTTCTGGGCATGGAGGTGGACTACTTCGGCTGCATATTCGAAGACCCCGAAGTGCGGCGTTCGGTCAAAGCCAGAACGGCTTACCTGCCTTACTACCGGGAAAGCGCAACCGCGCAGGACCTTATGCGCATAGCCCAGAGGATCGACAAGTTCTGGGACCAGAAAATCGAAGGGAGCGCGCGCAGAATCCGCGAAAACGCCCTGCAGAGAGGCGCGCGGCAAAACTGACCGGCGCCGGGAGAAAAGCGAAAGCCGGGAAACCGCGCGCCGCTTCCGTGGTTCAGGCCTATTCGTTCCGCTGCGCGTTTATCACCGTAATCTGATCGTTGAGCGTGCACAGATCATAGACATACCCGATGAGGAACAGGCCGCCGGTGAGCAGATAGAGGATGCCCGACAGCCACTTGCCCATGTACATGCGGTGTACGCCGAACACGCCGAGAAAGGTGAGCAGAATCCAGGCGATGGAATAATCGACCGCCCCCGCCACGAAGCGCATGTTGGCCGTGCGGTACATGGAGGGTATAAGGAACAGGTCCACCAGCCAGCCGATGAGAAACAATCCCAACGTAAGAAAATAAATGATACCTGAAATGGGTTTGCCGAAATAAAAGCGGTGAGACCCGGTAAACCCGAAAATCCACAGAATATAACCGACTCCGATGTTGTGCGTCTGTTCCAAGGCCCGCATAGCGTCCCCCTTCACTGTTGGTTCAAAAGTCACGCCGCGCATGCGCGATCACGCGCCGCTCCCCTGTTAAAACTCACGATTTCATGCCCGTGATCCGCTTCAGGGCCTTGCCCAGCGCCGGCTCTCTGGCCGACAGGGCGCCGTGGGGGCAGACCTCCACACAGCAATAGCACCTGATGCACGCGTTGTAGTCAAAACGGACTTTCTTTCCATCCCGCGCCACGGCCTTGGCCGGGCAGTATTTCCAGCATTCCCCGCAGGTCTGACAAAGGGAATCGTCGCACACCGGCCGCTGGGTCAGATGCCTGCGCAACAAACCGTGGAAAATCGACGGTCCCCACAGAAGCGGCCCCAGCTCCGGCAGCCGGAAATTGTCCACGCGGGGGGCTACGCCTTCCACCGTCACCGGTCCGTCGAGCAGCCCCTTTTCCAGGGCGACCTTGTTGGTAAGCAGTTTTTGAGGATCCACGCCCACCATGTCGCATACGGTCATGTCCAGAGCCACCGCGCTGCGGCTGGCGAGCAGTATCCCCAGGGTCCGGGGCGTCCCGCCCGATCCCGGCCCCTGCCCTTCCATGGCCAGCACGCCGTCCATCAGGGTGACCGCGGGATTGACGGCCTTGTAGATGGCGACCAGCAGGCGGGCGAACCGTTCGCGGTCCGTCCCCACGCGCAGGTGCCAATCCGGTTTGCGCAGACCCACGATGCAGCCGAACAGGTTCTTGACACCCAGGGTCAGCAGCATCTGGGAGTGTGTTTTCAGTTTGGGCAGATTGATGACCACGTCCGCGTTCATGGCCGCTTCCGAGATTTCGATGGCCCCGAACGGCTCTCCGATGTCCACCTTGACCGACCCCCGGAACTCCCGCGCCTCCACGTCCAGGTCCTTCAGCGCCTCCGTGGTTCCGCTCTGCTTGAGAATACGGTTGAAGCTTCCCGCCGCCTGACTGTCGCCGATCCGAACGCGGGCCCCTTTGTCCAGAGCGTACCGGGCCGCCGCCCTGATCACCGACGGATGCGTGGTCAAAGCCTTTTCAGGGGGCGCGGAAGTGAGGAAGTTGGGCTTGACGAGTACCCGGCTCCCGGCGGTTATGACGTCGCCCACGGTAGCGTCCAGGGCCTGGAAAACCTTGGCGCTTATGTCGGAATCTTCATACGTGGCGGGATATATGGCGACCGTGGTCATGAACGGCGTTACCTCAACCTCAGAAAGTTTGCAAACCGGCTGTTATCCGGAACGTCCCCGCGCCGTAACAGCCTCTTTAATCATGTGAACACTCTCATGCGCACCTTAGCACGGCGCTTTGTTTCTGTTAACAGGAAATTTTTTCGCGCGGGCGTCTTCGCGGCGCGGGAACTGTGCTAAAATAATTTAGCGCCGTGATTTCGGATTCTTGCCCGTCATGTGGACGCAGGCGATCCGATTTCATTTCGCTCAACCTGAAAGGAACACCGCATGTCCAACCATCCTCTTTCCGCCAACGGAGCGCCGCTCATAATACCCGCGTCGGCCACGGCCGAACATATGCGGAAGGCCTGCGCCGACTTGCTGGACTCGCTCAACCCCGATCAGCGGCGGCGGATTCTGTTTCCCTTTGACGACGCGGAGCGGCTGCGCTGGAGCTATCTTCCCGTGGAGCTGTACGAACACCACGGCCTGCTCCTGCGGGACATGGACCACAAACAGCGCCGGCTGGCCTACGCGCTGCTTGAAAGCGGCCTCAGCCCCATGGGCTATGACAAGGCGACCTCCATCATGGGGTTGGAAACGATCCTGGGCGAACTGGAGCGGAGGGAGTCCGGCGGGAACTATGTCCGCGATCCCCGGCGCTATTTTTTCTCCGTGTTCGGGGACCCCACCGGCAAGGAGCCCTGGGGATGGAGGGCCGAGGGCCACCATATTTCGTTCCAGTACACCATCGTCAACACCGATTTTATCGCGCCCACGCCTTCCTTTCTGGGCGCCAATCCGGCCGAGGTTCCGTACGGGGAACACAAGGGAGTCAGAACGCTCCCCCGGGAGGAGGACCTGGCCCGGCGTTTGCTGAAGGCCCTGGATTCGGACCTGAAAAGCCGAACCCTTATCAGCGCCACGGCCCCGGCGGATATACTCACCCACGACACCCCGCGCGTGCAACTGAACGTACGGGAAGGCCTGGCCGCGGAATCCATGGCCACGGACCAGCGGGAGCTGTTTATCGAGCTGGTGCGCGAGTATATCGACAGGCTGCCGGACGAGCTGTCATCCATCGAACGGAAGAAAATCGAACGGGCGGGAATACAGGATATCCATTTCGCTTGGATGGGCGCCGAGGAGCGCGGAAAACCCCACTACTACCGCATCCACGGGCCGTCGTTCCTGGTGGAATACGACAACACCCAGAATAACGCCAACCACATTCACACGGTATGGCGGAACATACAGGACGACTTCGGCCTCGACCTGTTGGCTCTGCACTACAAACAGGGGGGGCATCACTGATAGGGGCCCGCGACCGCGACTTCCTCACGCGCGCATGTGGTTTGTCATCATGAGCTTCTAACGTCCCGCCCCCCGCATACTACAGTATAATAAAAGCGTGGCGGAACGGCTCGGCGTTTTCCGGATCGCCGGGTCCTTGAGCGTCAAACCTCAAACATGGAGAGCGGAAACCGCTCGAATGAGGATGTTCATGATTACCCTAAGCGTCAACGGAAAAACATATGAAATCGACGTCGAACCGGACACCCCGTTGTTGTGGGTTCTGAGGGAGCGCCTGAGGCTTACGGGAACGAAGTTCGGCTGCGGCGTCGGCGCCTGCGGGAGCTGTACGGTGCTCATCGACGGAGAGGCGGAACGGTCCTGCCAGATCCCCGTCGATTCGGCCCAGGGGGTTAAAATCACCACCATCGAGGGAATCCAGCCCGATCATCCGGTGAGAAAGGCCTGGACGGAGGAACAGGTTCCCCAGTGCGGCTACTGCCAACCGGGTCAGATCATGCAGGCCGTCTCCCTGCTGTCCCAAAACAGTGAACCGACCGACACCGAAATCGTCGAAGCCATGGACGGCAACCTCTGCAGATGCGGCACCTACCCCCGCATTATGAGGGCGGTCAAGCGCGCCGCGCAGGAGGCGAAAAAATCATGAAAAAAGTCATCAGCCGCAGGGAATTCCTCTATAGCAGCGGGATGGGCGCCGGGTTGTTTTTGGCCGCGACGGTCACGCCCCGTGGAACCGCGCTTTTCGCCGCGACCGTGGAACAAGCTCAATCGGCGACCGTTTTCAGCCCCAGCGTATGGCTTAGCGTCACCCCGGACGATGTGGTCACGGTGATGATTTCAAAATCCGAAATGGGTCAGGGCACCAGCACCGGACTTCCCATGATCGTCGCCGAAGAGCTGGGCGCGGACTGGAAAACCGTCCGTTTTCAGCAGTCCCCGGCGAGGCCCGAATACAACGACCCGGTGTGGAACATGCAAATCACCGGCGGCAGCACGGGTATCAGACATTTCTACGAATTGATGAGAAAGACGGGGGCCGCGGCCCGGGAAATGCTTATCCAGGCGGCCGCGCAACAGTGGGGAGTCCCCGCTCAGGAACTCCAGGCCGTAAACGGGGCGGTAGTCCACGGGAAAAACGGCCGTTCGCTCACCTTCGGCCAACTGTGCGGCCAAGCCGCCCAGCTTGCCGTTCCCCAGGAACCGAAGCTCAAGGACGAGGCGTCCTTCACGTTCATCGGCAAGCCGCTGCCACGTCTCGATATCCCTGATAAGGTCAACGGCTCCGCCCGGTTCGGCGCGGACATATTCCTCGACGGCATGCTCTACGGCGCGGTGGCGCGCCCGCCCCGGTTCGGCGCCCAACCGGTTTCCTACGACGAGAAGGCGGCGCTGCGGGTAAAAGGCGTCAGAAAAGTGGTCCCCCTCTCCGACCATAAAATCGGCGTCGTGGCCGAAACCATAACTTCCGCCTGGAAAGGGCGGGACGCGCTGAGCGTACAATGGAGCGAAGGGGCCGCCCCCGGGCTGAACAACGACTCGATTCGGCGCGATCTGATGGGGAGTTTGGAGCGGCCGGGCCTGACGGCCAAAAAAGTGGGAGACGTGGACAAAGGGCTGGCGTCCGCATCCAAGACCCTGGACACGCTCTATGAGTTGCCCTATCTCGCGCACGCCACCATGGCCCCCATGAACTGCGTGGCCAACGTCAAGAAAGACTCGGTCGAACTCTGGGTCCCCACCCAATTCCAGACCGGCTGCCTCCAGGCGGTGTCCAAATTGACCGGACTTGATGAAACCAGGATAACCCTCCATACCACCTTTCTGGGAGGAGGTTTCGGCCGTAGAACGGAAGCCACGGTGGTGACCGAGGCGGCCCAACTCTCGGGAGCGGCCGGATCGCCGGTGAAACTGCAATGGACCAGAGAGGACGACATGCGCCACGACGTGTACCGTCCGGCGGCCGTTTGCGCTGTTCAGGCCGGGATCGACGACCAGGGGACCATAACCGTCTGGCGCAATAAGATAGCCGTCCAATCCATATTCGAACGCTTCAATCCCGCGTTCATGCGGGATGGCGTGGACCGCACGGCCGTGGAGGGACTGGAGGATATGAATTACCGCGTCGCCAACATGCAGGTTGACTGGGTAAAGGTCGAAAATCCGATCCCGGTCCACTTCTGGCGCTCCGTGGGCAATTCCATCAGCGCGTTCATCAAGGAATGCGCCATCGACGAACTCGCGGTCATGGCCGGTAAGGACCCCCTGGAATTCCGGCTCAACCATCTGGGGAACGAGCCCAGGGCCATAAACGTCCTGAAAACGGCGTCGGAGAAGGCCGGATGGGGAAGTCCTCTGCCCAAGGGATCGGGCCGGGGAATCGCCTATCATTTTTCATTCGGCTCTCACGTGGTCCACGTGGCCGAGGTTTCGGTGGACGAAAAAACCGGCGTCGTGGCGGTGCGGCGCGTGGTCTCCGCCATGGATTGCGGGCGGACGATCAATCCCTACCTGGTGAAGACTCAGGTGGAAGGCGCGGTCATCATGGGCATGAGCGCCGCCCTGAGAGAACAGGTGGTTTTTGAGAACGGAGGGGTTAAAACGGCCAATTTCAGCGATTATACCATCGCGGCCATCAGCGATACCCCGGAAATTGAAGTTCATATCCTGGAGAGCGGAGAAATGCTCGGCGGCGTGGGCGAGCCGGGGCTGCCCCCTATCGCTCCGGCCATCGCCAACGCCGTGTACGCCGCCATCGGCGCCCGGATCAGGACCCTGCCCCTGACGCCGGCGAGAGTCCTTCAGGCCATGAAAGGGGCGTAGATCCCGACGGCGGTCCGCGAGAAATCGAACCGCATGAGCGAATGGAAACAACGTTGAATTTGTAGCGAACCGGTCAGAAGGGGACGTTTTTAAGGACGAAGCTTTTTGTTTACACCGTTCCCCGCACGTGATCCATCAGGTGGACCGCTTCGGGCAGGATAATGCGGTTCATGGCCAGTTCGCAGGCCTTGGAGCTTCCCGGAACGCAGAAGACCGCCGTTTTGCCGATGGTTCCGGCGCAGGCCCGTGAAAGGATGGCCCCCGCGCCGATCTGTTCGAAGCTGAAGGTGGCGAAGAGCGTGGCGAACGCGCCCATTTCCTTTTCCAGCATGGGCTTGACCGCTTCCACCGTCACATCCTTGGGGGTGACACCGGTGCCTCCGTCCACGATCACGATATCCGGCCCTTGAGCGATCAGCCCTTTCAAGGCCGACCCGATCCGGCCGATATCGTCGGCAACCGCGGCGCGTTGCAGGATCGTGTGACCCTGGTCCCGGACCAGTTCGGCGATGAGGTCCCCGGAAGTGTCCTGGTCCAGACCCCGGCTGGAGGAAACCGTCAGAATGGAAAACTTTAGTTGGGCGGGCTTGTCCGACTTGTGCGGATGCCGCTGGATATCGCCGCTCATTGCAATTCTTCTTTCAACTTCCGCACCACGCGGATATCGGTTATGCGCGTATCCGGGTACTGCCCCTGCCCGTCCTTTTCCAGGTATTTGACCACATCCCAGATGGTGTTGAGCGCCAGGCTGAGGCCCAGCAGCGCCTCCATTTCCACCCCGGTGCGGGCCTGGGCCACCACCGCGCAGGAAACCGACACGCCGTCTTCTCTCATCTCGAAGTTGAAATTCACGCTCTCGATGGGGATGGGGTGGCAATGCGGTATGAGGTCCGGAGTTTTTTTCACGGCCAGCATGCCCGCCGCTTCCGCGAACGCGAACGGATCGCCCTTTTTGACCGTCTTCTCCCGTATGGCCCGGAGCGTGCCCGGCTGCAAATTGATAAATCCAGCCGCTTCCGCGGTCCGGTTGATCACCGTCTTTTTCGAAATATCGATCATTCCCATGCTGTTTACCCCGCCGGCAATTGTTCTTCCTTGACCGCGGCCCGCGCCTTCAATTCATCGACCGCGTCCACCAGCGCCGGAAAAACATTTTCGCGTATGTCCCCGGCCACCAGCACGACCATGACATCATCGCCGATGTTCAAATCGCCTTCGCTATATTCCACCAGGACCTCGACAATGCCGGGACGCTTTTTGATGGACTCGACGATATCGGCGACGACCCTGGGATTAAAGGAAATGGAAAGCCCTCCCACCGAGGCGCCGCCCCGGGAGGTGGCCCGCACCAGGCCCCGGTGAGAGGCGATCATGCCCATTTCCGGCGCCCGGGAACTTTGTTTCAGTTTCTGGTGTAGCGCTTCCATGTCGATGGTTCGGCCCGCCATGTATTCCTCCTTAGGGATTAATCTCGTGGGAGATGTTCCATTTTATTTTCGCGCCCGCCACCAGGCCGAAGCTTCCGGACAGCATCATGTCTCCGAACGGCGACGCCAGGTGGCAGTCCATGCCTCTGGCCAGAACACGCTGCGGCCCGGTCACGGCTACGGGAAGCGTATCGGCTCCCGCAAACCCGGAAGCGTAGGCCACGCCGTGGCCCATGGACCGGAAGATCTCTTCATGCGCGAGTTCCCTCCGCATGAACCGGCCCATGTGATCCCGCAGCAGGGAGGGCTCCAGCAGCGAGGTATGGTGCTCGTAGAGCGCCAGCGCGGCGTCGCCCTTGACTATGGCCGCCATGGTGTGGGCGTTGCCCAGGTTGAGCGCCAGGACCCCCGTGTCCCGCCACTGCGCGACGGTGGAATCCAGCAGCGCCCCCATGATGGCCGCGGTCCCGGTGTCCATGAGCAGCGCGCCGGGCGCCGCGCGTTTGATGGCCCACATGCGGGTGTTTTCAGCGGGCGGTTCCAGATAGACCCGGTCAGCCAGCGTCCCGCCGTTTTCCAAAAATGATTTCAGGTTGGCGAACCGCGCCAGCCGGTTGCTTTCATGGGGCGCAAAACCGTGATCCTGCACCGCGACCGCCACCCGCGCGGGAAGCTCCACGCCGAACGGGGCCACGGCGCCAGCCAGCGCGGCCAGGTCCAGATCGCCCAGCGTTACCGTTTCCGCGTCTTGCGGCGCGTCTTTACCTATTGTAACCCCCATGTCCCGGACGTAGTCAAGGTTGTCGTGGAAGGTCAGCGCCGCCTCCGGGGTGGCGTACACGGCCAGCCCGGCCTTGAGGTGGCTTTTTACCGCCGAAGTGACCGCTCCCCCGCCCATGACCACGCCATCCAGGAACAGGGTCCGGCCGCGGGCGGTTACCGCCCGGATTTTGGAAGCCGCCACGCGGGTGGGAGACGGCAGAACCAGCTTAACGCAGTTTTCCAGACGCTGATCGGGGTCCCACAGCAGAATGTCCTGGGTGCCGCCGCCGATATCGATGGCCAGAATGGCGTCCTCTGACATGGCCCGTCAGCCCCCGATTCCGACCATGAGCCTGCCGCAGGGATGATTGTGGTCCATCTCCAGTTTGTGACGCCGGTTCTTGTTGCGCACGGCCAGATCGATGATTTCCATGAGGCGGGCGTCGTCTTCGTGGGCGCGCAGGGGGGTCTTGAGATCGTACTCTTCATCGGACAGCAGACAGGCCCGAAGCTTGCCGGTGGAGGTAAGCCGCAGCCGGTTGCAGGCGGCGCAGAAATGGCGCGTCATGGCGCCGATTAATCCGATTTCTCCCCGGCCTCCCTCGGGTTTGAAACGAGCGGCCGGGCCGTCCAGGGGAGACGCCGGAATCACTTCCAGCTTCATGCGCGCTTCAATGATTTTTCTTATTTCGTCCACGGGCAGGAGCTGTTCCCTGGACCAGGGGGTCTCCTTGCCGATGGGCATGAACTCGATAAAGCGCACGTGAAAGGGCTCGTCCACGGCCAGTCGGGCGAAGTCCAGGACTTCATCGTCATTAAAACCGCGAATGGCCACCACATTGATTTTCAGCGGCTCAAGCCCCTGTTTCTGCGCTTCGCGAATGCCCCGCCATACCTGGTGGAACAGATTTTTGCCGGTGATGATTTCGAACTTGTCCTGCCGCAGGGTGTCCATGCTGATGTTCAGACGCCGGACGCCGCTCTCCCTTATCTGCGCGGCGTATTTTTCGAGCAGCACGCCGTTGGTGGTCAGGGTCAGTTCGTTCAGTCCCGGGACCGCCCGCAGCGATTTGAGAAAGTCGATGGCGCCTTTGCGCACCAGCGGCTCGCCGCCGGTCACCCGGATTTTCCGGATGCCCATCCTGACAAACAGCCGCGCCAGATAAAGAATCTCTTCATAGGTTATAATTTGGTCATGAGGAATATATTCGAAGCGTTCATTCCCCACGCAATACATGCAGCGCAGGTTACAGCGGTCGGTGATGGATATGCGGAGATAATTGATAACTCTCTCGGAACTGTCGACAAAGGGGTTTACAGCCACGGAATCTTTCCAATTCTTGGTAGGTTTCCCACTATTATGAATGATAACGTTAGTTTTTTGATAATCCTTTTGACCGCCAAAGTCAACACGGAGAACCGAGGCGATAGTTGGGGGGAGCGGGCAAAAGGCGGACGGGCGAAGGAACGCCTTTGTTTCGCCTGCTACCCGTTGTCCAGAACTTCGCGCGTCTTAGCCGACAGTTCCGACATGGACACCGGCTTCTGCAGAAAGTTGACGCCCTTATCCAGCTCGCCCTGGTGGATGATGATGTCGGCCGCGTATCCTGACAGGAACAGGCATTTGAGATCGGGGAAAAGCCCGGTCAGCTTGTTGGCCAGGTCCCGGCCGTTCATTTCCGGCATCACCACGTCGGTGATCAGCAGGTGGATTTTACCGGTGTGTTCGCCGGCCAGGCGGATGGCTTCGCTGGGAGCGCTTGCGGGCAGCACCGTATAACCCAGCCTTTGGAGCACGGTTTTATTGAGCCCAAGCACCATCTCATCGTCCTCAACCAGCAGAATGGTCTCATTCCCGCCCTTTATCACCGGTTCCGGGGCTTTCAACGAGACTGAGTCCGCCTCGTCCGCATGGAGCGGCAGGTAAATCTTGAACGCTGTTCCCCTGCCCGGTTCGCTGTACACATCGATGAAGCCATTGTTCTGCTTGACGATACCATACACCGTGGCCATTCCCAGGCCGGTGCCCTGCCCCGTCTTTTTGGTGGTGAAAAACGGTTCGAAAACGTGACTGATGGTTTCCCGGTCCATGCCGCAGCCTTCGTCGCTCACCGCCAGCATAACGTACCTGCCCGCCACGCATTCGGGACGCTCATCGCAATAGGACTGGTCCAGTTCGATGTTCGACGTTTCGATAACCACCCTGCCCCCTTCGACGCTGGCGTCCCTGGCGTTCACCAGGAGATTGGCCAAAACCTGATCGACCTGGGCGGGGTCCATTCTGACCGCCCAGAGACGGCGGCCCGGCAGCCAGGATATTTCGATATGCTCGCCGATGAGCCGGCGCAGCATCTTCAACATACCCTCGATGGTTTCGTTGAGGTCCAGCACCTTGGGCGCGATAGGCTGCTTGCGGGCGAAAGCCAGGAGCTGGCGGGTCAGGTCGCCGGAGCGCCGGGCGGCCGTGATGATCTGGTCGAGCCCCGCGTAAAACCTGGAGCCGGGCTCAAGCTGGCTCATGAGCAGTTCAGCCTGTCCCATAATCACGCTCAACATGTTGTTGAAGTCGTGAGCCACGCCGCCGGCCAGACGTCCCACCGACTCCATTTTCTGCGCCTGTATCAATTGGGATTGCAGCTTGCCTCGCTCATCCTCGGCCTGTTTCATCTCGGTGATGTCACGGACCGCGCCAACGGTGCGTATGGGGCGGCGTTCGGTGCCCTCCCCTATGAAAAAGGTCTGCGAACGGGCGGTGAGCCACCGCTCGGCGCCGTCCCGTCGTACGATCCGGTGCTCCACATCCCAGAACCCGTCGCCGGCCGGGTCGTGGGCTCTCCGGACTTCCGCGGCGACCCAGTCCAGGTCGTCGGGGTGGACAAGGTCGAGAAAGGTCTGAAGCGTAACCGTTTCATCCGGTCCCAGGCCATGGATTTCCCGCTCGCGGGGAGACCAGTAGAAGGTATCGGCGCTATGGTCATGATCGAATATACCGATGTTGGAAACACGGATGGCCTGGCGCAGCCGCTCCTCGTCTATGCGCGCTTCGAGTTCCTTCCGTTTACGCTCGGTCAGGTCGCGCGCATACGCGCAGCAGTAGTCCCCGCCGTCAAACTTCACATAATTGGCGGTCACCTCCACGGCAAAGCGGGAGCCATCCTTGCGCCGATGCGTGGTTTCAAAGGTATGCAGGCGAGTCTTCAGGAGCCGATTCCACAGCTCTTTCAACACGCCGGGCGTCAATTCCGCGTCTATGTCCTCGACAGACATGCGCAGAAGCTCTTCCCGGGTATATCCCAGGCATCGGCAGACTTCTTCATTGACATAGATGATCCGGCCGTCGCCGTCTACCCAGTAACAGCCAAACGAAGCGCTATCGATCATGGATTTGGCCAGCTTCAGGAAACGCTCCGTCCGGTCGCGGCCCGATCCGGTCCGCAGCAAGGCCACATACAGGTCCTCGCCTCCGGCGCGGACTCGACTTATGAACACCGCGGCCTGCAGCCCGACGCCGTCCTTCCGGCGGATGGTCCATTCCTCTTCGCCGGTCCCCCTGGAGGAGGCGATAAAGCGCGTCGGTTCATGGGCGTCCGGGACAGTCAGATCGGCCAGGGTCATGGCCGTAATCTCCGCGCGCGAATAGCCGGTCAGCTCCGCCCCCCGCTGATTGGCGTCAAGGACACGGCCTCGACGGTCGATGATCAATGCGGCTTCGGTTCCTTGTTCGAATACAGCCTGATAGAGTTCCGCGGACAGGCACAGGTTCCTTTTTGGGGCGGGCGCGTCCATCCTTGCAAGCTTCTCCTTCGACTTCCCCATGTCCCGCCGCAAACCCGAGCGCCGCGCTTTTTCAAGACATTTCGGGTAAATCTCTGTAATTATGTTTATTTTTGTTTTTGTTGGTAATTAATTTCTTTTGGAAATTTATCCGGATTTCATATACATTTTTTCGATATATATCAACATTTCTTTAGCTTTATTTCCAATACCTTCCAGACACTTGTTAACGTCCCTCGACATACCTCATGATCGCCGGCGCCGGAGTTTGCCCCTCGAGCCTCGCCAATCCGCCTACGAATCCATGGCCGATTTTTTCCGCGCAGGCCTCTTGACAGTGCGTTACGTTGCGTTATTTTTTAATCAAAAAATGCAACATAAACCAACAATATCAGTATGTTAGTAAAACCATGCTTCGTTTTGTCCTCATGGAAAAACGTATGTGGGAATTGTGATTTATCACGTTTGGTTCAACATATTTTGAACCGGGTTTGCGTGGAATAAAGGAGGTGATTTTCCATGTTTAGTCTTGTCCCCTGGAAGAGGAAAGGCGGTAACGAGGTAGAGGCGTTTCGACGTGATCTGGACGATCTCTGGAACCGGTTTTTCGATGAATTGCCGTCCGGGTTCGAAGCGCTGAAGGAACGCAGGTTTCTTCCCAAGCTTGACCTGTCCGAAAAGAAGGACCGGATAACCGTCAAGGTTGAGGCGCCGGGAATCGACGCCAAGGATATTGAGGTGAGCCTGCGCAACAACGTTCTGACCATTAAAGGAGAACGGAAACGGGAGAAGGAAGACAAGGACGAAAGCTATCATCGTATGGAACGGTATTACGGGGCTTTTCGGCGAGACGTGGAACTTCCCTGCGAGGTCGTCGCCGATAAGATACAGGCCACCTACAAGCATGGCGTTTTAACCATCGAACTGCCCAAATCCGATGAGGCTAAAAAAGAGCCCATCAGAGTGGAAATTCATTAAAAAAGGAGGTGTGATACCATGGCTACCAGATTCAGTGAAATTTCGTCCGGGAATCCCTTTGCCGGGCTGAACAGTCTGCGCAGAGAAATGGACAGGCTTTTCAGCGACTATTTCGCTCCGCAACCGGGGCTGTTCGGCGGCGGGGTTTTTCCCCAGGTAAACATCTATCAGGATGGAGAAAATTTTTATGTGACCGCCGAGCTGCCGGGCGTTGAGCCTGAAGGCGTGGATATTTCAATACAAGGCGCCAATCTGTTTTTGAAAGGCGAACGCAAAAGCGAAACCGGCGGCGAGCGGAAATATCATCGGAGAGAGCGAACCTACGGGGCCTTCAACCGTGTTATCGCACTGCCGCAAAAGGTAGACACGGGCAAGGTAACCGCCGCGTATAAAGACGGGGTTCTCACCCTGACGCTCCCGCTGTCCGAAGAAACAAAGCCCAAACAAATTGAGGTAAAGGCCGCTTAAGGAGGTGAAGGCGATGGCTGACAAGGAATTGCAAATACAAGAAAAACAGGATGTTCGGACCACGGCCGAAAGCACGAGCGGCGGCCCGATGTTCGTACCCAGCGCCGACATCTACGAGGATAACGACGCCATAAACGTGCAGGTCGATATGCCGGGGGTTGAGAAAGACGCGCTCACCATAAACCTGGAGGACAACAACCTGTCCCTCTACGGCAGGGTAACGCGCCCCGAATTCGAGTCAAAGACCGTGTACAGCGAATATCGGACCGGCGACTTTTCCCGTTCCTTTATGATCCCGGATGTCATCGATCAGACCAAGATCGACGCCACCATGAAAAACGGCGTGCTTCATCTGCGGCTGCCCAAGGCCGAACACGCCAAACCGCACAGGATTGAAGTCAAGGCGGCTTGAGAATCCGCCTGAAACAAAAGAGCCGGGGCGATCCCGGCTCTTCTTTTTTGCGCTGTGGCGTGGATGCGCTCAGGTGCGGGCGCCGCAGGTTTCGATCATCAGGTCGCCGAACCGGAAAATCATTTCCCGCTGCTGCGGCGTGGCGTAGTTGATACAACTGCAGCGCATGGTGTTGGCGCTGCGTATCAGGAGTTCGAGGTGAACCGAATCGTCGAGCAGTTCAATGGCGAAGCGGTAGGGCTTGCACGCGTCGTGTTCGGACTGCCGGCCGTCCAGCAGGTCGTCGGTCAGGTCAACCCAGTACAGCCCGTCGATGCTGGAAGGGATGGCCACTTCATCCAGGTAATCCTTAATCTTGCGAATATCCGCGGACGACAGTTCGTCCAGAACGATCTTCCTCATGACGGGTTTCTATCCAGCTTTCTTGCCACGAAAAAGGCGTCCACCACCGCGTAGGCCCATATGGCGATGAAGGCCACGGTCAGAATGTACAGCGCGGTGTTGTCCTGAGCGGACACCAGCGCCACGACCTTCTCCATGGAAGCCCGGGTGATCTCGGGTTCGGGCAGGCTGTACAGGGCCTGGGTGACGCTTTGCAGCAGCAGGAAGACCGCCAGAACCATGACCATGGCCACCAGCCCCAGGAGTATGGATCCCTTGGCGACCTGACCGTTGACGATCTGGCCCATTCCGGGTATGACAAACGCCGATAATGCGGGAGATATTATGATTCTTTTCATGGTGCATTTTCTGTATCTATATGATATCCAACTGACTACCCTAACACCCGGCCGGTGTCAAACGCATTGTGCCGCGCGGCTTTCGCGCCAGGAGATTTCCCGATGACAGCCATGACCGAGCGGGCTCGCTCGATATTGTCTCAACTCTATGTGGCCGTTCCCTTCCATCGGCTGGTGGACGAATTCATGGACGCCGTCATGGCCATGGGCGCCAATCTGGAGCTGGGCCTGCACGCGGAGGCGCTGGACCGTTTTACGCTGGCGGAATTCAAGGAAGTGGAGAAGAAGCTTTCGGACAAGGGCGTCGAAACCACCATTCACGCCGCGTTCATGGACCTGATTCCGGGATCGCCGGACCCCATGATCCGGCAAGCGTCCCAGGACCGCATCCGGCAGGTTCTGGATCTGGCGCCGCTTTTCCGCCCCAAATCGATCGTCTGCCACCTGGGATATTATCCGCTGGTCCACCATGAGGTCCGGGAGGTCTGGCTGGAGCATTCCATCGCGTTCTGGTCCTCGCTGGCGCCGGTGGCGCGGGGGCTGGACGCCATTATCACCCTGGAAAACACCTTCGAGTGGGAACCGGACATTATGAAAGCCGTCCTGGAAGGCGTGAATTCCCCCTTTATCAGGTACTGCTTCGACACCGGCCACAGCATGGCTTTTTCCAAAACCGACTGGCAGGGATGGCTCACCGAGTTGAGCCCCTTTCTGGCGCAGATGCACGTTCACGACAACCGAGGCGGCGACGACGAGCATCTGGCAATCGGGAACGGAAACTTCCCCTTCGAGCGTATGTTCGAATGGTTGACCGAACGGTCCCTGCGCCCCATTATCACCCTGGAGGCTCACAGCAAGAACGGCGTCTTCGAAAGCCTTCAGTACCTGGAAAAAACGTGGCCCTGGTAGACGGAAGCGCAACCGGGTCCGCGACAGGAATTTGGTAAGGACAAAAGCGACGGAACGATGAAAAGCATCAAGGGAACACACGACATTCTGCCCGAGGAAGCGGCGAAATGGCAAAAGCTCGAACAAATCGCGCGCGACGTCTTCACGCCCTTCGGGTATCATGAAATACGGCCTCCGCTCATGGAATGGACCGAGCTGTTCGCGCGCGGCATCGGCGAGGCGACCGATATCGTGGAAAAGGAGATGTACAGCTTTACGGACAGCAAGGACCGCTCCATTTCCCTTCGCCCGGAAGCCACGGCGGGGGTCATCCGGTCCTATATAGAAAACAAGCTGTACGCGGCGGACGAGGAGAGCAAGGTATATACCATCGGCCCCATGTTCCGGCACGAACGCCCGCAGAAGGGCCGCTACCGCCAGTTTCACCAGATCGACGCCGAAGCCATCGGCAACCCCGGACCACGGGTGGATGTGGAGCTGATCGTCATGCTCACCCACTATCTCAAGCGGGTGGGGGTGCGGGACGTGGAACTGGCCATCAACAGCCTGGGCTGCCCCGAATGCCGCCCCGCCTACCGGGACGCGCTGACCTCGTTTCTGCTCAAGCGCACGAACGAGCTGTGCGCGGACTGCGTGCGCAGGATCAGCCTGAACCCGCTCCGGGTTCTGGACTGTAAGGTTCCGGGCTGCAGGGAAGTGGTGCGGGACGCGCCGTCTATACAGGATCATCTGGACCAGGAATGCGCGCGCCACTTTGGAGCCGTGCTGCGGGGGCTGGAGGAATTCGGCGTGCCCTTCCGCGTAAACGAACGGCTGGTGCGCGGGCTGGATTACTACACCAGGACCTCGTTTGAGGTGCTGGCGTCCAATCTGGGCGCTCAGGACGCCGTGGCGGGCGGCGGGCGCTACGACAAGCTGGCTGAAATGCTGGGAGGGCCGCCCACACCGGCCATCGGGTTCGCCATCGGCATGGAGCGGCTGGCCCTGATCTCCGATCTTGACGCGCGGCCTCCCCGACCGGATTTGTATATAGCGGCGCTGGGCGAAAGCGCCCAGGATTTCGCCTTTTCACTGGCCAACCGGCTGCGGCTGGCCGGTTCTATTGTGGAGCTGAGCCATTTCTCCAAGAGCCTCAAGGCCCACATGCGCCGGGCCAACAAACTGAACGCCGCGCATACCCTGATCGTGGGGGACTCCGAACTGGAACGCGGCGCGGCGAACCTGAAGGACATGGGCAGCAGCGAACAGAAAGAGGTCTCCCTGTCACGGCCCGTTGAAGAATGGACAGCCGATCTTCGCGGCGACGGCTCGTCGCCTGACGCGTAGCCGCCAACCGTACACCACTACCTTAAACACGCGTGTTGAACTATGGATAGTCAAAAACAAGGAAAACGCACACATACCTGCGGCGGGCTTCGTAAGTCTCATGAAGGGGAAACGGTGACCCTCATGGGCTGGGTCCAGAGGCGCCGCGATTTGGGAAATCTGATTTTCGTGGACCTCAGGGACCGCGATGGTCTGACTCAAGTGGTTTTCAATCCGGAAATCAGCCAGGAACTGCTGGCCACCGCCCATAAGATCAGGAGCGAGTTTGTCCTGTCGGTTACCGGAACGGTCAAGGCCCGCCCGGACGACATGGTGAACTCCTCCATGAACACCGGCGAGATCGAAGTATGGGCCGAGGCCATGGAGATCCTGAACCCGTCGCTTCCCCTTCCCTTTGTCATCGAGGACGCGCTGGAGGCCTCGGACGCGCTGCGCATGAAATACCGCTATCTGGATCTGCGCCGGCCGGTCATGCTGGAAGCCATAAAGCTTCGTCACCGGGTGACGCAGGTCATGAGGCAGTATTTCAACGAGAACGGGTTCCTGGACGTGGAAACCCCCTTTCTCACCAAGTCGACGCCGGAAGGGGCCCGGGACTATCTGGTGCCTTCGCGGGTGAATCCCGGCCAATTCTACGCCCTGCCGCAGTCGCCGCAACTGTTCAAACAGCTCCTCATGGTGGCGGGGGCGGAACGGTATTATCAGATTGTCCGGTGTTTCCGCGACGAAGACCTGCGAGCCGACCGGCAGCCCGAATTCACGCAGCTCGACGTGGAGATGTCCTTTGTGGATGAAGAGGACGTCATCGACCTCATCGAAGGGCTGCTGAAGACGCTCATGCGGGAAATCATGGGAATCGAACAGCCGCCGGACTTTCCCCGGCTAACCTACGCCGAGGCCATGGAGCGTTTTGGAACCGACCGGCCGGACACCCGGTTCGGCATGGAATTGCGCGACGTGTCCGACGCGTTCAGGGATTCGGGCTTCAAGGTGTTTTCCGGCAAAGTGCGGGAAGGCGGGCTGGTAAAGGCCATCAACGCCAAGGGATGCGCCAATTTTTCCCGCAAGGTCCTGGACGAACTGGGAGCGCTGGCAAACGAATTCGGAGCCAAGGGATTGGCCTGGGCCAAGGCCGCGGCGGACGGCTGGCAGTCTCCCATCGGAAAGTTTCTTTCGGACGAGGAAAAGTCGCGCATAGCCGCGGCCCTGGAACTGGAAGAAGGCGATTTGGCGCTCTTTGTCGCCGACTCCCGCAAGGCGGCGGACACGGTTCTGGGCAAGCTGAGGCTGGAACTGGCTCAACGGCTGGATCTGCTGCGGCCGGACGATTTCCGGTTCGTCTGGGTGACCCATTTTCCGCTGCTGGAATACGATGAGGAAGAGGCGCGGTACGTGGCCGTGCACCATCCCTTCACCGCGCCGATGGATGAGGATCTGGCGCTGTTGCAAGAGCGACCGCAGGATGTCCGGTCGCGCGCCTACGATATCGTTCTGAACGGGAATGAAATCGGCGGAGGCAGCATCCGTATTCACCGGGAGGAGACGCAGAAGACGGTTTTCAGCGCGCTGAACATCCCGGAGGAAGAGGCCAAGGCCAAGTTCGGCTTCCTGCTGGAGGCCTTGCAGTACGGCGCGCCGCCTCATGGGGGCATCGCGCTGGGGCTGGACCGCCTGGTCATGCTTTTGGGCGGCAAATCGTCCATACGTGACGTCATCGCCTTTCCCAAGACCCAGCGGGCGACCGATCCGCTTACCGGAGCGCCCGGCCCGGTCGCGGACTCCCAGCTCAAGGAATTGGGTTTGCAGCGGCGGGAGACGTAAGTTATTTTTTTCCTTGACAAAGAGGCTTTTACTTCATATCAGAAAGTCTTAACCTTGTCGGGGAAATTTGCCAAGGTGTAACGCCAGGAGACAGGCGGACGGCTCATTGACGCGATGGCGGTCGCAAACCGCTTCAGGTTGGTTGCGCGGCAATCCCTTAACTGATTTTCGTCGATCCTTTGGGGAATTATCAGCGGAACAACCGCCAATCGCAGACGGCCCGGGCGCCTCTTTTATTACCATCAAATGTTGTAGGTTTTTCTATGAGTGAGGAGGACTTGACGTGAGTGATGTTTTGGCTCCAATGGCCGGGAAAATCATAAAGGTGCTCGTCAAAGTTGGCGACTCGGTTCAAGAGGATGACGAGATGGCTATTCTTGAGGCCATGAAAATGGAAATGCCCATCGTGGCCCCCAGTTCCGGAACCGTAAAGGAGATTAAGACTTCTGAAGGGGACAATGTAGAAGCCGATCAAGCCATAATAATTATGGACTAGCCTCCCCTTTTTACGGAACGAACGGTCGGGCGGCCAGCCGACTGCGCACTTGTGGGAAGTTGAGATGAATCTTGGACCTCGCGAGCCGGTAAGCCGCCATTCTATCCACCCTCTCTTCGCGCGTCTTTTCAAATTATGCGAATCAGGGCGTGGCGGCGCTATTTCAATGCGGCGCCAGACCTTGTTTATGGATATAGCGGCGCTGTTCACGCGCGGTTCTTTTCACATTCAAAACCTGCTCCCCTTCAGTCAACATTACAAATCGGCGAGGCTAATCAGCTATGACAAATGATGAAAAATACAACGAGCTCATCCGCCTGAATAAGGAAGCCGAACTCGGCGGCGGCGTAAAACGTATCGAGGCGCAGCATGAGCGCGGGAAGCTGACCGCGCGGGAACGTATCGACCTGTTATTGGATCCCGGCAGCTTTCAGGAATTGGACAAATTCGTGGTCCATCGCTGCTCCGACTTTGGTATGGAAAACAAGAAAATACTGGGCGACGGCGTGGTTACGGGCTGGGGAACCGTCAACGGCCGGCTGACCTACGTGTTTTCCCAGGACTTCACCGTGTTCGGCGGCTCTCTGAGCGGACCGTTCGGCGAAAAAGTGTGTAAGGTCATGGACCTGGCGGTTAAAAACCGGGCCCCGATCATCGGTCTGAACGACTCCGGCGGAGCGCGCATCCAGGAAGGCGTGGTCAGTCTGGGTTCGTACGGCGAAATTTTCCGGCGAAACGTGCTGGCGTCCGGCGTGGTCCCCCAGATTTCGGTAATCATGGGCCCATGCGCCGGGGGCGCCGTCTATTCACCGGCCATTACCGACTTCATCTTTATGGTGGACCAAACCAGCCACATGTTCATCACCGGACCGCAGGTAATCAAGGCGGTCACCCATGAAAACGTAACCCAGGAAGCCCTCGGCGGGGCGTCCCAGCACAACTCCACCAGCGGCGTGGCGCACTTCAAGGCGGCCGACGACAAGAAGGCGCTGGAGATGGTGCGTGAGCTGTTGACCTACCTGCCGCAAAACTACCTTGAAAAACCGCCTTCCACCGAACCGGACGACGATCCCGAGCGCATTGACATGGAAATCCGCGCCATTATCCCGGAAACGTCCAAGGCGCCCTATGACATGACGGAGATCATAAAACGGGTGGTGGACAACGGGAAATTCTTCGAGGTCCATAAGGGGTTCGCGCGCAACATGGTGGTCGGGTTCGCCCGCCTCAATGGGGACACCGTGGGTATCGTGGCCAACCAGCCCCGTTTTCTGGCCGGATGCCTGGACATCAACGCCTCGGTGAAATGCGCTCGGTTTGTCCGTTTTTGCGACTGTTTCAACATTCCGCTGCTCACCTTTGTGGACGTTCCCGGATTTCTGCCCGGCGTTCAGCAGGAGCACGGAGGAATCATCAAGCACGGCAGCAAGATCATCTACGCGTACTGCGAGGCCACGGTGCCCAAGGTGACCGTCATTACGCGCAAGGCCTACGGCGGGGCGTACGACGTGATGAGCAGCAAGCATCACGGCGGGGATATCAATTTCGCCTACCCCACCGCTGAAATCGCGGTCATGGGGCCGGAAGGCGCCGTCAACATCGTGTTCAAGAAAGAGATCGACGCGGCGGAGGACAAGGACGCCACCCGGACCAAGCTTATCGACGATTACCGCAAAACCTTCGCCAGCCCGTACAAGGCGGCGGAGCTTGGATACATCGATCAGGTTATCCTGCCCGAGAACACCAGGCCCAAGGTGATCAAGGCTTTCCAGTCGCTCAAAAGCAAGCAGGAAGAGCGGCCGCCTCGCAGACACGGCAACGTGCCCCTGTAAGAGCGCGCCCGTTAACATGGAACAGGAACATCTCTCCCGAGCATAGTTGGAGGAGACTGATATGGCGCAAGATTCAAAAACGAGCAAACTCCGTGAAACCCTGGAGAGTTGGGATAAGAAAGTCCAATCCAAACTCGACAAACACCCGGAGCGAAAACAGGAGTTCGAAACCATTTCCGGTTTGCCGGTCAAACGGCTCTACACCCCGGTTGACACGGAAGACCTCGACTATGGCCAGGAACTCGCTTTCCCCGGTGAATATCCCTACACGCGCGGCGTGCAGCCCACCATGTACCGCGGCCGCTTCTGGACCATGCGGCAATACGCGGGCTTCGCCAGCGCGGAAGAATCCAACAAGCGTTATAAATTCCTGCTGGACCAGGGGCAGACGGGCCTCTCGGTGGCCTTTGACCTGCCCACGCAGATCGGCTACGACTCCGACCACGAGCTGGCCCTCGGCGAAGTGGGAAAGGTCGGCGTGGCCATCGATTCGCTGCTGGACATGGAAACCCTGTTCAACGGCATCCCGCTGGACAAGGTGAGCACATCCATGACCATCAACGCCCCGGCCTCCGTGCTGCTGGCGTTTTACATCGCGGTGGCGGAGAAGCAGGGGGCCAAGCCCGATCAGCTTCGCGGCACCATCCAGAACGACGTGCTCAAGGAATACTCGTCGCGCGGCACCTACATTTATCCCCCCCGGCCTTCCATGCGGATCATCACGGACATTTTCGCCTATTGCTCCAAAGAAGTCCCGCAATGGAACACCATCAGCATCAGCGGCTATCACATGCGCGAGGCGGGATGCACGGCGGTGCAGGAAGTGGCCTTTACCCTGGCCAACGGCATCGCCTATGTGGACGCGGCGGTGAAGGCGGGTCTGGCGGTCGACGACTTCGCGCCCCGGCTGTCCTTCTTTTTCAATTCGCACCTGGACTTCCTGGAGGAGATCGCCAAGTATCGGGCGGCCCGCAGGCTCTGGGCGCGTATCATGAAAGAACGGTTCGGCGCCAAGGACTCCCGCTCCATGATGATGCGCTTCCACACCCAGACCGCCGGTTGCACACTCACCGCGCAGCAGCCGTTCAACAACGTGGTGCGCGTGGCTTTCCAGGCGCTGGCGGCGGTCCTGGGCGGAACGCAGTCGCTGCACACCAACTCCATGGACGAAGCCCTTTCCCTGCCCACGGAACAGGCCGTGCAGGTGGCCTTGCGGACCCAGCAGATCGTGGCCTATGAATCGGGCGTGGCCGAGACCGTGGACCCGCTGGCAGGCTCCTACTATATCGAGAACCTTACCAACGAAATAGAAAAACAGGCCAGGGAGTACATCGAAAAAATCGACGAGATGGGCGGTTCGCCCTCCGCCATAGAAAACGGTTTCATTCAGCGCGAAATCCAGAAAAGCGCGTACGACTATCAAATGGCGGTGGAAAAGGGACAGCGCGTCGTGGTGGGGATAAACAAGTTCAAGGTGGCCGACGAGCCGCCGACGTCCATCCTCCGGGTGGACCCCACGGTGCGGGAACTGCAGATCGAGAAAATCAACAAGGTGAAAGCGGAACGGAGCGCCTCGGAGGTTCAGGCGAGCCTGGCGGCCTTGAAAAAGGCGGCCGAAGGCGACGAAAACCTCATGATCCCCATCGTGAACGCGGTCAGAGTCTACGCCACGCTGGGAGAAATCTGCGACGTTCTGCGCGGCGTGTTTGGCGAATACAAGCCGAGCACATTCTTTTAAGAGGTGGTTGTGATGGCGGAGAAAAAAATTCGAGTGCTTACAGCGAAACCAGGTCTGGACGGTCATGACCGGGGCGTGAAGATAGTTTCCGCGGCCTTGCGCGACGCCGGAATGGAAGTGGTTTACACCGGCCTGCGGCAGACCCCGCAGCAAATCGTGTCCGCCGCTCTGCAGGAAGCCGTTGACGTTATCGGTCTGAGCGTGCTTTCAGGCGCCCATGACTATCTGTTTCCCCGTATCATGGAACTGCTGAAAGAACAGAAGATGAACGAGGTGCTGGTCATTGCGGGCGGGATAATCCCGGATGAGGATATTCCGCATCTGACCGAAGTCGGTATCGACAAGGTATTCGGCCCGGGCACGTACACGACCGAGATTATCAAATACATTGTGGAAAACGTTCCGCTGAAAAAGGCCGGGGCTTCCGCGTAGCAAAACCGCGCGGACATACCGGAGTTGACGGCCCTTTCCGGGCCTGACGAGATTAAACGGCGCCTTGTATCGAGGCGCCGTTTTTTTGTTGGGGGGGAGCGGCCGCCGGGATCTTGTCGGTGAAAATCCGCTTCCGGCGCCGCGCTTGCAATTTTCAAACGATTTGCTACACTATCGCGCAGTCCCGGGGATGGAGTCTCCCGTTATAACCGCTCAGGCCGGGCTGATGACTCCTACCACGCAGGCTTTCCGCATTGCTGGAGTCGTCGCCGTACGATTAGAGCCCGCTGTAAAGCGGTTTTTTTGCGCCTGCGCCATGGCCCTGTAGGTTATTAGTAAGGAGCTCTCCACGCATGATTCAAAAACTCGTATTACTGGCGCTGGCCGGGGCCATGGGAACGCTCGCCCGTTATGGACTGGCCGGATTCGTCCACCGGATCAACGGGGTGTCGTTTCCCTGGGGCACCATGACCGTCAATATAACGGGATGCTTCCTGGCCGGGCTTATCTGGGCGTTGTTTGAAAACCGGTGGCCTGTCTCGGGCGAAACCCGGACCCTCGTACTGGTGGGTTTCATGGGCGCTTTTACCACCTTTTCGGCTTTTATCCTGGAAACCGGCTCCCTGATGCGCTCGTCCGAATGGATGTACGCGGCGGCCAATCTGGCCGCGCAAAACGTTCTGGGAATCGTGGCTCTGTTCGCCGGAATTGCGCTCGCGCAGGCTATTTGAAGGAGATTGTAACCATGAAACTGCCCTATGAAGCGTCTTTGTTGCGGATCTTCATCGGTGAAGAAGACAAGGTCGACGGCAAACCGTTGTATGAGGTCATTGTGAAGGAAGCCCGCAAGAGAGGCATGGCCGGCGCCACCGTACTGCGCGGATTCCTGGGCTTTGGGGCCAACAGCCGGATACACACCACCAAGGTGCTGCGGCTTTCCGAAGACCTTCCCGTGGTGGTGGAAATTGTGGACGCCGTGGAAAAGATCGAGGAATTTCTCCCGGACCTGGACAAGATGATCGGCGAGGGGCTGGTGACGCTGGAAAAGGTCCGGGTCATAGCCTACCGACACAATTCAAAGGTTTAGCCCGGACGGAGCGTCAGCCTTTCGGCGAAGCCACGGCAAGCCGAAACATCCCGTTCGGACGCCCTATGGGCGCCCCAACTTCCGGCGGCGCCAGGGATTTCTCGATTTGCCGGTGATTCAGATGGCCCACCAGCTTCAATCCCCTCCGGTCCAAAAAGGATTCCAGCTTCCCTTCATCAATGGCGAATTTGAACGGTTCGATCGAACGATTAGTCTTCAAGGTCCGCATGAGTTCTGCAGCGCCATAATAATCGCGGCCGGTCTCATCCGAAACGGCGATGACGTAATCAAACGCAATGACGCTGTCCCGTCGCGCCGAATGGCTCACGAACTCCAACGTGGCGTCGACCGATTCCGGTTCAAGATACATGGTCACGCCTTCCCAGAGAAAGAGCGTTTTTTGGCTCGCGTCATACCCCGCATGTTCCAACGTACTCCGTAAGGATTGCTTGTCGAAATCTATGGGAGCGTAGGTTACCCGGTCGGGGATTTCCATTCCGAACTTTTTCAGGCGTTCTATTTTTCTGTTTTGTGTCGCCGCGTTATCCAGTTCAATTATGCGCGCGCCTCTGTTGTGATCCGCAAAACGGTAGGCTCTCGTGTCATATCCCGCGCCCAGCAGCGCAATTTGGGGGATATTTTCACGCAGGGCGTCCATGAACACACCGTCGAAAAACGCTGTTCGAGCCAGCATATATTCATACACTCCCGGCGTTTTAAGGTCGGCTTTGGCTTTGCCTCTCGCCCTCATCTTGGCGTTTCTGATTAAAAGCCTTACATGGAACGACAAGAAGCGGTCCGCCAGATAGTCTGATCCGAAGGTGTGGTTCCGGAACTCCTTGTTTCCCACCGCTCTATACAATGCGGCGACCAGGGCCGACGGAGAATGGTTTGTTTTTTCACGTTTTTTGAACACCGGAACCGCCTTTCCTTTTTGAGTGGCCGCGGCCCCGCCGCGGGTTAATGAGCAGGGCCTTGAAAACGCCGGCTCGGAATTGCCGATTGAAAGGGAGTATAAAAGAGGCCGGCAACAACCGCCGGGCCGCGACAGGATCTGTCTTAGGGGTGTTATGACACAATCCGGCTTTTGCTGCAAGTAAAATAGAACAATAATTTCAATAAGTTATATCGTTGACAGGCGAGATTTGAAGGTGGTATAATAATGTTAACAAGATGGGGAACAGGTTTTTCGCGGCCGGGATATGGTCCATTGAGAGGCGGGATTGTTCCTCATCCATGCGGCGCCGCTTGACGCCGCCCCCTTTCTCTTAGATCCGCCGTTCACACGCCAGCCGGATGCCGAGCCCCACCAGGACCACGCCGCTTACCCGGTTGATCCATTTTATCACTGCCGGACGGGCGCGCAGCCAGCCTGACAAGACGCCCGCCCCATAGCCCACCGGCCCCTTTACCACAAAGGTGAGCGCGGAAAAGGACGCGCCAAGGATTAACAGCAGCGTGGTCGGATGTTGCATGTCCGACGGCACAAACTGCGGGAGATAGGCGAAATAAAAAATAGCGATCTTGGGGTTGGACAGATTGGACAGAGCGCCCTGAAAAAAGGTCTTCCGCAGGGACGTGGCGGGCAGAACGTTGGTAGTTAACCCGGCGTGACGATTGAGGAACATCTTGATTCCCAGATAGAAGAGATAGGCCGCGCCGACCAGTTTCATGGCCGAAAAGAAAAACTCGGACGCGCCCAGCAACGCTCCCAGGCCGAGCGTCACCAGAACCGTGTGACCGAGCAGGCCGAGGCTTACCCCGGCGGCCGTGGCCACTCCGGCTTTGGACCCCTGGGAGATCGACCGGGACATGACCAGGATCATGTCCTGACCGGGAGTAATGATCAGTATGAGTGAAGAGACAATAAATACGAGAGGCCATGTTTCCATGTTCTGAACCCCATGTTAGTTTGCGGCGTGATTGATGGTTTGGCTGAACGTTCTAGCCGTCCTCTTGCAGGTAGCCTTTTGCCCGGGCCATTTCAGGATTTGCGAACAACCCCATGCCTGTTTTTAAAACACCAAAACCAAATTTCCGATAAAAATCCTGTTTTCCGGGCGTGACGTACATCAGGATCGTGGCGTTACGCGGCAGTTTCGCCAAAAGCGCGTTCATTATTGATCTGCCGATTCCCTGGTTTTGAAATTCCGGCGCCACGACCACATCATGAATAACCGATTGATATTGTCCGTCCGAAAGGGCGCGGCCAAAACCTATTATGGCGCCATCGGCAAAAGCGGAACAAACGACGTGGCTGTTTTCCGCCGCAATCCTCAGCCTTTCCGGTTCACGCGTACCAAGAGGCGCGCGCCTGAATATATCACACAACGCCATCCAATCGATACGTTCGGTTCCGTATTGTATGGATACGGTCATGGTTCTCTCTTACCACAACCGGCGCGCTCCAACCGTTCGATCAGCGTTTCGGTGGACCAAAGGTTGACGCCGATGTTGCGCATCTCGTCCCTGCCCCGGGGATATAGTCCGGATACCGCGTCGTCCACCAGGACGAGCCGGTAATCCCGCTCGCTCGCTTCATAGACGGTCGCGCGGGGACAGTTGGGATAGTTGCAGCCGCAGATTATGAGCGTGTTGACCCGCAGGCTTTGCAGATGGTCCTGCAAGGGGGTCTGAAAAAACGCTCCCCATCGCGATTTGTAGATGGCCACCTCCTTGGGCCCCAGGGTCTGTATTCCGCCCTTGAGCAGAAGGTCGCAGTCCAGCTCCAGTTCCGGCGAAGGAAGAAGCTCCCGGACCAGTTGCGCGCCGCTGGAACCGGGCCGCGCAATCTCCTGGCCGCCTTGGATCAATTCCCGGCGGCAGAGATCCACGTTGGAGCCGTCGGCCAGGTACAACCGGACTATGTGCACAATGGGCCGCCCGGCGGCGCGAAAGGTCCGGAGCAGCCGGGCCATGCGGGGCGCGGCGTCCGCGGTTCCGGGAATCTCGGCCCTGGCGCCGGGGACCGAAAAGTCGCGCTGCACGTCGATAGTCATAAGAGCCGAATTTTTCAGATCCGGGTCAGTGTAGCTCATTTCATCCTTTCTCTTGATTTCGCGGCGCCACCCGGACCTTGAGCATGACCTCACCGTAGCCCCGGCAATCGACTCCGGCGTCCGGGCAGCGCAGATAGCGCATGAAATGAAAATCGTTGGGTTCAAGACCTTCGCTCAGTCTCTCGTTGATCAGCGCGACCGGGATCGTCAGTTGCGATACCAGATACACGCACATTCTTTTGGGACACAGCTTGGTTATGAAATTACCGTCCACGTCAAGCGTGAACGTCTGTCCCACGACATGACCGGAGTTGCAGTTCCTTGAGTTAACCACCTCGGCCTGGATCGAATACTTTGAAGCCGCCTGGGAAAGCCGTTCCACATGCCTGATTCTATGGCCTCCTTCATGAAACTTTTCAAGCTCGGACTCCGTGTAGCCGACTCGATCTCCGTATTTTCTTATTACCTCTCGTTCCGCCATTTCGTCCCCTCTCAAAGAGTCTGTCGATTTTGAATTTTAGCGACGCCTTTCGGAGTTAATGGCATAGCCACTTTTGAAAAAAGTTCCTTCCCGCGCCTCCCCGTATTTCTCAAGAAACATACTTCCATCATATCCGGCGCCTCACTCTAGCATACGCGATACTTGCGGCGCAAAGCAAAATCCGGCGTATGGCCGGGAAGAGCTCCATAGGGCGCCGTTCGCTCAAGAACGCCACGCGGGCGCAAAAAAGGCCGCGAAGCGTACGTTACACGCTTCACGGCCCATACCCGGATCAGGAAAAGTCAGGCGATTATCTTATCCGCCCGCGGCCTTGCTGAAAATATGGCACTCACTGCAGTCTAAGTGTCTCTCATCCACGTGCTTTCTGTGAACTCCCGTGAAGAATCCCGATGAGCCCCACTCGTCTTCTTCTTCATCGTCATGACAGGCCACGCAAAGCGGCCGGCCATTGGCGTGGGTGGTCTTGGGCGTGTACCCCAGGGTCGCGAAGTCGAGGCGGGCGCCGCCGTTGTGGCAGTCGGAACAGGACAACGCGTATTCATGGGGCCGCACTTCGTGGAACAACCCCATGTAGCGTTGGGTCTGGGCGAATTGATGGCCGTTGTACGTCCATCCCACCGCTTCCGCGCCGTTCTGCGCGGCGGCCGTTATGTCGCTCATGGTGAAAAAGAGGCCGATCTTCAGCGGGTAGAGTCTGTTGGTCACGGGATCGATGGGTTGAGCGCCCGTATGCAGTTTAAAGGCGTTGATTCTGGCCGTGGGGTCGGTAACCGATCCCACCGGGGCGGACATGCTGACGCGTCCGTTGGCGCCAGTGACCGCGGGGGCGCCGAAATTATAGAACGTCGACGTTCCGTTGAAAAAGGCGTATTGCGGAATTACCTGGGCCTGTTTGGTTATGTGCGGCTCATACAGGCCCGTGGCGCTTACCAGATCGCCCAGCTGGCTGTAATCCCGGTTCATGTCCGTGGGGATGGTCTTGGAAAAGAAGGGGATATGGCAGACCGTGCAATTGACCCGCGCCGTATGCCGGTCCAGGTCGCCGCTGCTGTGCGGGGTCGAGGAGTGACAATTCCGGCAGTCAACCGGCGTGGTGGAGTCGAGTGGCCTCAGATCGGACCCTCTGCCGGCGATGCGGTGCGCGGAAGTCTGGTGACAGTCCACACAGCGCAGACCAGCGCCGCCATTGGCCGCGCTGGCCATATGCACATCGAAATCCCTGGACGGATTACGCAACGGCTCGCCGAGATCGCCGCGTTTGAAATTGTTCCCTCCGCCCGCCTTGGTGTGGCAGTTGAGGCACGCGCCGTTGGAAGGTCTTTTTACGCTTCGCGCCGCGTCGTCCAAACTCACCGGCATTTTGAGGACATCGGGCGTGAACAGGAATGTTCCGTTCACACTGGTTACGGTCCGTTTGTACTCATCGGAGTGGCAGATCAGGCAGTCGATATTTTCAAGCTGCGCCTGGGATACGGCGGCCGTGGGTTTGACCCCCAGGCCGACGTGGCACTGCGCGCATCCGCCGTCCACCGGGTCCCCGTAAATATTGGTCAGCTTGCCGATCCAGTTGATGTCCGGATAGGTGCAAAAATCGTTTATGGAACCCAGTTTTCCCGCCAGCGCGGTTTGGATATTAACCGCCTTGCTGGCGTCGCCCAGCCATTGATAATGGACCGAGGCGTGAACTTCCTCGGCCCGGTCATAGTGGCAGCCCAGACACGTTTTGGTCCCCTCGAACGTGGTTATCCTGCCCGCGTGCGAGAACGTCTGCGGAGGGAACCCGCCGCGAAAACGGACCAGATTGTATTCCAGATTGTCCCAGGTGAGCGTGGCTTCAAGCCCGCTGAATTGAATGGAAACCGGTCCCACGCCCGCGCTCGCGGGCTGGACCGCCGCGCAGCCTACACACTGGCCGTCGGACCAGGAGGTCAGTTCCGCGGAAAATTGTTCAGAGCCCGCGGGGAAATAACCCAAGGCCGTATACCATCTGCTGTTACCGTCCGGACCGTAATGATACCAGGAGATACCGAGCATGTCTCCGCGCGCTTCCATATACCAACCCATGCCTTCGTAGGCGGGGTCGTAATACCAGCCGCTGATATCCCGGGGATCGTTGATTCCCTCGCTTATGTCGGGCATCAGCTTGGTCATGGTCTTGACGCCCTGGCGCTGTCCCAAACTCCAGGTCATCTGGGCCTGGCCGGAAGCCGTAAACACGATACTCACGCCGCCCACGACCGTGTCGCCCGCCTGCCGCCAGGGATCGCCCAGCGGCCAGCCGGTCCATTCCTTCAGGTCGGCGGTTATGGTCGTGTCGTTGACCAGGCCGCCCTGGAACGTATACCACCGGGGATCGCCGTTATCCGCGAACACATACCACGTTCCCAAAGCCTGCGTTCCCTGGATTTCCAGCGAAACTCCCGTGCCTTCCTGGCCGGAGGTGTACCACCATCCGCTATAGGCCCCCGCGTCGGCCGACGCGGGCGCCGGGCTCATGGTCATGACGCCCGGGACGCATAAAAATACCAACAGAAGACAAAGAATCCCTTTTTTTATCGCTTTCAGCGGTCTCATACACGATCCTTTCCCTGTGGGTTTCTATACTAAATTACGGACCTATAAACAAAATTAAGGTTGCATTGTCCTGATCTGACAAAACAGTCTGCTATCTTCTCCCTAAAATCCAGAATGTGGAGGGGATGGCATGAACTTAGATCAGCTTCGGCAGT
>Ga0068712_1001516_pt1 | contig 32111 bp, 31 predicted proteins | sample MTBAKSrepl1MetaG_FD_62987 | JGI IMG/M metagenome (GOLD analysis project Ga0068712, IMG submission 62987) | Enrichment culture microbial communities from Arthur Kill intertidal strait, New Jersey, USA, that are MTBE-degrading - MTBE-AKS1... | ecosystem: Environmental > Aquatic > Marine >... | reverse complement strand
CTGAAAGGGCCAAGCCTGCCTTTCCTTATCGGACAAGCAAATTCAAACTTGGACCCCTTGGACCAAGACCGAAACCACTATATGTAGTGGGTGCTTGAGCGAAGTGCATACCCACATTATAAAATTTCAGGGATACATTTCTTATTCGGAGTTAAGTGAACTTTTATTCAACCCGTAAAGGCTCAATTATCCCTTAACATTATTTGATAAGGAGGGGAAAAATGGCTGAAATGACCTTAAAAGAAAGATTCTGGAACCGTTTTACGGGGAAGGATGTGGACAAGACCCCGTGCGGCAGCACCACGACCTATGGGGTTGTTGCCCTCATGGATGCGTGCGGATATGCAAGGCCGCTTGCCGATACGGATCCGGTTGCCATGACCGAATTGTCCTACGCCGGTCACAAATACGCTCACTTCGAGTGGGTCAAGGCTATGGGATGGGATATCGTAGGGCTCAGCGAGGCCTTTGGGTGCAAGCTGGGGACCCCACAGAAAGACATCCAATACTCTATACATGGTCATCCCTATGCAGACAGCATCGAGAACATCGAATTCCCCTCTGATTATTTGGAACGGGGCCGTTTTCCCATGTTCAAGGAGCATTTTCGGCTCCTCAAGGAAAAGGTGGGAGACGATCTGATCATTTTCGGGGAGACCGAGGGACCGTTTACCTGCGCTGCCAATCTGGTGGGCACAGAGCAGTATATGAAATGGATCTACAAGAAGCCCGAAAATGTGCACAGGGTCCTGGAGATAACCAAGGAGGCTGCCATTGCCGCTATCAATTTTGCCTTTGACAATGGGGCCGATTATTATGTCCTGGCGGAGCCGACAGCCGGTCCCGCGCTCATCAGGGCCAACTTCTTTGAAAAATTTGTGCTTCCTGTGCTCCAGGAGGTGGTGAAGCGGGCAAAAGGACCCATCGTACTGCATGTATGCGGCAACACGGACACCATCATTGAACACATGTGCGACACCGGAGTGGTTGGCATCAGCATCGAGGAAAAGGCAGATATGAAAAGGGCAGTGGAGATTGCCCACGCAAAGGGAACCAAGGTCTTCGGCAATGTAGCCACCGCGACCACCCTCTTTAGCGGCACACCGGAAGAGGTCTACAAGGAGGCCACTCAGGCCCTTGAAAACGGAACAGATTTTCTATGCCCAGGCTGCGGGATCGCCCCCCCCTCCCCTTTGGAAAACCTGCTCCAACTCGAAAAGGCAAGGAATGACTATTTCAAATAGTGCAACATAACGATTCGGCCCACTTGCCCTGAGCCTTCCCTCGCTCCTCGCGGAATGAGGGAGGGCTTTTTGTTTTATCGCCGATGTTCCTGTTCGGATGAATCCCAATAGCGGCGACAAGACCCTCATGGGGGAGAGAGCCTTACAGCAGGAATGGAATGCATTGCCAAAAAAATAGGGCAGAAGCCAGGCCTTCTTGTTTGTCGTGGCCCAACCAACAAGCACTCAACCATTGGTTCACCCCCCCCGCAACCAGGCTCTTCGACATGCCGGTCAGAGATCCCGTGTGCGGGTGCGTACGACAACTATTTGTGCGGACGCAAAAGGCACGCCGTACAGTTCTGCGTCAGCCGCATAAGGTCTGTTTTGCGTTTGACAAAATGCCCATTTTGGTTTCATACTGACTGCATAATGACGTCATTTGGAGGTGTTAATATGGCAACTGTTACGGCAAAGAATTTATCGGGGGAGGACTAAGCAATGAAAAGAAGCTGCGCAGGCGTTTTGGCCATGGCCATGGTCCCGTTTCTGGTTGCCGGTGTGTTGGCTGGCGATGATGTGGTCCGGGTACTGTATGAAAATTTCAGGGCCTGTAAACCGGTCCCTTTGCCATCAGCGGCAATACCAGACCTGACCGCAAAAGGGGCCTACAACATCCAGAACCAGTTGGTTCGGAAGTTCATCCAAAACGGGGCATGTATCGCCGGGTACAAGGCAGGACTCACCAGTGAGCCGGCACAGCAAAAATTCAAGGCGCCCGGACCGGTGACCGGGGTTCTGTTCAAAGATATGGAGATTACAGACGGCCATGTGGCAAGCAAGCCCTTCAGCAAGATGATGCTTGAGGTGGAAATCGGCTATCGCCTGAATCAGGATGTAAACAAACCCACCACACCTGAGGATGTAAAGCAGGTGGTAGAGGCCATCCTGCCGGCCATTGAAATACCCGACATGAATTTTGCCACCTTCGAGGGCCTTGCCTTTACGGACATCATTGCCGATAACGTGGGCGCCAGGGCCTTTATCGTGGGCAGTCCGCGCCCCGTCGACAAGGTGGATCCCAACGGCGTGACCGGCCAGTTGTTCTTGGATGAAAAGGCCCTCGGGCCTGCGGTTCCAGGACGGGCAGCCCTGGGGGACCAGTGGAAGGCGCTCTCGTGGACGCTGAACAATGTCCTGGAAAACGGGGGTCAGATCAAAAAGGGAATGGTGGTCATCACAGGCTCCCTGGGCAAAATGTACCCGGGAAAACCGGGATCCTACAAAGCCGTTTACACCGGGGGGCTGGACGCCATGGCCTTTACTATTCGATAGCCAATTAGAATAGCCCCTTTAAGTTCTCTTCAACATGCGAGGAGGTTTGCCCATCGGGGTCTCTGCCTCACGCCGACGGCGGCACAAAAACCGAATACAGCTCGTGGGAACGGCAGCAGGGCTTTGAAACTGAGTCTGTTTTAACCCCAAGGCCAGGTTTTCATGGGGCGGTGTCCTCGCCGTGTTTTCATACACATTATCCGGCGCCAGGGGGCGGTCCCTGAACGATACGGCCGCATTTTATTGCAGGCCTTGGGCAGAGTCCCCACGGGCATGCGGAACGCTTCCGGGACTCCGGCGAAACCTGTCTGGTTGCGGCCGTCAGGCCGCATTGGGATGTAAGCTGACAATGCCATGTTTTTGACCCAACGACCGAGGATGCCCGAGCCTTGGTTCCCCGGGCGGGACCGGGATTTGCCATAAGTTCCTGCCCCGCATTTGAGCGGCATCTTCGACATGCCGGGCGTATCAGACAACGCTGAAGGGCACGCGCCTGACTCTGTCGTTGTGGGAAAGTAGACATGCCCCAGCCGTAAAACCAAACGCGAACTGGTGAACAATGCCCCAAGGGGCACAGGTGAAACGCAAGAAGAGAAAAGCTGTTTCAGGGTCGAGGGTAAGCTCTATTGGGAAGGGGATCTGAAGGTCATGAGGGAGCGCCGGTTGAAGATGCGGGTTGATGCAGGCATTGGGATTGTCTTGTATGTCAAAAAGCAAGAAAACGATGTCGCAGCTCTGCATGATCCATGCTATGCCACCAGTGACCCGCCGTGAGGAAGGACGCCCCATGCACGACATCAACTACTTTCATGAACACGAACTCAAGGAACACGATTTTTTGGGATGCTGCAAGGACTGTCAGAACAGTCTCAACATCATCAAACCTCATATCCTGGCCTTTGCCGAACGGATCGGCACATACACCCGGGAGATGCTGGAGGAACTGGCCCCGGACGACCTCTACCGGCTGTACCAGTTGCTGGATGACCTGGCCCATCTTGAGGTGGGGGCACACCTGGCCGGCCTGATCCTGGAAGAGCCGGAGATCAAGGCCGTACTTCCCCTGATCCGGTCCTATTACGCCGCGTTCTTCGCCATCCACGAGATGCACCTGGCACAACGACTGATCACCTCCCCGGATCCGTGGGACGACCTCACCGCCTTTCCCCTCTATCCCCGGTACGCCTCGCTGATCCAGACACAGGTGGAAACCCTCCCCGATCTTCCCCACAAGAGGCTCCTTTTTGTCGGATGCGGGCCGGTCCCCATGAGCCTGATTCTCATGAACCGGTTCTATCAGACACGGTCCATCGGTCTGGATGCCTCCATAAGATGCGTGGACGCGGCCAGAAAGGTCATTGCGTCCTTGGATCTGCAAAAAGAGATCGAGATTGCCCATGGAGACGATTCCCTGGTGCAGGATCTGGACTGGGACGCGGTCTTGGTGGCGGCCCTGGCGGAACCCAAGGAGAGGATCTTTCGGCATTTGAGAGGCGCCCTGATGAAGAGGGGCGGTGACATCCCGGTCATCTACCGGACCTACACCGGCATGCGGGCCGTCCTGTACGCCCCGGTGAGCGACGACCATGTAAAGGGATTTCAGATCCTCAAGAAGGTATTTCCCACCGGACGGGTCAACAACACCACCATCTTTGCGCGGCTGGCAAAATAATGGGGATGGGATTTCAGAAAATCAAGGCCGCACTCCTTGAGGTGGATGCCAAGCTCCGGGAACTGACACAAGATCAGATCGAGCGTGCGCCTGATGAGGTCTATGGGGCCCACCTGAACCGATTAAACCGCCTGGCCGCGGCTTCTGTCCCGGATGATGTGGTCCAACGGCTCCTTGCGGACCCAGATCTCGGGCCGGCCATATCGCGTATCTCCCAGGCCAAACGGCAAAACGGGCTGCGCCTGGAAATCCAGTTGGCCCACTCCCTCATCTCCGCCTCTGACCCATGGGCCCGCCTGCGGCAGTTTGTCTTCTATCCCAACTATCTGGCCCTGGCCCGCATGGAATCCGAGGGAGCGGGCCTTCACACAGGGGACCGGGCGGCCTTTTTGGGAAGCGGGCCGCTCCCCCTGAGCTTGATCTGTCTTTCAAAGGGTTACGGGATCCAAGGGGTGGGGATCGAGCAGGAAGAGGGGCACGCCGCCCTCTCAGAGGCGGTCATTCGCAGGCTGGGTCTGAAAGACGGCATCCGGATCATCTGCGGGAATCATTTTGCCTTTCCGCTAAGGCGCCCCTGCCGTCTCATCATGGTGGGGGCCGACGCCGTCCCCAAGGCCGAGATCTTCGCCCACCTGGCGCAGGTCCTTGATCCGGGTCGGATGATATCGTACCGGGTCTACGAGAAGGGGCTGCGACGGCTCTTTGATCCGGGAGCAGAAATCACCCTTCCGCCGCAGTTTAGAGAATGCGCGCGGATCCAACCTGAACCGCCGGTCAACAACACCTGCGTATTTGCCGTCAAGGTATCATAGACATGTTCCAAAGGCGGCCTGACGGCCGCAACCAAAAATTTTCAAAAAACGGCACCAAGACACAAAGATTTTTCTGTCTGGAGGCTATTACCGAATAACGGGCTACCGTCCGGCAGGCCTTGGTCTGCTCTGATCCTGAATCTTTCTTCCAGGATCAGAACGAACCCATCAAGACTTCTTCGCGTCCTTGGCGCCTTGGCGGTTCAACAAAACTTCTCCGCAAATTGCGTAGAAGCTGCCAACATAGATCCTAAAACGGCGCCAGAAGCTCACCGAAGTCCCGGGCCATCTCCTTATATACGGGGGCACCTACCAGGAAGGTATAGATCTCATCCGCCTTTTTGGGGGGATCCACATCCTCGAAGCAATCGGGATACAGGGCCTTCCCTGCCGCATAGGCATCGGCAATGGCCGTGCCCACATTGGCCACATAGTAGATATACGGTAGGAGCACGTACACGCGGCCGTTCTGAAACGCCTTTAGGCCTTGATAAAACTCGGGCCTTTTCTCAAAATCCTGCTTCACAAGGCCATACCCGCCCCCATCCACAAAGATGACGTCCGGGTTCCACATAAGGAGCTTTTCCCTGTCGATGAAGAGATGGCTTTCTTGGGTCATCCCGGCTGCGATGTTGTTTCCCCGGACCCATTCGAGGGGGATGTAGGCCGGATCCGTGCTCTCGATCCCCTGGAGCCCCCTGAAACCGATACCGCCGATGTAGACCGTGGGTCTCGTCGCCGCATCGATCCCTTCGGTTCGTTTGTTGAGATCCTGTCGGGCCCCTTCAATATACGCGATCACCGCCTTGGCGCGGTCTGTTTTGCCGAGGACAGCCCCCGCGAGCCTCAGGGACGCATACAGCTTTTCGTTGAAGGCCGGAAACGGACCGTAGGTGAGGATCACCACCGGTATCCCGATCTTTTTTTGCAGGGCCTCCGCGGTGCCGGGTTTCATGTAGGTGGCAAAAATCAGATCGGGCTTGGCCTTAAGCACCGCCTCGAGGTCGGGCGCCTTGTTGATGTGCTGAGGCCCCCCCGGCCCAATAACAGGCAGGTCCCTGAGTTCCGGGCTGGCCATCCAGTACGGCCGGCCCTGTCCCCGCACCTTTTCAAAACTCTCGATCCCTACGATCCTCTCTTTGGCGTCCAGGTAGCAGATCAGGCGCAGGGCCCCCGGGCCGATGGCGATAACCCCCTTGGGATCGGCCGGGACCGTCACCGTGCGCCCGCCCATATCCGTCACCATCATGGTATCGCCGGCCGCTGCCGTGCCCATGCCGGCCAGGAAAAAACCCATCATCAGGACCAGGCCTGACACCACCACACACCATGCGCTTCTTTTCATTTGTTCCTCCATTATCCGATGCGAACCAGGTCCGTAACCGGAAAAAGTATGTTCCCAATATGCAGGGAATAAAACCCTGACGGGTAGATTCCGGAGTTCCCCGCTTGGGCAGGATCAGCCTTCTATTCCGGGTTTTGATCCATTTGGCCACAGTGCCCCGTTTCCGTTCACCGCCACCACAATGGGATACCCCTCCACCTCGCCCAGAAGGGCCCGGACCCCATACACCTGGTAGATGGCCTCGCTGGTGACGGCCTCCTTCCCTCCCTGGGTATGGACCTTCCCGTCCTTGAGCATGAGAAAGCGGTCCGCGTACCGCAATGCGAGATTGATGTCATGCATGCAGATGACGGCCGAAAGCCCCTGTTCCTTGACGGCCTTGTGGACCAGCCCCATGACCTCCAGCTGGTTTTTGAGGTCCAGGTTGCTGGTGGGCTCATCCAGGAGAAGCAGGTCCGGTTCCTGGGCCAGGGCCCTTGCCAGGATCACCTTCTGCATCTCTCCGCCGCTGAGGCTCTTCACCGGCCGCATGGCAAGGTCCTCCAGGCCCATCTGTCTGATCGTGGTCTCAACAATGGCGAGATCCGCCTCGGTGGCCTTCCACTTCACATAGGGCGTTCTGCCCAAGAGGACCGCGTCAAAGACGGCCAGTCCTTCCTCGCCGTATCTTTGGGGCACATACCCCATATGCCGGGCGATTTCCCCGCCCTTCATGGAGAGGACATCCTCGCCATCAAGGCGGATCGATCCCTTTCTGACCCGGAGGATGCGGTTGATACACTTCAAAAAGGTCGATTTTCCAGCCCCGTTCACCCCCAGCACCGCCAGGATCTGGCCTCGATCCAGCTCAAGGCGGACATCATTGAGAATGGGATGGCTGTTGTAGCTGAAGGTAATTCCGGAAATGGAGAGCATCATTTTCCATACTCCCTTGTGAGAAGATAGAGAAAGAGCGGGGCCCCCATAAAAGAGGTGAGGACACCCACGGGAAGGGTGCCCGAGCCGATGAGGATCCGACCGACCGTATCTGCCAGAAGGAGGAGAAGGGCCCCCACGATACACGAATAGGGGATCAGAAGCCGATGATCCGCACCCACCATGCGCCGGGCAATGTGGGGCGCCAGCAGCCCCAGAAAGGCGATGACCCCGTGAAAGGCCGTTACCAGGGCGGCCACCAGGGCGGCCATAAGCATCCCCCACAACCGCATCTTTTCCACATCCACGCCGATTCCCTTGGCCACGTCCTCCCCGGATGACAGGGCATTGAGGTTCCAGCGATTCAGCACGAAATAGACGGTAACCACCGCCGAGGCAGCGGTCATCAGACCGATCTCCTGCCAGCTCGATCGCGACACATCCCCAAAGGTCCAAAAGACAATGGTGGCCACCTCCACCTCGGTGGCAAAATACTGGATCAGGATGGTCCCTGAGACAAAAAGCGACGAAAGGGCCACGCCCGCCAGGATAATGGACGCCGGCGACAGCCGCTTCATCCTGGAAAGGGCCAGGATCACCAGGGTGGCCGACATGGCCCCCAGGAATGCAAAAAAGGTCACCGAAAAGAGACTTTCAATAAACACGAGGTTTGAGGCGGTGGTCCTGAGGACGCTGCTCTGGGCGGCGCCCGCACCCAAGACAACGATGGCCAGGGCCGCACCGAAGGCGGCGCCGTGGCTGATCCCGAGGGTGAACGGTGAGCCGAGGGGATTCTTGAGAAGGCACTGCATGGCCACCCCGGAGATGGCCAGCCCCCATCCCGCCACGATGGCCGCCACGATCCGGGGCATCCGGATGTTCCAGATCACAATCCCCCCGGCCCCCTCCTCATAGCCCAGAAGGGTCCGAATGACCTTCAAGGCCGACAAATCATAGGTCCCCTCGGCAACCGCATAGATTGCCAGAAGCACCAGGAGGCCCAGCAGGACAAAAAAGAAGACGGTTTTCCGGCGCAGCACCCCTTTATAGGATGACACCAGGCCCGCTTTGGCCCCGGGTCGTATGGGGTCGGCGGCAATCATGATCCTCTACAGTCCCTGCACAAATAACGCCCGTTGATCTCGGTCAGTCTGGAGCGCATGGTGGGCTCCCGGCATTCGTCACAGGCCATGGAGGGCTCGATCATGGCCTTTTCAGGAACAGGGACCTTGGCGGGCCGCACGGTGAAAAGCCCTTCGAGGGGCTTCTCAAGAAGCTCCCGGGCCTTCTGCATATGGCGGGACTGAAACTCCTTCCGCTCCTCAGGGCTGGCCCGATCCTCCCTGATCTTTTGAACCAGCTCCAGATGTCGATCGTCCAAGGCCATAGCGCCGTCCTGCAAGGCGATCCGGATTCCCTCGCCGGTTCTTCGGCTGAAAACCGTGTAGGCGTGCTTGCCGCAATCACGGTACAAAAGATTGCCTTTACCCAGCGTACACCCGGTCAAAACCTGGATGGCGTCCGTGCCGCAGGCATTGGTCTCCACTGTGGCCACCACCTCCTCATCCGGCGACCGCTGCTCCTCAAGCCAGGAGAGGGCCGCCTTGCCGGCCCGGTAGCCGATAGCCAGTCCCGGACAGACGTGCCCGTGGAACTCGGCGCACCGTCTGAAGTCTTCCTGTTCCATGATCTCGTCCGCATTCATCCGATCTTCTCCTTCATTCGCGCTCTTCATATTTGTCACTGGTTGTTTCAGTTTTCAACCTTTGAGCCTTCAACTCCCAACTCCACACGTCAAACGCCACACTTACCTGCATTGTGCCTCATGCCTTGCGCCTGACGCCTACTGCCTCATGCCTTACGCCTTCTGCAAACGGGTCTTTCCCGTCGGGAAACATGGCTGAAAACGGCTCTGATACCCCCAGATCCTGAAGGGTGCAGAAATGCATCCCCTCCTTGCTTCCGGTAATCAAAAGCGGCCTCGCCTTTTCGATATCCAGGGAGCCGTCCGGTTTCAACACATCGTCCGCCGCCTCGAGCCGCAGTACCCTTCCCACGATAAGGGCATACCGCTCTTCCTCGACTTCCTTTACCAGCTCGCACTCCATCCACCCATAACAGCCCGCAATGCCCGGCGCCTTGATGGTCTGGGACGGCTTCTCATCTAGGCCAGCCTCAACAAACTCGTCCACCTCCGGGGCGCTGTGTCTGGCTGTAGGGATGACCTTGTCCTGCATCCTGACGCCGGCCAGGTTCAGGACAAACTCGCCTGTCTCGCGGATGTTTCGAAGGGTGTCCCGTTTCTTGGCCGAGGCTGCGCAGATCAGGTCCAGGGGCCGCAGAATGGGCATCACGCACGACCAGGGCGCGATATTGCGCACCCCGTCCCGGCTGATGGTAGAGATAAAGGTCACGGGAAGCGGCATGAGCCCCTCGCGCATAAACGGTTTGAACAGCAACGTGCACTCCCTTGTGTCAAAAAAAAACCACGAAAGCCCTCCTCTTCATGGGAGGCATCACCTTCGTGGTGTTGGATGGTCCGTCTGATGCTTCTTTTAACTGGCCGGGCTTCGTGCCCGCTAAAGACGTCTTGTCTGATGAATTTATAACGATTCCACTCCCCCTTGTCAAGCCGAAAGCGGACCGGGCACAGCCTTGGGGGGAGAAGCGGGGCAGACAATGGGGCCGCCACTTTGGGCGGGTATGTGGGCCCTTGTCGTGGTGCTAACGCAAGCTCACTGGGATCGCCAGGGCCTGATTCAGGGCATGCCTCTCAGCTGGGTCAAGGGTCTCGGTGGGTGAGGACATCCATTTGCCTGCGAAGCGCATGTTATTCCTTAGACTTTAATTCTTCTATAAATTCCTTGAGGAATTGATCCTTTTCTCTCCAGTCAGGTCCGAAATGGCGATCAAAAAACTCCCCAAATTTGTAGAGAAGCCGTTTCCATAAGGATTGGCCGCCCGTCACAACGATCTCTTCCAGGATGGGTTTCAATTCGGATACCTTGTCCTTGGGAAGAAGAAAAAGAGCTCCTAATTTTATAGATTTTTTAAGGGTTTCCGGGCTTAAAGCATGGGCCGTGAGCATAATGGTGGGGAACCCTTTGGCCACGGACATCTTCAAGAGATCAAAACCATTCACGCCCATGATATCCAGAACCACGATATCGTAGGTGTAACTCTGGAGATATTCGCGGGCCCGTTCGTAGCTGGTCGCCTTGTGCGTAATGCACATATCCACTTGCTCTGCGACCGTTTCCAGAATATCAGGTTCGTCATCCACCAACAGCACAATCTTATCTTTTAACGGGCTTTCCGTATTCATGAATTCTCCTGCTCCTTTCTACGTTGCGAGATCGCCGAGCCATTGCGTTGCATTTTGGAAATAACCTCCCAGAGGAAGGATATCTGTCTTGTGTTTTGTTTTTGGGTGCGTATCATCTCAATAAACCGGGGGAGCATTGCCGATCGGAGCAAGACCCCAGATAAAAGGCTCACGCCTAAACTCCGATATTTACCCGTCAGGGTTTTATTCCCTGAATATTGAGATCATACTTGGGTACTATAAAAATAGCACAATTCATGACCGCGGTCAAAGGGCGAGTGAATCGGAGGGTTTTACGGGATTTCGGACAAGCCAAAACACAATCTTCTTACCAGGTTGGCGGCGATTCGGTAGGTGCGGTCGTCAGGCGACAAGGGACTCGGACCCGCCCTTCGGGGGTTGAATTCCGTCAGGTCCAGGCCGATGAGGTCGCTGCCTCTTAAGAGAATGTCCTGAACAAGGCCTGCGATGCCGTAGATCTGTCTTTCGTTCAATCCCTTCCAATTCCTGAACCGGACCCCATCCAGGGCGTTTCCGGCGCCTACATCCATATCGATAGACACATAAAGATGACTCGTGGTCACGCCTCTCATGATCTGGCGAACTCTGGAAGGGCTGCTGAGGAGGTCCTTCTTGGTGATAAGGGTGACTCCCCGCTTTTTGAGCCCTGCGTAGAACCCGACGTATCGTTGAACGCGCTCATCCTTGATCCGGAAAGAGCGTTTGGGCGGGTAGTCGCTGATCCCTATGAGGTACAGGTTAGATGGTCTCACGAGGCCTGCCTCCAGCAGATCCCACACGAACGACGAGGCATTGTACGATTCGGGCCGATCTTTCAGAAAAGGATCAGAGGGGTCGTACATGGATTGTGGGTTGGTCTCCATATCGTACTGGATAGCCCCGGACAACAGAGAGGCCTGGAGAGCATCCGTGTGGCTGTCCAGGATAATGAGGCTCGTGTCTTCGGGCCTGTGCAGCCCCACCAGCTTTTTGAAAACGCCGCCTGTGAGCGAGTGGTCAACAGCCAGCATGCAGGGGATGTGGGGACTTATCTCACCCACCACATATTCCCCCAGCATCTCCGCAAGGGCGCGACACCCGTCATTGTCGATAAACGCGACAAAGCTTTCTGCCGTCATGTGCCCTTTCTCTGTTGGGGGCGGTACGGGTCGGAGCCATTGAGGGACATCCAGCGAGCCTATCTCCTCCCAGAGACAGGGGTCCACCTCCTTGCGGATGTAATCCATGACAAAGGGATAGGGATCATCTGTGACATTCACCGCAGCCATCCAGGACAGCTTCTCCTGGATGGATTCATCCCTCTCGTCGCTGTCCAGGGGACAGCCGAAGAAAACCACCTTTTTCTCGTTGATGGATGTCACAGGTTCCTTTTGTCTTGAGTATCACACACCCCTACGGAAGCCCCAGTTCTCTGGACAGGATGATGCGCATCACCTCGGATGTCCCCTCTACGATCTGCAAAACCTTGGCGGCCTTGTAAAGGCGCGAGACCGGGTAGTCGGCCATGTATCCGTAACCGCCGTGAATCTGGACCGCATCAGAGGCCGTCTTCTCCAGCATCTCAGAGGCAAAGAGTTTGGCGGTCGTGGCTTCGAATGCGTGCTTTCGTCCCTGGTCCTTGAGCCATGCGGCCTTCAGGTACTGGTTGCGGGCCAGTTCAACGGCCACGGCCATGTCCGCCAGTTTGAACTGGATGGCCTGAAAGCTGGCGATCGGTTTGCCGAACTGGACCCGTTCTCTGGCATAGGCAAGGGATGCATCCAGACAGGCCTGGGCTGCACCCACGGCGATGGCGGCAATGCTGATGCGGCCCGTCTGAAGCACGGACAGATGCTGGGAAAATCCCCTGGCAGGATCGCCCAAAAGATAATCCGTTGGCACACGGCAGTCCTCGAAGACGACCTCATGGGTGGCCGAAGCGCGCCACCCGATCTTGTCGTATCGCCGGCCCAGGAAAAAGCCGGGCGCATCTTTCGGGACAATAAATGTGGAGATGCTGCGCGGACCCTGGCCCGACTGTTGGGTCACGGCCGCGGTGAGGATCAGGCTGGCGTTGTCGAGCCCGATATTGGTGATAAACTGCTTGGACCCGTTGATGACCCATTCATTGCCGTCCCGGACCGCACGGGTCCGGAGGGACTGGGCGTCGGATCCTGCATCCGGTTCGGTCAGGCCGAACGCCCCGATCTTATCCCCTCTTGCAATGGGAATGAGCCACTTTTTTTTCTGTTCCTCGGTTCCGAAGACATTCAGTTCCTGGGCCACTACGCTGGTAGTCACGTCCAGGAGGGCGCCCAGGGTCAGATCGCCCCGGGATATCTCCTCGATGCATAGGTGCATTCCCAGCCAGTCTCCGCCGCTCCCTCCGTAGGCGCCGGGGATGGGGATGCCCATCATCCCCAGTTCCGCCATCCGGGCCATGATGTCGTAGGGATACTCGCCTGTGCGTTCGATTTCCTCGGCCCTCGGGGCAACCACCTCGGCCGCAAAATCCCGGCACATGTCCCGGATCATCTTGTGTTCTTCGGACAAATCAAAGTCCATGGCGGCGTCCAAGGCTTGGGGTTCAGAAACTTCTAATCCTCCTGAAGCTCTTTCAAATCCTGATAAAAACCGAGGGCCTCGGGATTGCTCAGGGCGTCTCGGTTGAGGACGGGCTTTCCCTCTATGATCTTTTTTACCGCCAGCTCCACTTTCTTCATATTGAGGGTATAAGGGATGGCCGGTGTTTCAATAATTTTGGCCGGCACGTGCCGCGGGGAGGCGTTCTGCCGCAGAGTGGTCCGGATCTTGTTTTTAAGTTCCTCCGTCAGGGCATGACCCGTGGCCATTTTGACAAAGAGGATGACGCGCACATCGCCCTTCCAGTTCTGACCTACCACAAGGCTGTCATCGATTTCCTCCAGCGCCTCTACCTGTCGATAGATCTCCGCGGTCCCGATCCGGACGCCCCCTGGATTCAAGGTTGCATCGGAACGGCCGTAGATCACCACGCCCCCCCGGTCATTGATCTCGATGTAGTCCCCATGTCGCCACACATTGGGATAGACATCGAAATAGGCGGCATGATATTTCTGGCCGTCCGGATCATCCCAGAAATAGATGGGCATGGAGGGGGAAGGGGCCGTGCAGACCAGCTCTCCCTGCTGATTGATGACCGGCTTTCCGTTTTCGTCATAGGCCTCCACCTTCATGGCCAGGCACCGGCACTGGAGTTCGCCCGCATAGACCGGACCCATGGGATTGCCCGCTGCAAAGCAGCCGTTGATGTCGGATCCTCCGGAAATGGATGCCAGTTGAAGGTCCTGTTTCGCCTCCCGGTAGATATACTCAAACCCTTCGATGGAGAGGGGGGAGCCGGTGGAAAGGACGGCCTTGAGAGGCGTCAGATCGTAGGTCCTGCCGGGCCTCACCCCTGCGTTCTGGATGGCCGCGATATAGCCGGCGCTGGTTCCGAAGATGCTGATCTTTTCATCCTGGGCCATCTCCCACAGGGCCCCGGGGTGGGGATGAAAGGGATTGCCGTCAAACAGAACCACGGTGGCGCCTACGGCCAGAGAGCTGGTGAGCCAGTTCCACATCATCCAGCCGCAGGTGGTAAAATAGAAGATGGTGTCTTCCCGCTTCAGGTCGGTGTGGAGCATGAGCTCCTTCATGTGATGCACCAGGATGCCGCCAGCGCTCTGGACCATGCACTTGGGAAGCCCGGTGGTGCCGGAGGTGAACATGATGTAGAGGGGATGATCGGCGGGGAGCTGCCTGAAGGCGATTTCGGGGGCCGGGCCCTTGGATTTGAATTCCTCATAGCCCACTGCCTTGGGCAGGCTGCTGATGTCAGGGTCCTGTTCCGTATAAGGCACCACGACCACCTTTTCCACAGACGGGATGTCTTTCAGGATCTCTGAGACGCGGCCCAGGGAATCAAACTTTTTCCCTTTGAAGGAATAGCCGTTGGCCGTAAACAGGATCTTTGGCCTGATCTGGCCGAAACGGTCCAGCACCCCCTTGATCCCGAAGTCGGGGGAGCAGGATGACCAGGTCGCGCCAAGGCTCGTGGCGGCCAGCATGGCGATGATGGTCTGGGGCATGTTGGGCATGAAGCCTGCCACGCGGTCTCCGGGCTGCACGCCGGCCTCCTTCAAGGGCTCTGCCACCCGGGCCACCTCATCATACAATTCCGCATAGGTCATTCGTATAGGGTCCTGGCCTTCGCCTTTGAAGATGAGGGCCACATGATCGTCCCGGTAGCGAAGGAGGTTTTCCGCGAAATTGAGTTCCGCCCCCTCAAACCATTTGGCGCCCGGCATCTTTGTGAGGTCGTTTACCACGCGGGTGTAGGGCTTGGATGCCCTGATGTCGGCAAATTCCCACATGGAGGCCCAGAAATCGGGGATGTTGTCTATAGACCACTGGTAGAGCGGTGGATATTCGGCAAAATCCTTGTTGTATCTTTCATTGATAAACATCATGAAGCGATACATGTTGGTGCTTTTGATCCTCTCTTCCGACGGCTGCCATAACAGTTTGGCCATGGTTGCATCCTCCTCTTCGTGTTAAAGGTCACGGGTGACGGGTGTGAAGTGAATCGGACGTCACGCCCCATCCTTAATATGTTTATGCGGCAGGCTCTCCATTCAGGGCCTTCAGTGCCAGAAACAGGGCCTGGGTCCCTGAGCGGCCATGGCCTTGGGCCTTGACCGCGATGTAGAGCTGTCGAACCAATCCAAGTCCTGGAAGAGAAAGGCCGGCTGCTGCGGCTTCTTCCAATGCGATGCCCATATCCTTGATGAAATGCTCCACAAAAAAGCCCGGATTGAAATCTCCGCGCACAATGCGCGGTCCCAGATTGCTGATGGACCATGACCCTGCCGCACCTTTTTCCACGATGTCAATGACCTGTTGCATGTCAAGCCCCTGCTTGCTGGCGTAGAGAAGGGCCTCGCAGGTCCCGACCATGGTCCCGGCCACCAAAATCTGGTTGCAGGCCTTGGTGTGCTGACCGCTCCCAGGCCCTCCCATATACGATATGGTCGGGCCCATGAGCTGAAACAGGGGAAGCACCTCTTGAAACACCTCTCGTTTGCCGCCGACCATGATGGCCAGCCTGGCTTCCCTTGCCCCGATATCGCCTCCTGAGACAGGGGCATCCAGGGCCTCGATCCCCCTTGCCTGAGCGGCCTCGAAGATGGCCTGGGCCAGACTGGGCTGACTGGTGGTCATATCCACCACGATGCGGCACCCTGGCCTCCCGTTCAGGATCCCCTTTTTCCCCGTATAGATTTCCCGGACATCCTCGGGAAAACCGACAATGGTGAAGACGATTTCCGCCTTTTCCGCCGCCTCTGCCGGCGAATCACACCAGCAGGCCCCATTTTCGATCAGGGCATCGGCCTTTTCACGGGTCCGGGTAAAGACCAGCAAATCGTGGCCGGCCTTCTGCAGATGTCCGGCCATGGATGCCCCCATGACGCCTGTTCCGATCCAACCGATTTTCATTGTCTTCCCTCCATCTGTGCAGGCCCATTTTCACGGCCTGGGCCAAAAGAAGACCACATCCCGTTCACCGGGAAAACAATCATTGATCTGACGCCCTGTGGGCGAGTTTAATCAGAAACCGTATGAACCACATGCTGGGGAAACGGAATTTCGATGCCGTGTTCGTCAAAGGCTTCCTTTACAGCCCGTGTCAGATCCCACCGCACCCCCCAGTAATCCCCGCTCTTGACCCAGGGCCGCACCACCAGATTCACGCTGGAATCCGCCAGTTCGTTTACCGCAATCTGGGCCGGCGGATCCGACAGGATCCGCGTTTCCTTTTTTAACAATCCTTCCAGGACCTCTACTGCCTTGCCGATGGAAGAGCCGTACCCGATACCCACCACCAGATCGATGCGGCGCGTATCGTAGGCCGAAAAGTTTTTGATCACGTTTCCAAAAAGCTTCCCATTGGGCACCAGAATCTTGACATTGTCCGGGGTAGCCAGGACCGTGTTGAAGAGTTCAATATCCTTAACGGTCCCTGCAGTGCCGGCCGCATCAATATAGTCGCCGGTCCTAAAGGGGCGCAGGACCAGAATCAACACACCGGCTGCAAAATTGGCCAAAGAACCCTGAAGGGCAAACCCCACCGCAAAGCCGGCTGCACCCAGGATAGCCACGAAGGAGGCGGTCTGGATGCCGAATTTGGCCAGTGCCGCCAGAACCGTAAAGGTGAGGACAAGAAAGTAGGTCAGATTTGAGACAAACGATATCACGGCGGGATCTGTCTTAGACTTGTTCAGAAGTCTTTGAATCAGCTTTCGTCCAATGCCCGCTGCGATGCGGCCCAGTATGAGGATAATAACAGCGCCGATCACCTGCATCCCATAGGTTGTCAAAAAAACGCTTACATGATTCATGGTTTCCGACACGATTCAGCTCCTTTCTGCGTTACGGTAGGGTCCAGGGTTCTTGCAACAAGCTGAAATTGCTTGACTCCGGCTCTTTTTGGCGTCATTGCGGTCCCTCCGGCGGGTTCCCGGACCGCTGTCCGGGAGCCGCAATCCAGTCCCGGGCGGGATTCGGTATGATACGGATGCTGGATGCCGGATTCCCGCCGAAGCGGGACATGACGGAAGAATTTTGGAGTCCCACGTGCCTTGCCGATCACGCACATCAATGATTGAAATGAGTCAAATGTATCATCTCAATAAACCGGGGGAGCATTGCCGGTCGGAGCAAGACCCCAGATAAAAGGCTCACGCCTAAACTCCGGAATTCACCCGTCAGGGTTTTATCCCCTGGATATTGAGATCATACAGTCGAATGAAAACAGATCTTTTTTGCTTACGAACTATACCCGCATGCCTACAGGGTTTCAAGGAAAAAGCGGCCGGGGTCGGCCCCTTGGCGGAAGGGGTGCGTGGGCTATGTTTCCTCTGAGATGAGGATTGCATCGGCCACCGTGCGGATGGATTTGCGCGAGTCCATGCTCCGCTTCTGGATCCAACGATAGGCCTCTTCTCCTGTCATGCCGCGCCGGCGGATAAGCACGTCCTTGGCCCGTTCCACCAGCTTTCGGGTCTCAAGCTCTTCCTGGATCACCTTTGTCTTGACTATCAGCTCCGTATTCATGATAGCCACCCCGGCCTGATTTGCTACAGCGGTGATCAGGTTGATTTCAGCATCTGAGAAATCATGAGGCTTGTCAGTAAAGCAGTTGAGCACGCCGATGACCTTATCGTCCTTCACCCGGAGAGGCACGCTCAGCATGGAGACCAGGCCCAGCTTTTTGGCCATCTCCTTTTCCTTGAAGCGGGGTTCTTTCAGGACGTCCTTGATGACCAGGGCCTGGTTGTGGGTGGCTACAAAGCCCACTACGCCCTCCACCCTGCCCAGGGAACGATCCTTTACATATTCAGGATCAATGGCCTGAGTGGCCTTGAGCCGAATCTTCTTAGGGGTGACCGTCTCGTCGATGAGCCACAGGGAACAGATCTCATAACCGGTTACCTTGGCGGTTACCATCACGATCAGCTTGAGGATGTCCTCCAGGTATTGCTCGGAGGTAATGGCGCTGCTGATGTCGGTCAGGGCCTTGATGTATTTTTCGTAAGTCTTGGAGCTGATTTTTTCCATCGGTTGGAAGGGATCCGGATGCCTCAGATCCGTATCCTCTCTCTTTTTTTCAGGTTTTGTTTGATATCTTGCGCGGCTTCCTCATACCCCGGCTTTTCGATCAAGGCAAACATGGCCTGTTTGTACGCTTCCACGCCCGGCTGATTGAACGGGTTGTGGCCCAAGAGATAGCCCGATATGGCCACGGATGTTTCCATCATATAATAAAGCTGCCCCAGATTAAAGGCATTGCGACAGGGGATTTCTATGGTCATGTTAGGGACCCCCCCATGGTGGTGGGCATAGGCCGGCCCATCGATCACCATCCGGTTAAGGCTGTTCATGTTCATTCCCCTGTCCACCAGGAAATCAAGACCATCCAGATTGTCGTGCGCCTTTGGAATGGGCATGGGATTGTCGTGTGATTGCAGCAATAGGAAGGTTTCCATGATGTTTCTCTCGCCCTCCTGGATCATCTGGCCATTGGCATGGAGCTTTTCCGAATAAAGGGAAGGAGAGATCCACATGCCGTGCCCTTCATGGCCTTCGCTTTCCGGGAAGAGCTGCTCCATCCATCTGGCGACCCCATAGAGGGGAACTGCATTGGTGGCCACTACCTCGATCTTTTTGCCTGCACGCCAGGCCGCATGCCTCAGGGCCGCGTGGACCAGGGCTGGGTTGCGCCAGAAGTCCTTTTCCCATACGATTTCTCTCATGTTTCTGAAGCCGGCCGCGAATTCCCGGATATCGATATTGGCCATGGCCAGGCCCACCAGCCCCACGTCGCTCAGGACCGAAAACCGGCCCCCGATGTCGTCCGGGACCACGAATGTGCGGTAGCCTCTTTTCCGGGCCATCTCCTTCAACGCTCCCCGGTTTTTGTCCGTGGTGGCCAGAATGAGCTGGTCAGTCTCAGCCCCCCAGTTGGCCTCCATGAGCCGGCGCATGATCCTGAAGGCCACGGCCGTCTCCGTGGTAGTGCCGGACTTGGAGATCACATTGACGGCGATCCGCTTTCCCCTGAGCATGTCGAGGGTATCCCTGAAGAAGTCAGGGTCCATGTTCTGACCCAAAAAATAGATTTCCGGCGCGCCCCCCCGTTCCTCCCGGGTCAACTGGTTAAAACAGGTGTGGGTCAGGGCCTTGAAGGTGGCCTCGATTCCAAGATAGGACCCGCCGATGCCCAGAGAGACATAGGCATCGATTTTCTGTGTCAGCTCACCTGCAACCGACATGATCTCTGACAGGTAGGACTCGCTCAGCTTTACGGGGAGGTCCCGCCACCCGGTCATGGGTATGCCGTGATCGCAGATATCTCCCTCATTGTTCTTGAGCATCTGGTGGGCCTTGACAATATCGGGAATGAGGGCTTCCACATCGGCCTGACAGATCGTGCCGGGTCCCGGCGCGTCGAACATGTTGGTCGCATCCAGCACGATCTGGTTTTCCAACTTGGCCTCCGGGGATTCCCACTGATTCCTCCCCTCATCTGGTCCCATTTGCTGTCTCTTGATCGTCATATTGGGTCCCACATGGATCAGTCTCAGTCCTGCCATTTTGTTCTCCTCACGGGCGTTACGCCCCTGTCTGGCCCTCTTTTTTGTCCCTTGTCTTTGCGGCGGTCTCTCCTTTTGGGCCAAGGCGGAAGCTTTTATGCATTCGTTTACTGTGCTGGCGCCGTTTGGCTGTCAATGGGGTTTCTGAGACCTGGGTCCTGTTCGCCGGGGGATGCCACGCATATTATACATCAACTCACTGCAAAGGAAAAGGCGTCGATTCTTCAGCTAATCACACCCAAGCTCTTTGAAATGGCTTTAGCCTGCATCAAATGCATGCGCGGAAAGGATCACTGCAAAAAAATCGTCAGGCTTTCAAAAAAAACTTGACATAAATAAATCTGAAGTTTATTAGAGACGGCAAACAAATTTGTTGCCCTCTAATAAAGGTGAGTTATGGAAAACAATTCGGGCATAAGCGCCGAAGCAAAACCCCTGACGCCCGCCATGGAGAATTACCTGGAGGCAATCTACAACCTGGACAATGAAAAGCGGGTTGTCCGGGTCAAGGATATTGCCAAGCGGCTTGGCGTTAAGATGCCCACGGTGACCAATATGCTCAAAACCCTTAATGAACGGGGACTCATAAACTATGAGCGGTATGAGTATCTGGAGCTCACCAAAGAGGGGGCGGACGTCGGAGAGGAAATCGACAGGCGACACCAGATACTCAGGAGCTTTCTGACGGATATCTTGGGCATCGAGTACAAAACGGCCGACGAGGAGGCGTGCAGCATGGAGCATGCCATTTGCGCCGGAACCATGGAACGGCTGGTGGCCTTTATGGAGTTTATCCAGTCGTGCCCCAGGACCGGCGACAACTGGCTGGCCCGTTTTGAGGAATTCCGCAAACACGGCAGAAACCATGCCATGTGCCTGAAACATATGAAGGCCTTTGCCGATGAATTGGAAGACAGAATGAAGGACATGGCGCCGGGAGATAAAAGAGATGACGGAGTTGAGCAGCGTTGACCAGGGAAAAGAGGTGACCCTTGTTCACATCAGCGGGGGAAGGGGTATTCGGTCCAAGCTTTACAGCATGGGCCTGGTGCCGGGATCTTCTTTTACTGTCTTGAGCCGTGGGAGAGGCGGGCCTGTCATGCTGAGAGTCAAGGATGCCAGACTGGCCATCGGTCAGGGAATGGCCCAGAAAATATTCGTGGAATAATTTTTTTTGGACAATAAGTTAGGGTTTTCTAATTTAGTTAGCTTAATAAAAAATGGGCTCTGCAAACCGAATAGACCTCATGACGGCGATTGACAGAAGCGCCGAGGAACTGCATCGCCATATTGAAATGCATCGAAAGCTGGTCGCATCTATGTTGGGAAGTCAGGCGGATGAGAAGGGATTTCAGCCCTTCCCAAATGCCCGGCCGCTTCGTTCCCGGGAGGCACAACTTCAAGGGGCGATTCTGGAGACCATTGAAGTTTTGGATGAGAGCAGAAAGGCATTTAAATCCAAGCGCCTGGAGGCCCTGCGGAAAAAACTGACCGTTTTGCTGGCCGCTAACCGATAACGATTCAGGAACTGTCTTACGGGTCTTGGCCGCTGACGCGGTGCGGGGCAAGTGAAGGCGTAACTCGAAACGGCATGCCGTCGAGCTGCGCCTTTTTTGTTTGAATGCACGGAAAGGGAAAAAAGGATGACATTGGATGAATTAAAGCCGGGCAATAAATGCCGGATAAAGAAGCTCTCAGCCCGGGACAAGCTGGGACAGCGGCTTCTGGATATGGGTGTTTATCCCGGCACCCAGCTGAAGGTGGTTCGGAACGCCCCCCTGGAAGACCCTATGGAGGTTTCCCTGGACGGCTTTTTCGTGAGTCTGCGTCATGATGAGGCCCGCTTCGTGGAGGTGGAACTGCGATGACGCAGGAAAGGATCCTGGTGGCCCTGGCCGGTCAACCCAACTGCGGGAAATCGACCGTCTTCAACGCCCTGACCGGGGCCGGTCAGCATGTGGCCAACTACCCCGGCGTCACGGTGGAGAAAATGATCGGCTCCTACCGTCGTGATGGAACCCGGGTCGAGGTGGTGGACCTCCCCGGGACCTACAGCCTCACCTCCTTCTCCCCCGAAGAGCGGGTATCCAGGGATTTTTTGCTCCATGACAGCCCATCCGTGGTGGTCAATGTGGCCGATGCCTCCAATCTCAAACGCCACCTGTACCTCACCTTCCAGTTGCTGGAAATGGACGTCAAGCTGGTGGTCGATCTCAATATGATGGATGTGGCCGAAAGACGGGGGATCGACATCAATACGCGGGAACTGGGCAGGCTCATAGGAGCGCCTGTGGTCCCCACAACCATGAAGTCGGGACGCGGAAAGGACGACCTGCTCAATGAGATTGACCGGGTATCGTCAGCAGCGATCGCCAAAACGGCCCATATCGACTACGGACCCATGGAACCCTATCTGAGGGAGATCAGGGACAGGCTTTCCGTGGCATGGGAAGGGCCCTATGCCTATCCCCTGAGATGGCTGGCCGTCAAACTCATGGAAGGGGACGCCGATGCCCAGGAGCGGGTCCGACAAGGCTATTCGGATCCGAAGGCCTGTCTGGATTTTGTTGAACAGACTCGAAGTGCGTTTGAATCCGAGCACAAAGAGACGCCGGAGCGGCATATCGCCTATCATCGATACCAGGCAGCCGACACTGTCAGCAGGGCTTGCATCCGGGCCAGACAGACAGTTGACCCCCCCCTTTCCGACAAGGTGGACCGCTTGGTGTGCAACCGCTTCTTAGGCCCGGCCATCCTGGTCGGCGTGATCTATCTCCTCTACTACCTCTCCATTGTGCAGGGGTATAACATCACCAACTACACCTGGCCCATCCTGGCCAAGCTCAGAGGCCTTACAGAGGCGATCACGCCAAGCCCCGGATTTATCGAAATCCCCCTCATCCGATCGTTTGCCCTCTGGTTTGTGGACTCCATCAATGCCCTGCTCAACTACATTCCCATCTTTTTCGTCCTGTTCGGGCTCATCGCCATCCTGGAAGACAGCGGGTACATGCCGCGCATGGCGTTTTTGCTGGACCGGCTCTTCAGCCGTTTCGGACTCCACGGCCAGTCCACCCTTCCCATGGTCCTGGGAGGCATTTACGTAGGCGGATGCGCGGTCCCCGGTGTAATGGCCTGCAAGGGGATTCCGGATGAACGATCTCGCCTCGCGACCATATTGATCATTCCCATGCTCAACTGTATGGCAAAGGTTCCCCTCTACGTCTTGATGATCAACATCTACTTCGCGGCCAATAAGGGCATGGCCATGTTTTTCATCTCCACCGTCGGCCTCCTGATGGTCCTTCCGGTAGCCAAAATCCTGACCATGACGGTGCTCAAAAAGAAGCCCACGGCACCCTTCATTATGGAGATGCCCCCTTACCATATTCCGACGATTCGAGGGGTCTTGGGACGGGCCGTGGAACGGGTCTGGCTCTTTATCCGTAAGATCATCACCATCGTGGCCGCAGTGGCCGTGGTCATCTTTGTCCTGCTCCAGTTCCCGGGCCTCAGCGATGATCGGATGGCCTATTACGACGCTGAGAAGGACAAGGCCATCAACGCCTTTTATCGGGAAATCGAAGGCGCCCCGTTCACCCAAGAGCTTCAGGGCGACAACCTCCTGGCCCTGGTGCTCTACTGGGACACGTATAAGACGGCAAAAATGACGGCAGGCGGCAAGGAGGCGATCGACAAGGTCAATGCGGAATTTGAAAAAAAGAACGCGACGTTTTTCAGCATCGTGAATCCTGGAAAGGACAAGACCGCGAGAAACGCTAACCGGGCCTTCAAGAAACTGGTCAAGGAACGGAACGGATTCCTCAGGGAGATGCGAAAAGAGCGGATCGATGCCAGTTTCCTGGGCCGTCTCGGCAAGGCCCTGGAACCGGTCACCCAGTGGGCCGGCTTCAATTGGCGGGTTAACGTAGCCCTTCTGAGCGCCTTTGCCGCGAAAGAAAGCAGTGTGGCCACACTGGGCGCTCTTTATGATCAGGGGGAGACAGGAGACCAGTCCCTGGAAAAGCGGATGGCGGAAGGCGAGACCGGCTTTACGCCCCTGCACGCCCTGGGCCTCATGCTCTTCATGGTCCTCTATCCCCCCTGCATCGCCACCACCATCATGGTGAAGATCCAGTCCGGTTCTGTCAAATGGATGCTCTTTTCCATGATCTACCCCATGGTTCTGGGGCTGGTGGTCGCGGTGATGGTATTCAGCGGCGGCAGCGCCCTGGGACTCACGGGCCTCCAGGCCATGGTTGTATTCTATGGCCTGGCCCTCGCTGCCACCATTGCAGCGGGGCTCATGAAGAACCGGGAGGAATTATCATAGAGGCCCAGGACACGGAAAAGGTAAGAGGATTAGAAGGCAGTGTTAACATCAGCATACAAACAGGATGCATCCAATATCGATTATCCAGTATCCAGCATCCACTACCCAGTATCCAATACCCAATACCCAGTACCGAGCAACCAGCAACCAGTACCGAAACGAAGTTTCTCTAAGAAAGGAGGTGAAAACATGAAAAAGGCATATTTCGTCATCGGACTCGCGGCCCTGTTTCTCCTGGCGGCTGTTCAGGCCTTTGCCCACACGCCGATTTGCTCCTGCTACGGGAACGGCGATGGCTCCATTACCTGCGAAGGGGGATTCTCGGACGGTTCCTCTGCCGCAGGCGTGGAGATGCGGGTGGTGTCTCAAGACGGGAAGCTCCTGGTCAAGGGGAAGATGGATCAGGACAGCGAGTTTACCTTTAAACGGCCTTCCGGACCCTTTAAGGTGCAATTTGATGCAGGTCAAGGGCATCTGGTGGAGGTCGAGGGAAAGGAGATCGTCGATTGAGCCCTTCTCTCGCTGAAACAGGCGCGATGGGGAACGGGGCGCTCCCTTCCAAGGAAGGGATCGAATTGACATTGTCACAAAACCCTATAAACATCAAGGAGAAAGACAGCATGAACAAATGGATAATGACAGCGCTAACCGCAACGGCATTGCTGGCCCTCCATGTCCCGGCCTTTGCCCATTTTCAGATGCTTTATACGCCCGAGTCGGCCCTGGGAAAAGGAGGCCCTGTGGCGCTTCAACTGGTCTTTACCCACCCCTTCGAGGCTGGCCATACCATGGATATGGGGACCCCGACCGCTTTTGGCGTGGTGCACAAAGAAAAAAAGGAAGACCTTCTCTCCACCCTGAAGCCTGTGGAATTCGCGAGTCTTTCCAACAAGGGAAAGGCCTTTGAAACCTCCTACCGACTCAAGGGCATGGGCGATTATGTATTCTATGTGAGCCCCTCCCCCTACTGGGAAGAATCGGAGGGCAAATACATCACCCAGCACGCCAAAATGATCATGAATGTGGCCGGGCTGCCCACGGACTGGGACGCAGAGCTGGGGCTTCCGGCCGAGATCGTGCCTCTGGACAAGCCCTATGCCCTCTGGACAGGGAACGTGTTCAGGGGCGTTGTCAAATTTGAGGGCAAGGCGGCGCCCTTTGCCGAGGTCGAGGTTGAATACCTGAATCATGATGTCAAGGGAAATGCCTTTGAAAAACAGGCCAAGACAGAAGCGCCTCAGGATGCCTTTGTCACCCAAACCATCAAGGCGGACGCCAACGGCGTTTTCACCTACGCGATTCCCAAGGCCGGCTGGTGGGGCTTCGCGGCCTTGTTGGAGGGAGCCAATATCGACGGCAAAGACAGCGAGGTCGGCGGCGTGATCTGGGTCCAGGCCAGGGATATGAAGTGATCTTCGGAAACGGAGCACAAAGGAACGTTCAAGATGGATGCCATTGTGGTTGCAGTGATTGCACTGCTGGCCGGCGGATATCTGTTCTGGCGTTTTCGGGCCGCAGCGACAGGAAAGACCCGCGTCTGCGGGCGCGGCGCATGCGGAAGTTCCTTCAGTTGCAGCGGCTCGACTTGCGAAAGCAACCAGGGAAGGAACATCCCACACGACAAGCCAAAAAGAGAATCCGGCAATTGACATTCCCGGCTTTGTAAGAGAAAAACCTGAAACGGTGCTGGTTCGAAGAATCAGCATGTGTCTTACGGGCTCCGATGAGAGGCGGGGCATGTGAAGGCGCAACAGGACGTATGTTGAAAAGGGTTCCTGCGTACCCCTTTTCATCTGGCAACTGCATTCAGAGGGATACAACCTGGGTGAATGCCCTCCTCGGATTTCAGGCATTAGCCTTTTATAAAATCGTTACCGATAAATTCCGGAGTTCAGGCGTCAGCCTTTTATAAAAACCCGGAGTTCAGGCGTCAGCCTTTTATATCGGGATGACGCCAACCGCTGCCTTATTTCGTTCTATTGAGAAGATGCGATCAAACATTAGGGAGGAAAGAAGCAAATGAAGATGCGATTCACCAAAAAATTGTGCCTGAGCGGCCTGTCGGCCATTTGCGGCATGTTGTTTGTGGCTGGAGGCGGTTTTGCTTATGAGATCAACGACAAATTGCTTATTGGGGGCGTCGTGGCAGGAATCTATCAATACCAGAGTCTCTCGGATGCGCCGGGGTATGACAGCGTTGGAAGGGGCGCCCTGGCCCTCCAGCCGCAGATCAGTTTTACCCCCACCGGGAACGACGAGTTCTTTGCCAAGTTCGGTTTTGGGGCCGGAAACGGTTTAATGGAAGACGGCAAGTCCCCTTTTGTCATGGCGCCTTGGGCAGCGGACCTGGAAGACGACTGCAAGCACATCAACGGCAGAGACCGTGATTACCTCCTGACCGCCTGGTATAAGCACACCTTCACATTCAGCGAACGCCATGCCCTGGCAGTGACCGGCGGCATCATCGATGCCACCGATTATATGGACGAAAACGCCTATTCCAACGACGAGTTCACCCAGTTTATGAATGAGGCCCTGGTAAACGCGCCCAACGCATTTCTCCCCTCCTACGATCTTGGGGCCGCCGTTGAGTGGAAACTGGATCGATTCTCCCTCAAGGGGGTTGCCATGGCCCTGGGGAGCAACGGCAGGGAAGGCAGGTTCGACGAACCTTATAATGCCTACCTGATGCAGGTCGGCTATTCCCCGGAAACAGGCCTGGGCGAGGGGAACTACCGGATCGTCCTGGGAATGTCAAGCGATGCCTATCCCAATCCCGAAGAGACTCGCAAGGAACGACGCAGGTGCGTCATTGCCACTTTTGACCAGGAACTGGGGGGCACCCTGGGGGCATGGGTCCGGTTCGGCTGGCAGGACGATGCCGCTGCTATTAATTACAAGGCGGTGTATTCAGGGGGGCTGGATATCAGCGGCAGTCTCTGGGGACGCGAATGCGACAATATCGGGATCGGTTACGCCCACCTGAACGGCGGAAATGAGGATGTGGACCATAGTCACGTGTTCGAGACCTACATCCGCGTTGTGTTAAACGAGATCTTCGCCATCACAGGCGATATCCAGTACATGAAGGACGCCATGAAGGCAGGGGGGAGTCCCACGGCCTGGATATTCGGGCTCCGTGCCACGGCGGAGTTTTAGCAATTGGTTGCCGTTCACGGGGTTCAAAGGTTCGGGGTTGTTCTGATGCTTTGGGATATTCGCATCGGGTCGCTATCGTCTGTGTTGCACAACAGTAAACCTTGAACCCGTGAACGCTTACGAATGTACAATGCATGGACGGTGAAAAGGCGCAGGAAAACAGGATGGATCTTCAAGGCCTTTTTGGGAAAGGAGTCTTTTGCCCCAACGATGGGTGGATCTCATCAGGATTTCCCCTTATGACCGGTCTTGCAGGTGCAGCCCATCTACACTCCTCAGCAAATCGTCACTCTGGTTGTACCACAATGGAGATGAGAGTGTCTTTCATCATTTTTCCCGTTTTTGTGTCCATATACGGACTCTGGATGGCAACATCCACATTTCCTTTTCTGAACATTGCGGTCTCGTTTGTCGGGTCGCCAATGAGTTTGTAACCAGCCTGCTCTTTGTAAAAAGCAACTACCTTGCCGAGGCTATGGCTCGTCCTATATGCAGCGGCCCTGGGGGAAATTTGTTTCAAAAACTCTGATATTCCGGCATCATATGTGGCATCGGCGTATACGACGGCGCCGAATCTCTCCTCGGCCTCTGCAAAGCGGATCATGATTGCCAGGCAAATGCCAAGGGTCAGCAGACATGTTTTTCTTCTCACAGGTTGTTTCCTCCATTTCATGGTTTATAGAATCACTGAAGCCGGGGACGCCTATGCGTTCACCTTTGCCTTCGGGACGGAATGCAGAGTGGATCTTGTTGTAATATTCACCTGCTTCCGTCCATCCGATCATGTAGGTTCAGAATGGTCTAAGCCATGCCTTTCAGGCTTCTGTGTCGCAGTCTCGCGCCCCATGCGCCAGATTGTTCCTCATTCTTACGCCCGGATTCACATGATGTCAATTGTGATTTCTATCGCATCTAAAAGACTGCATCCAGAGAGGCGCAAGGGTGCAATTGTTTCTGTCAGGTCATTGGTGGCTCTCGGACGACAACAGGCCTTACGCTAATGAAAGGGTGAATACTAAAATCCGAACCAGGAGCTTATCCGCAGGCCAGGATGTTTCGGGAAGCCTGTTTGAACCGTGTCGGAATGCCAGGGAAAACGGGCGCAAGGGAGAGGATGATATTTCTTTTGTTGATAAGTCTCTGAGAATCGGGTATTCGAGAGGGGTGCAGAGGCCAAACAATCTTATTCACAAATGTGCTGAAGCATTCAGATCCGGTCAAAGGGCCACGATTCATTGAAGGGGCGCGAAGAACGTGGGAATTTCGTGGCGATCTTTGCGGCTTGAGCGACCGTGACATGGCCCGGGAATAAACCGTAAGGAGGGAGCTTTTTCATGAGCAAGGTGTTTGAACCTGGAAGCATCAATAAGATGATGCTGTCGAACCGATTTGTCCGCTCAGCCACCTGGGAAGGCATGGCGACCGAGGACGGTGCGGTGACTCCGAAGTTGATCGAAACCATGGCGGCGCTGGCCAGAGGCGGGGTGGGGATGATCGTTACCTCTCATGCCTATGTCCGGAAGGAAGGTCAGGCCGCCCCCTGGCAGATCGGGGTCCATAAAGACGAACTGATCGATGGGCTCAAAGAGATGGTCGCGGCAGTTCACGAAAACCATGGCAAGATTGTCATGCAGCTCGCCCATGCGGGCACTTTTGGGGTCCAGCGAATCACGGGAATAACGGCTTGGGCTGTTTCTTATTTTGAAGGTCTCGGTAAGAGGCCTCGCCATGAGATGACTGTAGATGATATAGAGGCCGCCACGGCATCCTTTGCAGATGCGGCCAGGAGGGCCAGGAGGGCAGGATTCGACGGGGTGCAGATCCATGCTGCCCATGGATACCTTCTCAGCCAGTTTCTGTCTCCATTTTTCAATAGACGCAGGGATGATTACGGGGGCAGCATCCGAAACAGGGCCAGATTTCCTCTCGAGGTGCTGCGTGCCATCCGGGACGCCGTGGGCGCGGATTTCCCCATTCTGGCAAAGCTCAACTGCGGCGACTTCGTGGAGGGCGGCTTGGATACAGGCGATGCGGTCCAGGCGGGCCATCTGTTGGCGGAGGCCGGACTGGATGCCCTTGAGATCAGCGGCGGTCTTGTGACCGGAGGCCGCATGGGCCCCAGCCGGATGGTCAAGAGCCAGGAACAGGAGGCCTATTTCGAGGACGAAGCCCGGGCCTTCCGCAAGGCGTTGTCGATTCCCTTGATCCTGGTGGGGGGCATAAAATCTTTTGAAACGGCCGAAAGGCTGCTGAACGAGGGGACAGCGGATTTCATCTCCATGAGCCGTCCCTTGATTCGGGAACCTGACCTTGTAGCCCGTTGGAAATCCGGAGATCGTGGGAAGGCCCTTTGCAGGTCGGACAATGCCTGCTTCAAACCGGGGATGGAAGGCAAGGGCGTCTATTGCGTCACTGCCGAGAAGGAGATGGGGATGGGGTGAACAAGCCTGGCGGCCCCCGCAATTTTTTGCTCTGATTGCCCTGGAAAGCCTAAGGCCGCGCCCCACGGCCCAGGGTGGCCCAGAGGCCGCCTGCAAGGATGAGACCGCCGAAGACGATGTGGCCCATGCCCAGGGATTCCTGTAAAAAGATGGCGGCCATGAGGACCCCGTAGAGGGGCAGGGTATTGTAAAAGACCATGGCGCCTCCTGCACCCAGGGCCTGAACCGCCCGGTTCCAGCACCAGTAGCCGATGATGGTGGGGACGATGCAGATATGAAGGATGGCGGCGATGGTCTCGGGCCGCAGGTTGAGGGGTATGTGCCGATACTCAAAAAGGGCCGCGGCGATCAGGATGGGCAGGCCTAAAAAGCTGGACAGGGCCGTGGCCGAGACCGGCGAACGGTATCGCATGACGCGCCGGCCGAAGACCGAATAAAAGGCCCACATAACGGCTGCAGACAGGAGGATCAGGTCGCCCACATTAAAGTGGAGATGGATGAGGAATCTGAGAGATCCGCCTGAAATGAGGCCTACTATCCCCACCAGGCCCAGGACGGCGCCTGCCATCTCCCGTCGGGTCACCGGCTCCTGGATGATGAGGCCCGCGATGAGCGCGGTGATTAAAGGGGAGAAGCCCTGAATGAGGGAGCAGTTGACCGCGGTTGAGTGCCGAAGCCCCAGATAGAGCAAAGGGCTGAAACACACCACTCCGGCCAGGCCCATGCCCAGGAGCCACCGCCTGTCCCGGCCGTAACGCCACTCCTCCTGAGGCCTGCCACGGAGGAGGAAACCGAAAAAGGCCGTGGCCGCGGTAAACCGAAGGGCCGTGAGCGTCAATGGTCCCACATCGTTCCTCAGCCAGCGGCCCAGGACCGCGTTGCTGGCCCAGCACAGGGTCGCCAGATTGACCAGACACACGCCCCACAGTCTGGTCTGCCAGGCCTCCCCAGGTTTCATATTCGCACCCTGTTTGTGCCGCAACTATTTGTTTTTCCATCTGAACTGAAATTCAATCTCTTCTGTCTTTCCTTCCCTTTCATGTTCAATGGAAAATAGGGCATTGGAGGGCACACGGATCCTCTCCCCTTCGATTTGAATCTGAAACGGCTTCCCAGTTTCCAGGCAATCGGCAACACGTCTCAGCTTCGCTACAGTCTGAGCAACAGAGTAGGTTTTCTCAAGGTCCCTCTCCTGTTTCTTCTTCGTCATGTCATTACCTCCTGCTTGAGGCCATGTCGTTTTGCCTTTGCTGCACCCAGAGGCGCATGAGCCCCTCGCAAAGGAGCATCCTCTGCGGTTCAGACCTGCCAACTGATGCTAACCATAGCAAAAAGGGGGGAAAATCAGAAGCTATTTCTTTCTGCTATGAACCCAAGGCGGCCTGGCGGCCGCAACCAAACAGCGTTCTGCCCGCCCGTGGGGGTCTCTGCCCAAGGGCTGCAATAAAATGCGTTCATATCGTTCGGCGACCGCCCCCCGGGCTCGGGATGCCGTTTACTGAAAGGCAGCAGGAAATCCCTATCGACCCGCCTGACTCGCCTCGCTCGCATGGCGGGCAGGTGAAAGGGCGTCCTTGGGCCTGGAACAGACCGTATTTTAAAGCCCTGCTGCCGTCCCCAGGAGCTCTGTTCGGTTTTTGCAGCCCTTGGGCAGAGACCCCCACCGAGAAACTTCTTCGCACATCGCGGAGAAATTACGGACAACGACTCTAAGGGAGATCGTTTACAAGGCCACAGACGCTGTGCTATTAAAAGCCAATGCCAATGGAGGGGGAGCGTGCATATCACAGTTGGCCTTGCTTCTCTATGTCAAGGGTCGCTTGCTGGTTTAGATCAGTTCTGTCTGGGTATCATTCTACTACTAACGGAGCATTAGAAATGGATTTCTTTTTTAAGCCCCGGGGCCTGGCCATTGTGGGCGCCACGGCCAATCCAAAAAAGGGGGGCTATCACATACTGTACAATGTCAGGCAAGGCTTCAAAGGAAAGATCTACCCGGTGAACCCGCGCTACCCTGAGATCGACGGGATCCCCTGTTTTCCGTCCGTCACGGATGTGCCGGACCCGGTGGAGTTGGCCATCCTTTTTGTCCCGGCCCCTGCGGTCCCGGAGCTGACCCTCCAGTGCGCCCGACGGGGCATTCGCGGCGTCATTGTGGAGTCGGGCGGCTTTTCCGAGGTGGGAGCGGAGGGCCAGTCCTATCAGGAGGCCTTGCGCCGGATTGCTGCAGAAACCGGGCTGAGGGTATGGGGCCCCAATTGTATGGGGATCATCGACACGGCAGCGCGAGCGGTCTTTTCCTTTGTGTCTCCCTCTATCTGGGAAGATGAACTGGTCAGAGGCGGCGTTTCCCTGGTGGTGCAGAGCGGCATGCTCTC
>Ga0068712_1001514_pt1 | contig 32138 bp, 30 predicted proteins | sample MTBAKSrepl1MetaG_FD_62987 | JGI IMG/M metagenome (GOLD analysis project Ga0068712, IMG submission 62987) | Enrichment culture microbial communities from Arthur Kill intertidal strait, New Jersey, USA, that are MTBE-degrading - MTBE-AKS1... | ecosystem: Environmental > Aquatic > Marine >... | reverse complement strand
ATCCACCCATCGCCTGGGCAGCGGCAAAAGCCCAGTTTGCAATCCAGTTCGGCGAACGCTTCAGGCTGAACGACTGATTAATAGGAACGGCTCACACACAAAATTTCTGACACCACCGTGGTGGGCGCCGCGCATCCTCCGGTTTGAGCCACCCCCATCACTCCTCCCCCCACGTGTTCCCCCGCCCGGCCGTATCCCGTATCCTTTCACCCTTCACCTTTTATCATTCACCCTTTATCTGAAGCCGTCATGTCCACCCAGCCCAGCAAAGACCTCGAAACCTTCCCCAACCCGGCACCCGAGCGTGACTACACCATCCGCATCCGGGTCCCGGAGTTCACCTGCCTGTGCCCCAAGACAGGCCAGCCCGACTTCGCCACCCTGCAGCTGGAGTACGTGCCCCATGACCGCTGCGTGGAGTTGAAGTCCCTCAAGCTATACGTCTGGTCCTTCCGCGAGGAGGGCGCGTTCCACGAGGCGGTGACCAACCGCATCCTCGCCGACCTGGTGGAGGCCTGCGAACCGCGCTTCATGCGCCTGACCGCGGAGTTCAACGTCCGCGGCGGTGTCTACACCACCGTGGTGGCCGAGCACCGCAGCGACAGCTGGGTGGCCCCGAGCCCCGTCACCCTGCCTTGATCCGCTTTTTCACCACGAAGGCACGAAGGACACTAAGAAAAACACTTTATCCGCAGATTACGCAGATTTTGACTGTGCCGTCAGCTGCTCTTGTGGGTGAACGATGCAGCGGTTGGAACCGAGGCATTCCACGGTCGATCTGAAACACCAAGGTCAGGTTTTTATGCTAGGCATCCCCAATGTCGATGACCGAATCTGCGCAATCTGCGTAATCTGTGGATAGATCGTCTTATCGCTTTTCTTCGTGTACTTCGTGCCTTCGTGGTGAGATCTGAATTGATACTGGAGAAACAAGCATGCCCGGAAATCCCGTCACCGGCGCCGGCGCCCTGTTCCGGGGGTTCGGCCTGATTCTCCGTCCCGGCCTGCGCCGCTACGTGATCGTGCCGCTGGCCATCAACATCGCGATCTTCGGCGCCGGCATCTGGTATGCCTTCAGCTGGCTGGAGGCGCTCTCGGCCTGGATCCAGGGCTACCTGCCCGGCTGGCTCGACTGGCTTACCTGGCTGCTCTGGCCCCTGTTCATCATCAGCGCCCTGCTGCTGGTCTTCTACGGCTTCTCGTTGCTGGCGAACCTCATCGCCGCCCCCTTCAACGGGCTGCTGGCGGAGCGGGTGGAGCTGCTGCTTACCGGCAGAACGGCCGGTGATGGCGGCGGCTGGCGCAAGGCGCTGGCCGAATTCCTGCCCATGCTGGCCAACGAGCTGCGCAAGCTGCTCTACATGGCGGCCTGGAGCCTGCCCTTCCTGCTGCTGTTCGTCATCCCGGTCATCAACCTAGCCGCGCCGTTCCTGTGGCTCGCCTTCAGCGCCTGGATGCTGGCGCTGGAGTACGCCGACTATCCCATGGGCAACCACGGCATCGGCTTCCGCGACCTGCGCTACCGCCTGCGCCGGCAGCGCCTGCTCTCCCTGGGCTTCGGCGGCGCCGTCCTGGCCGGCACGGTCATCCCGCTGGTGAACCTGGTGGTAATGCCCGCCGCGGTGGCCGGCGCCACGGCGCTATGGGTGGAAAAGTACTCGAAGGAAGGCGCGTAACTTACTAATAGAATATGGATAATGGTTAATGGATAAAGGTGGCTGGAGTCAGCAGGGGCCATCACGCCGACTCCATGTTTAACCCTTTTCCATTAACCCTTGACCATTAACCCTTCTTATCCCGCGACCCACAGCAGCACGCCGTAGCGTCCCGCCTTGCCCGCCGCGATGAACAGCGTCGCGGTCGGGAGCCCCACCCGCAGCCAGCCGGCGGCCAGGCACAGGGGATCACCCACCACCGGTAGCCAGGAGAGGAGCAGAATCGGTGACCCGTGACGGTGGAGCCACGCCAGCGCCCGGCGCTGGGAAGGTTTGACCAGTTCCTCGCCCGGCCAGCGGCGGGCCAGCCACCAGCCCAGCAGCCAGGAGGTGAGCCCGCCAAGGGTGTTGCCGAGGGTGGCGACCGCCAGCAGCGTCAGCGGCGGCGTATCCCCCGCCCGGGCGAGGTATAGCAGCGCCACCTCGGATCCGCCGGGCAGGAGGGTGGAGGAGAGAAAACCGCTGGCGAACAGCCCCCAGAGAGACACGGATTATGGATGAAGGTTAATGGTTAAGGGTTAATGGCCAAAGACCAAAATCGAAAACCGGACTCTGGTGTCGGCGTGATGGCCCGCACTCACTCCAGCCACCTTTATCCTTTATCCATTAACCATTTACCTTTATCCATTAACCCTTATCCATTAACCTTTATCCATTAACCTTTATCCATCATTTCAGGGAACCTTCGTGTCGATGACCACCGCGACGGGCTCCTTCGCCCCGGCCACCGTCACCGGGGTGACGCGGCCCTCGAAGTCGCCGCTCTTGGCGATGGCGTCGCCGCTGAAGGAGACACGGGCGCCCACGGTCACCTCGGGGAAGCTGGAGAGCTTCATGGCCGGCATCATGGCCGTGGTATCGTCCAGTTCCACCGTCACCGGCAGCTCTGCCACGGTCAGGCGCTGGATGGCCAGCGGCATGCGCGGGCCTTCGGCGGCGACGGCGAAGACGAACACCGTGTCGGTGGGTTTCACCTGGTCGGCCAACTCCGGCGCCAGGCTGACCTGGACAGTCAGCCGGGCGCTCCCCGCCTCCGGAGTCTGCGCCCCCGCCGCCGGGGCCTGGGGCGCGGCCGATGCGACCGGAGGCTCCGTGGCGGGGACCTGCCCACCCTGCTGGGCCAGCAGGGCTGAGGCGCGCTGGATATAGGTCTGCAGCAGCTCCGCATCCTCGCTCTCCGGGGGCTGCATGGCCAGGACCTTGCGCCAGAAGAGGATGGCCTGCTCGAAGGAGCCCTGCTGGAAATTGGCCACGCCGGCCAGGAAGAGTCCCTGGGCATTCTCGGGCTCGGCATCGAGCACCTTGCGGATCAGCTCCATCGGCTCACCGCTGAAATCACCCTCCCGCGACAAGGCGAGGGCCTGGGCGTAGGTGCTCATGAACTGGGTATTGCCGGGCTGCATCTCGTTGGCCTTGCGCAGCGCCTCCGCGGCGTCGGCCGGGCGATCCATGGCCAGGTAGGTGCGGCCCAGCAGGAACCAGCCCTCGGGCTGATCCGGATTCTCCCGCAGCTTCTCCTCGAGGGTGGAGACCATCGAATCGATGGAGGGCATGCCCTCCTGCCCCGTGGCGCGCCCCACCTCGGCGGAGGTCTCGAACTCGGCCAGACGGTCCGCGTTGCCCAGACGGTTGTAGAGCCCCACCGAGAGCAGCGGGACCAGCACCACCACCAGCACGGCGGCCCAGCGCCCGGCCTGCATGGACTGGGCGCGGTCGCTGCCGGCGGCCAGGTCATCGGCGAGGTCCTGCTCCAGCTCCAGCACCGCCTGGTCATAGTCGGCCCGGGTCATCTCCGCATCATCATAGAGGCGCTTGAGCTCGGTCAGCCGCTCGCTGTGGATGGCGAGGTTGAGTTCATCGCGGGCCACATTGGCGAGGCTGCGCCGGCGCAGCAGCGGAGGCACGACAATGGCGAGTGCCGCCAGGACAAGCACGGCGAAGACAATCCAGAGGGTGGTCATGTCAGGAATCGAAAGTCTCGTTATGTTTCAGTGTCGCCCGGCCGCCATGTGACGCGCACCCGGCGGAACCGATGGGGCGCGAAGGTTCGCCGGCATCAGGAGCGGGGTTCCCCACCCCGCTGCTCCAGCAGCCGGCGCAGGCGCGCCTGCTCCTCCGGGCTCATGGGTTCCCGCGTCGCGGACTTGCGCCGGCGCACGAACACCGCCAGGGCGGCCAATCCGATCAGCAACAGCACGAAGGGGCCGGCCCAGAGCAGGACCGTGTTGGTCTGCATCGGCGGGCGATAGAGCACGAAATCGCCGTAGCGGGCCACCATGTAATCGACGATCTCCCGGTCGCTCTTGCCGGCCTGGATCATGTTGTAGACCTGGTTGCGCAGGTCCTTGGCCAGGTCGGCATTGGAGTCGGCCAGGTTCTGGTTCTGGCACACCAGGCAGCGCAGCTCCTCGGAGAGCTTGCGGTAGCGCTCCTCCTTGACGGGGTCATCGAATGTGTGGACCTCGATGATCGCGAAGGCCGGCGTGGCGAGGCACAGCAGGAGAAGCAGTACAAGGCTCTGGAGTCGCAATCGGTTCACCGCTGTTCGGTCAGTTGATGGGGGATGCGCGCGCGGCCGTTTCAGCCGGCTTCGTTCTCGATCCGTTCGATGAGGGGCAGCAACTCCTCCTGCCACACCTGCGGACTGATCGGCCCGGTGTGTTTATGGCGGATGATGCCCTTGCCGTCCACCACGAAGGTCTCGGGAACGCCGTAGACGCCCCAGTCGATCCCCACCCTGCCGTCCTGGTCATAGACACTGGCGGTATAGGGATTGCCCAGCGCACCTAGCCAGTTGAGCGCGTCCTCGCGCTGATCCTTGTAGTTGAGGCCGTAGATGGGTAGTCGCCCGCTCTTGGCCACCTCCACCAGGAAGGGGTGCTCCTGGCGGCAGGAGACGCACCAGCTGGCCCAGACATTGAACAGCGAAACCTTTTGCTGGCGAAACAGCTGCGCGTCCAGCACCCGGTCCGGCTGCTCCAGGCTCGCGGTGCTGAACTCGGGCACCGGCTTGTTCACCAGCGGCGAGGGCACCAGGCGCGGATCCCGGTTCAGCCCGATGGCGAAGAAACCCACCAGGACGATGAAGATGAACAGCGGTATCAGGTAGCGCGCCATGGAGGCTTTCTTCTTCTCGCTCATGCTCTAGACTCCTCAGGCCTTGGCGTCCGCGGCGGAAGCGCCCGTCGCCTGCGGCCGGGCCGGTTCCTCCCGCAGCCTGCGATCCCGCTTGAGCGCCAGCCGGTAGCGCCGGTCGCTGATGGCGACGAAACCGCCCAGTGCCATGAGCGCCCCGCCCAGCCATAGCCACATGATGAAAGGCTTGTGGTAGACGCGCACCGCCCAGGCACCGCCTTCGATGGGCTCGCCCAGGGCCACGTAGAGATCGCGGAACAGGTTGCTGTCGATGGCCGCCTCGGTCATGGGCATGCCGCTGCGGTAGTTGCGCTTCTGGGGTTCGAGCACCGTCACCTGTCGCTCGCCCCGGGTGACGACCACCTGGCCCTCGCTGGCGGTGTAGTTGGGCCCCTCGACGTTGGTCACCCCCTCGAACAGGAAGGTGTACTCACCCACTGCGACTGTGTCCCCCGGGGCCATGCGCACGTCCTTCTCCACGCTGTAGGCCTTGGAGACGGTGATGCCCACCACCACCACGGCGATGCCGATATGGGCCAGCACCATGCCGTAGTGACTCGGGGTCACGCCGCGCAGGCCGCTCAGCAGGGACTGCTTGCGGCGGGCGCGCAGGTAGAGGTCCTGGAACGTGGCCAGCACCACCCAGGCGGCCAGGCCGAGGCCCACCACCACCATCGGCCGCTCCTCCAGGCCGAACAGGAAGGGCGCAGCGGCACCGATGCCCACGGCCAGCACCAGGGCGCCCCAGAGGCGGCGCGCCAGTTCCACTGGGCTGGCCTGTTTCCAGCGCACCATGGGCCCCATGGCCATCAGGAACACCACCGGAATCATCAGCGGCACGAAGACATTGTCGAAGTAAGGCGGCCCCACCGAGATCTTGCCGAGGTTCAGGGCGTCGAGGAACAGCGGGTAGAGGGTGCCCAGCAGCACGGTGGCGCATACCACCACCAGCAGGACGTTGTTCATCAGCAGCGCCGTCTCGCGGGAGAACAGCTCGAAGTCGCTGCCGCCGCGCACCGAGGGGGCGCGCCAGGCGTAGAGCAGCAGCGAGGCGCCCACCACGATGCACAGGAAGATGAGGATGAACACGCCGCGCTCCGGGTCACTGGCGAAGGCGTGCACCGAGGTGAGCACGCCGGAGCGCACCAGGAAGGTACCCAGCAGGCTGAGTGAGAAGGCGAAGATGGCCAGCAGCACGGTCCAGCTCTTGAACACCCCGCGCTTCTCGGTCACCGCCAGGGAATGGATGAGCGCCGTGCCCACCAGCCAGGGCATGAACGAGGCATTCTCGACCGGATCCCAGAACCACCAGCCGCCCCAGCCCAGTTCGTAGTAGGCCCACCAGCTGCCGAGCGTGATGCCGATGGTGAGGAACACCCAGGCCACCGTGGTCCAGGGGCGGGACCAGCGCGCCCAGGCGGCGTCCAGGTTGCCGCCGATGAGCGCCGAGATGGCGAAGCCGAAGGCCACGGCGAAACCCACGTAGCCCATGTAGAGCATGGGCGGGTGGATGGCCAGCCCGGGATCCTGCAGCAAGGGGTTCAGGTCGCGGCCCTCGACCGGCACCGGGAGCAGGCGGTCGAAGGGGTTGGAGGTGAGCAGCATGAACAGCAGGAAGCCGACGCTGATGATGCCCATCACGGCGATGGTGCGGGCCACCATCTCCTCGGGCAGGCTGCGGCTGAACAGCGCCACCGCGGCGGTCCAGCCCGACAGCATCAGGGCCCACAGCAGCAGCGAACCCTCGTGCCCGCCCCACACCGCGGCCACCTTGTATACCAGCGGCAGGTGGGTATTGGAATTGGACGCCACGTAGAGAACGGAGAAATCCGACACCACGAACGCCTGGATCAGGCAGCCGAAGGCGATGGTCACGAACAGGAACTGGCCCAGCGCAGCGGGGCGCGCCAGAGCGATCCAGCCGGTCACTCCCTTCTGGGCGCCGATGAGCGGCAACACCCCCTGCAGCAGGGCCAGGGAGAGGGCGAGAATGAGGGCGAAGTGGCCGATTTCCGGGATCATTGTTCAGCTTCCCTGGCGGCGGTTGGGCTCCGGAACGGGGGTACCGGTGGCCTTCTCATGAGCGTTGCCCAGGGCCTCGGCGACCTCGGGCGGCATGTAGTTCTCGTCGTGCTTGGCCAGCACTTCCTCGGCCACGAACACCCCGTTGGGACCCATGCGGCCCAGGGCGACGATGCCCTGCCCCTCGCGGAACAGGTCGGGCAGGATGCCGGTATACTGCACGGCCACCGTCTCGTCCATGTCGGTCACGTCGAACTGCACCGTCAGCCCGTCAGGCTGGCGTTTCACGCTGCCCGCGGTCACCAGGCCGCCGATGCGGAACGCGTGATCGTCGGGCACTTTCCCGGCCACCACGTCTCTGGGGCTGTAGAAGAAGAGCAGGTTCTCCTGGAAGGCGTTCAGGGCCAGCGCCACCGCGGTGCCCACACCGAGCACCACCAGGAACACCAGGGCCAGACGTTTCTTGCGTTTGGGGTTCATCAACGACTCCGTTCGCGCCGCAATCGGCGGGCGATGCTGTTCATCAACTCGGTCCGGCGGCGCATGGGGGCGATGAAATTCGCCACCAGCACCACCAGGGCAATGGCATAGGAGGTCCAGACGTAGAAGGCGTAGCCGCCCATGTTGAGAAATTCGCGCATGTTCAGGCCTTCTTCTCCGCCAGTTCCTGCACCCAGGTGTTGTTGCGCTCCCGCTCGAGCACCTCGCAGCGGGCGCTCATGAGCATGGTGGTGAAGTAGTAGAGCTTGAAGGCCAGCGCCATCACCAGCAGGGGGATGAGCATGCGGACATCGATGGAGGGGGCGTCGAACTTGGTCACCGTGGCGCCCTGGTGCAGGGTGTTCCACCAGTAGACCGAGTAGTGGATGATGGGGATGTTCACCACGCCCACCAGCGACAGCACCGCACCGGCCCGGGCCGCGGTGTTGCGGTCCTCGATGGCAGCGCGCAGGGCCATGTAGCCGAAATAGAGGAACAGCAGGATGAGCTCCGAGGTCAGGCGCGCATCCCATACCCACCAGGCGCCCCACATGGGCTTGCCCCACAGCGAGCCGGTCACGAGGGCCAGGAAGGTGAAGGAGGCCCCCACCACAGCGCTCGACTGGGCCACCACGTCGGCGAGCTTGATCTTCCACACCAGCATGATGGCCGAGGCCACGGCCATCACCACGTAGATGAACATGGACATCCAGGCGCTGGGAACGTGCACGAAGATGATGCGGTAGCTGTCACCCTGCTGGTAGTCGGTCGGCGCCCACACCAGCCCCAGGTAGAGCCCCGCCAGCATCAACAGGAGCGTGAACCAGCCCAGCCACGGAATGAGGCGGCCGGACAGGTTGTAGAAATAGCGCGGAGATGCGAAACGGTGCAGAAATGCCCACATGGTCTTGTTTATCCACCCCCGGGGAACACCCACCCTGGCGTCCGCCCTTGTCCAATCTGGTTATTAGTCCGGGGAAGCGCGTCCGAGTTCCCTCGCTTTTCCAGCCCTATTCACGCCGTTCGGCGGCCCGGTGGTTCAGCGGCCGCGGGCGCCGGGGCGGAACGGGTTCCGGCGCCGGAAAGCACCTGCCCCCAAGCCATCAGTCCCTGACCTTCGATCATCCATGTTTTCTGCTCTCCGCGGCGCTGCCGGTAATCCGCCGACACCGCCCCCTGCCCCGCCCCTCAGCTCACGCTGATCCGCAGCGACGCCGCGGTCGCCAGCGGCGACAGCGACAGGGCGAGCACCAGCATCGCGCCGAGGAAGTACATCTGGCCGGTGACCGGCAGGCCGGCGGCCGCGGCGTCAACGGCGTTGGCGCCGAAGATCAGCACCGGCACGTAGAGCGGCAGCACCAGCAGGGAGAGGAGCACGCCGCTGCGGCGCAGGCCCACCGTCAGCGCCATGCCGATGGAGCCGATGAGGCTCAGCAGCGGAGTCCCCAGGGCCAGGCTCGCCACCAGCGCGGGCATGGCCTCGATGGGCAGGAAGAGTAACACACCCAGCAACGGGGCCAGAACCAGCAGCGGGAGCCCCGTCACCAGCCAGTGGGCCAGCACCTTGGCCAGCACCAGGACCGACACGGGATGGGGGCTCAGCAGCAGCTGCTCCAGGGAGCCGTCCTCGTAGTCGGAGCGGAACATCATGTCCAGCGAAAGCATGGTGGCCAGCAGCGCCGCCACCCAGATGACCCCGGGGGCGATCATCTGCAGCACCCGCGATTCGGGACTGACGCCCATGGGGAACAGGCTGATCACGATAACGAAGAACAGCAGCGGGTTGGCCAGCTCGGAGCGGTGGCGGAAGGCGAGGGTCAGGTCACGCCGCAGCAGCAGCGTGAAGGCACGCATCAGGCTGGGTTCATTCATGCGCCGAGGAGTATCCGGGTCACGTGCGATTCGTCCATGCGCAGGGGCTGGTGGGTGGTGAGCATCACCATGCCGCCGCTATCCTTGTGGCCGAGAAGCATGCTCTCGATGAAATCCACCCCGTGGACATCCAGGGCGGTGAAAGGCTCGTCCAGCACCCACACCCGGGCCCTGAGGATGAGCAGGCGGGCCAGCGCCACGCGCCGGCGCTGGCCGGCGGAGAGGAAACGGCTGGGCACATCCTCGTAACCCGCCAGCCCCAGGTGTTCGAGCGCCTCCACCGGCTCCATGCCGCTGGCGCGCCCGAGCCCGCGGGCCAGGTTGAGGTTCTCCACCGGGGTCAGCTCCCCCTTCACCCCGTGAGCATGGCCCACATAGGCGAGCTCGGCGAAATACTCGGGGCGGGTGGACTGGATATTTTCCCCGCACCAGCGCACCTCGCCCTCCGCCGGCGGTGACAGGCCGCAGAGGATGCGCAGCAGGCTGGTCTTGCCGCTACCGTTGCGGCCCTGCACCTGCAGGATCTGTCCCGGCTCCAGGGTGAAGTTCAGGCCGCGGAAGAGCACGCGGTCATCACGCACGCATTCCAGGCCAACGGCCTGGAGGGAAACCCCGGCGGCGGCGGATCCGGTGTCTGGCGGCTGCTCCTGCACGGCTGACTGCATCATCCCCCCGAGTGGGTAAAAAACCCGTCTATTCTACCAGCCGCCCGCCGCCAGCCGCCAGCGCACTCACGGTGAGGGGCGATGGGTGATGGGTGATGGGGGATGAAAAAGGCATCGTTACCGAATACAGGCATCCACTCCGTGTTCCGTGTTCAGTGAGTGCGTGAATGCGTGAATGCGTGAGTGCGTGAGTGCGTGAGTGCGTGAGTGGTGCCCTTATCCATTCACCTTTATCCCTTCCCCCTTATCCATTCACCCTTATCCATTCACCCTTCACCCCTATCCCCTCACCCGACAGTCACTGAATCAACTGGTCCAGTTCAGCCGCCAGCTGCTCGGGGGTGATACCGTGGGCGAACTTGGTGATGAACACGCCGTCGGGGCCGATCAGGTAGAGCGAGGCGGTATGGTCCATGCTGTAGCGATCCGCGGGCGCGCCCTCGGGCAGGTACTTCTCGTAGCGGACCCGGAACTGCTCGGCCACCCGCTCGATCATCTCCTGTGTGCCGGTCAGCCCCACCAGCCGGGGGTGGAAATAGCCCACGTACTGTTTCATTACCGGCGGGGTGTCCCGCTCCGGATCCACGGTGATGAACACCGGCTGGATCTGTTCCGCCTTCTTCCCCAGCCCCGAGAGTCCGGCGGTCATCACCTGCAGGGAGGTGGGACAGATGTCCGGGCAGAAGGTGTAGCCGAAGTAGATCAGCTGGTAATTGCCGAGGAAGGTCTCATTCGTGACCAGGGCGCCGTCCTGGTCAAGCAGCATGTAGCGCCCGGTCAGCTGTGCGGAGGGCACCGCCGCCACCGTATCCTCCAGCACTGTGTGGCCCTTCTCCCGCCCGATGGCCGGCGTCTCCACGCCGAAGCAACCGGCGATGGCCTTGAACTGCCCGCGCATCATGGCCGGATAGAGGTCCGGACCGGGCTCGAGACCTGAACCGAAGGAGTCCAGTTGCACCTGCTCCACCCCCTCGACCTGCAGCAGACCGAGGTTGTCGGCGGGAAACACCGCCTCGTAGAGCAGGCAGGTGGCCTCGCCGGAGGCGAGAGTCGACCGGGCCTTCAGCAGTGCGGAGGCTTCCATGGGGCCTCCGGGCAGGGTATTCAGGCTGCCCGCACTGCGCATGGCGTAGGCCTGGGCGAAGTACTGCTGGGTGGGATCATAGAGGTAGACCCGGCCGGACTTCAGCGCCCGATAACTCACCTCCAGTTCCCAGTCCAGGGAGGAGAGGACCGAGTGCATCCGGTCGCGGTTCTGCCGGTAGAGATGTTCCCGTTCCGGATCCGTCGCAATCAGCAGCTGGGCGATATCATCCAGCAGAATCAGGGCATTGCGTGTATCCAGCCAGAAGAAGGGATCCCGCAGCTGCGGATTGCCCGCGGCGGAGAGAATCTTCAGATTGTTGTTGTCCAGCAGCGCCAGCACCCGTCCCCGGGCCTGGAGACCCGGCAACACATCGGCCAGCCCCGGCTCCAGTTCCGGCCCCACCCAGAACACCATGTCCGCCTCGGCGATGCGCGCCTGCTGCACCGCCGTGGGCCGGTAGGTCAGCGGCGAACCGGAATCGATCAGCAGGGTGGGCTCGGCCACATTCTCCATCAGCCCCGTCACCAGCGAATGGATGGGCTTGATGCTGACAACCACCTTGGGAACCTCCGCCGCCCAGGCGCCGAAGGTGAAGAGCAGCAGGAACCCGGCCAGAGCCAGGCGGACCGACAGGTAACGCATGTGCAGAACCCTCGTGGAAAATCGACGGACGCCATGGTAGCCGGGACCACCCCGGCATTATTTGACGTGGCTCAACCCGGGGAACGATCGTTGAAGCACTTTCCGCCTCGGTGGGCGACGACAGCCATGAAAATCACAATATATTGATTTTTGTCAGTTATTCGGTGCTGTCGGTACTTTCCGTGAAAATTGCCTGGAGCTCGCTGATGGCGGCGTCCACCCGGCCGCTGAAACCCGCCTCGGCCGGACAGGGCTCCCCTGCCTTGAGAAACGCGAGGTAGGCCGCGTTGGTGCTCTCCTCGAAGGCGAGACCGAGGGCGCGCTCCTTGGGCAGGTTGTCCACCATGGCCCGTTTCATGCGCCGGGTCTCGTCCACGTAGCCGCAGGCCAGGGCGACGCCGTTCTCCGCCCCCAGGGCGCGCACCACATCGTAACGGGCATCCACATCCGCGGCGGTAGCCCCATGGAGGCAGAGACCGAGGACGAGGGCAGACAGGGAAGCAGTGATTTTCATGGTATCCGGAGTCCTGAAATTGATTGTAATGATGGTGGCAAAGCATGGCCGCGAAGTCCGGCGGCATCAAGTCCGGGAGCGCAGGCCACATGCGGTTCCTGGAGCCCCGTCAGCCCTAGTGTACTGCGCCACTCTTGGAGGTACTTTCAGAGCCCCCCGAAAGCGCCAGGACAAGGCGCAGTGCGCAGGCAATGGTTGTTTTCCCTTGTCAAGCGCTGCAACGCGGTCATGGTGCTTTCGGGGGGCTCCCTGCGGGCGCGCCGCCGGCCGGCCATCTGCGGCGTTGCGCTTGCTTGAAAGGGGGCCTGCCATTCCTGCGCAAGCGCGCCTTGCATCTGACCGGCCGGCGACTCGCTGAATGTGCCTCCAAGAGTGGTGCAGTACACTACAGCCTACCCCTTGCGCACGGCATGCTTGGGCCGGAATGCCTTGACCACCGTCTCGTCGGTCTCCAGATAGGGACCCTCGATGAGATCGACGCAGTAGGGAACGGCGGGAAAGACCGCGTACAGGCAGTCGGCGATGGCCGAGGGCTTGCCCGGCAGGTTGATGATGAGCGACCGGCCGCGAACGCCTGCGATCTGCCGCGAAAGGATGGCGGTGGGCACCACCTTGAGCGACACCGCCCGCATCTGCTCGGCGAAGCCGTCCAGGATCTTGTCGCAGACCGCCTCGGTGGCCTCGGGCGTCACGTCCCGCGGCGCCGGGCCGGTACCGCCGGTGGTCACCACCAGGCAGCAGCCCTCGTTGTCGCAGAGCTCACGCAGGGCCGCCTCGATTTCGGACTGCTCGTCGGGGACCACCCGCGCCACCGGCTCCCAGGGAGTGGTCAGGATGCGGCCCATCTCCTCGCGGATGGCCGGACCGCCCAGGTCTTCGTACTCCCCGCGGCTGGCCCGATCGGAAACAGTGACGATGCCGATGCGTACCTTCTCTTCGCTCATGGGAATTCCTTAGTCCGCTGTTCAGGTATGGCCGCCATTATACGGCCCCGGAGATCAGCCGCCAGTGGGTTGGGCTGAACAGACAACCTGAATATTCACCACGAAGACACGGAGGACACGAAGGAAAACGCGAAGGGAGGCAGGTTGTAACGAGCCGCTGTCACGCTGGTGTGTTCAAACCCGTCGAAAGCACAGGCCCCACCGTACCGTTTTATCTTTTTTAATCTGCGTAATCTGCGGATAAAAGTCTTTTCCCTGTCAATCCTGTCTATTTCTATTCCAATGCGAAATCCCGCAGCCGCACCGGCTGCCGGCGGGCGCCCCAGTCCCCGGGCCGCTCCTCGAACACACCCGCACAGGGGGTGCCGCACTTGCTGCAGCGCCCGTCGGCGGTGAGGTTCCAGTCGGAGAGGACATACCAGTCGCGGCCGATCAGCTTCTGGCCGCAGTGGTGGCAGTAGGTGCTTTCGCCGGTCTCGTCATGAACATTGCCGGTATAGGCGTAGCGCACGCCGTTCTTCATGGCGATGGCCCGCGCCCGGGTCAGGGTCCTCGGGGGGGTGGGCGGATGATCGAGCATTTTGAAGTCGGGATGGAAGGCGGTGAAGTGCATGGGCACTTCGGGGCCCAGGTGCTCCACCACCCACTGGGTCATCTCCTCCAGCTCCGACTCCGAGTCGTTCTCCCCGGGAATGAGCAGGGTGGTGAGCTCGACCCACACGTCGGTCTCGTGGACCAGGTATTCAAGCGTCTCCAGCACCGGCTGCAGGTGGCCGCTGCAGAGCTTGTGATAGAACGCCTCGGTGAAGCCCTTCAGGTCCACGTTGGCGGCGTCCATCCAGCTGAAGAACTCCTCCCGTGGCTCGGGGCAGATGTAGCCGGCGGTGACCGCCACCGACTTCACCCCCCGCGCCCGGCATGCCTTGGCCACGTCGATGGCGTACTCGTGGAAGATGACCGGATCGTTGTAGGTGTAGGCCACGCTGCGGCAGCCCAACGCTTCCGCCGCCCGGGCAATGGTTTCGGGACTCGCCTGGTCGGCCAGGGTATCCATCTCCCGCGACTTGCTCATATCCCAGTTCTGGCAGAACTTGCAGGCGAGATTGCAGCCGGCGGTGCCGAAGGAGAGGACGGGGGTGCCCGGCAGGAAATGGTTCAGCGGTTTCTTCTCGATGGGATCCACGCAGAAGCCGCTGGAACGGCCGTAGGTGGTCAATACGACCTCCCCATTCTCGCAGGCGCGCACGAAACACAAGCCCCGCTGCCCCTCCTTGATCCGGCAGAAGCGGGGACACAGGTCGCACTGCACCCGCCCGTCCTCGAGCTTGTGCCAGTAGCGTGTCGGCACCACGGTCTTCAGCGGTTCGCTGTTCATTGTCTCTCCCCTGCCCGGCCGCGGCCGGAGCACTGACGCCACTCTAAGTTTAGTGTTTCGCGCCTGGAGGCGCTTTCAGAGGCCCACCCGCACAAGGTGCAGAGCGCGGGCGGTGGCTCCTGGTCCTTGTCAGGCGTTGCAACGCCGTCATGGCGTTGCCGGGGCCCCGGCCGGCGAGCGGATGGCCGGCCAGCAACTCATTGCGCGTGCCTCTAGGCGTGAAACGCTGCACCGGCTTTAAGTGTGAATGGCGCCCCCTCGATTGCAACCATCCGGTCCGGTTTCAGTAGCCGGATCTATACTGATCGGCAGGACGATCAACACAATGCCGGGAGCATGTATTTTTCTTTTAATTTAATATTCATGCAGATGTATATCTTTTCTAATGTAATACATGAATCATGATCCGCTGGAGGCGCAACCCATGTCACTGGTCCGACAACCCGCCGTGGCCAACCTGTTCTACCCCGGAGACCCGCGGGAACTGAAGCGCATGGTGGATGGCTACCTGGCCGAGGCATCCGCGGAAAATCCGCCACCCAAGGCCCTGATCGCTCCCCATGCCGGCTACATCTACTCCGGCCCCATCGCCGCAAGCGCCTACGCCACCCTGGCCCCGGCGCGGGAGACCATCACCCGCGTGGTGCTGATGGGCCCTTCCCACCGTGTCCCCCTCTACGGCCTGGCGGTCAGCAGCGCAGAACGCTTCGACACCCCCCTGGGCTCCATACCGCTGGACCGGGAGGCCATCGACAGGGCCCTGGAGCTGCCCCAGGTCAAGACCATGGACGAGGCCCACGCCCTGGAGCACAGCCTCGAAGTGCACCTGCCTTTCCTGCAGGAGGTGCTGTCCGCGTTCAGCCTGGCGCCGTTCGTGGTCGGCGACGCCACACCCCGGGAGGTGGCCGAGGTGCTGGAGCTGCTCTGGGGCGGCCCCGAGACCCTCATCGTCATCAGCACCGATCTCAGCCACTACCACGACTACAGCACCGCCCGGGAACTCGACGCGGCCACCTCCGCGGCCATCGAGGCCCTACGCCCCGAGGAGATCAGCCATGGTCAGGCCTGCGGCCGCAACCCGGTCAACGGCCTGCTGCTGCTGGCCAAAAAGCTGCATCTCAAGGCCCGGACCCTGGACCTGCGCAACTCCGGAGACACCGCCGGTCCGCGCGACCAGGTGGTGGGGTATGGCGCCTATGTCTTCAACTGAAGTCGGGGCGGTCTACGGCACCGCTGAACGCCGGCGGCTGCTGGAACTGGCCGCACGATCCATCGAGCATGGCCTTGAGCGCGGAGCGCCCTTGAGCGTGGATCCCCAGGATTACCCGGAAACGCTGCAGGCCAGCCGCGCCACCTTCGTCACCCTCGAGATCGGCGGACAGCTGCGGGGCTGCATCGGCGTGCTGCAGGCGTTCCGCCCGCTGGTGGTGGACGTGGCCCAGAACGCCTATGCCGCCGCCTTCGAGGATCCGCGTTTCCCGGGGCTGCAGCCGCCGGAGTTCCCGCGCCTCGAAATCCACATCTCCGTCCTGAGCCCTGCCGAACCCCTGCGGTTCGCCTCCGAGAACGACCTGCTGCGCCAGATCCGCCCCGGTATCGACGGCCTCATACTCCAGGACCGCGCTCAGCGCGGCACCTTCCTCCCCTCCGTGTGGGAACAGCTGCCCGGGGTGAATCAGTTCTTCGAACATCTCAAGCGCAAGGCCGGCCTGCCCTTCGGCTACTGGTCAGACACCCTGCAGGTTGCCCGCTACACCACCGAATCCTTCGGCACCACGGTATCTGAGCTGTTCGGGGACGCGCCGGTACGGGCCTGACACGCCCGACCGGCTCGCGGCGATTTTCTTTCTCTGAATGGACAGGATTTCCGGCTGTGCGCTGGGGTGTGCCTGAGTCGTGGTGAGCCCATAGGCGCAGGCCAAGGCCCCATCGCCCCGGGGGCGGGCCTCCCACAGGCTTCGGTCGGGCCACCGGGCCTGGTCACCCTTGTGGGAGGCGCGCCCTCGCGGCGATTGGTTTTGAACAGGATTGACGGGATTTTGTGTGGGGGGCTTTGGGCGGGCCGGGTGGTGGTGAGCCCACAGGTTCCGGTCAATGCCCGCTCGCCCCGGGGGCGGGCCTCCCACAGGCTTCGGCCGGGCCACCGGGCCTGGTCGCCCTTGTGGGAGGCGCACCCTCGCGGCGATTGGTTTTGAACAGGATTGACGGGATTGTGTGTGGAGGGCTTTGGGCGGGCCGGGCGTTGGTGAGCCCACAGGTTCCGGTCAATGCCCCATCGCCCCGGGGGCGGGCCTCCCACAGGCTTCGGCCGGGCCACCGGGGTTGGGAGTCCTTGTGGGAGGGGCGCCCTCGCCGCGATTGGTTTTCATCACCCGGACCGGGCCGGAAGCTCCCACCCCAGCCGCCGCAGGCGTTCCAGGTCCTCCGGCCGGTCCACGTCCCAGAGCGGCGGCAGTTCCCGCCACCCGACGCCCAGCGCCCGCAGCCGCTCCCGGGTGCGCTCCATGACCTCCGGCCCGCTCCACGGGATATCACGAAAGACCTCCGGCAGCGGCCGTCGCAGCCCCACCAGCATATAGCCGCCATCCTCGGCCGGATTGAACACCGCCTCGACCTCCTCCAGCGCCGTGAACGCCTCCACCAGCCGACGGGCATCCAGCGCGGGACAGTCGCTACCCACCAGGACGGCCCGGGCGCCGGACTTCAGCGCCGTGGCGAGCGCATCGGCCATCCGCTCGCCCACATCCCGGCCCCGCTGCACCCGCAGTACCGCCCCGTGGCGCCCGGCGCACTCGCGCAGGAACGGGTCGGTATCGTCGGGCACGCACCAAAGCTCCACCGGCCCCGGCCCGGCGGCGGCCGCGCTGCCGAGTGCATGCTCCACCATCTGCCGATACAGCCGCGCGGCCCCCTCCGGGCCCAGCGCCGGGATCAGGCGGGTCTTCACCTGCCCGGGAACCGGAGCCTTGGCGAACACGAGGATGCGCCGCTCCGGCATCATCCCCTCCGCCCCGGATAGTAGACGCGCGCCAGCCAGGCGGCCGGCATCCCCAGCGCGAAGGCCAGGCGCAGGAGCCACATGACGACGATGGTGCGGAGAATGCCCCGCTGCTCCCAGCGGCGGCTGGAGGTGACCACGGGGGTACGGAGGCAGGCCGGGCGGCCCAGCCGCTTCAGCCGCCTGGAGACCGCCACATCCTCCATCAGGGGCAGCTCGGGAAAGCCGCCCACGGCGGCGAAGGCGGTGGCGGTGCCGAAGATGGCCTGGTCGCCGGTGGCGATCCCGGTAAGACGCGAGCGCAGGTTCATCAGCCTCTCCACCACCCGCAACAGCGGGTGCCGCCCCGACAGGCGCACGTCGAAACGGCCCCAGCAGGCACCCGCCGCCAGTGCCTCCAGCACCCGGGTATCGGCACCGGGCGGCAGGCGCGTGTCGGCATGAACGAACAACAGCGCCTCGCCACGGGCCGCACGCAGGCCGGCGTTCATCTGCAGCGCGCGCCCCGGGGGGCTCAACAGCACCCGGTCGGCCAGCGGCGCGGCCATCGCCGCGGTGGCGTCGCGGCTGCCGCCATCCACCACGATCACCTCGTGGCCGGCCGCGCGCAGCGGCTGCAGCGCACCCAGGGTGGGAACGATGGAAGCCGATTCGTCGAGCGCGGGCACGATGATGGAGAGGCGCATGGGTTGTTCCGTGTTCCGTGTTCCGTGTTCCGTGTTCCGTGTTCCGTGTTCCGTGTTCCGTGTTCCGTGACTGGTGACTGGTGACTGGTGACTGGTGACTGCACTGTAGGGTCGGATTCATCCGACCGGGCAGGGCCTCGAATCCCGGCGCCGTTGAGCAGATGAATCTGCACCTACGACGCCTCTCACTCATCACACACTCGCCTAGCACCCTGTCGGACTTGAGCGATCGTAGCGAGCCGAGTGGGAGAGCGAGGACAGATGGGGCCGATTTTCAGGCGCATAGTGGGTCTATGTAACGAAAAATCGGCCCCATATGGGCCGCTGTCCCGCCGGCGCAGTAGATCAGCCTCAAGTCCGACAGGCTGCTAGTGTACTGCTTCACTCTTGGAGGTACTTTCAGAGCCCCCCGAAAGCGCCAGGACAAGGCGCAGTGCGCAGGCAATGGTTGTTTCCCTTGTCAAGCGCTGCAACGCGGTCATGGTGCTTTCGGGGGGCTCCCTGCGGGCGACTCGCTGAATGGGCCTCCAAGAGTGAAGCAGTACACTAGGGTACACTACCGCCACCAACCTTCCGCAGACTCATCAGGGACGATGACCATGCATTTTTCCATACGACACCACGGCGCCGTGGACGGCGTCACCGGCTCCTGCCACGAACTGGACCTGGGTCGGGACGGGCGGCTCCTCATCGACTGCGGCCTGTTCCAGGGCGGCGAGCGGGGAGCGGACGGGGCCGGATTCGATCGCCAGCGCATCGGGTTCGACACCGGCGGCATCAAGGCCCTGCTCATCACCCACTGCCACCTGGACCACGTGGGCCGCCTGCCCTACCTCGTCGCCGCCGGCTTCCGCGGTCCCATCTTCTGCACCGAACCCACCGCCCGGCTGCTGCCGCTGGTGCTGGAGGACGCCCTGCGCATCGGCTTCACCCGTGATGCCGTCCTGGTGCGGCGGTTCCTTGAGCTGGTCCGTGCGCGCCTGGTTCCCCTCCCCTACGATGTCCCCTTCAACCCCGCTGGAACGGCAGCCGTGACCGCCCGCTTCCGGCCCGCCGGCCACATCCTCGGCTCGGCCTACGTGGTGCTGAAGCTGGGCCGGGGGCGCGGCAGCCGCGAAGTGATCTTCTCCGGCGATCTGGGTGCGCCCCATACCCCGCTGCTGTCCGCGCCGGCCCCCGCCTACGGCTGCGAGGTGCTGGTGCTGGAGTCCACCTACGGCGATCGCCGCCACGAAAACCGGGGGGCCCGCCGCGAAACGCTGCGAGCGGTCATCGAGCGCAGCCTTGAGGACGGCGGCCACGTGCTCATCCCGGCCTTCAGCATCGGCCGCACCCAGGAGCTGCTCTACGAGCTGGAGGGCATCATCCACCGTCATGGAGCGGGCACGGCCGGCCGCCGGCTGTCCTGGCCGGAACTCGAGATCGTGGTGGACTCCCCCCTCGCCGCCCGCTTCACCGAAGCCTACCGCGAACTGCGCCCCCACTGGGACGCCGAGGCCCGGCGCCGGATCCGCGCCGGACGCCACCCCCTCGCCTTCGACCAGCTCACCACCCTCGATGGCCACGCCGACCACCTGCGGGCGGTGGAGCACCTCGCCCGGGGCGGGCGCCCCGCGGTGGTCATCGCCGGCAGCGGCATGTGCACCGGCGGCCGCATCGTCGACTACCTCGAGGCCCTCATCGGCGAGCCGCGCACCGACATCCTCTTCGTCGGCTACCAGGCCGCCGGCACGCCCGGCCGGGATATCCAGCACTATGGCCCCCGGGGCGGCTGGGTGGAACTGGAAGGCAGGCGCCACACCATCCGCGCCGGCGTCCACACCCTGCCCGGCTACTCAGCCCACGCCGACCGCGACGACCTGGTCCGGTTCGTCCGGCGCATGCGCCGCAAGCCCGCCGAAATCCGGCTCGTGCACGGCGATGCGGGCGCCAAGACGGCCCTGGCCGATGGATTGCGCGACGTCTGTCCCGGGGCGGAGATCCTCATTCCGGAAAAATGAAGATAATGGAATAGGCAGGATTTACAGGATTGACAGGATGTCGGTGGGCGTACCGGGAACCTTGGGGTTGAAGTGAACACTCGGGTTCCGGTCAGGCCCATCGGTGCGCGCGGCACACCCTACGGTTCAGCGCCCGAGCGCAGCCTGTGGGAGGCCCGCCCCCGGGGCGATGGGGCCCAGGCCGGAACCCACGTGCCCCCATACAACCGCAGCCCTCAACCCTGAAGGAGAAATCCTGTCAATCCTGTCCATTCAGAATCAATCGCGGCGGGGGCACCCCTCCCACAAGGGTTGTCCGGCCCCGGCGGCCCGAGCGCAGCCTGTGGGAGGCCCGCCCCCGGGGCGATGGGGCATTGACCGAAACCTATGGGCTCACCAACACCCGGTCCGACCAAAGCCCCCCACACAAAATCCCGTCAATCCTGTAAATCCTGTCTATTCCCCTGTTCCCCTGTCCCCCTGCCCCATCACCCCGTCGAGCGCCTCGCTCCAGGCGGCCAGCGCGGCGCTGCGCTCGAAACGGGCTTCATGGAGGGCACGGGCGCGCTCCCCCATTTCCCGCCGGGTATCCGGATCGGTCATGAGCCGCGCCACGGCCGCCACGAAGCCCTCGGTGTCCCCGGTTTCGACGGCAACGCCGCAGCGATGCTCGGCCAGCAGTGCGGGGATCTCCCCCTCCGTCGCGCCCAGGTAGACCACCGGCCGGCCGGCGGCGAGAGCGTCGTAGAAGCCTCCGGGCATCATCAGGCCGTCCGACCCCGGCCGCTGCACCACCAGGTAGGCGTCGGGCACGCTCAGGCTCACGGCCAGGCGGTCACGGGGCTGGTAGGGACGGAACTGGGCATTGGCCAGCCCGCGCCCGCGCAACTCCGCCATCAGCTTGTCCCGGGCCCGGCCCACGCCCACGAACAGCGGCGTGAAGCTGCCGCGGTTGCGCAGGGTGGCGGCGGCGTCGAGCAGGGTGGAGAAATCATCCAGTCGGTCGAGACGGCCGCGGTGTCCGAGGACGAAGCGGCCCTCCATGCCCCATTCCCGGCGCAGGGGGTTCTCCGCCGCGGGCAGGGGCTGGACGTTCTCGGCGCGGCACCAGTGGGGCAGGACCCGGATGCGGCCGGGGTCCATCCCCTCGCCGGCGAGATAGGCCGCCATGCCCTCCCCGGGCACCAGGTTCAGCGCCGCCTTGCTCAGCGCGGCGTTGCGCTTGCGCCGCAGCCGGTTGCCGCCGTTGCGGCCGCGCCGGGTGTTCTCCAGCTCCGGCTCGATGCCCTGCAGCCAGTTAACCACCCGGGCGCGGCTCAGCCGCCCCAGGAACCCGGCGGTCACCGTCGCCCGCACCGGGTCCGGCAGGGTCACCACCACGTCGCCGCGCTGGGAGATCCCGGACAGGAGGCGGGCGGCGTTGATGCGGAAGAAGAAGTTCCGGAGCTTCCGGCCCAGCGCGGTGTTGCGGCCGAGCTTCGGGGTCCAGACCCGGTCCACCCGCACACCCTTGATGAGCTCGTAGGGCGGCAGGACGACCATCGGGTCGTCATCCCGGTAGCGTGCCGTGATGACGTTGACATGCCGTCCCCGCACCGAGAGGTGGAAGGCGAGATCGGTCAGCAGCTGGCTGTTTTCGGACTGATCGGGATGAAAGATGCGGTTGATGAAGATGATCCTGGCCATGGAGTTGCGTCAATCCTTGTTGTGTGGCTCTCGGTGTTCAGCCGGGCGTCGCTGCAATCCAGCCCCGCAGCCGGTAGTAGCGGTAACCGAGGTGCTCCTTCACCGCCACGCTCGATCGGTAGAGGCTCTCGGCATCGGGCAGGTAGTCGAGCAGCGTGGCGCCGGAGGCCCGGCTGGCCCGGTAGTCGGTCGCCGACGGAACAGCCTCGATGCCCTCGGCCCGGAACGCGCCCAGGGCGCGGGGCATGTGGAAGGCGGAGGTCACGAGCAGGACCCGCTCCAGGCCCTCGCGCTCGAGCAGCTCCCGGGTGAGGATCGCGTTTTCGCGGGTGGTGCGGCTGCCGGGCTCGATGAGCACGGCCGTTTCCGGCACCCCCCACTCCGTCAGCAACCCGCGGATGGACTCGGCCTCGCTGGCGACGCTGGCATCCCAGGGCAGGTTGCCGCCGCTGACCACGACCCGGGGAGCTTTTCCGGCCCGGTAGAGCCGCGCGGCGTGGAGCACGCGATCGGCGGCCTCGCCCAGGTCCGGCACCAGCCGCGGCGGCTGAACCCCCTTCAGAGCGCCACCCAGGATAACGATGGCGTCGGCCTGGGGGAGGCTCTCGACGGCCGCGGGCAGATTGCGCCACTCCAGACTGCCGAGCATCCGGTCGGCCACGTAGGGAGTGGAGAGCGGCCACAGGCCGCCCACGGCCAGCAGCAGGATGAAGAACGGCAGCGCCTGGCCACGCCGCAGGAGCAGGAGCAGCAGCGTCAGCAACCCCAGCAGCAGCGCCGCGCCGAGGGGGAAGGCGAAGACCGAGAGAATCTTGGTGAGATAGAGCTCCATGGTTAAGCCGTTCCTGTCGTTGTCACGGTTCCACGCCGCGGGTCACGGCAGCATCCCGAACAGATCGAGGTGTGACCTCCATCGCGGACTGCCCGCCCGGTATTCGCTAACTTGTGATGTTGGGGTATTTTGCCATTAAACACTCCAGATTGTGTCTGAATTGTTTCTGAAAGGGTAATCTTCCGCCGAAACCGCCCCCGGCGGCCCGGCCGAAGCCTGTGGGAGGCCCGCCTCGGGGCGATAGGGCCCAGGCCAGACCCCCTGAACCCTCATGCACCCGCAGCCCCTCAACCAGAGGGAATACTCCCGTCAATCCTGTAAGTACTGTCTAGTCAAAGGAAAAGGGATTTCCGGCGGGGATGCCGTGCGTGGAGAGTGATGGGGGAATTGGCGCCCCGGACACGATTCGAACGTGTGACCTGCCCCTTAGGAGGGGGCTGCTCTATCCAGCTGAGCTACCGGGGCTGAGAGCCGGTGGTGATACCCTGCTGGCATCCGTCCGGGAAACGACGGCAGGCCGTCGCAGACAGGCGCACCCCGCACCAGGATGTGTGCGGGGTGCGTGCCCAGGCAGGGAATCTTTCCGCAGGCCGTGAAGTCTACCAGTTCAGGGCAAGCGCTGGGGAGCCCCGTGGAGGTGAGTCAAAAAAAAAACCGGCCTTGGGCAGGCCGGCTTCAAGTACGTCTTGGGGGTAGATAAGCACGGTGCACGGCATAACCAAGCATCGTGCTAGGAATTATAGCGCCCACCACGGGAATGTCAAACTGTTTTACTCAACTTTATTCACCTGAACATAGACGGCAAGAAGATCCCCGTTTTCGCGGTCCAACCTCATTAAGCGAATCACGAATCCTGACCGCCGGCGGGGTTTGGAGCCCCGCAGAAAACGGTTAGTGTTGTGGCAGGAAGAACCCGACACGAGATACGGACCGCATTTATGCTCGATACCCGCCCCTACCTGAGCGAAACCGACTTCCCGACCATCCGCCGCAAGGCACTGGAACTTCTCCAGGTCAACCTCGGCTACCGCTGCAACCAGCAGTGCCTGCACTGCCACGTCAACGCCGGCCCGAACCGGACCGAGGTGATGAGCCGCGAGACCCTGGACCAGGTTCTCGAATACCTCGTCACGTCCGGGGTGCACACCCTCGACCTGACCGGAGGCGCCCCGGAGCTCAACCCCCACTTCCGCGACACGGTGCGCTTCGCCCGGGAGCGGGGCATCCGGGTCATCGATCGCTGCAACCTCACCATCCTCTCCGAGCCCGGCCAGGAGGACCTGGCGCGGTTTCTCGCCGACCAGGGCGTCGAGGTGGTGGCCTCGCTGCCCTGCTACCTGGAGGACAACGTGGACGGTCAGCGGGGCAAGGGTGTCTACCAGGAGAGCATCGCCGGACTGCGCGAGCTCAACGCCGTGGGTTACGGCCAGCCGGGCAGCGGCCTGGTAATCAACCTGGTCTACAACCCCACCGGCCCCTATCTCCCCCCGTCTCAGGCCGACCTGGAAGCCGACTACAAGCGTGAGTTGTCAAATCGTTACGATGTAAAGTTCAATCATCTAATGACAATTACCAACATGCCAATCGCCCGCTTCGGCAGCACCCTTCTCTCCCGGGGCCAGTTCGACGAGTACATGGTGCTCCTGCGAGGCAGCCACCAGGATGCCAACCTGGCCTCGGTCATGTGCCGGAACCTCCTCAGCGTGGACTGGCGGGGCTACGTCTATGACTGTGATTTCAACCAGATGCTGCATCTTCCTGCGGGATTGGAGAAACATCCGCTGCACATCAGCCAACTCCACCAACACACCCTGGAAGGCGCCCCCATCCGGGTGGGGGAGCACTGCTACGGCTGCACCGCCGGCAACGGCAGCAGCTGCGGCGGCGCGCTGAGCTGAATTGGCAAATCGGAATAGACAGGATTCACAGGATTGACGGGATTTTGCGTGGGGGCTTGGGGTGGGCCGGGTGTTGGTGAGCCCGTGGGCTCCGACCAGCGCCCCATCGCCCCGGGGCGGGCCTCCCACAGGTTGCGCTCGGGCCGCCGGGGGTAGGGAACCCTTGTGGGAGGCGCGCCCTCGCGGCGATTGATTTTGAATGGACAGGATTTACAGGATTTTTTCCTCAGGGTTGAGGGGCTGCGGGTGTAGAGGGTTCAGGGGTTCTTGCCTGGGCCCCATCGCCCCGGGGCGGGCCTCCCACAGGCCTCGCTCGGGCCACGGGGCCCAAACCTTTATCCTTTATCCATTCTTTCTCTAACCATCCCCCTCAAACCTCCACCACCACCAGCGGGACCGTGAGCTCCCGCTCCGAGATTCCGCCGTGCACCCCAACCAGGTCGTAGTGCCGTTCCCCGTAGAGGTAGTCGCGGATGGTCCAGTTGCCCTCCATGGCCAGGGCATAGTGACCGATCCGATCCCGCAGTCGCGGGTGGGGCTCTCCCAGGCCGAACCACCCCTCCTCTATCAGCGCCTCGCTCTCCAGCAGGCGCGCCCGGCCGGCGAGCATCTCGCGCACATAGGCCTCGAAGTCGTCCTCCGCCCCGGGGCGGACGTAGCAGTAGGCAAAGCGCCGTTCGCCGCACAGCGGCAGCTGCAGGCAGTCGGACAGGACCGGATGGTCGGCCAGATCGATGGTGGACTCAGGCGCGGTGTCGATGAAACCGTGGTCCGCGCTGATTACCACCAGGGTGTCGGTGCCGGTCAACTGGAGAAGCAGCTTCCCGATGGCGCTCTCCAGCGCCGCGAGGTGGGCAACCGCCTCGGGGCTGGCGACACCATGCTCATGGGCCAGCCGGTCGAGCTCGGGCCAGTAGGCGTAGACAAAGCGGCGCCCGGCGGCGGCCGTGGTGAGGCTGGTGCGAATCGCGTCGCAAAAGCTCTCCAGGCCGTTGAAGGGCACCCGCCGGGCACTTCCGGTGTGGGCGCGGTTGAAGTCCGACTCGATGATGTGGTCCGGCGCGATCGCCACGCTCTCGGGCGGCAGGCGGTCGAAGACGGAGGTGTGACCGAAGAAGGCCCCCACATCCATGCCCGCCGCCCCCAGCGGCGGCCCGCCGTGACGGGGCCGGAAGGGCAGCACCGCCAGCACGTCGCCGAGCTCGCGAAAATACATGTGCCAGCCGGTGAGCCCGTGCTGCTGCGGCGCCTCGGCGGTCAGGTAGGTGGTGATGGCCGAGGCGGTTGTGGGTGGAAAGACCGAGGTCATGGAGCCGCGCATATGCCGCTCCAGCACCCCCCCGGCGCCGGACCCGGTCAGGATGTCATGACCCAGCCCGTCGATGACCAGCAGCAGCACCTGCCGCGCAGCGCCCACCTCCCCCGGCGGCAGCAGCCGCAGCGGCGCATAGTTCGTGGCGCCGCCCCCCAGCCCCTCCACCAGGGAGGCCATGAGGTTGACGATGCTGCCGCCGTGGTAATCGGGCAGGGGCATGCTGAAAGCACTCCGCGGAGAGACCGGCATTCAATGTGCCACAGGGCGGGAACAGGTGGAACCTTCCGCCGGATGTTCGTAGCGGGGCGCCCCTCCTGTAGATACAGACTTATCTGCGCACCCCGGCGGCCCGAGCGCAGCCTGTGGGAGGCCCGTCCCGGGGCGGTGGGGCATCGACCGGAACCCTTGGACTCAACAATACCTGCCCCGATCCAAGGCCCCCACACAAAATCCCGTCAATCCTGTTAATCCTGTCGATTCAAAACACGTTCAACCCGGGTTCCGAATCCGCAGGCAGCTCCAGTAGCCGAACAGGTTGACCGGCTGGCGATCCTCCACCTGCAGCCGGCTGCCGGCGAGAAGCTGCTCCAGGGTGAAATCGGGACGAAAGCCCAGCAGGCGCGACAGGGGCGCCAGCGCCCGCTCCACCGCGCCCGAGAGGAGACCGGCGCTGCGGAAGTGGTTGACGATGTAGATCTCGCCGCCGGGCACGCAGACCCGCTGCATTTCCCACAGCAGCCGCGCCGGATCGGGCACCACCGACACCACGTACATGGCCACCACCTTGTCGAAGACGCCGCCGGCGAAAGCCATGTGCTCGGCATCCATCTCGTGCAGCTCGACGTGCTCGAGCCCGCAGTGGAGCCGGCGCGCTTCTGCCCGGGCCAGCATCTCCGGGGAGACATCGACCCCGGTCACGTGGATCGTGTGGGGATAGAGCGGCAGCGACAGCCCGGTGCCCACACCAATCTCCAGCACCCGCTGACCGGGCTGGAGCGCCATGTGCTCGATGACCGTCCGCCGGCCCGGTTCCAGGAGCCAGCCGAACCAGAAATCGTATCCGCGCGCATAACGACGATAGGCCTTGCGCACGCCTTCCAAATCCAGCCCACGTCCTTCCGCGCGCGGCGGAAGTACGCGTGTCCGGCTCCGTTCGATCGCCATGGGCACCTCGTACAAGCCCGGCCGCGGCGGAGCGATGTTGCGCCCGGGACCTGCCGCGGGTGTACCATCCTGACAAGCTGTTTGTCCCGGATATCGCCGAAAACACCACCGGCAGGATCCCGATGGCCTGCAGAAAAGGGTAGCCACCGCACGGTTGACGCGCCAATGAACGACCCCGTCCAGTGCGAATTCTTCAGCTGGAACCGCTGCGCCGGCCTGGGCCTGCGGCTGGCACGGCGGATCATGGAATCGGGCTACCGCCCGACGCTCATCGTGGCGGTGGGCCGCGGGGGCTGGATGCCCGCCCGCATTCTCTCCGACCGCCTCGGACAGATGAACCTCGCCAGCGTCAAGATCGAGCACTACCGTGCCGCCCACAAGGGGCCGGAAACCATCGTCCGCTACCCCCTTCCCGCGACCGTGGATGGCGAGCGGATCCTACTGGTGGACGATGTCAGCGACAGCGGCGACACCTTCGGGGTGGCGCTCGCCCACCTCCGGAGCCGGGGCGAGCCGCGGGCGGTGCGGACCGCCGTGCTCCACCACAAGACCGTCTCCCGCCACACCCCGGACTACTTCGCCGCCCGGGTGGTGAAGTGGCGCTGGATCATCTACCCCTGGGCCGCCACCGAGGATCTCGTCACCCTGCTGCGGGAGGCGGGCGCCGATCCCGACGACCCGATCCGGGCGGGAGAAATCCTCCGCCGGCGCCACGGCCTGCGCATCCCGCGGGCGCTGCTGGCGGAGGTGCTGACAGCCCTGCAGGAAGGGGTGTGGAAATAACCGACGGCCCGACCGAAGCCTGTGGGAGGCCCGCCCCCGGGGCGATGCGGCATTGACCGGAGCCCACGGGCTCACCAACACCCGGCCCGCCCCAAGCCCCCCACACAAAATCCCGCCCATCCTGCAAATCCTGTCCATTCAAAACAATCGCGGCGAGGGCGCCCCTCCCACCAGGACTCCCAACCCCGGCGGCCCGACCAAAGCCTGTGGGAGGCCCGCCCCCGGGGCGATGCGGCATTGACCGGAGCCCACGGGCTCACCAACACCCGGCCCGCCCCAAGCCCCCCACACAAAATTCCGTCCATCCTGCAAATCCTGTCCATTCAATGCAATCGCGGCGGGGATGCCCCTCCCCCCCTTCCTGTCCCTTTTCCTCCCCACCTGCTATGAAACTATTCATATGCAGAGACCCTGCATGCGCCAGACAAGGACCCCGCCATGACCACCGAAGCCGAACCCATCGAGGGCACCTGGTACGAGAGCCCCCACAAGAGCCGCCCCTTCCAGGTGGTGGCGGTGGACGAGGCGGCGGCGATTGTGGCCATCCAGTATCACGACGGCGAGCTGGAGCCGCTGGACCTGGAGGCCTGGTACGAACTGGATCTCGAACCCATCGAGCCGCCGGAGGACTGGACCGGTCCGCTCGATGATGTGGAGCTGGACGATCTCGAGCTCACCGACAGCCAGATGAGCGACGAGGACTGGCTCGAGCCCGTGGGCGAGCATGCCCGCCCGCACTACAACGGCGCCGAGCCGCCCGACGAGGATGAGCTCGACGACTGGGGGGAAGGGCTCCCGGAGGGCGAGCCGCTGGACGAAGACCGCTACTGAGCAGCGGCCTCGGTCCGGTTCGCGGCTGGAAGCCGCTCCTGCGGTGTATGGGCAGGACGGGGCCGATGCGCGCGGCGCTCACTCCCGGGGCTGGGTTCCCAGCACATGCCCCGCGAGGAAACCATGACCCCTCTCGCAGTTTTTTGATATTTCTTCTGTTACCGTTGGCCCAAAGGTTCGCCGCAACCATCCGGTGCCGGCGACAAGCGTCTAAAGAAGAAAAACAAATAGACCCGAAGGGGATGCCGGGATGGCACCAACACCCGCAGCCGGCCTGCCCAGCGTCGGACTCGAGCCCATCGACGCCGAGCACGCGCAGGCTGTCGAGCTGATGAACTGCGTCAGGCAGGCCCTGGAGCACACTCCCGAACGCGCGCATGAACACCTGTGCCGTCTCACCGATTTCCTGCTGTCCCACTTCCAGCGCGAGGAGCTGCTGATGCGCGAGCACAGTTTCTTCGCCTTCCCCCTGCACAAGGCCGAGCACCTGCGCGTACTGGAGGGGCTGGAGCGGGCCCGCCACCAGCTGGAGCGGGGCGATGTGTCAACCGCCCGCGGCTACCTGCTGAAAACCCTTCCGGAATGGTTCCACAATCACATCCTGACCATGGACCGGGTGACCGGCCGATGCCTTCTGGAATCAATCGCGTGAGGCACCTCCGGGCAACGCCCACACCGCAGCCGGACCAACCCGGGGCAGGCCCTGACCGCCGCGGCAACCGCCGCCGTTCCCGTACCCATTCCGCCGCCCTTCAACATGCCGCCCGCTGACTGGATACCCAGCCTGGAGCCCCGCAAGCTGCCCCGGGCCACCACCATGGTGCTCCTCTGGACTCTGGCCGTCGCCGCCTCGCTGGCCTGGAACATCGCCCAGGTCCGGCAATCGGCCGAGGAGCAGGCCCGCAGCAGCGCCCGCGCCTCCATCGACAAGGACCTCAACTACCGCAGCCTGATTGCCGACCTGGGCGGCGTCTACGCCCGCATCGGCGCCGGGGTGAAGCCGAACCCCTTCCTGGCCCACGTCCCGGGGCGCGACGTGGTCACCACCGGGGGCGACCGGCTGACCCTGGTGAACAGCTCCTACTTCATGCGGCTGGTCCACGACCGCGAGCTGCACCTCGCCAGCCCCGGCCTGCGCGGCCACACCACCAGCCTCCGTCCCCTGCGCGCCGCCAACGCCCCGGATCCCTGGGAGTGGGCCGGGCTGGAAGCCTTCGCCCAGGGCGCCGAAGAGTGGAGCGGCATAACGGAGGGTCCGGACGGGCCGGTCTACCGGCTGATGCGCCCGCGCCTCACCACGGCCGCCTGCCTGGAGTGCCATGGACACCAGGGCTACCGGGAGGGGGATGTGCTGGGCGGCATCAGCGTTACCGTGCCCCTCGCGCCCCTCTACGCCCAGGCACGGGAGCGCTCCCTCGTGTTCGGCCTGGGCCATGGCTTCCTGTGGCTGCTGGGCATCGGCGGCCTCACCTTCGGCTACCGCGTCCTGACCGGCAAGGAGGAGGACCTGACCCGGGCGGCCTTCTACGACCCGCTCACCGGACTGCCCAACCGCACCCTGTTCATGGACCGGCTGGAACAGGCCCTGCTGCGCGCCCAGCGCCACCATGAGCGCGGCGCGCTGTTCTACCTGGATCTCGACCGCTTCAAGCACATCAACGACTCGCTCGGGCACAGCATCGGCGACGGCCTGCTGCGCCAGGTGGCCAACGCCCTGCGCGGACTGCTGCGGGAGGAGGACACGGTGGCCAGGCTGGGCGGGGACGAGTTCGTGGTGCTGCTGACCGGCCTGGGCGCCGACGCCGACGCCGCCTTCCTCCATGCCCAGACCCTGGCGACGAAGCTGCTCCAGCACCTCTGCCGCCGCTATCCCGTGGACGGCCACGAGCTGTACGTCTCCATCAGCGTGGGCATCACCCTCTTTCCCGAGAACGCCCACACCACCCAGGATCTGCTCAAGCAGGCCGACGCGGCCATGTACGAGGCCAAGGATCGGGGCGGCAACGCATTCCACTTCTACGTGCCGAGCCTGCAGGCGGCGGCCGACCTGCGCCTGCAGCTCGAGAACGACCTGCGCTCCGCGCTGGAGGACGGTGAGCTGGTCCTCTACTACCAGCCCCAGGTGGACAGCGAGCGCAACCGGGTGCTGGGCGCCGAGGCCCTGCTGCGCTGGGAGCGTCCAGGCCACGGCCTCACCCACCCGGACGATTTCGTCCACATCGCCGAGGAAACCGGCCTCATCCTGGCCATCGGCGAGTGGGTGATCCGGGAGGCCTGCCGGCAGATCCGGGCCTGGGATGCCGTGTCCAACCGCCCGCCCCTGCCCCAGATCTCGGTCAATGTCAGCCCGCGCCAGTTCCGCCAGCCCGACTTCATACAGCGGGTGAAGAACATCCTCGCGGAGACCGGCGTCAGCCCCGGGCGCATCGTGCTGGAGCTCACCGAGCGGATCCTGCTGGAGGACATCGAGGGGGCCGCCGAGCGCATTCGCGAGCTCCAGACCATCGGCGTGCGCTTCTGCATCGACGACTTCGGAATGGGCTACTCCTCGCTGGCCTACCTGAAGAACCTGCCCGTGGAGGCACTCAAGATCGACCGCTCCTTCATCCGCGACATCCCCACCGATCCCAACGACGTGGCCATCGTCGAGACCATCATCGCCATGGCCTGGCGCTTCGGACTGAAGGTGATTGCAGAGGGCGTGGAGACCGGGGAACAGCTCAACTTCCTCGCCGCCCGCGGCTGCGACGCCTACCAGGGCTACCTCCACAGCCATGCCATGCCGGCCGGGGAATTCGAGCGCTACCTGGGCTGAGCCGAGCCCGCCCATCACCCGCAGTCGGCTTTCCCTGTCCACTCAAAACCAATCGCGGCGGGGGCGCCCCTCCCACAAGGGTTACCAACCACCGCGGCCCGACCGAGGCTTGTGGGAGGCCCGCCCCCGGGGCGATGGGGCTTTGCCAGAGCCAATGAGCTCACACACCTGGCTTTACCCCAAGATCCCACAGAAAATCCAGTCAATCCTGTAAATTCAGTAGTCCTGCAAGGACTCTCCATTCAAACCAACATACGAAAAAGGGCCAGGCATCTCTGCCTGGCCCTTTCGCGGAAACTGCTGGAAATCCTGGTGGAGCCGAGGGGGATCGAACCCCTGACCTTCGCATTGCGAACGCGACGCTCTCCCAGCTGAGCTACGGCCCCAACGGAGCGCGTATTTTACACAGCGGAACAGGGCAATGCTAGAGCCGGCGGGTGCGAATAAACCACCTCCCGCCCACCGCATCGCGCAAACTCCCTCCCCCTCAGGGAGAGGGCTGGGGAGGGAGTGTTCGGGCCCAACATTGCCCATCAACCCATCCAACAGCCAAAACAGATCAAAACCTGACCATTCAATGACAATCGCCGCGAGGGCGCGCCTCCCACAAGCGTTCCCAACCCCGGCGGCCCGGCCGAAGCCTGTGGGAGGCCCGCCCCCGGGGCGATGGGGCATTGGTCAACACCCGCGAATCCCCGTA
>Ga0068712_1001511_pt1 | contig 32248 bp, 25 predicted proteins | sample MTBAKSrepl1MetaG_FD_62987 | JGI IMG/M metagenome (GOLD analysis project Ga0068712, IMG submission 62987) | Enrichment culture microbial communities from Arthur Kill intertidal strait, New Jersey, USA, that are MTBE-degrading - MTBE-AKS1... | ecosystem: Environmental > Aquatic > Marine >... | reverse complement strand
CGGCGGATCACGGTGGAGGACCTGCGAGCCTTCAACCGCTCGCAGATAGAAGGGGTCCTCCGGCTCTGCCTCTACCCGGTGGTCGAGGTCGGTCACCTCAACCCCGACCGCTGGCGGCGGATGCACGCCCTGCTCAAGGAGGGCGGGCTGGTCAAGGGTGATCTGGACGCGGGCCAGTTCATCTTCGATCCGGTGCGGCGGCGGCAGGAACTGACCGAGAGCATCGAACGCGGCCTGGTCCTGGGGCTTCTGGCGGTGCTGTTCGCCGCGGCCGTTTTCGCCTTCTGGATCGTGACCCTGCGCCGGGCCGTGGGCCGGCGCACCCGGGAGCTGACCTCGGCGGCCGAGGAGCGGCAGCGGGCCGAGGAGGCCTTGCGAGAGGCCGAGGAGCAGTACCGTCTCCTGTTCGAAAACAGCCTCGACGCCGTCTTGCTGACCATCCCGGACGGAGGAATCCTCAGGGCCAACCCGGCGGCCTGCCGGCTCTTCGGCCTGAGCGAAGAGGAGCTTCGGGCCGGCGGCCGGGGCCTGGTCGTGGACGCAACCGATTCCCGGCTGGCTGGGGCTCTGGAAGAGCGGGCGCGCTACGGCGGTTTCAGAGGAGTGCTCACCTTCAAGCGCGCTGATGGAGCCAGGTTCCCGGCCGAAATCAGCAGCAGCGTTTTCAGGGACCGCCGCGGCCAAGAAAAGACCAGCATGATCCTTCGGGATCTTACCGAGCGCCTGGCCGCGGAGAAGATGAGGCTGGTCCAGCGCGACCTGGCCATGGCCCTGAACGCGACCACGGACCTCCAGACCGCCCTGGCCCACTCCCTGGCGGCCGCCCTGGAAGTGGAGGGGATAGACTGCGGAGCGATATACCTGGTCGATCCGGCCGCGGGCGCCCTGGTTCTGGCCCATCACCAGGGCTTGTCGGCCGAGTTTGCGACCGCCTACTCGCATATCGAGGCTCAATCTCCGCCGGTCCGGTCCCTTCTGGCCGGAGAGCCGATCTTCCGGTCCGATTCCGAGGAAATGACGGTGCTGGTTGGAATCCGACAGGCCGAAGGTCTGATGGCCGGGGCGGCTCTTCCGGTGGAGCACGAGGGCCGGGTGATCGCCTGTCTCGCCGCCGCCTCGCACACCCTGGCCGAACTTCCGGCCGCCAGCCGGCAGGCCCTGGAAACCACCGCCGCCCAGATCGGCGAGGCCATCGCCAGGATACGCCTGACCAGCGAGCTTAAAGAAAGCCAGCGGCGCCTGGAGACGCTGATGAGCAACCTGCCGGGCATGGCCTATCGCTGCGCCGGCGACGAGAACTGGACCATGGAGTTCGCCAGCCAGGGCTGCACCGCCCTGACCGGCTGGCATCCGGCCGACCTGGTCGCCAACCGGCGCGTTGCCTACGCTTCACTCATCCACCCCCAGGATCGGAAAAAGATCAGGACCATGGTCCTGGAGGCCCTGGCCAAAGACAGGCCGTTCGAGCTCGAGTATCGAATAGTAACCGCCGCGGGCGAGGAGAAATGGGTCTGGGAGCAGGGGCGGGGGGTGCTCACTCCGGCCGGTGAGATAGAGGCCCTGGAGGGCTTCATTGCCGACGTCAGCCAGCGCAAACGGGCCGAGGAGGCGCTCCGAGAGAGCGAGGCCAGGTACCGGCTCCTGGTCGAGAGCGCCCCCTTGGGCGTTCTGACCATTGACGCCCAGGGCCAGATCACTCAAGCCAACGCCAAACTCCTGGAGATCATGGGCTCCCCCTCGGTCGAGGCGACCCGGTCCATCAACTTGTTCGAATTCCCGCTCCTGGTCGAGGCCGGGGTGTCAGGGGACTTCCGCCGCTGTCTGGAGACGCAGGCCCCGATCATCGCCGACCGACCCTACGTCAGCAAGTGGGGCAAGCCCGTTCACCTGCGCTATCACCTCAGGCCGCTTCCTGGCGCCGACGGCCAGGCCGGCGGAGTCCAGGCCATCATCGAGGACTTCACCGACCTGAAGCGGGCCGAGGCGGCCCTGAAGGAGTCGGAGGAGAAGTACCGGCTCATCATCGACAACGCCAACGAGGGCATAATCGTCGTCCAGGACGAGCGCATCGTCTTCTCCAACCCCAAAGGACCGATCGTCTTCGGCCGGCCTGAGGCGGATCTGGCCAAGCTCGATCCGCGGGAATTTCTCCATCCCGAAGACGGGCAGGCGGTCATGGGCCGCCACCGCCGGCGCCTCAAGGGCGAGGACGTCCCTCAGTCGTACGATTTCAGAATCCTGGACGAGTCCGGCCAGACCAGGTGGCTGTGGATGAACGCCGTCCCCACCAGATGGGAAGGCCGGCCGGCGGTGATGTACATGGTCGCCGACATCACCGAGCGCAAGCGGGCCGAGGAGGCGCTCAAGAAATCGGAGGAGAGGCACCGCCTGGTCGTCGAGAACGCCGTGGAAGCCATATTCGTGATGCAGGAAGACCGCGTCGTCTTCGCCAACTCAAAAGGCCCGGTCATCTTCGGCTGGCCGGCCGGCGAATTCGGGGAAAAGAAACTCTCCGAGCTGATCCACCCCGATGACCGGGCCATGGTCCTGGAGCGCTACCACCGGCGCCTAGAGGGGCAAGGCATCCCTCAGTCTTACGATTTCAGGGTCCTGGACAAGGCCGGAGACTCCCGGTGGTTGTGGATCAACGCCGTCCCGACCGAGTGGGAGGGCAAGCCGGCGGCCCTGTACTTCGTTGTGGACATCTCCGAGCGCCGGCGGGCCGAGGAGGCGCTCAGGGAGTCGGAGAGCAAGTTCCGGACCCTGATCGAAAACGCCCAGGAGAGCATCCTGGTCATCCAGGAGGGCGTCATTCAGTACGCCAATCCCATCACCATGGACTGGACCGGCCGCTCCCTGGAGGAGCTCCGCTCGGGCGTTTTCTCCGACTTCGTCCACCCCGATGATCAGAAAATGGTGGCGGCTATCCACTCCCGCCGCCTCAGGGGCGAACCGGTTCCGCCGGTCTACGAATTCAGGATCCTGGCCAAATCCGGGCAGGTGCGCTGGGTCCAGGCCAGCGCGGTGTTCATAGACTGGAAAGGCAGGCAAGCGGTGCTGGCCTTCCTGAATGACACCTCAGAGCGCCGGCGGGCCGAGGAGGCCCTCCGGGAGAGCGAGCAGAGGTATCGGGAGACCGCCGACAACATCCCGGGCCTGGTCTATCAGCTGCTACTGGAAAAGGACGGGACCAGCCGCTTTCCCTTCATGAGCCAGCGCGCCTCAGAGATTATCGGGGTCAAGAGCGAAGACATCCAGAAGGACGCCAACCTGGCCTACGACAGGGTCCACCCCGATGACCTCGAAGAGCTGAAGCGGGCCATGGAGGAATCGGCCGGCAACCTGACCCGCTTCAACCTCGAGTTCCGCCTGATCAAGCCGGACGGGGAGTTGAAGTGGATCCACGCCCAGGCCGCGCCCCACCCGGTGGCTACGGGGGAGATTCTCTGGGACGGCGTCCTGGTAGACGTCACCGAACGCAAACTGGCCGAGGAGCGGCTCAAGGCCGCCCTGGAGGAGAAGGAGGTCCTCCTTCGCGAGATCCACCACCGGGTCAAGAACAACATGCAGGTCATCTCCAGCCTGCTCAAGCTCCAGGCCGAGACCACCCGGGATCGCCGCGTGCTGGAGGCCTTCCGGGAGAGCCAGGACCGGGTCCAGGCCATGGCCCTGATCCACGAGGCCCTCTACCAGTCCGAGACCCTGGCCGTGGTCGACCTGAAGGAATACGCCTTGAGGTTGACCACGAACCTGTTCCAGGCCTACGCGCCCCCCGGCGGGCGGGTCGCCTTCAACGTCGAGGTAGAAGAAATACAACTGGGCATGGATCACGCCGTTCCCCTGGGGCTGGTCCTCAACGAACTGGTGGTCAATTCCCTCAAGCACGCCTTCCCGGACGGCCGGAAGGGTGAAATCCTCATCACCTCCCACGCGCTCGGGGCCGAGGAGATCGAGCTGCAGGTCAGCGACAACGGCGCCGGCCTGCCCGAGGACAAGGACTGGCGCCGCACCGAGACCCTTGGGCTCCAACTCGTGGTCGGCCTGGTCGAGGATCAGCTCGGGGGAGGGATAAGCCTTGACCGGGCCGAGGGGTCCAGGTTCACCGTCAGGTTCAAACCCAAGAGGTACAGGCAGAGGATTTAGCCCGTGGCCAAGGCAAGAATAATGATCGTGGAGGACGAGCTGATCATCGGCCGGGACGTGAAGATCAGCCTGGAGAGGATGGACTACACCGTCACCTCGGTGGCCACCTCGGCCGAGCAGGCCCTCGAGAGGGCCGAGAGGGACCGGCCGGACCTGATTCTGATGGACATAGTCCTGCCCGGTCAGATGGACGGGGTCGGCGCGGCCGAGGAGATCCGCTCGCGCTGGGGCATCCCCGTGGTCTTCCTGACCGCCTACGCCGACGAGAAGACCCTCGAGCGGGCCAAGATGAGCGAGCCGTTCGGTTATCTCCTCAAGCCTTTCCAGGCCAGAGAGCTCCGGGCCGTCATCGAGATGGCCCTCCACAAGGCCGAGATGGAGGAGCGGCTCAGGGCCAGCGAGGCCCGTTACCGGGCCGTGGTCGAGGATCAGACCGAGCTGATCTGCCGCTTCGAGCTCCCCGAGGCCAGACTGACCTTCGTCAACCAGGCCTACTGCCGCTTCTTCGACCGACGGCCCGAGGATCTTGTCGGCCAGAGCTTCATGCCCCTGATTCCCGAAGAGGACCGCGGCCGAGACCAGAAGCTTCTAGCCGCTCTGAGTCTGGAGAATCCGGTCGTCACCATCGAGCATCGGGTCATCAAGCCCGACGGAGAGATGGCCTGGGTCCAGTGGACCAACCGGGCCTTCTTCGACCGGCAGGGCCGGATCATCGAGTGTCAGGGCGTGGGCCGGGACGTCACCGCGCGCAAGCGGGCCGAAGAGGAGCGGGAGCGGCTCCTGGCCGAGCTGCAGGAGGCCCTGGGGCGGGTCAGGAAACTGAGTGGGCTTTTGCCCATCTGCTCATCCTGCAAGAAGATAAGAGACGACCAGGGCTACTGGCGGCAGATCGAGGCCTACATCCGGGACCACTCCGAGGCCGAGTTCAGCCACAGCATCTGTCCCGAGTGCGCCAAGAAGCTCTACCCGGAATTCTACAAGGACAAGTGATCGCCGGACCATTGGGTCCGAGAGCCGGAGGCCGCCGGCCCGGCGATTTCCGTCAGGAGGCGCGGAGCGCCGGGAGACTCCGGCGCTCCGCGTCCCCGGCTCTAGACGTCCTGGGCCGTGGCCTTGGCCCTTTCCTCCTGAGACATCTTGGCCAGGCGCTCGACCTCTTTAAGATTCAGGCCCAACCCCTTGGCCACCCGCCGGCCGTACTCGGGATCGGCCTTGTAGAACAGGGCCGTCTGACGAAGCTGGATGCGCTTCCTGGCCCCGCCCAGGTGCTCGACGATGTTGCCCACGAGATGGTCTTGGGCCTCGTCGGTCATGACGTCGCGGTAGAGGTTGCCCGGCTGGACGAAGTCGTCGTTGGGGTAGTTGAAGGGGTGTCGGCCCGCCTGGCCGGAGAGCTCGAAGGCCGGCTCGCCGGCCTTGGGGTCGGGCCCCGGCCCGCCGAAGCTGTTGGGCCAGTAGTTGGGCCCGCCGCCGCCGTTGGCGTCCAGGCGCATGAACCCGTCGCGCTGGTAGCTGCTCTCGGGCGCGTTCTTGGGCGCGTTGACCGGCAGGAGGTGGTAGTTGGGTCCCAGCCGGTGGATGTGGGTGTCGTGGTAGGAGAAAAGCCTGGCCTGGAGCATCTTGTCCGGCGAGGCGGCGACGCCCGGGACCAGGTTGCCCGGGCAGAAGGCGGCCTGCTCGACTTCGGCGAAGTAGTTCTCAGGGTTGCGGTTCAGGACCAGCTTGCCCACCTTGATCGGCGGCACGTCCTTGTGCGGCCAGACCTTGGTGATGTCGAAGATGTCGTAGCGGTAGTCCCTGGCCTGCTCCGGGGTCATGATCTGCATTTCCAGGGTCCAGGAGGGGTAGTCGCCCCGCTCAATGGCCTCATAGAGGTCCCGGGTGGCGTGATCGGGGTCCTCGCCCGAGAGGCGGGCGGCCTCCTGGCGGGTCAGGTTCTTGATGCCCTGGTCGGTCTTGAAATGGTACTGCACCCAGAAGTACCCGCCCTTGGCGTTGTACCACTTGAAGGTGTGGCTGCTGTAGCCGTTCATGTTCCGGTAGGTCGCCGGCGTGCCCCTGTCGGAGAAGAGAATGGTCACCTGGTGGATCGACTCCGGGGTCAGGGACAGGAAGTCCCAGAACATGTCCGGGTCCTTGCAGTTGGTGGCCGGGTTTCTCTTCTGGGTGTGGATGAAGTCGGGAAACTTCAAGGGGTCCCGGATGAAGAAGACCGGGGTGTTGTTGCCGACGAAGTCGTAGTTGCCCTCCTCGGTGTAGAACTTGACCGCGAAGCCGCGCGGGTCCCGGGCCGCGTCGGCCGAGCCCTTCTCCCCGCCGACGGTAGAGAAGCGGGCGAAGACCTCGGTCCGCTTGCCCACTTGGGACAGGAACTTGGCCCGGGTGTACTTGGTCACGTCGGCGGTGACCTCGAAGTAGCCGCCCGCCCCGGCCCCCTTGGCGTGGACCACCCGCTCGGGGATGCGCTCGCGGTCGAAGTGGGCCAGCTTCTCCAGCAGGTGCATGTCCTGCATCAGGACGGGCCCCCGCCCCCCGGCGGTCAGGCTGTTCTGGTCATCCGCGACCGGGATGCCGAAAGCGGTGGTCAAAGTTTTCCTTTTTCTGGCCATCTGCAACCTCCTCTCGCCCCTGGGGGGCGTCGCTTCTGCGGCCGCGCCCGCCGGGCCGACTCGGGCCGGGGGCGAAGCCATCTTTGTTGATAATTATTTTCTATTCAGTTTAATTCTCTCTTTGCTCTAGTTCCTTGCGCCCGGCCAGCGGTGAACCTCGCTCTAGACTAGTCCTGCTTCTGGCAGCGGGGGCAGAGGCCGAAGAAGTCCAGCCGGTGGTTGACGATCCGATAGCCGGTCTGCTGGGCCAGGGCCTGGGGCAGGTCGGCCAGGCCGGCCAGGTCCGGGTCCAGAATCTCGCCGCAGTTCAAGCAGATGAGATGCGGATGCGGGTAGGGCCTCTGACCGTCGTAGCGGCTGGCGTCGTGGCCGAAACCCAGCTCCAGAACCTCCCCCAACTGGCGCAGGAGGGTGACCGTCTTGTAGATGGTGGCCAGGCTGGTGGTGGGGAAATCGGCCTTGACCCGCTCGTGGATCTGCTCCACGCTGGGATGCCCCTGGCTGGCGGCCAGAACCCTGAGCACGGCCAGGCGCTGGGGCGTGATGCGGTGCCCCTCCTGCCTCAGCCGCTCGACCATCGCCGCCAGGCGAGCTTGTTGATCGGCCATCTGCACTGGTTCCCCAAACCTGGGTTGAGGCGGCCCCGAGCCCCGCCGTCCCGGCCGCCCGTTTCTAACGGAGAATCATTTTCCGCTCAGTCTACAGCCTCCGCGCCGGCCGGTCAAATCGAAAACTCCCCGCGGCCGGGGTCGAGGCGACCTGGCCGCGGGGAGTTCATGAATGGCGGGCCTCTCGGCCGGCGGTCGTTAGAAGGCCATCTCCACCTTCCAGACCTTCCAGACCTTGCCGGCCAGGTCCGGCCCCGGCTGGAGGGTCGGCCTGCCCGGCTGCCAGCCGGCCGGCGTGGCCTCCTCGGTCTGGCGGACGTGCTGGAAGGCCTTGATCTGGCGAAGGGTCTCGGCCACGCTGCGGCCCACCGGCGGAGACAGGATCTCGATGGCCTGGATGACGCCGTCCGGATCGATCAGGAAGCGGCCCCGGACGTCCACTCCGGCGTCCTCGTCATAGACGCCGTAGATCTTGCCGATCCGGCCTCCGCCGTCGGAGAGCAGCGGGAAGGGCACCCCGCCCTTGACCATCTTGGACAGCTCCTCCTCCTGCCAGATCTTGTGGACGAAGCGGCTGTCGGTGCTCATGGCCAGGACCTGGACGCCGAGAGCCTTGAATTCGTCGTGTTTGGCGGCGACCGCCGCCAGTTCGGTCGGTCAGACAAAGGTGAAGTCGCCGGGGTAGAAGCAGACCAGCCTCCACTGGCCGCTGTAGTCCGACAGTTTGACGTTCTTGAAGCCGCCGTCGATAAAGGCGCTGGCCTCGAAATCAGGCGCTGGCTTGCCGACCCGAACCGTCATCTTGACTCCCTCCGCCGGGGCTGGACCCGAAGCTGTCTGGTTGGACTCGGCCGCGGGCAGGATCGGTCCCGCGGCGGGCTTGACGCAGCCGTCCTTTGCTGCCGCCATTTAGGCCTCCTTTGTGATTGGCCCTGGTTGCGGCGCGGCCCGCTCGCGGCCTCTCGAAAAGAGACGACCTTTGGATCGCGCCTTCAGATATAGTTTCTCTTAACGTGATCGAGGGGTCAAGTATTGGCTTTTCCACGGTCACCCCGGGCGGTCGGGCTGGACGGGACGGCGGCTCTTGGGTAGACTCTCAATCGGCCCGGCTGGGCCTGTATCTGCGGCCGCTCTTTGAGGCCGCTGACAGCGAAAGGAGGCAGCCAATGCCTGAGTTCATGAATCCGTTCAGCGGGATTATTCCAGACCGTAAGATCTCGGACCGGGAGCTGACCCGAGCCATCCGGCTGGCCCTGGCCGCCGAGGAGGAGGCCATCCACCTCTACGAGGCCCTGGCCGACGCCACGGACAACAAGCTGGCCAAGAGCGTCTTCCAGGACATCGCCAACGAGGAGAAAGAGCACGCCGGCGAGTTCCAGAGGCTCCTCAAGCTGCTCCTGCCCGACGAGGAGGGATTCCTGGCCCACGGCGCGGCCGAGGTCGACGAGATGGCCGCCAAGGTCAAGTAGGGGCCGGGCCTCCCGGCCTCGGATTCCCGGCCTCGCGCCGTGTTTTCCGTGCCGGCCGGGGGCCAAAAGATGCTTGACAACACCCGCCCACTGGGTCCAAAGATGCTCTGAGGCTCTCGGCCGGCCGGGAGCCAGGCGGTTGGGGAGAGTCGCGGATCTGGTCGTCCGGACGGGATTGTTGGGGCGTTCCCCGCCATCAGCGAGTCCGGGCGATTCGCCTTTTCGTTCCCTGGCTGAGTACTAGAACCTAAGGATTTGGTCCGGCCTTGTCTGACGGGCACCTGTCTGGCGGAGTGGGCGTGGCGAGAGAGACCCCGACCCTTGTCGTCGAGGATCTGCACAAGCGCTTCGGCTCGCTGGAGGTTCTCAAGGGCGTCTCCTTCGAGGCGCGCCAGGGCGACGTCATCGCCATCATCGGCAGCAGCGGCTCGGGCAAGAGCACCCTCCTGCGCTGCATCAACCTCCTGGAGACCCCCGACGCCGGCCGGGTCCTGGTCAACGGCGAGCTGATCGCCATGCGCGGCCAGGGCCGGCAGCGGCGGCCGGCCGACCAGAAGCAGGTCGATCGGATCAGGCGCCGCCTGGGCATGGTCTTCCAGGACTTCAACCTCTGGGCCCACATGACCGTCCTGGAGAACGTCATCGAGGCGCCCAGACACGTCCTCAAGACGTCCAGGGCCGAGGCGCTCCGGCTGGCCCGCTCCCTACTAGAAAAGGTCGGCATCGCCGAGAAGGCCAACCAGTACCCCTGCAATCTCTCCGGCGGCCAGCAGCAGCGGGCGGCCATTGCCCGGGCCCTGGCCATGGAGCCCCAGGTTCTCATGTTCGACGAGCCCACCTCGGCCCTGGACCCCGAACTGGTCGGCGAGGTCCTCCGGGTGATGCAGACCCTGGCCGAGGAGGGCCGGACCATGCTCATCGTCACCCACGAGATCGGCTTCGCCCGGGAGGTCGCCTCGGAGGTGATCTTCCTGCACGACGGTCGGATAGAGGAGCGGGGGGACGCCCGGCAGGTCATCGACAACCCGGCTTCGGAGCGCTGCCGGCAGTTCCTCTCCCAGAGCTACGGCAAGATGTGAAGGTCGCGTTTGAGTCCTTATTTCCAAAGGAGGGGTGTCATGAAACGAGTCGCTCTGTTCCTGGCCGTCGGGTTGGTTGTCCTGTGCGCCTGCGGGGTCGGCCTGGCCGCGGACAAGCTCCGCATCGCCACCGAGGGGGCCTATCCTCCCTTCAACTTCGTCCGCCCCGACGGCAAGCTGGACGGCTTTGACGTGGACATCGCCAAGGCCCTCTGCCAGGTCATGGGGGCCGACTGCGAGCTGATCGCCCAGGACTGGGACGGGATCATCCCCGGCCTCCTGGCCAAGAAGTACGACGTCATCGTGGCCAGCATGTCCATCACCGAGAAGCGCAAGAAGGCGGTCAGCTTCACCAAGTTCTACTACCGCGCCCCAGCCCAGTTCATCGCCAAGAAGGGCTCCGGCTTCGCCGTCACTCCGGAGGGGCTCAAGGGCAAGAAGGTCGGCGTCCAGCGGGCGACCACCTTCGCCAAGTACCTGGAGGACAAGTTCGGCCAGTACGTCGAGGTCAAGTACTACGACACGGTGGACAACCACAACCTGGACCTGGTGGCCGGCCGGCTGGACGCGGTCCTGGCCCAGAAGATCCTGATGAGCAAGTGGATGGAGAAGCCCGAGGGCAAGGACTTCGAGTTCGTCGGCCCGGCCTTTGACGACGTCAAGTACCTGGGCGAGGGGGCCGGCATCGCCGTCCGCAAGGAGGACACGGACCTCCTCAAGAAGCTCGACGCCGCCCTGGCCCAGATCGTCAAGGACGGCACCCACAAGAAGATCAGCCTCAAGTACTTTGCCTTTGACATCTACCCCTACTAGCCCGGCCGATTGACCGCCCCCGCCGCCGGCCGAAGCCGGCGGCGGGGGCCAAGCGAGGAAGCGACGATTGTTTGACCTGCACGGCTTCGGCCACACCCTGGTCGCCGGGACCTGGCTGACCATCAAGCTGGCCGTTTTCGCCCTCCTGGTCGGCCTCTGCCTCGGCCTTCTGGGCGCCGGGGCCAAGCTGTCCCGCTTCCGGGGCTTAAGGATCCTGGCCGACTTCTTCACCACCCTGGTCCGCGGCGTGCCCGAGCTGGTCCAGATCCTGTTCATCTACTTCGGCGGCACGATCATCATCAACAGCGCCGCCGCCTGGCTGGGCCACTCGGGCTACATCGACGTCAACCCCTTCGCCGCCGGCGTAGCCGCCCTGGGCATAAACTTCGGCGCCTACGCCACCGAGGTCTTCAGGGGGGCCATCCTGGCCATTCCCCGGGGTCAGGCCGAGGCAGCCCGGGCCCTGGGCATGCACGGCCCGCTCATCTTCCGCCGGATCATCCTGCCCCAGGTCTGGCGCTTCGCCCTGCCCGGCCTGGGCAATCTCTTTCTGGTCCTCCAGAAGATCACGGCCCTGGTCTCGGTCATCGGCCTGGCCGAGCTGATGCGCAACGCGACCATGGCCACCAACTACACCAAGAAGCCCTTCACCTTTTACATGACCGCGGCCCTGATCTACCTGAGCCTGACCATCATCACCATGGCCGGCCTCCACCTCCTGGAGAAGCGGGCCAGCCGGGGAGTCAAGCGGATCTGAGGCATGGACTTCGAGCTGATCATCGAAAGCCTGCCCGATCTGCTCCTGGGCGCGGCGGTGACCTTCAAGCTGGTCGGCCTGGCCATGATCCTGGGTCTGGTCCTGGCCGTGCCCCTGGCCCTGGCCCGCATCTCCAAACGGATCTGGCTCCGGGGCCCGGCCTACGCCTACATCTTCTTCTTTAGGGGCACGCCCCTGCTGGTCCAGATCTTCATCGTCTACTACGGCCTGTCCCAGTTCAGCGAGGTCCGGGAGAGCTTCCTCTGGCCGGTGCTCAGCCAGGCCTACTGGTGCTCGGTCATCGCCTTCACCCTCAACACCGCCGCCTACACCGGGGAGATCCTGCGGGGGGCCGTCCAGGCCGTGCCCCACGGCCAGATCGAGGCCGGCCTGTCCGTGGGCATGTCGCGCCTCCTGCTCCTGCGCCGGATCATCGGGCCCCAGGCCGCGCGCCTGGCCCTGCCGGCCTACAGCAACGAGTTCATCATCCTGATGAAGGCCTCCTCCCTGGCCAGCACGGTCACCCTGCTGGAGATCACCGGCATGACCCGCAACATCATCGCCGAGACCTACAAGCCCCTGGAGCTTTTCTTTCTGGCCGCCTGCCTCTATCTTTTCCTGACCTTCGTCGTAACGAGGGCCTTCAAGCTCGTCGAGCGGCGGCTCAGGCTGGACCCCCGGGAGGCCGGCCGGAGGCTGGCCGGGCCGGCGGTCAAGTAGAAGCGAGGTCGAGATGCCGGGCGTGGTTGATTTGCAGAGGCTGGTCCAGGCCGAGGTCGAGGCCGAGAGGGACAGAATCCTGGCCGTGAGCCGGGCTATCCACGCCCGGCCCGAACTGGGCCTCAGGGAGTATGAGGCGGCCGAGCTCCTCTGCGCCCAGGCCGAGGAGCTGGGCTTCCAGGTCCAGCGAGGCGCGGCCGGGCTGGAGACGGCCTTTGTGGCCACCTTTAACGGCCCCAAGAAAGGGCCCCGGATAGCCTTTCTGGCCGAGTACGACGCCGTGCCCGGGCTGGGCCACGCCTGCGGGCACAACGTCATCGCCGCCGCCTCCCTGGGCGCGGCCCTGGCCCTGAAGAAGGCGGCCGCCGAGCTGGGCGGGAGCGTAATTCTCTATGGCACGCCCGACGAGGAGGCCGTGGACGTCCTCTCCAAGGGCGGCAAGGTGGTCATGGCCCGGGCCGGGCTGTTCGACGGCCTGGACGCGGTCCTGATGACCCACCCCCGGGGGGGGCCAAATTCGGTCTGGGGCTACAGCTTCCCGCTCAAGGACTTCGTCGTCCGCTACCTGGGCAAGCCGGCCCACTACACCGCGCCCGAGAAGGGGATCAACGCCCTGGAGGCCCTGCTCATGTTCATCGATCAGGTCAACGGGCTCAAGCGGGGCTGGCCGACCGGCGTCCTGTTCGCCTACACCATCACCGACGGCGGCGGCCCCAGCCCCATCGTGATCCCCAGGCTCGCCGAGGCCCACTTCACCCTGAAGGCCTTCTACAGCCAGCTCCTGGAGGAGCTCTTCGCCAAGGTGGAGGCCTGCGCCCGGAGCGCGGCCGCGCTGAGCGGGGCCGGGGTGGAGATCGAGGTCCTGGACCAGTACCGCAACTCCATCCCCAACCTGGCCCTGACCCTGAGCCTCCATCGCAACCTGCGGGCCCTGGGGGCCGAGGTGGAGAGCCCGATCGACTCCCAGCGGGCCCTGGAGCGGCGCGCCTACCCAGGCGGCTCGACCGACTTCGGCGACGTGAGCTGGCTGGCCCCGGGCAGCCACGGCTATTGCTCCATCGGCGGCCGGGACCTGGTCGCCCACACCGAGGAGTTCGCCGCCGCGGCCGGCGGCGAGCCCGGCGATCGGGCCGCGATCCTCTGGGCCAAGGCCCTGGCCCTGACCGGGGTCGAGCTCCTGGCCGAGGCCGCCTTCACCGCCCGGGTCAGGGACGAGTTCGAGGATTATCGAGCCCAAAATTTCCTGAACGTGCCGGGCATCCCGCCGGCCTTCGAGCCCCTGCCCGGGGAGTTCGTCCAAGCGCTGGCCCAGGCCGGGCCGGCCGAGGAGGATTGAACATGCTCAAGCCTGAAATCAAGACGCCGCCGCCCGGCCCCAAAGCGGCCGAGTGGATCGCCCGCGACGGCCGGGTCATGTCCCCCTCCCTGCCCCGGGAGTACCCCCTGGTCGTCCTCAAGGGCGACGGCCTCTACGTCGAGGACCCGGACGGCAACGTCTTCCTGGACTTCACCTCGGGCATCGCCGTCTGCAACACCGGCCACTGCCACCCCCAGGTGGTGGCCGCGGCCCAGGAGCAGCTCGGCCAGCTGATCCACACCTGCGGGGCCGACTTCTACCACACCCCGATGATCCGGGTGGCCGAGAGGCTGGCCCAGATCGCCCCGGGCCAGAGCCCCAAGCGGGTCTTTCTGGGCAACTCCGGGGCCGAGGCGGTCGAGGCCGGCTTCAAGCTGGCCCGCTGGCACACCGGCCGGCCCGGGGCCATCGCCTTCCTGGGCGCCTTCCACGGCCGGACCATGGGCGCCCTGACCCTGACCGCCTCCAAGGTCGGCCAGAGGGAGGGCTTCAACCCCCTGGTGCCGGGCGTGACCCACGTTCCCTTCGGCCACTGCTACCGCTGCGCCTACAACCTGACCTATCCCGACTGCGACCTGGCCTGCGTCCGCTACATCGAGGAGGTCCTCTTCAGGTCCACCCTGCCCCCCGAGGAGGTGGCCGTCATCGTCGTCGAGCCCCTTCAGGGCGAGGGCGGCTACATCGTCCCGCCGCCGGACTGGCACCGCCGTCTCAAGGCCCTGGCCGAGAAGTACGGCATCCTCTACCTGGTCGACGAGGTCCAGACCGGCATGGGCCGGACGGGCCGGATGTTCGCCAGCCAGCACTTCGGCGTCGAGCCGGACCTGATGCCCCTGGCCAAGGGCATCGCCTCGGGTATGCCCCTGAGCGCCCTGGTCGCCCGGGCCGAGGTCATGGACTGGAACCGGGGCGCCCACGGCTCGACCTACGGCGGCAACCCGGTGGCCTGCGCCGCGGCCCTGGCCACCCTGGAGGTCCTCGAGTCCGGCCTGATCGACAACGCCCGGGAGAGGGGCCAGGAGCTGAGGGCCGGCCTGGACGAGCTGGCCGGCCGCTTCGAGGTTGTCGGCGACGTGCGCGGCCTGGGCCTGATGCAGGCCGTGGAGCTGGTCCGGGATCGGGAGAGCCAGGCCCCGGATCAGGAGGCCCGCAACCGGCTCCTGAGGCGCTGCTTCGAGAAGGGACTGCTCCTCCTGAGCTGCGGCGAGAGCACCCTCCGCTTCTGCCCGCCCCTCATCGCCACCCGGGAGCAGATCCAGATCGGGCTGGAGATATTCGCCGAGACGCTCAAGGAGGTGGCCGGCTAGAGGGGCCGTTCAGCGCCGGAAGACCACCCGGCCGTCGAAAACGGTCAGGTCCACCCTGGCCCGGTGGATGTCCGCGGGCTCGATGCTGTAGATGTCCCGGTCCAGGACGATCAGGTCGGCCAGCTTGCCCGGGCTGAGGCTGCCCAGGTCGGCCTCCCGGCCGCAGGCCAGGGCCGGGCCCAGGGTGTAAGCCCGGACCGCCTCGGCCACGCTCAGCCGCTGGGCCGGGTACCAGCCCTGGGCCGGGCTGCCGTCCCGGCGCTGCCGGGTCACCGCGGCGTGGACGCCCCAGAGCGGGTTGGGGTCCGAGACAGGGCAGTCCGAGCCGAAGGCCAGGGTCAGGCCGGCCTCGAGCAGGCCCTTGAAGGGGTAGACCCAGCGGCCCCTGTCCCCTAATCCCTGATCGTGGACGGTGATGTCGTCGCTCAGGTGGAGCGGCTGGACCGAGGCGACCACCCCCAGGCGGCCCAGCCGGACCACGTCCTCGGGCCGGATCATCTGGACGTGCTCGAGGCGGTGGGGGGCGGCCGGCCGGACGCCGTCCGCCGTCCGCCGCCGGGCCAGCTCCTCGAAGACCCCGACCAGCTCCCGGTTGGCCCTATCGCCGATGGCGTGCACGGCCACGGCCAGGCCGGCTTCCTCGGCCCGGCGGGCCGCCCGGGCAATGTCGTCCACCGGGGTCAGGGGCAGGCCCAGGCCGCCGTTCAGGTAGGGCTCGATCAGCCAGGCGGTCTTGGAGCCGATCGAGCCGTCGGCGAAGTACTTGAGGTGGCCCAGCCGGAGCAGATCGTCGCCCAGGCCGGTCCTGAGCCCCAGGGCGATGACCTCGTCCAGGCGCTCGCCGGGCAGGAAGAACCAGCAGCGCAGCTTGAGCCGGCCAGACTCCCTGAGCCGCTGCCAGGCCCGCAGGGCCGGCGGCCCGTCCAGCCCGCCCATGAGCCGGGCGTCGTGGAGGCCGGTCAGGCCCAGGGCGTGCAGGGCCGGCATGGCCTCGGCCAGGGCGTCGGCGGTCTCCTCCTCGCCGGGCTGGGGCACGGCTCGGCCGGCCAGGTTCATGGCCTGCTCGCGCAGCAGCCCGGTGGCCCGGCCGGCCCGGTCGCGCTCGATGACCCCCTCGGGCGGGTCCGGGGTCGAGTCGTCGATCCCGGCCAGGGCCAGGGCCCGGGAGCTGAGCAGGGCCAGGTGCATGTCCCGCCGAAAGAGCAGGACGGGATGGTCCGGCGCGGCCGCGTCCAGCTCGGCCTTGACCGGCAGGCGGGGCTCGGGCCAGTCCGACTCGTCCAGACCCCGGCCGATGATCCAGGCGCCGGCCGGCCGCTCGGCCGCGGCCCGGGCGACCAGGCCCAGGAGTTCGTCCAGGGAGGCGGCCTGGCCCAGGTTGAGCTGGCGCCGGCTCAGGGCCCAGTCGTAGTAGTGGAAATGGCTGTCGGTCAGGCCGGGCAGGACCAGCCGGCCGGCCAGGTCGATGACCTCGGTCTCCGGGCTGGCCAGGGGCCTGATCCGGTCGTCGTCGCCCAGGGCCAGGATGCGGCCGGACCTGACGGCCAGGGCCCGGGCCCTGGGCCGGGCCGGATCCTGGGTGCGCAGGTCGCCGTTGAGGAGAATCAGGTCGGGCATGGAGCTCACTTGACCTCTCAGATCAGGAAGCCCTGGGGAAAGGGGTCGCCGGGTTCGACCACGAACTGGTGTAGGCCGGTGATTTGGGCGCTGCCCCTGACCTCGACGACCACGGCCGGGACGCCGCTAAGATCGGTCTCGGCCTTGAGCCGGGCCTCAAAGGTGCTGCCCAGGACGCCGGCGTTGACAAAGGGCTGGCCCAGCCCGATCTGGCCGCGGCGGTGGAGCAGGGTCAGTTTGGCCGCGGTGCCGGTGCCGCAGGGCGAGCGGTCCAGGTGGGACTCGCCGTAGACCACCGCGCCCAGGCCCCGGCCCCGGGCGTGGCCCGAGGTGTCGTAGAACTGGACCACGTCCACGGTCTTCACCTCCTCCCGGAGGGGGTGGCTGACCCTGAGCTGCTCGTTGGCCAGGTCGATGAGCCTCATGCCCAGCTCGACCAGCCGGGGGCCGTTGGCCGGGGTCAGGTCCAGGCCGATCTGGTCGCTGGAGACCATGACGAAGAAGCCGCCCACGCAGACCGTGTCCACCTGGATCCGGCCCAGACCAGGCACCTCAAGGCTCTCTCCCTGGCCCTGGACAAAGGAGGGCACGAAGTCCAGGGCGACCGAGGCCACCCGGCCGCCTTCCAGAAAGGCCGTGGTCTCCATGGGCCCGCCCGGCGTGTCCACGACCACCCGGGTGGCCGGCTCCCGGGCCTCGATGGCCCCGGCCTCGATGAGGGTCTTCACCGCGCCGATGGTGGCCGTGCCGCAGCCGTAAGGATAGCGCCGGCCGTCCATGAAGATCAAGCCGAAGCTGGCCCCCGGGGTCTCCGGCTCGGTGACCAGGGCGGCCATCAGGTCGCTGCCGCTGCGGGGCTCGGTGCAGAGGAGGCGGCGCAGGTCGTCCCGCCGCTCCATCAGGAAGTCCCTCTTCTCCTTGATCGTCCGGCCGGGCAGCGGCCCCACGCCGCCGACGATCAGCCTGGTCTGCTCGCCGGCGGTGTGGGAGTCGATGGTCCAGAGGCGCTTTTGGAAGCGCTGGGCCAGTCGCTGGCTCAGGTGGGCTAGCTCCAGAGACAATTCCTTATCCTCCCGGAAAATAGCGGGCCGGGCCTCAGCCCCGGTCGGGCCGGCGGCGAAGCAGGCGGCAGTGGGCCGGCTCGACCTCGATGAGGACCTCCTGGCCGCGCCTGAAGGGGGCGGTCTTCATCATGGTGATGACGTGGACCAGGGCCCCGGCCTCGAGCTCGACGAAGTACCTGACCTCGCCGCCCATGTAACTCCGTTCCTTGATCCGGCCCCGGAAGGCGTTGTTGCCCGCCAGGGGCGCCGGGCCGTCGGCCGGCCTGACGCCGAACCGCTGGGCCCTGATTATCACCTCGACCGGGTCGCCCGGCAAGAAGTTCCCGGCCTGGTCGACCAGGAGGTCAAAGCCCTGGTCGAGCCTGACCTGGAGGCCCCGCTCCCCCTGCCCGGCGACCCGACCCTGGAAGAAGTTGGAGTGGCCCAGGAAGTCGGCCACGAAGTGGTTGGCCGGGTGGTTGTAAACCTCCTCGGGCGTGCCCTCCTGCTGCTTGAGGCCGTCCTTCATGACCACGATCTTGTCCGACATGGACAGGGCCTCCCGCTGATCGTGGGTCACGAAGACCGTGGTCACGCCCAGCATCTGCTGGAGGTTGTCTATCTCCCGGCGCATCTCCTCGCGGAGGTTCTCGTCCAGGGCCGAGAGGGGCTCGTCCATGAGCAGGACCACCGGCTGGATGACGATGGCCCGGGCCAGGGCGATGCGCTGCTGCTGGCCGCCCGAGAGCTGGGCCGGCATCCGGTTCTCCACACCGGGCAGGCGGACCATGTCCAGGGCCCGCCTGACCCGGTCCCTGATCTCGCTCCGGGGCACGCTGCGGTACTTGAGGCCGAAGGCGACGTTGTCGAAGATGGTCTTGTGTGGAAACAGGGCGTAATTCTGAAAGATCATGCCCAGGTTGCGCTTGTGGATGGGCGTGTCGTTGACCCGCCGGCCCTTGATGAAGATGTCGCCCTCGGTGGGCCTCTCCAGGCCGGCGATCATCCTCAGGATGGTCGTCTTGCCGCAGCCCGAGGGTCCCAGCAGGGTGACCAGGGAGCCGTCGGCGATGTCCAGGTCCATCTTCTCCACGGCCACGATCTTGTCGAAGCGCTTGTACACGCCCCTGAGCTGAACCGCCGGGACTGACTCGTTCTGGGCCACTCTGCTCCGACCTCCTCGGGGTCGGGCCGCCCGGGCCTCAAGCCCAAGCGGCCCGGCAACGGTTCAGGCACCGGCCTTGATCCGGTCCCACTTCTCGGCCCACTCGACCTGGTGGCCGTTCCAGTAGTCGGGCTTGGCAAAGAGATAGCCCTTCAGGGTTCCGGTCGGGTCAAAGGCGGGCAGCTTCTTGATCGTCTCGGTCAGCTCCACCTTGGTCGGGTCCAGGCAGGGCGGATACTTCTGGGCCTCGGCCACGGCGATGGAGCACTCCTTGGTCAGCATGAAGTTGAGGAGCTGGCCGGCCACCTCCAGGTCGCTGCCCTTCATGACGAAGATGCACTCCTGCCAGGAGTAGCAGTTGTTGGGCGAGAGGAAGGCGATGGGATGGCCCTGGGCCTGCAGGGCGGCCACCCGGCCCGACCAGGCCGTGGTGGCGTAGATCTCCTCGTTGGCCAGGAGGCTCATCAGCTCCGCGCCCGAGCCCCAGTACTTCTTCATCAGCTTGCGCTGCTCCCTGAGCGCGGCCCAGACTGCCTCCAGATCCTTGATCTCGTTGGGATTCTGTCCGGTGTGCAGGGCGGCGTACCAGATATTGGTCCGCCAGTCGTCAAAGCTGCCCAGCTTGCCGCTCAGGTCCTTGTCGAAGAGAAGCCCGGCGCCCAGCTTGTCGGCCTTGTCCTTGGGCACGTGCTTGGTGTTGTAGGCCAGGCCGGTCTGGCCGTAGTCGTAGGGCGCCGCCGAGAGGGTGCCACTAGTAATAGCCCGGTAGGGCGCCATCAGGGCGGGCATGACGTTCTTGAGGTTGGGGATCTTGGACTCGTCCAGAACGACCTGGTAGCCCAGGTTGACGTAGCGGGCGTAGTCGAAGACGCCGCTCAGGTGGGCCAGGTTGAACTCCCCGCCGGGCGGGAAGGAGGCCTTGACCCGGGTCAGGTAGGTGTCCATGTTCCCGAACTCGCCCTCGACGACCTTGACCCCGGTGGCCTTGGTGAAGGGCTCGAAGGCATACTTGTGGAAGGCCTCCGAGACCGTGCCGCCCCAGCCGTCGAAGCGGATGGACTTTCCGGCCGCCCAGACCCGGCTCACCCGGCCGAAGGGGCCGCCGACCAGGCCCGCGGCCGCGCCGGCCAGGCCCAGCAGCCTTAAGAAGTCGCGCCGGCCCAAATCCCCGTTCGAGCGACGTTGCCGAAGCTCCTCGACCCTCTTGATCCAGTCAACGCTCACTCTTCACCCCCTTGTTGGCTTGAAATGGTTGCCAAGTCACTCCAAACGCCAGTTTTCCCCCAGCCCCGGACAGGCCGCCCGGCCTAGCCGCCCCTGGCGAAGCGGCGGGACAGGTACCCGGCCAGCAGCGGCGTGGTCAGGGTCAAGATGATCATGACCGTGCCCAGGGCGTTGATCTCCGGGCTGATGGAGTTCCGGAGCATGCCCAGGATCTTGACCGGCACGGTCTGGCTCTGGGCCGTGGCCCAGAAGAGAGTCGCGGTCACGTCATCGAAGGAGATGGTGAACGAGAAGAGCACCCCGGCCATGATCGCCGGGGCCAGAAGAGGCAGGGTCACCTCCCTGAAGGTCTGAAGGGCGTTGGCCCCCAGGCTCAGGGCCGCCTCCTCGTAGACCCGCTGGATGCCCACCAGGCGGGCCTGGACCACCAGCAGGACGTAGGGCAGGGTGATGACCACGTGGCCGATGAGCAGCATGATGAAGCTCTTGGGCTGCTGGAGCCAGCGGATGAACAGGAGCAGGGCCACCCCGAGGATGACCTCGGGAATCATGATCGGGGCCAGGAGCAGGGTGTTGAGCGTGTTCTTGCCCGGAAAATCGTAGCGGACAAAGGCCAGAGCGGCCAGGATGCCCACGGTCGTGCTGATCAGGGCCGTCAGCGAGCCCAGGAGGAGCGAGTTCTTGAAGGCCAGGACGATGGTCTGGTTCTGGGCCAGCTTGGCGTACCAGCGCAGGCTGAAGCCGCTCAGGGGAAAGGAGCCGAACTGCTGGGGGTTGAAGGAGAGGATCACGACCACGGCGATGGGCGCGAACATGAAGATATAGACCAGGATGGTGTAGAGGCGAATCAGGGACCAGCCGGAGATGCCGAGGCGGCGAATCATGTCAGCGAAAGCTCTTGAATATCTGGCTCACGCCCAGATAGCGGTTGTAGGTGTAGACGATGGCCACCAGCAGGGCCAGCAGGATTACGCTCAGGGCCGAGCCAAAGGGCCAGTCCAGGGTGCCGATGACCCGCTTGAAGATTAGGTTGGCGATCATGTCGTTGCCCGGACCGCCCAGGATCATCGGCGTGATGTAGGTTCCCGAGCTGAGGACGAAGACCAGCAGGCAGCCGGCGCTGACCCCGGGCAGGCTCAGGGGCAGGGTGACCTCCCGGAAGGCCTGCCACTCGGTGCAGCCCAGGCTTCTGGCCGCCTCCAGGAGGCTCTTGTCTATGCCCTCCAGGCTGACGTAGATGTTGAGGATCATGAAGGGGAGCATGTACTGGATCAGGCCCATCAGGACCGAGCCCTCGTTGTAGAGCATGCCCAGCGACTCGTTCAACAGACCAGAGGCGACCAGGATGTGGTTGATCAGGCCGCTGTCGCCCAGGATGTTGATCCAGCTCAGGGTCCGGATGATGTAGCTGATCCAGAAGGGCAGCATGATCAGCAGCAGGAGCAGGGGCCGGTGCCTGGTCCGGGTCTGGTAGAAAAAATAGGCCGGAATGTAGCCCAGGACCACGCAGAGGATGACCGTCTCCAGGGCGATGCGGATGGTCCTGATCAGGATGGAGGGATAGAAGAAATCGACGAAGAACTTGGCGTAGTTGCCCAGCTGGAAGGCCGGTATGTCCGCCCCGCTGGCCGCCCTGAGCCAGAAACTGTAAACCACGACGAAGCAGACCGGCACCACCAGCCAGAGGAAGACGACGCTCAGCGCCGGTGAGAGGAGAATCCAGGGCTGCCAGCCATTTCTCTGCATCGACCCATCGCAGGCTGGAGGAGCTACCACGTCGCCGACAAGTAAGCGGTGAAGGTTTGAAGGCGACCGGCGAGACGATTAGAGCGTATCTTTTTGTATCGGCAGAGCTTGGGCCGAGTCAAGGAAAAATTCTTATCAGGCAAGGACTGGTAAGCTGAGGCCCGCTGGCCGCCGGGAGGATCGGATCAACTTATCTAGTTGATATACAGACGCTTTCTAACCACCAACTTCTCCGCCCTGTCAGTCTATCGGCTCGGGAGCCCGGCCCGGAGAAATCGCCGCCGGACTTGGTCAGTCGGGGATTTTGACCAGGTCGTCCTCGTAGACGCCCTGCTCGGCCGTGTATATCCGGGCCGGACGAACGTGGTATAATTAATTGATCGGGGACGGGGTCCCAGCCAGACTGTCCGAGAGGGGCCGGCCCTTGCCGGGGCCGGCGGTTCAATCATGCCTGAGCCTTGGTCGCGCCGGAGGGCGGGAGACCGGCATCGGGCCGGGACTAGACGGGAGGATACGTGGAAGGGAAGGAATACTACGACGCCCTGTACGAGCTGGCTCGGGTCATCAACGCCTCACTCGAGCCGGCCGAAGTGCTCAAACAGATCGTCAGCCGGGTGAGCCAGGCTATGAAGACCAAGGCCTCGGCCCTGCGCCTCCTGGATCAGACGGGCAAGAGGCTGCTCCTGGGCGCCTCCCAAGGGCTGTCCAAGGGCTACATCCGCAAGGGGCCGATCCTGGTCCAGGAGTCGGGCCTGGACAGGCAGGCCCTGGCCGGCCAGGCCGTCTACCTCAAGGACGCCCAGAGCGATCCGGCCTTCCAGTACCGCGACCGGGCCAAGGAGGAGGGCATCCGCTCGGTGCTGGTGGTCCCGCTCACGGTCGAGAACCGGGCCATCGGCGTGCTGCGGGTCTATTCCGCCGAGGTCCGGGAGTTCGACCCCGGGGACGTCAAGTTCCTGGAGGCGGTGGCCAACCTGAGCGCCATCGCCCTGGAGAACGCCCGGCTCCACCAGGCCCTCAAGCGGGACTTTGACCTGATGCTGGCCCACAAGTACCGGCTGGACGACAACTAAGGGAGGCGAGACATGGTTCGGCTTGGAATCAACGGCTTCGGGCGCATCGGGCGCCAGGTCTTCAAGGCTGTGCTCGAGCGCCACCCCGAGTCGCTCAAGATCGTGGCCGTGAACGATCTGTTCGACGTCAAGACCAACGCCCACCTGCTCAAGTACGACACCAACTACGGCCGCATCAACGCCCAGGTGGAGACCACCGAGGACAGCTTCATCGTCAACGGCGAGCCGGTCAAGAGCTTCGCCCTGCGCGACCCGGCGGCGATTCCCTGGGACGAGGTCGGGGTGGACATAGTCGTCGAGTCCACCGGCCTCTTCAGGACCGGGGCCAAGGCGGAGGCCCACCTGTCCGCCGGGGCCAAGAAGGTCATCATCACCGCCCCGGCCAAGGAGGAGGACCTGACCGTGGTCATGGGCGTCAACCACCAGGCCTACGACCCGGCCAAGCACCACATCGTCTCCAACGCCTCCTGCACCACCAACTGCCTGGCCCCGCCGGCCCTGGTGGTCCACCAGACCTTCGGCATCGAGAGCGCCTACATGACCACGGTCCACTCCTACACCAACGACCAGCGCATCCTCGACCTGCCCCACAAGGACCTGCGCCGGGCCAGGGCCGCCGGGCAGAACATCATTCCGACCACCACCGGCGCGGCCAGGGCGGTGGCCCTGGTCATCCCCGAGCTCCAGGGCCGCTTCGACGGCTACTCCCTGAGGGTGCCCACGCCGACCGTCTCGGTGGTCGACTTCGTCGCCCGGCTGAACCGGAAGGCCGGGACCGAAGATCTCAGGGGGGCCCTCAAAGAGGCGGCCGAGACCCGCCTCCAGGGCATCATGGGCTGCGAGAGCGAGCCCCTGGTCTCCTCGGACTACAAGGGCGACCCCCGCTCCTCCATCGTGGACCTGGAGTTCACCCAGGTTCTCAACGAGACCATGGCCAAGGTGGTCACCTGGTACGACAACGAGTGGGGCTACTCCTGCCGGGTGGCCGACCTGGCCGACCTGATGGCCCAGAAGGGTCTCTAGGGCCGGGGCAGGTTGTTGTTCGTCCGGCGGCTTGCTATGATGATTCGGTCACCGGGGGCGGCCCGGCTGAGATGGGGGCCGCTCGTCCGGGCGGGTCTTGGGCTCGGCCCCAGGGGCCGACGGGTTCCTGGGCTCTAGATCTGGGAGGGCGATCATGCCTGGATTCATTCGTCGTCGCGGGGTCGGGTTGGTCCTTCTGGCCCTCCTGACGCTGGCCGCCTGCACCGCCTGGGCCGAGATGGTCGTGGAGACCACCGACGGCCGCAAGTACACCGTCCCCATTTCAGCCGGGGACCTGGCGACAATCCGCTTCACCGACTCGGCCGGTTCGGGGACGAGTCAGTCGACTTCCTCGACCTCCTCGACCAGGGAGACCAAGGCCTACTTCGAGGACCAGTTCAACGACCTGGCCAACTGGGGCGGCACGGCCACCCAGCGCAAGGTCGTCAAGGGCGTGGCCGAGTTCTACTCGGGCAACCACACCACCTTCGAGCTCAACCCGCCCATTCCGGTGGAAAACGTGATCGTCGAATGGCGCGGGGCCGCCTTTGACAACGGCTTCCACGGCAGCTTGGGCAACTACATCTTCAACATCGGCGGCTGGAACAACTCGGCCTCGGGCGGGTCCAGCCCTAACACCCCCTTCCAGAAGCTGCACCAGGGCAAGGTCTACCAGCCGGGCAAGTTCCACATCTGGAAGGTCCAGCGCATCGGCAACGAATTGGCCGCCTACGTGGACAACCGCAAGATCTGGAGCCTGAACATCACCGAAAAAGCCAGTCAGCCCTGGGGGCCCTTGCGGTTCACCACCCACAACGGCAAGCTCCAGATCGACTGGATCAAGATCAGCTCGGTCAGCGAATAGGCCCGGACCGGGACGGCCGCCGGCCGTCCCGGCTCACTCCACCGGCACCCGGACCTGAGCCACGATCTCCTCGACCGCCGCCTCCTTGGCCCGGCCCCGCAGCCTGGCCTCGGTGCTGACGATGAGGCGGTGGGCCAGCACCGGCCCGGCCAGGGTCTTGACGTCGTCGGGGATGACGAAGCCGCGGCCCCGGACGGCCGCCAGGGCCTGGGCGGCCTGATAGAGCCCCTGGGTCGCCCGGGGGCTGGCCCCCAAACGGACGGCCGGGTGCTCCCGGGTGGCCCGGCACAGGCTGACGATGTACTCCAGGATCGAGGCCTCGACCTTGACCCGCCGGCAGTCCGCCTGCAGCTCCCTGAGCTCCGGCCCGCCCAGGACGCTCCGGAGCTCGTCCAGGGGGTTGGTCTGTTCGAAGCGGAGGACGATGGCCTCCTCCTCCTCGGCCGAGGGGTAGCCCTGCCTGACCTTGAGCAGGAAGCGGTCCAGCTGGGCCTCGGGCAGGGGGAAGGTCCCCTCCAGTTCGATGGGGTTCTGGGTGGCCAGGACCAGGAAGGGCCGGGGCAGAAGCTTGGTCTCGGAATCGACGGTCACCTGGCGCTCCTGCATCGCCTCCAGGAGGCAGGCCTGGGTCCGGGGCGTGGCCCGGTTGATCTCGTCGGCCAGGACCACGCTGGCCATGATCGGCCCGGGCAGGAACTCGAACTGGCCGGTCTTCTGGTTGAAGTAGTTCAGCCCGGTCACGTCCGAGGGGAGCAGGTCCGGGGTGAACTGGATGCGCTTGAACTCGCAGTCCAGGGAGCGGGCCACGGCCTTGGCCAGGAGGGTCTTGCCCACGCCGGGCACGTCCTCCATCAGGGCGTGGCCTTCGCACAGGAGGGCCACCAGGACCAGGGTGATCACCTCCCGCTTGCCCACGATGACCTGCTCCACGTTCTGGATCAGCTTCTCCGCGGCCTGGTGGATGGCCGCCGTCTGGCCGCCGTCGCGTTCGAAATTGGGCGCCGCGTCCATGTCTGGACCTCTCAGTTCCCGGGCCGGGGGCGAATCAGCCCCGGGCCCGCTTGTCTGACCGGTTCCTGGGCCTGGCCTTGATCCGCCGCCAGCTCTCCCGAACCAGGTTCATGGTCGCCGGGTCGGGCCGGTGCAGGCCGTAGCGGACCCGGACGTAAGACTCGGTGATGAGGCCGAAATCCTCGGCCCCCTCGGGCAGGGCCAGGCTGAGGCGCTCGAGGTACTCGTAGGGCGTCTCCTGGCCGGTCCTGGTTAAGCCTCTGGCCGCGGCCCAGTCCAGGAGACGCCGGTAGACATCGCGGACCGAGGAGGCCTCGCCCCCGGCGGCCGGACCCGGCCGCCGCCACTTTAAGACCCGCCGCCACAGCCTGACCAGGAGGCCTTTAAGCCAGCCCAGCAGGGCCCTGAGGTCGTCCCTGAGGCGGTAGTCGGAGGCCTCCAGGGCGAGCCCCGGCGTCTGGTCCCAGCGCCGCCTCAGCCAGCGCAGCAGGTCGGTCAGGCCCCGGAAGAGAACGCCGGCCACCAGACAGACCCAGGAGACGGTGAAGAAGATGTGGGCCACGATCCTGACCCAGCGGAAGTCCAGCAGGGGATTGTGCTCCTCCGGGGCCGCCCGCGGGATCGCCTGGCCCATCTCTGGCAGGCGCTCCAGCTGGCCCGGCTTGGGCAGGAGGCTGACCAGGAAGTCGATCAGCCGGATAAAAAGCCGCCACAGCCAGGCCAGGGGCTGGAGGAGCAGGTTGAGCAGGTCGCGGTCGACCAGGGCAAAGACCAGGAAGCCCAGGAGCAGGACCAGGCCGACCGTGGCCGTGACGATGACCGACCAGGGCCGGGGCGCGATCAGGCCCTCGACCCGGGCCATCTCCAGGGAGCGGGCCAGCCAGAGGCCGGTCAGGCCCAGGGCGAAGAAGGCCATGATCAGGGCCCAGGCCGCCGGGATCGAGACCGGGCCCTGGCTGGCCAGGAACATGGTCACCAGCAGGACCACCAGGCCGACCTGGAAGCCGGTCAGGAGGCCCTTCAGATTGACCCGCCGGCCGGCCAGTATCCAGCCCCTGGCCCAGGCGAAGCCGCCGCCGATGAGGATGAAGAGGAGCCTCTTCAGGATCAGTTTGGAGACCGAGGCCCTGGCCAGGCCCTCCAGGGGCCAGGCCGGGTCGAGGAAGCTCAGGTCGGCCAGGAGCAGGACCTTGACCGTCAGGACCAGGGCCAGGCTCCCCCCGGCCAGGCCGGCGGCCAGCTCCCGCCTGAAGGGCCAGGTCCGCAAGCGGTCCCAGCGGAAGAGGAAGTAGGCCGCCGGGTAGAGCCAGGCGGCTAGGGCCAGCGGCGGCTGGTCGGCCGGGGCCAGGCTGTCCAGGGCCAAGAAGATGGCCGCCAGCCAGCAGACCTCCATGGCCAGGAAGAGACCCTGGAGCAGTTCCTGGCGCCAGTCCCTGTCGGCCCGTCCAGCCAGAACCCCTCCTCAGCTCCCCAGGTCCAGGTCAGCCGGCTTGAGAACCCGCTGGCAGCGGATCGGGCCCGGGGGCAGCGGGCCGGTGCCGACCTGATAGGCCACCACCCGGAAGCCGGCCCGCTCCAGGCCGTCCAGCCGGCCCAGAAGGGCCTCGGACAGGCCGGCGCTGACCAGGCCCAGGGTCGCCCCCCAGGGCAGGTCGGCCCGGGTGATGTCCAGAAAATCGACGAAGGGCCGGCTGGCCGAGGGGCCCAGCTTGGCCAGGGCCTCGAGGATGAGCATCAGCTGCTCCGGCCCCGAGCCGGGGCGGAGGCTGAGCGGGCCCGGCCGGTCCACGGAGGCGGCGTTGGTGAACAGGCCGACCGGGTGGCGCTGGCCGATGAGGTGATCGGCCAGGGAGGCGATCAGGCTGACGGCCAGCTCGAAGTGGACCTCGCCCGAGGGCGCGGCCAGGCCGGCGAAGCCGTCCGCGTCCAGGAAGAGGGCCACCCTCAGGGTCGTGGTCGGCTCGAAGACCTTGACCTGGAGGCTCTGGTGGCGGGCGCTGGCCTTCCAGTGGATGTACTTGAAGGGCGCCTCGGGCGTGTACTGGCGCAGGCCGATGGTCCTGGTCGGGTCCTGGAAGAGCCGGGAGGCGGCCCGGGCCTCGCCCAGGGGGTACCGGGAGGGGAGGCCCAGATCGGCCAGGTCGTAGAGCCTGGGGTAGACGACCAGGTGGTCGACCTGGGGGTCGGTCAGGCGGCGCGGGAAGAGGCCGAAGACGTCGCCCGAGGTCAGCCGGGCCGGGCCGAGGGCGTAGTAGCCCCGCCGCCGGCACTTGAGGCGGTAGCGCCAGGTGGCCCGCTGGTACCAGAAGAGCGGGGCGCAGACCAACAGCCGGCCCCGGCCGGCCCTCTCCCCGGGGGCCAGCTCCAGTCCGTCAGGGGCCAGGCTGCGGGGCAGCTCGTCGGCCGCCTCGACCCAGATCAGGGGCAGGAGCTTGCGGTTGTCCAGGCGGACGGTCAGGCCGACCTCTTCGCCGGGAAAGGCGCGGTCCTCCTCCAGTCGGCGCTGGAAGCCGACCCGGATCAGGGAGAGGCGGCTCCAGCCCCGGGACACGGCCGCGGTGGCCAGCATCAGCCCGGTCAGGACGACGACCAGGGTCTGGCCCAGCCAGGCGGCCCAGGCCAGGACGGCCAGGAGGAAGAGCAGGCCGGTCCGGCCGAAGAGGTGGACCGAAGCCTCGGTGGCCGGCCGGCCGCCGTAATTTTTCACGGTCAAGTCTCTCAAGCCCCTTCTCGATGCAGGGGGCCGGCCCCGGACCGGACCGCTCGGCCCGGCCGGGACTCAATTTTGCAACTTAGCAGAAGCCGGAGCCGGGGGGAAGGGCCTCGCCGGGGGCGGGAGAAGCGATCACCTGCAGGTTGATCTTTACAGGGCGCCAGAAGAGATTATCCTTAGCCCGATAGGTTATCCGGCCCGGCCCCGGCCGTCCGGTCGGGCCCGGTTTCGGCGGAGGGGAATCCAAGTCCCGGAAGGCGAAGGACGGTCATGATCTTCCATCGCGGAAAAGGTCAGTGGTTTGGTCTGTTCTGGGCCGGATTGCTCCTCCTGGCCGGCTGTTCCAACGGTTCGAGCGAGGGAGCGCCCCGGGTCCGGGAGAGACCGGCCGTCCCGGTGACGGCGGCCGTGGTCGCCACCAAGGACGTCCCCATCCAGCTCACCGCCGTGGGCGCGGTAGAGGCCTACGCCACGGTGTCTCTGAAGTCCAGGGTCAGCGGGGAGCTGCTGGCCGTCCACTTCCAGGAGGGCCAGGAGGTCCAGGAGGGCGACCTCCTCTTCACCATCGATCCAGCTCCCTATCAGGCCGCTCTCAGGGAAGCCCAGGCCAAGCTGGCCGGGGATCAGGTTATGGCCAGGAAGGCCAGGGACGACGTCCGCCGCAACGCTCCCCTGGCCGAGAAGAACGTGGTCAGCTCCCAGAACTACGAGCAGGTCAGGGCCACGGCCGAATCCCTCCAGGCCGCGGTCAAGGCCGACCAGGCCGCCCTGGACAACCTGGCCCTCCAGCTCAGCTACTGCTCCATCCGGGCGCCCATCTCCGGCCGCACCGGCAGCCTGCTGAGCCACAAGGGCAACCTGGTCAAGGCCAACGACGACAACAAGTCCCTGGTGGTTATCAACCAGATCCAGCCCATCTTCATCAACTTCGCCCTGCCCGAGAAATACCTGGACCAGATCAACCGGGCCAGCCGGACGACCAGGCTCCTAGTGGAGGCCCGCCTCCCCGAGGCCCCGTCTGACGCCGGGCCGCTCCCGGGCGAGCTCAGCTTCGTGGACAACGCCGTTGACGCCGGCAGCGGAACCATCAGCCTCAAGGGGGTCTTCCCCAATCAGGACCGGCGCCTCTGGCCGGGCCAGGCGGTTAACGTGGTCCTGACCCTGGGGGTCCAGGCCGGGGCGGTGGTGACGCCCAGCCAGGCCATCCAGGACGGTCAGTCGGGTCAGTACGCTTTCGTCATCCAGCCCCAGGGCACGGTCGAAATGCGTCCGGTCAAGGTCAGCCGCGACTCCGGCGGCGAGGCCGTCATCGCCGAGGGGCTCAAGCCCGGCGAGACGGTCGTCACCGACGGCCAGCTCCTCCTGACCCCGGGCGCCCGGGTGAAGATAAAAGAGGCGGCCGGACAAGGGGACCGGAAGCAATGAACCTGGCCGCCCTCTTCGTCCGGCGGCCGGTCATGACCACCCTGGTCATGGCCGCCATCCTCATCTTCGGGCTGATGAGCTACCGCAACCTGCCGGTCAGCGACCTGCCCAACGTCGACTTCCCAACTATTCTGGTCAACGCCAGCCTGCCCGGGGCCAGCCCCGAAACCATGGCCTCCTCGGTGGCCACGCCCCTGGAGCGGGAATTCTCGACCATTGCCGGCGTCTCCTCACTGAGCTCGTCCAGTTACCTGGGCCTGACCCAGATCGTTCTCCAGTTCGAGCTGAACCGGGACATCGACAACGCCGCCCAGGACGTCCAGGCGGCCATCTCCCGGACCCTCTCCCGGCTGCCCCCGGACATGCCCAACCCGCCCTCCTACCGCAAGGTCAACCCGGCCGACCAGGCCATTCTGTACCCGGCCCTCACCTCGGCCACCCTGCCCCTCTACGCGCTCAACGAGTACGGCGAGACCATGCTGGCCCAGCGCATCTCCATGGTCAACGGGGTGGCCCAGGTGCTGGTCTACGGCTCCCAGAAGTACGCCGTGCGCATCCAGATCGACCCTCAAGCTCTGGCCGGCCGGGGCCTGGGCATCGACGAGGTGGCCAACGCGATCATGGCCGCCAACGTCAACCTGCCCACCGGCATCCTCTACGGCCCCTACCAGGCCTTCACCGTCCAGGCCACTGGCCAGCTCAAGGACGCGTCGGCCTACCGCCCCCTCGTCATCGCCTATCGCAACGGGCGCATCGTCCGCCTCGAGGACGTGGGCCAGGCCATCGACAGCGTCGAAACCGACAAGACTGCGGCCTGGTACGGGGACCAGCGGGCCATAGTCCTGGCCATCCAGCGCCAGCCCGGGACCAACACGGTCGAGGTGGCCGACGCGGTCAAGAGCCTGCTGCCCACTTTCGAGGCCCAGCTCCCGGCCTCGGTCTCCCTCAAGGTCCTCTACGACCGCTCCGAGTCCATCCGGGACTCGGTCCAGGACGTCAAGTTCACCCTGATCTTCGCCCTGGGACTGGTCGTGCTGGTCATCTTCCTCTTTCTGCGCAAGGCCACGGCCACGCTCATCCCCTCGCTGGCCATGCCCATGTCCATCGTCGGCACCTTCGCCGTCATGCACCTCCTGGGCTACAGCCTGGACAACCTCTCCCTGATGGCCCTGATCCTGGCCGTCGGCTTCGTCGTGGATGACGCCATAGTCATGCTGGAGAACATCGTCCGGCACATCGAGATGGGCGAGGGGGTCCTGGAGGCCACCTTCAACGGCTCAAGGGAAATCGGCTTCACCATCGTCTCCATGACCCTCTCCCTGGCCGCCGTGTTCCTGCCGGTCCTGTTCATGGGCGGCATCATCGGCCGGTTGTTCAACGAGTTCGCCGTGACCATCGCCACGGCCGTCCTGGTCTCGGGTTTCGTCTCCCTGACCCTGACCCCCATGCTCTGCAGCCTCATGCTCAAGCCCGCGGCCCAGGAGAGGCCGGGCCGGCTCTTTCGGGTCTCGGAGAAGGTCTTCGACTGGCTGCGCGATTTCTACGCCCTGGGCCTGAGGTGGGTCCTGAGGCACCGGCTCGTCACCCTGGGCTTCACCGCCCTGATCCTGGCGGCCACGGTGCACCTCTTCATGGTGCTGCCCAAGGGCTTCGTGCCCAGCCAGGACACCGGCCAGATCATCGCCAGGACCGAGGCGGCAGAGGCCATCTCCTTTGAGGACCTGGTCCGCCACCAGCAGGCCGTGGCCGCGGTGGTCAAGGCCGACCCCAACGTCCAGATCTTCATGTCCAACGCCGGGGCGAGCGGATACAGGGGCGCCGGCAACAGCGGCAGCCTCTTCATCCGGCTGAAGCCCAGGGACCAGAGGCGGCTCACCGCCGACCAGGTGGTCGATGAACTGAGGCCCAAGGCGGCCCAGGTGCCGGGGATCAAGGTCTACATCATGAACCCCCCGCCCTTCCGCATCGGCGGGGTGCTGACCAAGAGCCTCTACCAGTACACCCTCCAGGGCGCGGACACCGAGGAGCTGTATCGCTACGCCCCCCTGCTGGAGACCAAGATGCGGGCCCTGCCCGGCCTGGTGGACGTGAACACCGACCTGCTCCTCAAGAGCCCCCAGGTGACCGTGGACATAGACCGGGACAAGGCGGCCGTGCTGGGCGTCAGCGTCGAGCAGATCGAGTCGGCCCTCTACAGCGCTTACGGCTCCAGGCAGGTCTCGACCATCTACGCCCCCAACAACGACTACCAGGTCATCCTCCAGGTCAAGCCGGAGTACCAGCGCGACCCGGCCGCCCTGAGCCTGCTCTACATCCGCTCGACCAGCGGCGGGCTAGTCCCCCTGGATTCGGTGGCCCGGGTCCAGCAGGGCGTCGGGCCGGCCGTGGTCAACCACCTGGGCCAGCTCCCGGCCGTGACCATCTCCTTCAACCTCGCGCCCGGCCGGGCCCTGGGCGAGGCCGTGGCCGCCGTGGACCAGG
>Ga0068712_1001486_pt1 | contig 32844 bp, 28 predicted proteins | sample MTBAKSrepl1MetaG_FD_62987 | JGI IMG/M metagenome (GOLD analysis project Ga0068712, IMG submission 62987) | Enrichment culture microbial communities from Arthur Kill intertidal strait, New Jersey, USA, that are MTBE-degrading - MTBE-AKS1... | ecosystem: Environmental > Aquatic > Marine >... | reverse complement strand
GATATCTTGGCTGAAATTGAGGCCTTTTTTAAAAAGGCCATCAAGAAAGCCCTGGCTTGCGGGATTGATAAGGAGAAAATCGCCATAGATCCCGGCATCGGCTTTGCGAAAGACACGGATGGCAATCTGAAACTCCTGCAGGGCCTTGGCGCCTTGAAAAACCTGGGCTATCCTATTCTTCTGGGCACTTCCAGAAAGAGTTTTATCGGCAAAATCCTCGACCGCCCCGCTCCCGCGGGACGCCTTCACGGGAGTCTGGCGACCGTCGCCCTTGGGGTGCAGGCCGGGGCTCGTATCTTTCGGGTGCATGATGTGGCGGCGAGCCGGGATGCCGCCCTGACGGCCTGGGCAATCTGTTCTCAGGGACTAAGGGAAGCTTTGTAGCGGCCATGAACGAAGCGTGGGAACTTCTGAACAATCTGCGTTGGAATGATCTGCTGGACATCGCCCTGGTGGCCTGCATCATCTACTGGATCATCCTGCTTATCAAAGGGACCCGGGCCGTCCAGATGCTTTTTGGCCTCGCCGTAATTTTCCTGGTTTACCTCGGTTCCAAGGTTACCGGGCTGTTCACCCTGCAGTGGATTCTGGACAACTTTATTTCTTCCATCGTCATCGTCATTGTCGTTTTATTTCAGCACGATATCCGGCGGGCGCTGATTTCCGTCGGGAAAAACCCCTTTTTCTCCGATATCTCCTACGGTGAGGAGACGGAGATTATTGAGGAGCTGGTCAGGGCCTGCGTCAACCTGGCGAGCAAGAAAATCGGAGCCCTGATCGTCATTGAAAGGGAGACCGGACTCAAGGATCTTCTCGAAATGGGGGTCGAAATCGACGCCAAGGTTGCCGGAGACCTGATCAGCTCCATTTTTCTCCCCTACTCCCCGATCCATGACGGCGCGGTTATCATCCAGCAGGGGCGGCTCAAACAGGCCGGATGTTTTCTCCCCCTGTCCCAGAGTCAGGATATCAGTAAAACCCTCGGCACCCGCCACCGGGCGGCCATCGGTCTGACGGAACTTGTCGATGCCGTGACGATCGTGGTATCCGAGGAGACCGGCAAGATTTCGGTGGTGGTGGGCGGGAAAATCACGCGTGATCTCGATTCCTCCTCCTTGCGGCGGATCCTCAAACGTTTGCTTGAGCCGGACACCGCCCGGAAAAAGAAAAAAAACAAATGATCAAAAGATTGCTCCATAACTGGCCGGCCAAGGCTCTGTCCGTTTTTTTTGCCCTCATTCTGTGGTTTTTCGTGACCGGCGAACAGACCTCGGAAGTCGGCTTTGCGGTGCCCCTGGAGTTGAAGAATATCCCCAAGGGGATGATGGTGGTCAATGATCTTCCCAGCCTGGTCGATGTGCGTATCAGCGGGCCTCGAACCATCCTTTCCAGTCTCAGACCGAGCGACCTGCTGCTTTCGGTCGACCTGAAAGGGGCCAAAGCTGGGGTGACGACCTTCCGGCGCATGGAAAAGGGGATCAATATTCCGACCGCCCTGAAAATTACCCGCCTTTCTCCCTCCACCCTGGAGGTGAACCTGGAAACCACCCATGAAAAGCGGGTGCCGGTCAAGGTCGTTCTTTCCGGCGATCCGGCCAGGGAGTTTGAGGTTGATAAGGTCGAGGTCGTCCCTGCCGATATCGTTCTCAGCGGGAGGCTGGCGGAATTGAAGAAAATCCGCGAGGTACCCACGGTGCCCGTGGATGTTCAGGGACTCCGGAAGGATATTTCCACCTCGGTTCCTCTCGACTTCCATGGCCGCTATGTGTCCTTGAAGGAGAACAGGAACGTCGAGGTTCTGGTTACCCTGAAGAAAAAACCCTGATTTTGTCTAACCGTATCCGGGAGGAATGCCGATGGGGAAAAAAATGTTCGGAACGGATGGTGTGCGGGGGACGGCCAATGTCGGCTCGCTCACCGTTGAGACGGTGCTCAAGCTTGGCCGGGCCGCGGCGTATGTTTTCAAGAACGGCAACAAAAGAACCCGCATCGTCATTGGCAAGGATACCCGGATATCCGGCTATATGATAGAAAACGCCCTGGCTGCCGGGATCTGTTCCATGGGGACCGACGTCCTGCTGGTGGGGCCTCTGCCGACCCCGGGCATCGCCTTCATTACCTCTTCCATGCGTGCCGACGCGGGCGTGGTTATCTCCGCCTCTCACAATCCCTTTGAGGATAACGGCATCAAATTTTTCTGTGCTGACGGTTTCAAGCTTCCCGATGAACAGGAGAAGCGGATAGAGGAACTCGTTTTCTCGGACAAGATCGACGATCTGCGTTCCACCGCGGGAGAGGTGGGGAAGGCTTTTCGCATTGAAGACGCGAGGGGCCGTTACATTGTTTTTGTGAAAAATTCCTTTCCCAACAATCTCAACCTGAAGGGCCTCAAAATCGTGGTCGACTGCGCTCATGGCGCCGCCTACAAAGTGGCGCCGGCGGTTCTGGAGGAATTGGGGGCCGATGTCATTGCCCTGGGTGTTGCTCCGGACGGCACCAATATCAATGACGGTGTCGGCTCCCTTCATCCCGACGTCATGTCGGAAGCGGTCAGGGAGCACGGTGCCCATCTGGGGCTGGCTCTTGACGGGGACGCGGACCGGGTCATCTTTGTCGATGAGTTCGGCGAAGTGGTGGATGGCGACCATATCATGGCTATCTGCGGGGTCCAGATGCTCAAGGAAAAGAGGCTTGCCCAAAATACCCTGGTGGCCACGGTGATGAGCAATATGGGGCTCGACATTGCCCTCAAGAAAGCCAACGGCAAAGTGGTCAAGACCGCCGTGGGGGACCGCTACGTGGTCGAAGAAATGCGCCGCAAGGGCTATAATTTCGGCGGCGAACAGTCTGGGCACATGATTTTTCTCGACTACAACACCACCGGCGACGGCATGATTTCCGCCCTGCAGTTGCTGGCCATTGCCCAAAGGACCCAGAAGCCGCTTTCCGAGCTGGCGCGGATCATGGTCCCCCTTCCCCAAGTGCTGGTCAACGTGCGGGTGAAAAGCCGCAAGAATATCGATCATGTGCCGGAGGTCTGCCAGGTTGTGGCCCATGCGGAACAGAAGCTCGGGGACAAGGGGCGGATACTGCTGCGCTATTCAGGGACCGAGCCGGTATTGCGAATCATGCTGGAAGGCGAGAACAAGCGCGAAATCACCAATCTCGCCGACGAGATCGCCGGTACGGTCAAAAAAGTTCTGGGTTGACGGGGGTGACAAGCGGGATTATTGCGAATAAACTTGTGACTTCCCACCTATTAAGGGTGGACTCGTGCCCCTCCCATTCGAAGGGCCGCATGAACCCATCCTTGGGGCTTAACTGCCGCCGTCCAGGCGGCAGATGCCCTTTACATGGGAGGGGCACGGGCCCATTGATCTGAATAATTTCATAATCTTCTGGTAAGGTAGTAATAAGTGGCTGTGGCAGGACTCGGGGTGGATCTGGCCCGTATCGAACGATTCAGACGGCTTCTGAAAGAACATAAGGAGGGGGTTCTCGAGCGTTTATTTACGCCCGGGGAAAAGGCTTATGCCTTGAAAAAGGCCGACCCGGCCCCTTTTCTGGCGGCCCGTTTTGCCGCCAAGGAAGCCTTTTTAAAGGCCTTGGGAACCGGCCTCCGGCATGGGGTCTCCTGGCGGGAAATCGAAGTTGTCAAGGATCAGGCCGGTAAACCGATGCTGGAGCTGCGCGGAAAAACCGCCCAGATTTTTTCCGAGCGCGGCGGCGGTAGTCTCCATCTCTCCCTGAGTCATGACGGCGATTATGCCGTCGCGTCAGTTGTGCTGGAGCGTGATTGATGAAATTGCTGACCTCTGATGAAATGCGCAGCCTCGACCGGAAAGCCATGGAAAAATACGGCGTCCCCGGCCTGATCCTGATGGAGAACGCCGGCCGCGGTGCGGCGGAGTATTTTGCCGGATATTTTTCCGATCTCCGGCCGGGACCGGCCCTGATCTTGTGCGGCAAGGGGAACAACGGCGGTGACGGCTATGTCATCGCCCGCCATCTCGAAAACCTCGGTTGGCGGGTCCGCGTCCTGGTGCTGGCCGAGCGGGAGAATATCGGGGGCGACGCCCGGGTCAATCTCGAGATTCTCCACCACGGCAGGGCCGATGTGGTTTATGCCCCCGACGGGAAAGCTCTCGCCAGGCATCTGCCCCGCCAGAACGGTTTCCGACTGATTGTCGATGCCCTTTTCGGCAACGGCCTTTCCTCGGAAGTTCGTGGGCACTTTGCCGAGGCCATCGCCTGGATCAATGCTTCAGGACTGCCCGTGGCCGCGGTGGACATGCCTTCGGGGGTCCATGCCGACAGCGGCGCGGTCCTCGGGTGTTGCGTCCGGGCGGTCTGCTCCGCCACCTTCGCCTTTCCGAAAGTGGGACAGATGCTCCATCCGGCCGCCTCTTTCGGGGGTGAGGTCCGGACTGTCGATATCGGCATGCCGAAGGCCCTGATGGACTCGGTTGCTGACCGTTGCCTGTTCGTGGATGCGGATGAGGCACGGGCCCTGCTTCCCGAACGTCCGGTGGCCGGACACAAGGGCACCTTCGGGCACCTTCTGGTGGCGGCCGGCTCGGTGGGCAAGAGCGGTGCCGCGGCCCTGACCGCCCAAGGGGGGCTACGGGCCGGTGCCGGGCTGGTGACCCTGGCCTGCCCCCTGCCCGTCCACGATATCCTCGAGGTCAAGCTGACCGAGGCCATGACCGTCCCTCTTCCCGACCTGGACGGGGCGCTGAGCCTCAGGGCTTTCGAACAGCTTATGGCCCTGGCTGAAAAGAAACAGGTTCTGGCCCTGGGGCCGGGACTGGGAACCTCGGAAGAGACCTCCGGGCTGGTGCGGCGCCTGGTCCGCTCCTGTCCGGTTCCCATGGTAATCGATGCGGATGGCCTCAACGCTTTGGCCGGCCATGCCGAGGTTCTCGAAGAACGTTCAGGACAGGCCCTGGTCCTGACCCCCCATCCCGGCGAAATGGCCCGTCTGACCGGCATGACGGTGGCGCAGATTGAGGCGGATCGCAGCGGTGTCGCAAGGGATTTTGCCCAGCGCTTCAACGTTGTTCTGGTTCTCAAGGGAGCAAGAACCCTGATTGCTTTTCCGGACGGCCGGATCCGGGTCAACGGCAGCGGCAACCCGGGGATGGCCAGCGGCGGCATGGGCGACGTCCTGACCGGCCTGATCGGCGGTTTCATGGCCCAGGGTCTGAGCGGCGAGAAGGCCGCGGTCCTGGGGGTTTTTATTCATGGTCATGCCGCCGACCGCCTCGCCGGGGCCATGGGCCATGCCGGCATGGTTGCCACCGATATATTAGCTGAAATTCCCATTGCCGTTCATGCCCTTGGACGGAAGGAGGATTATTATGGTTAATGCCCAGGACATTATGACCCGGGAGGTCTTTTCCGTCTCTCCGGAAACGGACATCGAGGAGTTGGCCCGTCTTTTTGTCGAGAAAAAGGTCGGTACCCTGCCGGTCATAGATGACCAGGGCCGTCTTTGTGGTATCGTTTCCGAAAGCGACCTGGTGGAGCGGGATCAGCCTCTCCACATCCCCACGGTCATTTCGATTTTTGACTGGGTCCTCTACCTGGAAAGTGAAAAAAAATTCAGGGAGGAACTCAAGAAGATAACCGCCCGGAAGGTTTCGGAAATATGTTCCGGAGACGTTGTGACCTGCGGGCCGGAGACCTCGGTCCCGGAAATCGCCCGTCTGATGACCAAACATCACGTCCACCTCGTTCCGGTTGTGGAGGGGGAAAAGGTCATCGGGGTGGTGGCGCGTCTCGACGTCATCCGTTCCATGGAGCTCTAGGGGCGGATGGAGTGGCAGGTCATCACTTGCTCCGCCGAGGAGACCCACAAGCTTGGGAGCTTGATCGGCTCCCTGGTGGTTGGTTCCGCGGCTGTTTTTTTATTCGGCGATCTGGGCAGCGGAAAGACCTGCCTGACCCGCGGGATCGGGGAGGGGCTGGCCGAGGGTGAGGAGCTTCACGTTTCCAGTCCTTCCTATACCCTGATGAATCTTTACAGCGGCCGCCTGAACCTTTATCATTTTGATCTTTATCGCTTGTCCGGCCTCGACGACCTGATCGACATCGGTTTTGAAGACTACCTCCGGGAAGACGGCGTTGTGGTGGTGGAGTGGGCCGACCGGGCCGAAGAGCTGAAGGCGGAAGGGCTTTTCATTCACATCCGGCATCTGGAGGGGACAAGGCGCAAACTGGTTTTCGAGGCTCGGGGAGAATCACACCATAAACTGCTGGAGCAACTTTCCGGCTTATGGCCAGAAAGGAGCAAAGTCCGTGATTGAATTCGATATTGCTGTCATCGGCGGCGGCCCGGGCGGTTATACTGCCGCGATCCGGGCGGCGCAACAGGGCGCCTGTGTCTGCCTGATTGAAAAGGGGGACATCGGCGGCACCTGCCTGCACAGGGGCTGTATTCCGACCAAGGCCTTTTTCAGCACCGCCCGGCTTCTGGATATGGTGCGGGGCGGGGCGGCTCACGGGATTCATGCCGAAGGTTTGCGTTTTGAGGTCAAGACCGCGGTTCAACGCAAGAATGCAGTGGTCGGGAAGCTGGCATCCGGGCTGGAAAAACTGCTGGCGGAAAACAAGGTGGAAATTTTTCGGGGCGTGGCTTCCCTGGAAGGTAACCACCGCATCAGGATTCAACAGGGGGCCGTGACCGGTCACATCCAGGCTCGCAACATCATTCTTGCTCCGGGTTCCAGACCCGTTACCCTGCCGGCTTTTCCGGTGGATGGAAAAAATATTTTGACAAGCGACGAATTTCTCGCTATGGAATCCTTTCCGGAAAGTCTGGTCATCATCGGCGGCGGCTATATCGGTTGTGAGCTGGCCGGTATTGCCGCGGTTTTCGGCTGCAGGGTAGTGTTGATCGAAAAGCTGCCCGAGCTTCTCGCTCTTTCGGACCGTCAGGCGGTCAAGGAGGTGGAAAGGCAGCTGACCGAAAAAGGGGTCGAAATCCGCAAGGGAACGGAGCTCTCCCTGGATAAAGTGGCAGGGGGCAAAGCATTTCTGCGTCTTGCCGGGCAGGAGGAGCTTCTGGAAACGGAGATGGTGCTTTGTGCCCTGGGCCGCAAGCCGAACCTCGAAAACCTCGGCCTTGAGGAGGTCGGCGTCAAGCTCAAAAACGGCGCCATTGAGGTTGATTCCCGCATGCGGACCTCCGTCGCAAACATTTTTGCCATCGGTGACGTGACCAACAAGATTCAGCTCGCCCATGTCGCCGCCTACCAGGGGGAAATCGCCGTGACCAATGCCCTGGGTGGAAAAGCCGAAGCGGATTACGGCGTCATCCCTTCAACCATTTTCACCTTTCCGGAAATCGGACAGGTCGGCTTGACCGAGCATCAGTGCAACGAGGCGGCGTTGGATTTCCAGACCGGCTGGTTTTCCTATCAGGCCTCGGGAAAAGCCCTCTGCGACGGACGGGAGCGGGGCATGGTCAGGATTTTTGCCGAAAAAAAGAACGGCGCCATTCTGGGGGCATCGGTATACGGCGAGGAGGCGGCAACCTTGATTTCGGAGATTGCTTTAGCCATGCAGACCGGCGCGACGGTTTCCCAGCTGGCCGGGGTGGTGCATTCCCATCCCACCCTCCCGGAGATTGTCAAGGAAGCGGCCGAGGATGCCCTGGGCAGGGCGATTCACAAGGTCCCACGCAGGGCCCGGGAAAAAAAGTAACCGGTCTCTTTATCGGTTTGTCGCTGGGCAGTATCCGTGGACAGTTGCTAGTCTGTTGAATTGGAATGTTTTTTTGAAACAGGAAGGAAAAACGGTAAATGGCCCTTGTGGTGCAGAAATACGGCGGCACCTCGGTCGGCAGCATTGAGCGGATCCGCAATGTCGCCGAACGGGTGCGAAAAACCCACGATCAGGGAAACCAGGTGGTGGTGGTCCTTTCCGCCATGGCGGGAGAAACCAACCGGCTGGTGGCCCTGGCCCATGAAATGTTTGAAGCTCCGGATGAGCGGGAATATGATGTCCTGGTCTCTACGGGAGAACAGGTGTCCATCGCCCTTTTGGCGATCTGCCTGAGGTCGATGGGCTACCAGGCGAAAAGTTTTCTTGGCCACCAGATTCCCATCGTGACCGACAATGCCCATTCCAAAGCTCGCATCAATCGGATCGGCGATAAAAAAATCCGGGAGGCACTGGAAGACCGCACCATCGTCATTGTCGCCGGTTTTCAGGGTGTTGACCACGACGGCAACATTGCAACCCTCGGCCGGGGCGGGTCGGACACCTCCGCCGTGGCTGTGGCCGCAGCATTGAAAGCGGATGTCTGCGAGATCTATACGGACGTGGACGGGGTATACACCACCGACCCCCGGGTGGTTCCGGAAGCCACCAAGATTGAAAAGATATCGTACGACGAGATGCTGGAGATGGCTTCACTCGGGGCCAAGGTGCTGCAGATACGGTCGGTGGAGTTTGCCAAGAAGTACGGCGTGGTCATTCACGTTCGTTCCAGTTTTAACGATAATCCCGGAACCCTCGTTATGAAGGAGGATAAGGATATGGAGTCCGTTCTGGTCTCAGGGATCAGCTACAGTAAAGACGAAGCCAAAATTTCGGTTATCGGTGTGCCGGACAAGCCCGGCGTCGCCTCGCAGCTTTTTTCGCCGCTGTCGCTGGCCAATATTACCGTCGACATGATTATTCAGAACGTCTCTCAGGGCGGCCATACCGACCTGACGTTCACGGTGCCCAAAAGCGATTTCAAAAAGGCCCTGAGTCTGGTGGAAGGGGTGGCCGGGAAAATCGGTGCTACTGGGGTTGACAGTGACGATCATATTTCCAAGATATCCATCGTCGGTGTCGGCATGCGTTCCCATTCCGGGATCGCCAGCAAGATGTTCCAGGTGCTCGCCGATGAGGGGATCAACATTCAGATGATTTCCACCAGCGAGATCAAGGTGTCCTGCGTTGTCGACGCCAAATATACCGAACTGGCCGTTCGGGTTCTTCACGAGGCCTTCGAGCTGGCCAAAAAGGATGTTAAAATGGAAAGCTCATTTTAACCGGAAGCGATTTTAGCGACGGAAAGGTTGGAGAAAAAATGGATTCGGTGCAGTTGTACGATACCACTCTCAGGGATGGAACCCAGGCGGAAGATATTTCTTTTCTCGTTACCGACAAGATCCGCATTGCCCAAAAACTGGATGAACTGGGGATTCACTATATTGAGGGCGGCTGGCCCGGCTCCAATCCCAAAGACATCGCTTTCTTCAAGGAGATCAAAAGCGTCGGCCTCAACAACGCCAAAGTCGCCGCGTTCGGAGCGACCCGCCGGGCCAAGACCACTCCCGACAAGGACAACAATCTGCGTACCCTGATCCAGGCCGCTCCCGATGTCGTTACCATTTTCGGCAAGAGCTGGGATCTTCACGTCCGGGAGGCCCTGCGGGTGAGCCTGGAGGAGAATCTTGAGCTTATTTTCGATTCCCTGGAGTTTCTGAAGCAGAATGTCGGCGAGGTCCTGTACGATGCCGAGCATTTTTTCGACGGCTTCAAGGCCAATCCCGACTATGCCCTTAAGACCCTGCAGGCCGCTCAGGATGCCGGCGCCGATTGCATCATCCTCTGCGATACCAACGGCGGAAGCCTTCCTCATGAGCTTTCGGGTATTATCCGTCGCGTGAAAGAGGTGATCACCATCCCCCTCGGCATTCATACCCATAACGACAGCGAATGTGCCGTGGCCAACAGCCTGGTGGCCGTCGAAAACGGCATCACCCATGTCCAGGGGACGATCAATGGATTCGGCGAGCGGTGCGGCAACGCCAACCTCTGCTCCATTATTCCCAGCCTGCAGTTGAAAATGGGGAAAAGCTGCCTGGCCGACGGGCAGCTTGCACGGCTTCGTGAGGTCTCCCAGTTCGTTTATGAGATTGCCAACCTGATTCCCAACAAGCATCAGGCTTATGTGGGAACCTCGGCTTTCGCTCACAAAGGGGGGGTTCATGTCTCCGCCATCCAGCGGCATCCGGAAACTTATGAGCATATCCGGCCCGAAAAGGTGGGCAACCTGACCCGCGTCCTCATTTCGGATCTTTCCGGGCGCTCCAACATCCTTGCCAAGGCGCGGGAATTCGATCTCGATCTCGACAGCAAGGACCCCGTAACCGTGGAAATTCTCGAAGAGCTCAAGAGCCTGGAAAATCAGGGCTACCAGTTCGAAGGGGCGGAAGCGACTTTCGAGATTCTCATGCGTCGTGCTTTGGGGACATTGCGGAATTTCTTCAACATTATGGGTTTCCGGGTTATCGACGCCAAGGCCAATGAAGGGGAAAAGCCGGTTGCCGAAGCCACGATCAAGGTCAAGGTGGGCGGCCATATCGAACACACCGCCGCCGAAGGGAACGGCCCGGTCAATGCCCTGGATAACGCCCTGCGCAAGGCTTTGGAGCACTTCTACCCCCAGCTCAAGGAGATGAAACTTCTCGATTTCAAGGTCCGCGTCCTTCCGGCGGGCAAGGGCACGGCTTCCGTAACCCGGGTGTTGATCGAATCCGGGGACAAGGATTCCCGCTGGGGCACCGTCGGGGTAAGCGACAACGTCATCGACGCCTCCTATCATGCCCTGGTCGACGCTTTTCAGTATAAACTCCTGAAAGACCTTCAACGGTCGCCGAAAGAAGACTAAGATTAATGACTTCTCAGCGGGGAACACTGGTTTTTGCCCTGCTTCTGCTGCTGGTCGCGGGCGGTGAGTTTCTCCGCCTGGAAAACAGTGGCAAGGCGCTGGAAATGGAGTCCCCTTCGCTTGCGAAGGGGACTCTGGTGTTTCTGGGAAAGGGGTTTCCGGAACAGGGAATGCATCATTTTTATGACGATCCCACCCCTTCGAGCGTCATCCGGATGACGCTTCCGAATACCTCCTTCAGGGGGGAAGGAACTTCTGATATGCTGACTCCCCTGCGTCCCGGAGAAGCCCTGGAACTTCTTTCTGAAAGCGGAAAACCCATTGAAATAAAAAGATTTTGGACGCCTTCAGAAACGCGCATGGCGTTCCTTATCCCCCTTCACCCGGACCGTATGAGTCTTCAGGACTGGGAGGCTCTTCCGGGCATTGGTCCGAAGCTGGCGTTGCGCATCGAAGAAAACCGTCAAAAATTTGGCGATTTTGGCTCTCTGGAGAAGCTCGGACGGGTTAAGGGTCTCGGGAGAAGGCTCATCCAGCGCCTGAAAATATTTTTTTGAATTTTGGAGGTGCTTCTAACTAGCTAAAAAATAATTCAAATTTAGATTACGAAGTGGTCCGCCCGGGAAAAATCCGTTTCCTGCCCTCGAATGGCATATCTCATGAAATACCTGTTAATGAAGATTTGCTATTTAGTTTTTTTATCATTTGCCATTTTTTGGGGGAAGGGGGAAAGAAGATGAGATGCCCGAAGTGTAAAGGCCGGATGCATGCAGAGAAATGCTACGATTTTGTAAGATCTTTTGAGGCTTGGAAATGCTGTCTCTGTGGGGAACTGATTGACCCGATCATTCTTTCCAACAGAGCCCGCACCCAGAATCTGTTCATGGGGTAATTGGTGACCTGAAGGTAATTTTAAAAGCGCCCGAATCGCAAGATTCGGGCGCTTTTTTTTCAATCCTTCCCGGCCGGCTTTAAAAGCGAACAGTTTTGGCAATACCCGTCAATTTGGATTGTTTCCGTATCGCAAAAGTACTAATGGAAAAGAGGAATATCACGCCGGGCAGGTTTGAATCACGGGCCCTGAAAACCGGGAATAATCGATTCCTTTTTGCGATAGACCATCCCCTGGAATAGGGCCACCGTATCACCGGCATCATCGCTGATTTGGACCGAGTAGGATGCCAGCTTGAGATTTTTCGCTTCTTCCCGGGCTTCCGCATACAGGGTCCCCTGGGTCGCCGCCTTGACAAAGGACATGCTGGTATTGATTCCCATGGCCAGAGGGCCGTGGGAGTTGGAGGCAACGGCGAAAGCAAAGTCGGCGAGGGTAAAGATGGCACCGCCATGAACGGTTTTGGCTCCGTTCAGATGGTGTGGCTCAATTTTCATGGCGGTTTTTGCCCAGCCGGCCCCCACCTCGAGGAGTTCTATTCCACAGTGGTGTGCGAACTTGTCCTCGGTTGAGAAAAATTGTTTTACGGCATCCATGGTTTCTCCCGGGTCTGATCTCTTTTCGGATTGGATAACCGAAAGAATAGCACATCTGACATGGGCTATTCAAATTCCCGTGACCCGGCCTCGATAAATCCGGGCATTATGAAAATTCTAAGGCGAACGTTAATTATTAGCCACACTTTTGTTATGGGGCTGGGCTCCCCATTCAAAGGGCCGCATAAACCCATCCATGGGCGCTTAGCTGCCGCTGTCCGGGCGGCAGATGCCCTTTTCATGGGCAGCCCAACCCCATGGTTTGCTATTGTCTGATGTCGAGTAAACAAGTTTTGCCTTAGTAATTCGGAAACCCCGTGTTTTAAAAAAACCTGAAAGCCAATATTTTACCAGCAGGTTCGCGAAAGGAGGTGGGGGTTTGTTTCATAACCGGCAAAGGGAAAGACCATCGCTAGGAATAATTGTTCCCCAGGATTTCCCGGAGGGCTTCTCCGGCCATGGTCAGGCCGAAAATGGGGGGGATGTAAGAAGAGCTGCCAAGAGTCGGTTTCCTCTCCGCTATGTCCGCGCCCCCACTATTCAAAGAGCGGAATTCTTCCGTTGAATAGACGACTTTAACTCCCGAGGTTATCCCCCGTCTTCTCAGCTCCTTACGCACGATCCTGGCCATACGGCATTTCTGGGTTTTCTCCAGGTCCGTCACCTTGATGGCGGTGGGGTCGAGCTTGTTGGCCGCACCCATGGAGGAGATGATGGGGAGGCCTTTTTCCCGGCAGGACTCGATCAGAAACAGCTTGGAAGTGATGCTGTCGATGCAGTCGAGAACGAAATCGTAGCCCCGCCCCAGAAGGCTGTCAGCGTTTTCGTGGTTGAAAAATTCCTGGATGGGTTCCACCTGGATGTGGGGGTTGATGGCCCGGCAGCGCTCCGCCATGACCTGGACCTTGGGGTGGCCGATGGTGGTTTCCAGGGCGTGGAGCTGGCGGTTGATGTTGGTTGGGCAGATAGTGTCGAAATCGATGAGGGTCAGGCGCCCGATGCCGGAGCGGGCCAGGGCCTCGGCCGCGAAACTTCCCACGCCGCCGATTCCGAACACCGCCACGGAAGCGGATGAGAGCCTTTCCAGCCCGGCTTCACCAACCAAGAGTTGGAGGCGGGCGAAGCGGTCATTATGGGTGTTTGAATTTTTCATACAAAGTTTTCAATGTTTAAGAATCCGGGGTTGCGTCCCCGGACGACGCCTTCTTTCTTTTTATGTCAAAAAGAAAGAAGCAAAGAAAAGGACGCCCCGGCGCCTGGTCCTTCGGGTCCCCTGCGCTTCAGAGGTATTTTAAAGACGGTCAGAATTCGCACCAAACGCTCAACTGCCCGTCTGATTTTAAAATACCTCTCTCACTTCGGCTGCGTCGCAAGGGGAAGTGACTTCAAAAGCTTTTTTCAATCATTGCTTTCCAACTGAAAAATCCGCAAGGCATTTCTCATGGTAATGTCCATGACCTGATCCAGGCTCCAGCCTCTGATTTCGGCCACCTTTTCGGCAATGAGCCTGAGGCGCAGGGGGCGGTTGATCTCTCCCCGGTGCGGGTGGGGCGGCATATCCGGGGCATCGGTTTCGAGGACCAGCCACTGCTCAGGCATGCCCTCTACGACCTCAAGAATGCGGCGGGCGTTGGGGTAAGTGACCGGGCCGCCGATGCCGATGGCAAAATTCATATCTATGGCTTCCCGGGCGATGTCCCGGCTGGCGGAGAAAGCATGGAGAATACCTCCTCTTGACTCCGCCTGCTCTTCCCGCAGGATGTCAAGGGCGCGGCGCCAGGCCTTGCGGCAATGAACAAGCACAGGCAGCCCGCGGTCTTTGGCAATCCGAAGTTGAGCCCTGAAAGCCAGATCCTGGATTTCAGCCGGGGGATAGCCGGGGGAGTTGTCGAGGCCGATTTCTCCCACGGCGACGACCTTGGGTGACGCAAGGAGGTCCTCAAGCGTTTTCTCAGCAGCTGCATTCCAGGTCTCCGCTGCCAGCGGGTGGATGCCGGGAGCTGCCCAGGCGCCCTCGACCGCATCCGTGGCGGCGAGAACGGCGGCCCAGTTGTCCCGGCTGACGCCGGGTACGAGGAAATGGCGAACACCGGCCCGGCGGGCAAGGCTGATTTCTTCTTCGAGCCGCTCCCGGGGCAGGAATTCGTCCAGGTGGACGTGCGTATCGAAAAAACCTTGAGCCGGCAAATCCACCCTCCTTCAAATATTTGTTGTAACTCAGGCCTGGTTTGACAGACAGTCTCGGATTAATCCCTTGATAATGCAAGAAACAATTATAAAACAACGTATAAGAATCCACATCTTTAAAGGATTAATTATCGTTTCAGAAGCAGCGAGAAAAAAGAACGACCCACCAGTTTAATGGCGGGTCGTTTTGATGTCATATTAGTCGTGACTTTTAAGAATTGCGATTTCAATGCAGAATGATGCCCGGCTCGTCATCATGGCCCAGCCAGCTGCCACCAAACGGCTGGGTTCCCGTTTCGTCGTGCCGAACAATTTTTGATGTGATAGCGCCAACGGCAGCTTCATTACCGCCCGGCTGCCCACGGAGCGGTGTTCACCAAATGGAAATGGGGTCAAGCGGCGTTTGAATAATTTGTCAACAACGTACCCTGCTGGTAATACCCGCCGGTCACATAACGGCTTGTATGTTTTTGAGCCGGACTTCCAGGTTCATCAATTCGTTCAACAGTGCCTCGACAAACACCTTGATATCGGGCGCCTTGGCCAAATCGAACTCGGAGTGAACACCGGCCATTCTGAATTCAAAAGGAATGCCGTTCAGGAGGAGCGGTTCTGAATGTATCTGCCGGATACACCGATCGAGCGCTACTTTTCCCCCACCCGATAGCGTGTGGGGCAGCAGCACACCGATTCTGCTCATCCCGAACATTCCAACGGCATCCGCATCCCTCACAGCGGTCAACAGCTTGTCTAATATTGCATTTTCCAGATGCCATTGTGATACTGCATCGACCGGCGCGTCGGTTTTTGGTCTGGCCGATACCAGGGAAAAAGCCAGGACAACAAACGGCAAACGAAATCGCTTCGCCCTGAACATCTCCTGCTCGAGAAAAGCCATCATCGCCCGGGGTTCCAGAATCTCTTTCGATGCCTGTTCCCGTCTTCCCTCGGTCCTTCTTTTCTGCTCTTTGACGATCTGGGCAAAAATCTCCGTAAAACTGTTCACGTCGATATCTTCTGACCGGGCCCTGGTCCGGATGATTTCGAGAATCTCCGCGAGGTCATCGCCGTCATCGACATTCTGCATCAAAATTTCCAGGATGCTCAAACCGGCCAGGCTGTCTTTGGCACCGGCAGCGGACGTGGACTGGATGATTTCCCATTTGACCTTTTCAAAAATTTCGTCCATCCGATCGTTGAGTCTTTTTTCCAGCTGACTGGCAATGTCGTCTTTTACGTTCATGTCCCTGAGCTGGCCGAAAATCTTTGACTCGATGTCAGAGATAACCTTGCGCAGGTGTTGATCCCCCTTCTCCACATCTTCTTTCGAGATATCGAGTTTGCCTTCTGACCCGAGCTGTTCGATGTAGTCCACCAGGAGATCGCTGAGCATCTTTTCATCACCGGTGCTGTTGCGAATCTTGGCCGCAAGGGCGATAAGCGCTGAGGTCTGTACCGGATCTTTTCTGATTTCCTGTATCAGGCTTTCGCCGCTGACGCCGATCTCTTCAGCGCCCGACTGAAGGATTCTGGCCAGTTCTTTATTTTGGGGCTCCGTACCCAGTTCCCGGACCAATGAAGTATATTCCGAAAGCGGCATCCCCTCGCCAAGCAGGGTTGTTTTGATTTTAGGGAGCAGTCGCTTGAGTTCGTCCGCCTTTGGAACCAGTCTCCGTATAATTTGCGCCAGGCCCGGCGTGGAGAATCGGCCGGACCGGTATTTAATCTTCACCATCTGCAAAATCGCACTGTCGGCAATATCATCGACCTTTCCCAGGATCTCATCTTCATTGGCATAGGTGACTTTCAAGGCCTTCTGGCGCTCAAGTTCAGCCATCAGATGCTTTTTCATGTCGAACAGGGCCGATATAACATCCGGCAGCCTGGCTTCATTCTCCCTGTAAAGGTTCTTTTCCACATCCTTTTTCAGAATTTCGAGATGCCGCAGGAGCATCTGGCCCGGGCAGCTCTCCCTTGCCTCGCTTTTACGGAAACCGGCAAGATCGGCCTGGACCATATTTTTTGAAAACTCTGCCGGGTTTTTCAAAAGATTTTCGACACCAATTGTCGTATCCGCTATCGCCGTCTTGATTTTGGGCAGAATGCGCGGCATATCATTTTCGCCGAACCCGAACTCCTGCACGAGCTGTTGTGTCTGTGCAGTGGAAATCCCGCCCGCCTTGGATTTGTCTTTTATGGCCTGAATCAGGACCTTGTCCTTGATTTCAGCTGCCTTATCAAAGATTTCTGTTTCATTCGGGTAGATGATTTCATTCGTTTTCTGAACTTCGATCTCTTTTTTTAACTGTTTTTCCATATCGAGCACGGCAGCTGCCATCTTCGGCAGGTCCGCGCCCTCTTCTGAACAAAGATTCCTGTCTACCTCCCGCCCTACCATATCGAGTTGATGTAATAACACCTGCCCCGGTTGAACGCCCTTTTCAGAATTTTCTCTGAAGCCGGCAAGATCCGCCGCGACCATGTTTTTCGACAATCCCGCCGGGTTATTCACCAGGTTTTCAAGGGCAAAGATCTTTTCAAATTCTTCCGACAGGGCACTTTGAAGGATGGTATCCAGGAACAGTTTTTTGGATTTGATCTGCGCTTCTTTGGACAGTTCCGGTGACATGGTTCTAATGGCATCACGGGAAACCAGTTCGTCGTCTTCGGTCGCTTTTATAAAAACAACATGGTTGATTTTCAGGTGCTGCACACGCCGCACCTGCAGCTTTTTTTTCATGGCATCGGCATCGGGGTATTTATTCGGCGCGTCATACACCTCGAGGAAAGCCCTGATTTCGTTTTTGTCGATGCCTTCTTCGAACGAAACGGACTGAACGCCGGTTTTCTTGAAATACTGCTTTATTCTTTCGGTGTTGATACGAGGATCGACGGGTTCCTGTTCAATAAAAAATTGTTCGTGATGATGAATGAAGGAGAGCGGAGAAACCTTCTTGAGAAGTTTTTGAAGGATCGGATAAAAGCTGTCAATCACCTGATCCACATGGGGATGACCGATCCGGTACATCATGACGCGGTTAAACATCAGGACAAGGTTACGGCTGCAACTGTCAAATTCCTGTTTTGTGATAACGGTATTATTCATTTTTCGGTGACCTGCTTAGAGTTGGTTTTTTCATGGTACTGTTCAGGGTCCTGCATAAACGACGCCCGCCCGGTAGCATAGCGCTTTTCCGGATAAAACGATAACGCCTTGAGAACAATTTCATCCATCTCTCTGTCAATATCCGGGTTCAATTCCGAAGGCCTTTCCCGGAAGAACCGATCCTGTAACGACCATTTCAATCCGGACAGATCCTTGGGTGAAACCGCTTTCGGAATCGGCAGTTCCGGCACCATCATCTCGAACAGAATCACTGCCGCGGAGTAAATATCGGCCCGGCCGTCCAACACCCCGTCCACTATCTGCCCCGGCGCAATGTAAACCGGAGCCCCGGCGGGGAAACCTATCAAAGCAAATCGCCTCTAATTTACCCCGCCTGGAAAAACTGGTCAAAAGTTTTATTGTCCGGAAAGTTGCTTCAGCTTGTTTGGATAAGTCGAGATGGGGTGTGATGGCGAGGTATTACAAGCCCTGAAAAATGAGACGAGTACAATCTCACAGCCTATTCAAGGCGCGATCAAATCTCGCCTTTAATGCCAGATCAAGTTGTGACTGCTAAAAAAATATTCAAGGGTTTTTACCCCTCGCAACGCAACCCGGTCATCAATAACGGTTAATACTTTATTGTATTGGGATTCCGGAGTATGGTGTCAGAAAGCCCTATGCTAACCCAGCTTTTGTACGAAAGAAAGAAATTCCATGAAAACAACCATGACCCTTTTGTGTGAAAACTGTGTCGGCAGTGCCACTATTGCCCTGGCGGAGCATGGGTTCAGCTGTCTGATCGAGAGGCCGGACGGGAAATACCTGTTCGACACCGGTCAGGGCAATGCTCTGGCCCACAACCTCGAAGCTTTAAAAAAGAACCTCGATGGGTTGAAAGCGGTTTTTCTTAGCCACGGGCATTACGATCATTCCGGCGGGCTTGCCGAGATTCTGCGGCAAGCCGGGCCGCTTGATGTCTTTGCTCATCCGGGGATTTTTCAGGAACGTTACTGGACTGGCAAGGCCGAACGCCGTTCCATCGGTTTTCCGCTCTGCCGGGAGACCCTGGTTTCGCAGGGAACCCGCTTTCTGTGGCGGGAGGAGTTTTCCGAAACGGCCCCCGGCCTGTTCTTCACCGGTCGTATTCCGCGCATCAGCACTTTTGAAAAAGGGGATGCCAGTCTTGTCATTCCGGAGGGAAACGGTGGCAAATTCGTTCCCGATCCATTTGAAGATGACGCTTCCCTTTTGATCCAATCTTCCTCCGGCCCAGTACTTCTCTTGGGCTGCGCCCATGCAGGGCTGGTCAACATCCTCCACCATGTTCGGGCCAAAACCGGCATCAATTCCCTGTATGCCGTTATCGGCGGCACCCACCTTGCGCCGGCCGGGGAGGAACAGTTCGAAAAAACCGTGGCAGCTTTAAACGAATTTCAGGTCCAGAAAATCATGGCCGGCCATTGTACCGGCCAGAAGCGTGCGGCGGACCTTTACCGGCTTTTCGGGAAACGTTTTTTCTTTGCCCATGTGGGTGCGGTTCTGGAAGCTTGAGACCGCGGATACTTTTTCCGGGCATGGCCTGAGGCAACGGTATCGGCCAGGGACCTCTCCTTTTTCCCCGTTTTTTATTTGCAAATCTTTTAAACCCTTCTTTTGTCTAACCATCTGAATTCCTGTCGGAAAAATTGACCGGCCTTTTTTTGCCTGCCCGGCATAACTTGCGTATTGCTAAACTGTTGATAAAATTAAAAATATAGTTATTTTTTAATGAGACTTTTTTTCTCTTCAAATACTGAAAAGAGCTGAAAATGACTGAAAAAGTTCCGGCTGAGGAACTCAAGAAAGAGGAGCTCCTGAAGATATACCGGGATATGGTTCGCATCCGGGAGTTTGAGGAATCCTGCCCGCGTCTCTACAGCCAAGGAAAAATGGGGGGGTTTCTCCATCTCTACAGCGGTCAGGAGGCGGTCGGGGTCGGCGTGGCCCAGGCCTTGGAGCCGAAGGATTACATGGTCGGCGCCTATCGCGAGCACGGCCTCATCCTGGCCAAAGGGGGAAAACCCCAGGAGGTCATGGCGGAGCTTTACGGCAAGGCCACCGGGGTCAGCCGCGGCAAGGGCGGCTCTATGCACATGTTCGACGGGGAAAGGCGTTTCATGGGCGGTTACGGCATCGTTGCCGGTCATCTGCCCCTGGCCGTCGGACTCGGTTATTCCATTGCCTATCAGGGCGGCGACGAGGTCGTGGCCTGCCTCTTTGGAGACGGCGCCACCAATCAGGGGGTTTTTCATGAGGCCATGAATATGGCGGCGCTTTATAAGGTCCCCGTGCTTTTTATCTGTGAAAACAACGGCTACGGCATCAGCACCAGCATCTCCCGGTCAAGCGCGGTCAAGCAGCTGTACAAAAAAAGCGCGGCCTATGAGACCCCCGGAACCAAGGTCGACGGCATGGATGTTCTGGCGGTTTACGATACGGTGCGGCTTGCCGCGGAAAAAGCCCGGCAGGAGGGGGGACCCCAATACATAGAAGCCATCACCTACCGCTTTCGCGGGCATTCGATTTCCGATCCGGGAACCTATCGCAGCGATCAGGAAAAAAAGCTCTGGAAAGAGCGTGATCCCATCGTGAATTTTCGCCGCAGCCTGTTGGAAAAAGGCCGGGCCTCCGAAGCCGAGCTGGAAAGCATCGATTACGAGGAAAAGGAATTGCTTGAGGAAACCATTAAATTTGCCGAGAACAGCCCCTTCCCCGATCCGCACGAACTCTGGACGGATATTTACGCGGAGCACTGAAAGGGGGGACCGCCATGCCTGAGATCACCTGCAGGGAAGCCCTGAACCAGGCCCTTCATGAGGAGATGTCACGGGATCCCGCGGTCTTTCTCCTGGGAGAGGACGTCGGCCTGTACGAAGGCTCTTTCAAGGTTTCCAAAGGGCTTCTGGCCAGGTTCGGAGAGAAGCGGGTCATCGATACCCCCATTGCTGAAGCGGGCATCGTCGGGATGGCCATCGGTGCGGCCATGGGTGGCCTGCGCCCTGTAGCCGAGCTGATGACGGTCAATTTTTCCGTGGTCGCCCTGGACCAGATCATGAACCACGCCGCCGTTATCCGTTACATGTTCGGCGGCAAGGTGACCCTGCCCCTGACCATCCGCATGCCGGGCGGGGGAGGCAATCAGCTCGGCGCCCAGCATTCCCGCTCCCTGGAGCCGCTGTTCGCACAGATACCCGGACTGCGGGTCGTGGTCCCTTCTTTTCCGGCGGACGCCAAGGGGCTTCTCAAAGCCGCCATCCGCTCCGACGATCCCGTGATTTTCCTCGAGCATGAAGGGCTTTACGGCGTCAAGGGCGAGGTTCCGGACGGGGAGCGAATGCTTCCTCTGGGACTGGCGGACGTCAAGCGCACGGGAAGCGATGTCACCCTCGTCACCCTCTCAAGAATGGTATATGTCTGCCTGGAGGCGGCCGGGGAGTTGGCAAAAGAGGGTATTGACGCCGAGGTTCTCGATCTGCGCGGCCTGAACCCGCTGGATATGAAAACGGTTGTCGATTCGGTGCGCAAAACCCATCGGGTCGTCACCGTCGAAGAGTCCTGCCTGACCGGCGGCTGGGGCGGCGAGATCGCGGCACGCCTCATGGAAGAAGCCTTTGACGAGCTCGACGGGCCGGTCCTGCGGGTCGGCGGGGCGGACGTCCCCATGCCCTATTCCAAACACCTGGAGCAGGCGGCCATTCCTGATGCGGACAAGGTAATTAAACGCGTTCGGGAACTGTTCTGAACAACCCAATCCGGCAGGAGTAATAAATGAGTGTTGAAATCACCATGCCCAAATTAAGCGACACCATGGAGGAGGGAACCATCATCCGCTGGGGTGTCAAGGTCGGTGATCGGGTGGCCAAGGGTGACGTCGTTGCCGAGGTCGAAACCGATAAAGCCGCCATGGAAATGGAGGCCTTTGAGGAAGGCTTCGTGTCGGAAATCCTGGTTAAAGAGGGTGAGACCGTTGCGGTGGGGACGGTAATTGCGGTTTTGATCGGCGGGGCGGTGGAAAAAGGCAAGGACGAAGCTGAAAAAAAAGCTGAAGAAAAGGAGCCGGTGCCCCAAACCGCCAGGGACGAGACAACGGAGGTTGTCGTCGAAAAGCCAAAAAAGGAGCCGTCTCCAAAGGCCTCGGAAGAATCCGGCCGGCCTCGCGAGGAAGAACCGCATTCCGAAGATCATGAGGACCAGCGTGTTGCAGTTTCTCCGGCTGCCCGCAAACTGGCGGAGGAGAGGCGTATTGCCCTCTCCGGACTGCAAGGGACGGGCCCGGGCGGGCGCATCGTCCTGGCTGACGTGGAGAAAAAAATCAGCGCTGGCCAGGAGGGGGGCGAGGTCTCCGCAGGCGCGGAGGAAAAACCACGAAAAACTCCCCCGGCCCCGGTCGATTCGAAAGCACAACGGATTCGCAGGGTGGTTGCCCGCAAAATGGAAGAGAGCTGGAAAAACATTCCTCATTTTTATGTCACCGTGGCGGTCGATGTCGGAGATGTGCTGCGTTTTCACCAAGACCTCAAGGTCAGTCTCAATGACTTTATCCTGGCCGCCGTGGGGCGCGCATTGCGGGACCATCCCCGGGTCAACTCCCTCTGGAAGGAAGGGGAGGCCGTTCCCATGAAGGAGATCAATGTGGCTTTCGCCGCGGCCACGGATCAGGGTCTGTACAGCCCGGTGGTGCGAAACTGCGATCGACTGTCCTTACGGGATGTTCATCAGCGCAGCCGTGAACTGTTGAAAAAGATAAAAGCCGGAACCATCAGCGGCGAAGAGCTTGAAGGAGCCACTTTCACCGTTTCAAACATGGGAATGCTGGGAGTGGAGTCCTTCAGCGCCATTATCACGCCGCCCCAGGCTGGAGCCCTGGCCGTCGGTGCGGCGGCGGCCGAAACGATGGTTGCGGATAACGGAGAGCTGGAAGTGGTGAAGCGCTTGCGCCTGACCCTGTCGGCTGATCACCGGGTCATGGATGGTGCCGAGGGCGCCGCTTTCCTGAAGAGCGTCAAGAATTACCTGGAAGCACCTCTGCAATTGATAGTGAACATTGAATGAAAGGAGTTGGTTGTCATGGAAAAATGTCTGATTTCGCCGGATGAGCTGAAATGGCGGTGTGACCCCGAAAAGTTCGAATTCTTCTCCACCCAAGAGATTGAGCCCCTCAAAACGGCGATAGGCCAGAGCAGGGCTTTGACGGCGATTGAATTCGGTCTCGGCATAAAGAATAGCGGCTTCAATATTTTTGTCCTTGGAGAGCCGGGGACAGGCCGCTCATCGACCATCAAGAAAACCCTTGAAAAAAGGGCTCTCGAAGAGGCCGTTCCGGATGATTTCTGCTATGTCCATAACTTCGAGGACGATAACTGCCCGACCTACATAAAGCTGCCGGCCGGGAAGGGCAAGGAGCTTCACCGCGATGTCGAGCAGTTGGTGATGCGCCTTGCGGAGGCCATTCCCAAGGTTTTTGAGGGGAAGGAGTTCGAACAGCAGAAAAACCGCATCACGGAAGACTACCAGGAGCGCAACAAGGAGCTGTTCGAGGGCCTGGAAGAAGACGCCAACCGTGAGGGATTTACGGTGCAGGGTTCCGACGGGACCCTGATCATTGTGCCTCTCCGGCCCGACGGCAAGCCTTTGTCACGGGAGGATTACGAGCAGCTTTCCGCCGATGAAAAGAAATTCATCGACAACAAGGCCGCGGTTCAGAAGGAGAAACTCAATGAGGTCCTTCGTCAGGTGCGGGAACTGGAAAAGAAGGTACGCGAGCAAACCGCCAAGGTGGCCAAGGACACCCTTCTGTTTGCGGTTGGCCACCTGTTCGAGGAGCTGGAAGCCAAGTACCGGAAATTCGAGAAGGTGTTGAAGCATTTCGAAAGCTGTAAAAAGGATATCCTCCAGCGTATCGACGAGTTCCGTCCCCAGACACCCTCTCCCATGCCCTTCCCGGTTCCCCAGGCCCAGGCGGCCGGGGAAGAGCCACCTTTCGAGCGCTATCGCATCAATCTTCTGGTCGACAACAGTACGACCAAAGGGGCACCCGTGATCTGCGAGGTCAATCCGACCTACTTCAATATCTTCGGGCGCATCGATCACACCATTCACATGGGCAACACCATCACCAACTTTCGCATGATCAAGGCGGGAGCGCTTCATCGCGCCAACGGTGGTTATCTGGTCCTGGATTGCCGGGAGCTGTTTTCCAATCCATATTCCTATGAAGCGCTGAAACGCTGTATTCGTAACCGCGAAGTCAAGATGGAGGACATGACCGAACAGTACCGTCTGATCGCCTTTGTCACGCTCAAGCCGGAGGCCGTGCCGCTCAACTGCAAGATCGTTCTCGTCGGTACTCCGCAAATGTATTATCTCCTCTATCGCCTCGACCCCGATTTCCGCAAGTTTTTCAAGGTCAAGGCCGATTTTGACTGGGTCATGCGGAATACTGAGGAAAACGTCCGCAAATATGCCCAATACGTGGCGACCCGCTGCCGGGAGGAGGGGCTCCTTCATTTCGACCGGAGCGGGGTGGCCAGGCTGATCGAATATGCCGCCCGGCTGGTGGAGGACAAGAGCCGTCTCACCTCCCGTTTCATCCTGCTCTCGGATCTTATCCGGGAGGCCGTCTATTATGCCTCTCAGGAAGGCAAGAAGCTGGTCAGTGCCGTTCAGGTTGAAAAGGCCATTGACGCGAAAAAATACCGCTCCAACCAGATCGAGGAGCGGAGCTACGAATATATCGAAGAGGGAACGGTCCTGGTCGACACCGCAGGGGGGGTGGTGGGCCAGATCAACGGCCTCACCGTGCTCCAGTACGGTGACAACTCTTTCGGCAAACCGGCCCGCCTGACGGTGCGCACCTATGTCGGGAAGGGGAATTTCATCAACCTGGAGCGGGAGGTCAAGATGTCGGGCCCGATCCATGACAAAGGCGTGTTGATTCTGAGCGGCTTTTTCGGTGATCGCTATGCCCAGGACAAACCCCTTTCCCTCTCCGCGACCATCTGTTTCGAACAGTCCTATGCCGGTATCGAGGGGGACAGCGCCTCTTCCACCGAACTCTATGCTCTGCTCTCGTCCCTGTCCGGCCTTCCCATCAAGCAGGGGATCGCAGTGACCGGTTCGGTCAACCAGCGTGGCATGATCCAGCCCATCGGCGGGGTCAACGAAAAAGTCGAAGGTTTCTTCAATATTTGCAAGGGGCGTGGGCTGAACGGCGAGCAGGGGGTCATCATCCCCATCCAGAACGTCAAAAACCTGATGCTCGACGATGAGGTCATCAATGCCGTCCGTGACGGGAAGTTCCACGTCTGGGCTGTTTCCACCATTGATGAGGGGCTGGAAATCCTGACGGGAGTCCCGGCCGGCGAACGCCAGGCCGATGGGACCTGGCCGGAGGGAAGCGTCAATTGTCTGGTCGATCAACAGCTCAGGGCCTATGCGGATGTCGTCAAAAAGCAGCCTGAAGACAACAACAAAAAAGATAAAGACTGATTTTTTCCCCTAAAAAACAACCTGGTGAAAAATGCTTTCAGATCCCCCTTGCCGCGCGAGGGGGATCTGTCAGTTTTTTAAAGTCAAGCGCAGGCCGAAGAGGCCTTATGACCAAGGAAGGAATCCGCTGCGAAACCGGTTAGAGGGGCCGTATTTTCGTAGACTTTGAAGCTTCCAGCCCCGCTGTTCATCCGCGCCATCGGAAACCGGTGAGACCTTTGCCGCCGAGGTTATGTCCGGGCTCTCGGCCTGCCCCTTTTCAGTATCGATCTCGAATGTCTGGTCAGCAAATACAGCGGTGAGACGGAAAAGAATCTCGATGCCCTGTTCCATGCCGCTCACGGCCAGGGCATGATCCTGCTTTTCGATGAGGCGGACAGCCTGTTAGGCAAGTGCGGCGAGGTCAAGGACGCCCCTGACCGTTACGCCAACATCGAGGTCAGCCATGTTCTGAGCCGTATCGAGCGCCACAACGGTCCCGCACTTCTCACCAGCAACCTGCGCCGCCATCTTGATACCGCCTTTGCCCGCCGCTTTCAACGGGTGGTGGATTTTAGGCGTCCAGATGCCAAGGCCCGGGCCGGACTCTGGACCTTTCATCTGCCGCGGCGGGTCTCGAGACATGACGATGCCTCCAGCTGGTGGCGGACAATATGGTGCCCCAGGCATCCCGGGTGGCGGTGGCCCCCGCCGCTGCCAGAAACCTGAGCAACTATGCTTGACATCATTTTTATGACTGCTAAATTTTAAGTTAGCTGACACGATTCTCTCGGTAGGGTTCGCTGCGGAGCGATTTCTTCTTGAATAAGCAGTTTCTGTTCTTCATAAACATCATTTCAGTCTCTGCTTTTCCAATGCTTAAGCAAAGTGGTCGAAGGGTTCAAATCCTGTGTCAGCTGTCAGGCGATTCGGTTCGTCTGGGGAGGGGCGAGGCTGCGAAGGGCTCGCCTCTTTGTGTTTTGCAAACCAAAAGAATTCCTCCACATGTTTGAAATACGCGAGGTGATATTATAAAATTTTCTTAATTCCGGGTTGGCAGCCCATTTTGAGGCGGCCAAAAAGTTTTTCCTTCGTTGTTTTTCTGAAAAATCAGGTCCTACCTAGGAAAAGGGGTATCCGATGAGTCGCTTAGTCAAATGGCTGGTTATTATTTTAGCCTTGTTGTCTGTACTGTTGGTTGCGGTTCTGGTCATCATTCCCAACTTCGTGGATTTGAACCGCTTCAAGCCGCAGATCGAAAAGGAGATTGTTTCGGCAACGGGACGGCCCGTCACCTTGGGGGGTGAAATCAGTCTTTCCCTGTTTCCCTGGGCCGGGGTCGCCCTGAAGGACCTTCGTCTCGGCAATCCGTCGGGTTTCGGGGAAAAAGACTTCGTTTCGGTCAAATCCTTTGAAGTCCGGGTCAAGTTGATGCCCCTGCTGTCCAAGAATCTCGAGGTTCAGCGCTTTGTGGTCGATTCGCCTCGCATTGTTCTGGTAAGCAACCAAAAGGGCCAGGGCAACTGGGAGGATCTGGCCGGAAAAGCCGCCGAGAAGCCTTCCACGCCAGCGGCGCCCAAAGCAGCCCCGGCGCCTACCGAGGGGGGACTTCCTATCCAGTCCCTGGCGGTGGGGGAATTCGATATCAAAAACGGTTCACTGATCTATGTGGATGAGAAAACCGGCTCCCGCAAGGAAATTTCCGCTCTCAATCTGAGCCTGAAGGATGTTTCCTTTGACCGTCCCATCCTGGTCGATTTATCCGCCAAACTGGACGGTAAACCTCTTGCGGTGAAAGGTCAGATCGGTCCGGTGGGCAAGGAGATCGGGAAAAAACCTGTTGCCCTTGATATGGATGTCTCGGCTTTTGAGGAAATCAAACTCAAGCTGAAAGGGGTTCTGGAAAATCTGGCCCAAAAACCCAAATTCAATCTGGATTTAAACCTCGAATCCTTCTCCCCTCGTAAACTGATGAGTGCTCTGGGCCAGGATTTCCCGGTCCAGACCACCGATCCCGCCGTGCTTTCCAAGGTTTCGGTCAAGGCAGGGATCAACGGGACAACAGAAGCGGTCAACATCACCGATGGATTAGTGGTGCTGGATGATTCAACTATCAAGTTCTCCATCAATGCCAAGGATTTTGGCAAGCCCGACCTGGGTTTCAAGCTGGACTTGGACCGTATAGATGCGGATCGCTATCTGCCACCCCAGACCGCCGGTGATTCGACCAAGGAGGGCGTCAAAGCCGGGACACCTCAGCCTGCCGCGAAAAAAACCGATTATGCGCCTCTGCGCAAACCGGTTCTCAACGGTACCATTAATATCGGCGAGCTGAAAATCCAGGGAGCAAAAATCCAGGATATTTCCGCAAAAGTAGCCGCCAGCAACGGCCGCTACACTATCGACCCCCTGTCTCTGCAGCTTTACAACGGCAGTGCTTCGGGCAACGCCGTGCTTGACGTGCTGGGTAATGAACCCCGCACCAGTGCCAATCTGCAGGCAAAGCAGATTCAGGCCGGGCCTCTGTTGGTCGATTTCATGAAGAAGGACATGCTCGAAGGGACCCTGAACGCGGATGTGGCTCTGAGTTTGAGCGGTGACACTCCCGAACGCATCAAGCCGACGATGAACGGTCAGGGAACCCTGGTTTTCAGTGACGGCGCCATCAAGGGCATTGACCTGGCCGGCATGGCGCGCAACGTTCAGGGGGCTTTCGGTCTTGCGGAAACAGGGGGGGGACCGAAACCGCGCACCGATTTTTCCGAGCTGAATGTTCCCTTCACTATCACCAATGGGCTGTTCAGCACTTCCAACAGCCGTCTGGCTTCCCCCTTTATACGTCTCACGGCGGCCGGGACGGCCGATCTGGTGCGGGAGAAACTCGATTTCAGGGTTGAGCCAAAGCTGGTCGGCACGCTCAAAGGGCAGGGGGATGCCGAGGAGAGAGCCGGAGTGATGGTGCCGGTTCTGGTGTCCGGGACTTTTTCCAAACCTTCGTTCAGGCCGGACCTGGAGGGCATGGCAAAAAAGAAACTCCAGGAGGCCTTGACCGACCCCGCGAAGTTCAAGGAAACCTTGAAACAGGACAAAGAGGGGCTCAAAACGTTGGAAGAGCAGGGCAAGGGGCTCCTGAAAGGGCTTCTCGGGAAATAGCTGTTTTTTCGGTCATGAACCAAAAGAGCCGGCCGCTTTCCGGCGGCCGGCTCTTTTGGCAGTTGTGAAGAGAAACCACTCCTGCTATTGCGGAACTTTTGCCTCGGATTGCCAAGCTTCCGGCGAAAACCGCGTTCCCCATTTTTCATAGATCTTCTGCAATTCTCCGGTTTTGAACAGCCTTTGGATTTGGGTGTCATAGATATCCATCAGGGCCCTGGATTTTTCTGTCGGGGCAAAAGCCACATAGGCGTTCTCCCCCCACAGGATCTCCATCTGGTATGGAGCCATGTCCACGTGCCGGCCGGTTATGTAATGCTCCAGATCGATAAGGGCGTCGATGTAGACATCATACCGGTCATTGGACAGCAACTGCCAGGCGCGGTCATAGTCATCCACTTCAGTCCATTTTCGGAAGCGGATGCCGGCAAAGTGATCGAAGGTATGGTAATCGTAACCGCGAAGCCAGACGGCACTTTTCCCGTCGAGGGATTTTATCCCGTCCCAGTGGGCAAGACGGCTTTTTTTGAAAACTACCCCGGTGTATTCCACAAACATGGGAAACCGCGGGAGGAGTTGCCCTTCTTCAGCGGCATGCTCACGCCAGACGCAGAGCATGGCATCCGCTTCTTTGGTACTGACCATTTGCTGAGCCCGTTTCCATGGAACAAAATGGTAAGTCATTTTTATACCCAGCGGTTCGTAAACGCGCCGGACGATTTCAAAAAAAAGTCCCGTCCCGTCGCTATTGGTCTGTGCCTCCCATTGGGGCGTGACCACATTTATCGTTTCGATCTTGCTTCCCTTCGCCGCCCAGGAGGTAGCCGTGGTCAGCGACCAAAGAAGCGCCAGGAGGAGGAAAAAAAGAGGGCCAACCGTTATCTTTCGCAACCGGCCCGGCTCATGTCGAGCGCTATGAGTTTTCAGGCGCCAGCCCCGCTGCCGGTTTGCCAACGCCGCCCCATGTTTTTCCGAAGGTTTCGTCCGTCTGCAGGAAATTTCCAAGGAATCCGATAGCATCATTGTCGTTTCAGCTCCAGTTTGTTTGCGGCCAGACAAGCAGCCATCCATCCATGCCTGCGAATTTATCCAAAAAATAATTTTAAAAATGCTTTTTTACCACTATTCGGGGTATGTAACAACTTGTTGTTTCTGTAATCCTCCCCTTGGTTTGGAAATATGCGGTCAAATTTCCCCCCGGCGACCTGTCCAACGTTTTGAAAGTTTCTTGGGGGCAGCTGCGGGGGGATTGAATTCCTCACGGGAAAAAGCTACATTTGCGGGCAAAAAACACCTTGTCTAAAGCGGAAGGGACATTTTGCGAATGGTTCGACTCTCCTGGAAAATTTATATCGGCCTGATTCTGATTTTTCTTACGCTTTTCCTGGGGGGCCTGCATTACCTGGTTTTTCAAAACCTTAAGGACCTTCTTTTCTATCTGGCCCTCGATATCGTTTTTGTCCCCATTCAGGTTTTGCTGGTGACCCTGATCATTGAGAAGCTCCTCAGCGAAAGGGAGCGGCAGGCATTTTTGAAAAAGCTGAATATGGTGATCGGTGCTTTTATGAGCGAATTCGGTGGCATTTTCTTACGGCAGGTGGACTCGCTTTGTGGCGAGGCTCCGGATCTGGCCCGGAATCTGGCTGTCACCCAATCCTGGAACAAGAAAAATTATCAGGCGGCCATGCGGTTCGCCTCCCAATACCAGGCCCACCTCAATCCCAGCGGGGAAGAGCTGGAGAATCTGCGGGACTTGCTGCTGGCCAAGCGGCCCTTCATTCTGGCTCTGCTCCAGAACCCCAACCTCCTTGAGCACGACACTTTTACCGACCTGCTATGGGCCATCTGCCATCTGACCGAAGAGCTTGAATGCCGAGCCGACCTCCTTGGCATTCCCGACTCCGACCGCCAGCATCTTGGCAATGATATCAGGCGGGCCAACAGCATCCTGATTCGCGAATGGCTCAGCTATATGCAGCATCTTCAGCTCGAATATCCTTACATGTTTTCACTGGCGGTGCGCATGAATCCCTTCAACCCGGAAGCTTCCCCCATCGTTTACTGATCGGCCGAAAACAATCCGGGTTTCTATTTCACCTTGGTTTGGGAATTTTCCTCGAGGGCATCGTTGATCCAGACCTGGGCGTAAGGGAGAAGGTTCTCGGGAAGTTGATCGAGAGCAAACCAGCTCCATTCCACGCCTTCATTTGAGCCCTTCAGCTCGCCTTTTTTGACCCGGCAGAAAAAGAGAGTGGTGATAAAGTGGACCCGCCTGCCGTCCGGGTAGTCGACAATCTGGATGGCGGGGTCGGAATAAACGCCAACCAGCTTTTCTATTCTCACCTCAAGGTTTGTTTCTTCCAGAATTTCCCGCTTCAAAGTCGACAAGATGGTCTCACCGGCTTCCATGGTGCCGCTGGGCGGAGCCCATCCATCCCCTACATGTCGCAGATGAAGGAGAATTTCGTTTTCGGCATTAAGGATGATGGCGGCCACTCCGGGCCGGATAATGAGGGGGTATTTTTCCATGAACGGATTCCTCCAAAAAGCAAAAAAGAAAATGACATGACAGGGTTCGAAAATTCCAACGGGTTGCTGGAAGACATACTTTACAACGGCTTCCTCATCCGTCTCAACTGATCTTTTACCAGCTTCTGGCCGGAAGGGATGGGGGCAGAAAGAGTTTTTGACGGCTTACACCCTGGAGCCGCGGACCCGGTGAGGACCATGGGCTGCGGTCGGACAACCCGATCCGTCATTTCTGTTCTTATCGCCTGCCACCGAAAAGGGACCCCATGATGCCGCGAATGATCTGCCGCCCGACCTGGCTGCCGATGGTCCGTGCCGCGCTTTTCACGAAGGCCTCACCCATGCTCTGGCGTCTCCGCCCGGCGGCAGGGGCGGGTTTTTCAATCCTGGCCCGTTCTTCCGCCGCTTGAGCCTGCCTTTCCTGTGCCCTGCTTTTTAATACTTCATAGGCAGACTCGCGATCGAATACATCCTCGTAGCGGCCCTGGAAGGGTGAGCGGCCGATGCGTTCTTTTCTTTCGTCCTCGGAGAGGGGGCCGATACGGGATTCGGGAGGACTGATCAGGGTGCGTTGCACCGGCAAAGGCCTTCCCTTGTTGTCCAATACCGAAACCAACGCTTCACCAATGCCCAATTCCGTGAGAATGGCCTCGGTATCGAAAGCCGGGTTGACGGGAAAGGACTGGGCCACGCTCTTGATGACCTTGCGGTCTTTGGGAGTGAAGGCCCTGAGAGCGTGCTGGATCTTGAGCCCGAGCTGGCCGAGGATATCCTCGGGGATATCCAGGGGGCTTTGGGTGATGAAATAGATGCCCACGCCTTTGGAGCGAATCAGGCGCACGACCTGCTCGATCTTGTCGATCAGCATTTTGGGGGCCTGATCAAACAACAGGTGGGCCTCGTCGATAAAAAAGACGAATTTCGGTTTTTCCGGATCTCCAACTTCCGGTAGTTGTTCGAAAAGTTCCGAAAGCAGCCAGAGAAGGAAAGAAGAGTAGACTTTGGGGGACTGGGCCATCAGTTTGGTGGCGTCGAAGATGCTGATCACGCCGTTGCCGGAAAAATCGACCTGCATGAGGTCGGAGAGCTTCACGGCCGGTTCGCCGAAGAAGTTTTCGCCCCCCTGCTCCTCCAGGACCAGCAACTGCCGCTGAATGGCGCCGATACTGGAGCCTGAAATATTGCCGTAGTCGCCGCGCAGGTCGCTGGCGTTGTCGCCCATCCAGGTCAGCATGGCCCGCAGATCTTTCAGGTCGAGCAGCAGGAGACCCTGATCATCGGCAATCTTGAAACAGCTGTAAAGAACGCCGGACTGGGTATCGTTGAGCTCCAGAAGACTGGACAGCAGCAGGGGCCCCATTTCGGAAATGGTGGTCCGGATGGGATGGCCGTTCTTCCCCAGGACATCCCAGAAAACCACCGGATAGGGGCGCTGCTGATAGCTGGGGAGGGGAATCTTTGCCAGGCGCTCCTCGATTTTGGGATGGGGAGAACCGGCATTGCCCAGACCGGAAAGATCGCCCTTGATATCCGCAGCAAAAACCGGCACGCCAAGGCGCGAGAAACTTTCCGCCAGGACCTGAAGGGTGATGGTCTTGCCGGTGCCGGTTGCTCCGGCAATGAGGCCGTGGCGATTGCTCATCCTGCCGAGCTGTTCGACCAGAACCCCCTCGGCCCCGCCGATACAGAACCTTTCCTGTGTACTCATGAGAACCCTCGTAGAAATAGGTTTGAAAGAGTTTTCCGTTTTTCCTGGCGGCCAGATTCTGTCGCGTGGATTTCAACAGACGTGGCGGCGGCTACCGTTTGGAGGCATTCAGCTCCTGGAGCCCTGTCCCGACCCGGCCGGGCTGGACCCATCTATTCAAATGGAACCTTTCTAATCGATATCATCAAATGGATGCTTGTCAAGGAAGCCATGGAATGGGCGATGTTTGACTATCCTCCAACGAGGTGATCCGAATGGAGCGGCAGAGGGTTGAAAAGGTAATAAAACCTATTTAGTGGTCGGCCCGGAGGCCCCAATTTCCTTTATCAGCCCGTTTCTGATGGTGTCATAAACCTCGACAGGGTCCTTGTTTCCTCCCTCGGCAATTTCACGAATATTCATCTCCGGCCGAACAGTTATACCTTCTGCCGAAAGCAGGCTTAGGACCTTTCCCAGGTCCAGAGTATATTCCCGGCATAATTCCGCCAGAGG